>Ga0182024_10003006_pt1 | contig 40887 bp, 33 predicted proteins | sample P32metaG_FD_120480 | JGI IMG/M metagenome (GOLD analysis project Ga0182024, IMG submission 120480) | Permafrost microbial communities from Stordalen Mire, Sweden - P3-2 metaG (Illumina Assembly) | ecosystem: Environmental > Terrestrial > Soil > Wetlands > Permafrost | place: Sweden: Stordalen...
CTACAAGGACTCCGATACCGGCCAATTGATGAACCGCGAGCTGTTGAACCAGGAGCTGTCCAAGATCGAGAAGCCGGCGGGCATCGCCAATCCGAAGGATTTCCGCAACGAGGTGGTCAAGTTTGCGCTGCGCTCGCGGGCCAGCAGCGGGCGCAACCCGTCCTGGACCTCCTACGAGAAATTGCGCGAGGTCATCGAGCGGCGGATGTTCACTCAGGTCGAGGATCTGTTGCCGGTGATCAGCTTTGGCAGCAAAAAGGATTCGGAGACCGAAAAGAAGCACGCCGACTTCGTCGAGCGGATGGTCGATCGCGGCTACACGGAGCGCCAGGTGCGTCGGCTGGTCGAGTGGTACATGCGGGTGAACAAGGCCGGCTAGGATTCTTCCAGCCGGTCGGAGGTAGTCCGATGAACATCGTCGATCGCCGGCCCAACCCGAAGGGTAAGAGCCTCAGCAACCGACAGCGGTTCCTCGCGCGCGCCCGCGTCGAGGTCAAATCGGCCGTCCAGGAGGCGTTGCGCAAGCGCAAGGTCGCCGATGTCGATCACGGCGAGAAGGTCGCGATCCCGACGCGCGGGATCTCCGAACCGATCTTTCATCATAACCGGCGCACCGGTCGCTCCGATCACGTCGTTCCCGGCAACAAGGAATATGTTCGCGGCGACGAGATCCCGCGGCCGACCGGCGGGGAAGGGCGCGGCGGTTCGGAAGGCAGTCCGGACGGCAGCGGCGAGGATGCCTTCGAGTTCACGCTGTCGAAGGAAGAGTTCCTCGATATGTTCTTCGAGGACCTCGAACTCCCCGACCTAGTCAAAAAGAGCCTCAAGGACACCACCGCCGTCGATCTCCAGCGCGCCGGCTACACGGTCACCGGCAGCCCGTCCAACCTCAGCATCCCGCGCACGATGCGCAACAGCATGGCGCGCCGCATTTCGCTGCGGCGGCCCAAGCTCTCCGAGCTCGAAGCCTTGCGCGAGGAGGTCGCGGAGGCGCGCGCCCGCGGCGAGGAGGAGGAAGCGGAGCGGCTCGCCCGCCAGCTGGAGGTTCGCGAGCGGCGCAGCAAGATCATCCCCTATATCGATCCGATCGACGTCCGCTACCGGCGCTTCGATCGGGTGCCGCGGCCCAATACGGAAGCGGTCATGTTCTGCTTGATGGACGTATCGGGATCGATGACCGAGGCGATGAAGGACCTCGCCAAGCGGTTCTTCATGCTGCTTCACATTTTTTTGGTGCGGCGCTACCGCCATGTCGACGTCGTGTTCATCCGCCATACCAGCACGGCCGAGGAGGTCGACGAGGAGACGTTCTTCTACAGCCGCGAAACCGGCGGGACCGTCGTTTCGACAGCGCTCGAGAAAATGCTGGAGATCGCGCGCGCCCGCTATCCAACCGACCGCTGGAACATTTATGGGGCGCAGGCCTCCGACGGCGACAATTACGGCGCCGACAGCAGCCGTTGCGTCGCCTTGCTCGGGGGCGAAGTCCTGCCGCTGTGCCAGTATTTCGCCTATGTCGAGGTCGGCGACGGGATGGGCGGCAGCCTCACCGGGCTGTCGCGCGACAGCGATTTGTGGCGGGCCTATAGCGAAGTGGCGCCGGCGCATCCACATTTCGCGATGCGGCGGGTCGGCGATCCGGCGCAGATCTTCTCGGTGTTCCACGAATTGTTTGCAAAAGGGGGCGTCCGTGCTTAACACGCGTCTCGACGTTGCACAGTTGAGAGCGGACATGCCGCTGTTCACTGGCCCCAATTGGGATTTCGGGTCGCTGCGCCGAACCTATGAGGCGATCGAGCGGATCGCGTTCGACGACCTCGGGCTCGACATCTACCCGGTGCAGATCGAGGTCATCACCTCCGAGCAGATGCTCGATTCCTATGCCGCGGTCGGCCTGCCGCTGATGTACCGGCACTGGAGCTTCGGCAAGCGCTTTGCCTACCACGAGACGCTCTACCGCAAGGGTTTGCAGGGCCTGGCCTACGAGATCGTCATCAACTCCAACCCGGTGATCTGCTACATCATGGAAGAGAATTCCATGACGATGCAGACCCTCGTCCTGGCGCATGCCGCGGTCGGCCACAACCATTTCTTCAAGAACAACTACCTGTTCCGGCAATGGACCGATGCCGGCGGGATCCTCGATTATCTCAGCTTCGCCCGCGACTATGTGGCGAAATGCGAAGAGAAGTATGGGCTGGAAGCCGTGGAGCGCGTGCTCGATGCCGCGCATGCCCTGAAGGAGCACGGCGTCAACCGTTACGCCCATCGCTCGAAGCCCAATCTTGCCGAGGAGCGCCAGCGGGCGGAGGACCGTCGCGCCCATGCCGATGCGACCTACAACGATTTGTGGCGCACGGTCCCGACGATCGAGAAGGAAGACGAGGAAACCGCGCAAAGCGAGAAGCAGCAGGAAGACATCCGCGGGAAGCTCGGTCTGCCCGAGGAGAACCTGCTCTATTTCATCGAGAAGCGTGCCCCGCGGCTGGAGGATTGGCAACGCGAGCTGATCCGCATCGTGCGGCACATCGCGCAGTACTTCTATCCGCAGAAGCAGCTCCAGATGATGAATGAAGGGTGCGCCACCTTCGTCCATTACGAGATCATGAACCGGCTGCACGACAAGGGGCTGATCACCGAAGGCTCGATGCTCGAATTCCTCCACTCGCATTCGAGCGTGGTGTTCCAGCCGGGGTTCGACGATCCGCGCTTCAGCGGCCTCAATCCCTACGCCCTCGGCTTTGCGATGATGAGCGACATCAAGCGCATCTGCGAGGACCCGAAGGAGGAGGATCGCGAGTTCTTCCCCGAGATCGCCGGCTGCGGCGACCCCTTCGGGGTGCTGCGCCATGCCTGGGCGAACTACCGCGACGAGAGCTTCATCCTGCAATATCTGAGCCCGGCGGTGATCCGCAAATTCCGCCTGTTCCATGTCGCCGACGACAGCAGCAAGCCCTCATTGAGGGTCGATGCGATCCATGACGATGTCGGCTACCGCCGGATCCGCAGCGCGCTGTCGAAGCAATACGATCTGTCGCGGCGCGAGCCCGATATCCAGGTGGTCGATGTCGATTTGACCGGCGACCGTTGTCTTGTCCTCGCCCATTACGTCCATGACGGCGTGTTGCTCGAGGAAAAGACCTGCCGCTCGGTGTTGCGCTATGCCGCGCAGCTGTGGGGCTATACGGTCAAGCTCCTCGAGATCGAGGCGGCCTCCGACAAGACCCTGAAGACCTACGAATCCGGCCCCGAGGGGAAGTAGCCACCGCAATTGAGGGCCGCGGGCGTCCCGCCCGCCTGCGCCCAATGCGGGCCGGACGCCCGCGGTCCGGCTTGTGCACGACGCTGACCGGCGCCATGTGCGCGTGATGATTGTCCTCGGCATCGAGACGAGTTGCGACGAGACGGCGGTCGCGGTTGTGGGCGACCGCCCTCGCCCGCTGATCCGGGACAATCTGATCCACTCCCAGCTGGCCGAGCACGCCCCTTATGGGGGCGTCGTGCCGGAGATAGCGGCGCGGGCGCATCTCGACCATATCGCCGGGCTTGTGAGGCGCGCCCTCGCCGAAGCCGACATGCGCGTCGATCGGCTCGATGGCGTGGCGGCGGCGGCCGGGCCCGGGCTGATCGGCGGCCTCATCGTCGGCTCGATGGCGGCAAAGGGCATCGCCTGGGCGGCCACGAAGCCATTCATCGCGGTCAACCATCTGGAAGCCCATGCCCTCGCCGTCCGGCTCGCGCACGATGTCGGGTTTCCCTATCTCTTGCTCCTGGTCTCCGGCGGCCACACCCAGCTTCTGGTGTGCGCCGGGGTCGGCCGCTATCGCCAGCTCGGCGCCAGCCGTGACGATGCGGCCGGCGAAGCCTTCGACAAGACCGCTAAGCTCTTGGGGCTCGACTACCCCGGCGGGCCGGCGATCGAGCGCGCGGCGCGCCATGGCGATCCCGGCCGATTCGCGCTGCCGCGGCCGCTCAAAGGGCGAGAGGGGTGCGATTTCTCGTTTTCCGGGCTGAAGACGGCGGTACGGCAGAAGATCGCCGATAGGGGACCGTTCGGCCCCCAGGAAACCGCCGATCTTGCCGCGGCAATCGAACTGGCGATCTGCGATTCGCTGATCGATCGCACGGCAAACGCGGTTCGCTGGTTTCGCCGCCACCATCCCGAGGGCACCAGCCTCGTCGCCGCCGGCGGGGTCGCCGCCAATCTGCGGCTGCGCGACCGCCTTGCGGCGCTGGCCGCATCGGCGGGCCTCGGCTTTGTCGCGCCGCCCGTGGCGCTGTGCACCGACAATGGAGCGATGATCGCCTGGGCCGGGCTGGAACGGCTCCGCCTCGGTCTGGTTGATGGGCTCGATGCCCCGGTTCACCCGCGCTGGCCGCTCGACGATGGCGCCGCCGCCATCGCGGGGGCTGCGCTGCCGTGAGGCGGCTGGCGGTCATCGGCGGCGGCGCCTGGGGCAGCGCGCTGGCTGCGGTCGCCGCCCGCGCCGGAGCCGGGGTCGTCTTGTGGGCGCGCGACCCGAAAATCGTCGCTGCGATCAACCAGCTTCACGAAAACCCGCTCTTTCTGCCGGGGATCGCGCTCGACCGGGCGATCGCCGCGACCACCGATGCAAAGGCCGCGATTGCCGAGGCGGACGCCGCGCTGATCGTCGTTCCGGCACAATTCCTGCGCGGCGCCCTCGCGATGCTGGCGCCGCTGATGCCGTCGGGCTTGCCGCTCCTCCTCTGCGCCAAGGGGATCGAGACCGGGTCGCTACGGACGATGTCGGAAATCGCCGGCGAGATCCTGCCCGAGGCTCCGGCGGCAATCCTCTCCGGCCCGAGCTTCGCGGCCGAAGTGGCGCGAGGGTTGCCGACCGCGGTCACCATCGCCAGCCGCGAGCCTGCCCTCGCCCGCGCCTTCGTGGCCGCGCTCGGCAGCCAGCGCTTCCGGCCCTATTCGTCGCCCGATCCGATCGGCGCGGAAATCGGCGGCGCGGTCAAGAACGTGCTGGCGATCGCCTGCGGGATCATCGAGGGGCGCGGCTTGGGCGACAACGCGCGGGCAGCCCTCATCACCCGCGGCCTCGCCGAGATGATACGCCTCGGCCTCGCCAAGGGCGCCGAAGCGGAAACCTTTCGCGGCCTCTCCGGGCTCGGTGATCTGGTGCTGACCTGCACCGCCGGGCAGTCGCGCAATTATGCGCTGGGGCTGGCCCTCGGCCACGGCGCCAGCCTCGGCGAGGCGCTCGCCGGGCAGCGCTCGGTCGTCGAAGGGATCGCGACGGCCGCGGCGGTGGCGGGCCTCGCCGCGCGCTTGCGCGTCGAGCTGCCGATTACCGCGGCGGTCGATAGCGTGCTGCACCGCGGGATGGCAATCGATCTGATGATCGACGGCCTGCTCGCCCGGCCCTACCGCAGCGAATGAGCGCATGCGCCCATTACCATGCGAGGGGGACATGCCGGCCGGCAGCGCAATGCGCCAGGAAGGGGCTTTCCCCGACACCGGCAAAGCCCATATCATCACGAGCGAGCATCGCCATCAGCTCGGATCGATATGAGCGACAACGGAAAGCGCGGCGACGAAGGACCGGGGACCGGCGTTATCGTCAAGGCCAAGCCGAAGACGAAAAAGCCGGCGATGTACAAGGTATTGATGCTGAACGACGACTACACGCCGATGGAGTTTGTCGTGCACATCCTCGAACGGTTTTTCAGCAAGAGCCGCCAGGAAGCGACCCGCATCATGCTGCACGTGCATCGGCGCGGTGTCGGCATCTGCGGTGTGTTCACCTACGAGGTTGCCGAGACAAAAGTGACGCAGGTGATGGATTTTGCCCGGCAGCACCAACATCCGCTGCAATGCACCTTGGAAAAAGACTAGGCTCTCATCACCAGGAAGGGAGCGGCCGTGCTGTCACGCAATCTTGAGAAATCTCTGCACCGGGCGCTCGCGCACGCCAACGAGCGGCGGCACGAATATGCCACGCTCGAGCACCTGCTCTTGGCGCTGACCGAGGATCAGGATGCGGTCGCGGTGCTGCGCGCGTGCAGCGTCGATCTCGACCGGCTGCGCCGCGAGGTCCTGACGTACGTCGATAACGAGTTGACCAACCTCGTTTCGAACCACAGCGAGGACGCCAAGCCGACCGCGAGCTTTCAACGCGTGTTGCAACGCGCCGCGATCCACGTCCAATCCTCGGGACGCGAGGAAGTAACCGGCGCCAATGTGCTGGTCGCGATGTTCGCCGAGCGTGAGAGCCACGCGGTCTATTTCCTGCAGGAGCAGGACATGACCCGCTTTGACGCGGTCAACTACATCTCGCACGGCATCGCCAAGGCGCCCGGCCGCTCGGAGACGCGCCGCGTCCAGGGCGCCGAAGAGGAGGAGCGCGGCGAAAAGGGTCAGAAACGGAGCCACGACGCGCTCGACGCCTATTGCGTCAACCTCAACAAGAAGGCGAAGGGCGGCAAGATCGACCCGCTGATCGGGCGCGACGCCGAGGTCGAGCGGACGATCCAGATCCTCTGCCGGCGCGCCAAGAACAACCCGCTCTATGTCGGCGATCCGGGGGTCGGCAAGACCGCCATCGCCGAAGGGCTCGCCCGCCGCATCGTGCAGCGCGAAGTGCCCGAGGTGCTGCTCAACGCAACGATCTATGCGCTCGACATGGGGTCGCTCCTGGCCGGCACGCGCTATCGCGGCGATTTCGAGGAGCGGCTGAAGGCCGTCTTGGCCGAGCTCGAAGCGCAGCCCGGCACGATCCTCTTCATCGACGAGATCCATACCGTGATCGGCGCCGGCGCGACATCGGGTGGGGCGATGGATGCCTCCAACCTCTTGAAGCCGGCGCTGGCCGGCGGCGTCATCCGCTGCATCGGCTCGACGACCTACAAGGAATATCGCAATTATTTCGAGAAGGACCGGGCCCTCGTCCGCCGCTTCCAGAAGATCGACGTCAACGAGCCGTCGATCGCGGATTCGATCAAGATCCTGCGCGGCCTCAAGCCCTATTACGAGCGCCACCACAAGGTCCGCTACACCGCCGACGCGATCAAGGCCGCGGTCGAGCTGTCGCAGCGCTACATCGGCGACAGGAAGCTGCCCGACAAGGCGATCGACGTCATTGACGAGACCGGTGCGGCGCAGATGCTGGTGCCGGAAAACCGCCGCCGCAAGACGATCACCGCGAAGGAAGTCGAAGCCTGCATCGCGACGATGGCGCGCATCCCGCCGAAGAGCGTCTCGCGCGATGACCGCGAAGTCTTAAAGAACCTCAATCGCGACCTCAAGACCATGGTGTTCGGCCAGGACCCGGCGATCGAGGCCTTGGTCTCGGCGATCAAGCTGGCCCGCGCCGGGCTGCGCGACCAGGAAAAGCCGATCGGCTCCTATCTGTTCTCGGGGCCTACCGGGGTCGGCAAGACCGAGGTCGCGCGCCAGCTCGCGCGCACGATGGGGATCGAGATCACCCGCTTCGACATGTCGGAATACATGGAGAGGCACACCGTCTCGCGCCTCATCGGCGCCCCGCCGGGCTATGTCGGCTTCGACCAGGGCGGCCTCCTCACCGACGCGATCGATCAGCATCCGCACAGCGTCCTCTTGCTCGACGAGATCGAGAAGGCCCATCCCGACCTGTTCAACATCCTGTTGCAGATCATGGATTACGGGAAGCTGACCGACCACAACGGGAAGTCCGTCGACTTCCGCAACGTCATCCTGATCATGACGACGAACGCCGGTGCCGCCGAGCTCGCGAAGCAGGCGATCGGATTTGGCAGCGGTATTCGCACCGGTCACGACGAGGAAGCCATCACCCGCATGTTCACGCCGGAATTCCGCAACCGGCTCGACGCCACGATCTCGTTCGCGGCGCTGGCGCCGGAGACGATCGGCATGGTCGTCGGCAAGTTCGTATTGCAGCTCGAGGAACAACTCGCCGATCGCAACGTCACGATTGAGCTCGACGCCGCCGCGCGCGATTGGCTGGCGGCGAAGGGCTACGACCCGCTGTTCGGCGCGCGCCCGCTCGCCCGGCTGATCCAGGAACACATCAAGAAGCCGCTCGCCGAAGAGCTCTTGTTCGGGAGCCTGGCAAAGGGCGGGATCGTCAAGGTGTCGGTCGACAAGGAGGCCGACAAGCTGGCCTTCACTTACATCGAGCGCCCGCCGGCAACGCCAGCCGCGCCGACCGAGCCGAAAGAGGCCGAGTTGGTCGAATAGGCGCCACCGCATCGCGCTGTCATCGCCAGGAGCGGTGCGGTGCGCCGCAAAGTGAGCGCGCTCTACGCCGGCCTGATCGCCGCGAACTTGCTTGCATGGGGCTGGGCCTTCGCGGCGTTTCATGGCCACCCGGCGCTGCTCGGGACGGCGCTGCTCGCCTACGGTTTCGGGCTGCGCCACGCCGTCGATGCCGACCACATCGCGGCGATCGACAACGTCACGCGCAAGCTGATGCAGGACGGCCAGCGCCCGATCGCGGTCGGCTTTTTCTTTGCGTTGGGACACTCCTCGATCGTCCTCGTCGCCGCGACCGCGATTGCGGCGAGCGCGACCACGCTGCAGCACCGCTACCCCGGCCTCGTCGATGCCGGCGGCGCCATCGGCACGGCGGTTTCGGCAGCGTTTCTGTTGGCCATCGCGGCCGTCAACGCCGCTTTGCTGGTCGGGATCTACCGGCTGTTCGGGACGGTAAAACGCGGCGGCGCCTATCGCGCGGACGAGCTCGACACCTTTCTGGCGCGCCGCGGCCTCATTGCGCGGATGCTGCGCCGGCTGTTTCGGCTGATCTCGCGCAGCTGGCACATGTATCCGCTCGGCCTGCTGTTCGGCCTCGGCTTTGACACCGCGAGCGAGATCGGGTTGTTGGGGATCGCCGCCGCCGAGGCCGTGAAGGGGCTGCCTATCTCATCGATCCTGGTTTTCCCGGCATTGTTCACCGCGGGCATGTCGCTCGTCGACACCACCGACGGGGTGCTGATGCTCGGCGCCTATGGCTGGGCCTTCATGAACCCGGTCCGCAAGCTCTATTATAATCTGACAATCACCGGCATGTCGGTGGTTGTCGCCGCGCTGGTCGGCGGCGTCGAGGCGCTCGGCCTCGTCGCTGGCAGGCTCGGCCTGGCCGGCGGGCTATGGGACATAGTCAACGCCGCGAACGACAATTTCGGCGCTTTGGGTTACGTCATCATCGCCGTCTTCGTCGCGAGCTGGGCCGTATCCATGCTGGTCTATCATCTGATGGGATACGACAAGATCGGTTCCGCCTGAATTCGGTGGCCCGGCTCGTCAGCACGTTCTGCGCCCTCGCCGCGGCGGCCGGCCTGACGACGATCCTCGGCGCCGCGGCGCCGCCCGCACCTGACGATCGCGTCCTTTACACCGCGGACGAACTCGCAAGGATTTACCGCCGCTCGCCTCTGGGAGAGCTGCCGCGCGAGCCGACCAACGGCGTTGCCGACAGCGCGCCTGCCGCCGCTCTCGGCCAATTCCTGTTCTTCGACACCCGGCTCTCCACCAATGGCGAGGTTGCCTGTGCCACCTGCCATCAGCCGGCACGCGGCTTCAGCGACGGGCGGGCTCTATCGAAGGGGCTCATCCTCGGCAGGCGAAACACGCCGACGGTGCTCAACGCCGCGCTCAATCACTGGTTCTTCTGGGACGGTCGGGCCGATTCCCTGTGGTCGCAGGCCTTGCAGCCGCTCGAAGGCCCGCGCGAAGCCGGCGGCGACCGCCTCAATATCGCCCATCTCGTCGCCGCCGACGCGGCGCTCAGCACGGCCTATCAACGGGTCTTCGGGAAGCTCCCGGCGCTCGCCGACACCGACCGCTTTCCGCCGCATGCGCGCCCCGGTCCCGACCCAGGATCCCCGATGGCCGAGGCCTGGGGGGCGATGGCGCCGGCCGACCGCACCGCCGTCAACCGCGTGTTCAGCAATCTCGGCAAGGCGATCGAAGCCTACGAGCGCAAGCTGATCAGCGGCGGCTCGCCGTTCGACACCTATGTCGAAGGGCTGCGTACCGGCGATTCGGCCAAAGCGGCTGCGCTCTCGCCCGCCGCCGCGCGCGGGCTGAAGCTGTTCGTCGGCGCCGCCAATTGCCATCTCTGCCATACCGGTCCCGCCCTTAGTGACGGCGAGTTCCACAATCTCGGCCTGCTGCTCCTGCCCGGCGAGGAGCCGGATCGCGGCCGAGCGGGTGGGATGGCGCCGCTGCGCGCCGACATCTTCAATGCGGCGGGCCCGTTCAGCGACGAGCCGACCGGAACCGCCAAGCTGCGGCTCGGATTTCTGCCGCCGCCGCAATCGCAGCTCGGCGCTTTCAAGACGCCGAGCTTGCGCAATGTCGCATTGACCGCGCCCTACATGCATGACGGGCGTTTCGCCGATTTACCGGAGGTCCTGGAGTTTTACGCGGCACAGAAGGCGGCAAGCCCTTTCCGTCTCGTCGGTACGCGCGACGCCAACCTGACCCTCGTTCCACATTTGACCACGGAAGAGAGTGCCGACCTCGTCGCCTTTCTCCAGGCGTTGACCGGGGCGCCGCCGCCACCTTCCCTGACCGAGCCGCCGCCCGGACCGTGACCAGCTATGGCGCCCTGTCCGGGTGATCCCAGGTCTCGGCCGTCAACGCCGCCGTTACCGCCAGCGCGTCGCGCAGTGCGGCCGGATCATGAGTCCGGATGAAATCGGCGCCATGCGCGGCGGCATAGAGCTCGGCCGCCAGGGTTGCGGGACCCCGTTCGGCCGGAGCGGCGCGGCCGGTTATCGCGCCCAGAAAGGATTTGCGTGAGACCGAGACCATGACGGGGAGGCCGAACGCCCGCTTCAGGCGATCGAGGCTGGTCAGCACGCGCAACGACGCCTCTGCCCGGCTGCTCAGAAAGAACCCCATCCCGGGATCGAGGATCAGACGCTCGCGAGCGATGCCGGCGCCTTCGAGGCGCAGGACGCGCTCGGCGAAAAACGCTTCAATCCGCTGCCACACCTCGCCGGGGCCGAGAGCGACGCGCCGCGCCCGGGCGTCACCCTCCACGGCATGCATCACCACGAGCCGGCACTGCCCGGCGGCCAGATCCCGGTATAGGCTCGGGTCGGGGAAGCCCCGGATGTCATTGAGATAAGCGACGCCGCGGGCGAGCGCAAAGCGCTGCGTCTCGGGCTGACACGTGTCGATCGCGAGCGCTGCACCGGTTGCGGCGAGGGCGGCGATCACCGGGTCGAGCCGGCGGATCTCCTCGGCGGGAGCCACCGGGCCGGCCGCGACATTGCTGGCGGCGGCGCCAAGCTCGACGATGTCGGCGCCGTCAGCGGCGAGAAGGCGTGCCTGCGCAATCGCCGCCGCGGGATCGAGATAGCGGCCGCCGTCGGAAAACGAATCCTCGGTGATATTGACGATGCCGACAATCCGGGGGCCGACTAGACGCGGAGGCGGCATGGAATCAGGCGGGGCGCGTGCGTTCAAGGACCGCGCCGACCGCCTCGGCGTCGGCAAAGATGTCGAGCTTTTCGACCTCGACCCGGATATGCCCGACCCGCGGATCGGCGAAGCACGCCTCGCAAATCCTGGCGGCGAAGCCCTCGCACAAATCGATATGCCCGGATTGGGCGATCTGGCGGATCGCGGCCACGACCTTCTCGTAATTTATGACGCGCCTGCGGTCTTCGCCCGGAACGCTCGAAGCGGCTGACGCGGTCAGCTCGACCGAAACGCGCACGCGTTGCTTCCTATCGCGCTCGGCGCGGCGGATCCCGATGCTGCACAACAGAACAAGGCCGCGCACGACGACCGTGTAGCGCTCCGGGCAGTGTCCGTGAACCGCAGGTTTCATGCTAATCTTGGCCGCCGACAGGGGAGGCCAGCATGTGGCGCGAATTCCGCGAATTTGCAATGCGCGGCAACGTCATCGACCTCGCGGTCGGGATCATAATCGGGGCCGCGTTCACGACGATCGTCAACTCATTGGTCAACGACCTCATCATGCCGCCCATCGGTTTGCTGATCGGCGGCATCGATTTCTCCAGCTTTTTCGTGACCTTGAAGGGCGGCTCCTTTCCGACGCTCGAAGCCGCCAAGGCGGCTGGTGCGGTGACGATCAATTACGGGCTCTTTATCAACGCGGTGCTGCGCTTCGTGATCGTCGCCTTCGCGATCTTCATTCTGGTCAAGCAGATCAATCGGCTCCGCTTGCAGGAACCGGCAGAACCGCCGCCGCCCCCCGAGCCGCCGCGCCAGGAGGTGCTCTTGGCCGAGATACGCGATCTCCTGAAGGCGCGCGCTTAACGCCCCCACCCATCCCATTTCCTCGCGCCACCAGCACCCGGCGGTCGCGAATAGCCGGCGACATCGGCGGCCAGGATCGCGGCGAGCCGGCGGGTCGCGGTCATTCCTCCGGCACCCCGGCCTTGCGCAAACCTTCGAGCAGGCGCTCGGCCATCTCCCCGGTGCCCGGACTGTTTTCAGCCATCCAGGTCAGCGAGAAGCCCGGCCGGAGGCGGAGCAGCGTGTTGCGCGCCTCCGCCGCCGCGGCCAGATCACCCTCCATCGCCAACGCCGCGGTCAAATACTGGTGTCCCGCGAGGTATCCGGGACTTTTCTCGATCATGTTGCGCGCCCAGGTGACGCATTCCGGATAGCGCCCGGCGTCGAAATGGACGTTCGCCATCGCCATCGAGGCATAAACGCCCACAGGCCGGTCGCGCGGGCTCAGCCGCAGCGCGTGCTCGGCGCTGCCGACGGCCTCCCGGTGTGCCCCTTGGTTGGCGAGCGTATTTGCGAGAAGGGCGTGAGCCACCGCGAAATTCGGGTTCAGCTCCAACGCTCGGCGCAATGCACGCACGGCCTCACCGAAGCGACGCAATCGCAGTTGCAACATGCCCTGTGCGAAGTGTGCCCAGGGGTCGCGGTCGTCGAGGGCGAGTCCGGTCTGTGTTTCCGCGCTGACCTCGGGCACGACCGTTCGCAAGTCGCCCGACCACACAGTACGGCGCAACAGCACCCAGGCTAAGAGGCTATGCGCTCTGCCGTAGCCGGGCGCGATAGCGATGGCGCGGCGACACAAAACCTCGGCCTCGGTATTTTCGTCGCGGGTGCCCTGGCCGATCAGGGACAGCGCGCGGATCACGCACTCCCAGGCGTCGAGGCTGTCGGGCGGCTTATTTTGGCTGCGAACCTGCTCGGCCGCATAAAGCTCCGGCTCGATCGCCGCGACGACACGCTCGGTGATCTCGTCCTGCACGGCGAAAATGTCGGCGAGGTCGCGGTCGTAGCGTTCGGCCCAGACGTGGTTGCCGGTTTCGGCCTCGACCAATTGCGCGGTGACCCGGATGCGGTTGCCGGCTTTGCGCACGCTGCCTTCGAGCACATAACGCACGCCCAACTCGCGCCCGACCTGCTTCACATCGACTGCGCGGCCCTTGTAGGTGAAGGTGCTGTTGCGGGCGATGACGAAGAACCACCGGATCTTCGACAGCGCGGTGATGATCTCCTCGACCATACCGTCGGCGAAATACTCCTGCTCGGTGTCGCCGCTGATGTTCTGGAACGGCAGCACCGCGATCGACGGCTTGTCGGGTAGCGGCAGCGTGGTTTCCAGCACGGGTTGCTCCTTCCCCGCCACGCGGTAAACGCGGATCGGGCGCTCGATATTCTTGACCTGCTGATCACCGAGATCGTCGAAGGCTATCGGCAATTTGTTGCCGATCTGGTCGCGCGCGGCGCCGGAAACGCAGATCGCCCCGGGCTCGGCGAGCGCCTCCATCCGGGCGGCGATGTTGACCCCGTCTCCGAGCAGGTTGGCGCCGTCGACGACGACATCGCCGACGTGGATGCCGATGCGGAACTGCATCTGCTCGGCGCTGCCCTGCGGCGCGCTTTCCCGCGCCATCGCTTCCTGCACCGCGACCGCGCACTGGACGGCATCGACCGCACTGGCGAAATCGGCGACGACACTGTCGCCGGCGGTGTTGAAGATCCGGCCGCGATGCTCGCCAATCAGCCGGTCGATGATCGCGCGCGATGCCTTGAGCCGGACCACCGTACCCGCCTCGTCCGCGCCCATCAGCCGGCTGTAGCCGGCGATGTCGGCCGCGAAAATCGCCGCGAGCTTTCGTTCAACCGGTCGATCGGGCAATTCGGACCCTCCCCCATGGAGTATAGCCCAACTCTCGCGCTCTCAGGATAGAGTGACCCTCACCGGCGCCGTGTCGTAATAAAGCTCCCTCCCCCACTGGTTCTCGGGATGCCGGTGCGCGGCGGGCAGGTGCCGCGCCACCGCCCGCAGATTGCGTCGCGGAACTTCGTCGTAAATAGCCCGTTATTTATGCACTGACCCGATTCAAACGGTGAAAATCATGCGTAATTCGCTTGTTATTGGTTTTGTTCTTGCCATTGCCGCTACCGGCGCGATGGCGCAGACGCAGACTCCGCCGGCGCAGAACGGGCCGCAAAACGGCGCGATCAACTCGAAAGACAAGGTCGTGGACGCGCCGGTCAAGGGGCGCAACAGCTATACCGAGGGCGAGGCTAAGTCCCGCATCGAGAAGCTTGGCTTCGTAAATGTCAGCGACCTGACGAAGGACGCCAACGGCGTCTGGCGCGGCCGGGCGATGAAGGACGGACGGCAGGTCGAGGTCAGCCTCGATTTCCAGGGCAACGTTGTCCAGGGCATCGCAGGCACGACCGGGCCGGGCACCCCCATGCGCGGCGGCGCCGGCCGGTAAATACCCCGGAACCCCACGCTTCCCACGCAAGGATAGATCCGATGATCACGATCTCACGTCTGTACGACGACTATAGCACCGCAGCCCGGGCCTACAACAACTTGGAGCGCGCCGGGATCTCGAACAGCGACATCAGCATCATCGCCAATAATGGCGAGGGCTGGTACGAAAAGGCCAGCGAGCCAGGCCGGATCGACAGCGATGGCGACGGGGTCGACGATCGAACCGAGGGTGCGGCTGTCGGCGCCGGCATCGGCGGCACGGTTGGCGGCATCGCCGGCCTGCTGGCCGGTCTCGGCCTGCTGGCAATCCCGGGGCTGGGTCCGGTCGTCGCGGCCGGCTGGCTGGTTTCGACCGCCGCGCTGGCTGTTACTGGCGGCGCCGCCGGCGGGCTCATCGGCTCCCTGACCCAGCACGGCATCGACGAGGACGACGCTCAGGCCTATGCCGAAGGCGTGCGCCGCGGCGGCACCCTGGTGACGGCGCGGGTTCCCGAGGCCGACCGGGCGCGCTGCGAGGCGATCCTCGACCGCTCGGCGGTCAATATCCGCGAGCGCACCCAGTTGTGGGGGAAGAGCGGCTGGAGCCGGTTCGACCCGAAAGCCCCGCCCTATACCGCCGACGAGATTCGCCGCGAGCGCGAACTCTACCGCACCCGCGTATAACCGTCGTTTTCCTCACGCACGCGCTTGCCCGGCCCCCGCATTCGCAATGCATTCGCAGGGGCCGGGTTTTCGTGAGCCGATCACACGACTCCAGCCTCGCGCATCCCGGCGATTTCCTCGGCCGAATAGCCGAGCTCCCGCAGCACCGCATTGGTGTCGCCGCCGATTTCCGGCGCCGGAAGGCGCAGGCGGCACGGCGCCTCGGCGAATTTGATCGGAAAGCCGAGCATCCGGACGTCGCCGTGCCCGGGATGATCCCGGCTCAGCACCATCTCCTGGTCGATCACCTGCGGGTCGGCGAAGACTTCCGAAAGGCCCATGACCCGCCCGCACGGCACCCCGGCGGTGTTCAGTGTGGCGATCCAGTGTTCGGTCGTGCCGCCGGCGAGCCGCGCCTCGATCGCGGCATTGATCGCAGCTCGGTTGGCGACCCGGAGGTCGTTCGTCGCAAAACGCGGGTCGTCGCGCAGCTCGGGCATGCCGAGCGCGTCGATCAAGCGCTGATAGGATTGCTCCTGCGATGGCGCCAGCGCGACCTCGCCGTCCGACGTGCGGAACATGCCATAGGGCGCGACGATCGCATGGTCGTTGCCGGTGCGTCCCGGCTCCTCGCCGGTCGCCAGATGATTGGCGGCGAGAAACCCGAGGAGGCTGATGAGGCCATTGTTGAGGCTCGAACCGACCGTCTCGCCGGCGCCGGTCCGACCGCGCCTGACCAGCGCGGCGCACACCCCGATCGCGCCGTAAAGCCCGGCGACGAGGTCGGCGATCGGCGGCCCGGCGCGCAAGGGCGGCCCCAGGGCCTCGCCGGTCACCGCCATGAACCCGCTCATCGCCTGGGCGATGAAATCGAAGGACGGCCGGTCGCGATAGGGCCCGGTTCTGCCGAAGCCGCTGATGTTGGCGTAGACGAGATCGGGCCTGAGGGCTTGCAAGCGCTGTTCGTCGAAGCCCATCTGCGCCATGACCCCCGGGCGGAAGTTTTCGACCAGGACGTCGCTCTGCGCGATCAGCCGGGCCAGTACGGCCTTCCCCTCGGGCTCGCGTAAATTGAGCGACAGCGAGCGCTTGTTGCGGTTGAAGGCGGCGAAATACCATGAGAGGCCGTCCTTGATGACGCCCTGCCCGCGGAGCGGGTCACCGACACCGGGCGTCTCCACCTTGATCACCTCGGCGCCCATGTCTCCGAGGATCATCGTGCAGAACGGCCCGGCCAGAATGCGCGTCAGATCGACGATGCGAATCCCCGAAAGCGGCACGGCGATTTCCTCCTAACAATTCGGTCAACCCCAGCGGAGCGACGGGATCACAACCGTGCGTCCTTCGAGACAGCCGCTTCGCGGCTTCCTCAGGATGAGGTTTTTTCTTTATGCCACAAACAAATTCACCTCATGCTGAGGAGCGGCCCGGCGACAGCCGGGGCGCGTCTCGAAGCACGCCCGTCGTCGATGCAGCGGCCCTGGCATGACATCCACTCCGATCACCCTGGACGACATCGAAGCGCTCGCCGTCGGGGCTTGGATCCTCGGCACCGGCGGCGGCGGCAGCCCCTATCTCGGCCTCCTCAACATGCGCCGGCTTTATGCCGAGGGGCACCGGGTCCAATTGATGTCGCCGTTCGACCTCGATGACGACGACCGGGTCGCGGTGGTGTCCAACATGGGGGCGCCGCTCGTTGGCCAGGAGCGCCTCGCCGACAGCCGCAACATCGCCCGCGCGGTAGAGATCCAGGAGGAATATTCGGGCCGGAAATTCCGCGCCGTGATGTCCCTGGAAATCGGCGGCGGCAACGGCATTCAGCCCTTAATGGCGGCGGCCCATCTCGGGCTCCCGGTCATTGACGCCGACACGATGGGGCGCGCCTATCCCGAGGCGCAGATGACCAGCGTCGCGGTCGGCGGCCTCATTCCCTACCCCTGCGCGCTCTACGACCCGCGCGGCATCGAGGCGATCGTGACCAGGGTCCCGAACTGGAAGTGGATGGAGCGGGCGAGCCGCAGGATCTGCGTCGAGATGGGCTCGATCGCCTCGACCTGCAAAGCGCCGCGCACCGGGGCGGAAGTGAAGGAGTGGGGCATCCATTTCACCGTGTCGAGGGCGATTGGTATCGGCCGCCGGGTGCGCGAGGCGGTGCGGCGTCATGACGATCCGATTGCGGCAATCCTCGACGAGGCCGCGGGAAAGAAGCTGTTCCGCGGCAAACTCGTCGATGTCGACCGGCGGACGACCGAGGGGTTTCTGCGCGGCCGCGCCGCGATCGAGGGGCTCGACGAGGACCGCGGGAGCCGGCTCGAGATCGCGTTCCAGAACGAGTGGGTGGTCGCGTGGCGGGACGGCGCACCCGTTGCGATGTCGCCCGACCTGATCTGCGTCCTCGACACGGTCAGTGGCAATGCGGCCGGCACCGAGACGATCCGCTACGGCATGCGGGTAACCGTCGTCGCCCTGCCGGCGCCGCCGGTGTTCCTCACCCCGAAGGGGCTCGATCATGTCGGCCCGCGCGCCTTCGGCTACGATTTGGATTTCAAGTCGGTGTTCGATGCCTGATCGTCATTCCGGGGCGCTGCGCAGCGGCGAGCCCGGAACCCATATTCCAGAGGCCTGTGTTTATGGGTTCCGGGCCCGGCCCTGCGGGCCGTCCCGGAATGACAGGAAGGCCGGTCGGCCATGAGGCGCATCGGCATCGACGTCGGCGGCACCAATACCGATGCGGTGCTGCTCGAGGACGGCCGCATCGTGCACGCGATCAAGACGCCGACGACCCAAGATGTGACCGCTGGCATCGTCACCGCGCTCGACCTCCTGGGCCGCCACCCGGAGGTGGCGCGCGGGCGAATCGACGGGGTGGTGATCGGCACGACGCATTTCGTCAACGCGATTGTAGAGCGCCGCGGGCTCGCGCGCGTCGCCGCCATTCGCATCGGCCTCCCGACGGGCGCGTCCTTGCCGCCGTTCTGCGACTGGCCTCCCGACCTCGCCGCCTTGGCCCGGGGCGCGGTCTTCATGCTTGAAGGCGGGCATGATTACGACGGCCGCCCGATCATGCCGTTGGACGACATAGGCATGCGCGACGCGGCCCGCCGGATCCGCGACAGCGGCCTGCGCGCGGTGGCGATCGCTGCGGTGTTCTCGCCGCTCGATCCGAGCCACGAGGAGCGGGCGCGCGCGATCCTCCTCGAGGAATGCCCCGAGGCGGCCGTTACGCTGTCGCATCACCTGGGCCGCATCGGCCTCCTGGAGCGCGAGAACGCGGCCCTCCTAAACGCCGCGCTCTCTGACCTAGCACGCGTCACGATCGCTGGGTTTCAGGAGGCGATCGCGGCGAGCCATATCGCCGCGCCGCTCTATCTGACGCAGAACGACGGGACCGTGATGTCGGCGGAGACCGCCATGGCGCTGCCGGTCATGAGCTTTGCCTCGGGCGCGACCAATTCGATGCGCGGTGCCGCGTTCCTCTCCGGGCTCGCCGACGCGATGGTCGTCGATGTTGGGGGCACCTCGACCGATGTCGGGCAATTGCGCCGAGGCTTTCCGCGCGAAGCCAATTCGGTCGTCGAGATCGGCCAGGTGCGCACGCTTTTCCGCATGCCCGACCTCCTGTCGATCGCCCTCGGCGGCGGCAGCATTGTGCGCGAGGTGCCGCTGCGGGTCGGGCCGGAGAGCGTCGGGTATCGCCTGACCGAGGAGGCGCTGGTGTTCGGCGGCGCGACGCTGACCGCGAGCGATGCCGCGGTCGCCGCCGGCATCGTCGAGATCGGCGACCCGGCGAAGGCCGTCGGGGTGCCGCGCGCGCTGGCGCAGGCGGTGCTCGACGCGGCGCGCGCCGCGCTCGAGGACGCGATCGACCGGGTGAAGACCGAGGCCGGCCCGGTGCCGCTGATCGCGGTCGGCGGCGGCGCCTTTCTGGTGCCCGACCGGCTCCTCGGCGTGTCGCAAGTGATCCGGGTGCCGCATGGCGATTGCGCCAACGCGGTCGGCGCCGCGATCGCGCAAGTCAGCGGCGAAACTGACCAGGTCTACCGCGAGATGACCCGCGAGGCCGCGATCGCCGCCGCCACCGCCCAGGCGATCGAGCGCGCGGTCGCCGCCGGCGCCGAGCGCGCCAGCCTGGAGACCGTCGATATCGAGGACATGCCGCTCGCCTACCTGCCGGGCAACGCGCTACGCGTCCGCGTGCGGGTGGCCGGGGAAATGCGCGGCCCCGCGATTTGATAATTTTCGTCATCCCCGGGCTTGTCCCGGGGATCCACGTGGATGGCCGAGTCACGCCCGGCCATGACGGGTATGGAAGCGGCTAATGGCTTCACTCTCGGGTGGACTCGTCAGAGATCCAGCACCAGCACGTCGCTGCGGGCGCGCGAGCAGCAGATCAGCATGTGGGTCTGGCGGGCCTTGTCGCCGAGGATCGGGTCGCGGTGATCGGGCTCGCCCGCCAGATAGCGCGTCATGCAGGCGGCGCAATAACCGAGCTCGCACGAGGTGCGGGTCTCAACGCCGTGGCGGCGCAGGACGCTGATGATCGTCTCGCCGGGCATCACCTCAAATTCGGCGCCGCTTTTGGCGAGCCGCACGCGAAACGGCCGGTCGTCTTCGAAGCGCGCAGGCGGCGCCGCGCCGGGCCCGGTAAAATATTCGTAATGCACGGTCCCCGCCGGCCAGTGCGCCGAGGCCGCGACGGCGGCTTCCATCATCCCCCTCGGGCCGCAGCAGTAGAGATGCGTGCCTTCCCGCGGCTCAGCCAGCAGCGCGGCGATGTCGAGCCCCTTGGCCGGATCGCCGCCATCGTAGTGGAAGACCACCTTCCCCATCGCCGCGAGCAGGTCGAATTCGTCGCGGAACGCGGTCTTCTCGGGCGATCGGGTGCAGTAATCGAGGCGGAACTCGGCGTGGCGGCGCTTCAATTCGGCGATCATCGCCATGATCGGGGTGATGCCGATGCCGCCGGCCAGAAACAGGTGGCGCTCGGCCCCCTCGGCGAGCGGGAAATGATTGCGCGGCAGCGATACCTCGACGAGGTCGCCGACCCGAATTTGGTCATGCAGATGGCGCGAGCCCTCGCCCAGCTTTTCGCGCAACACGGCGATAGAATAGCGCCGCCGCTCAGCCGGGTCGTTCCACAGCGAATAGTCGCGCCACACCTGTTCACCGAGCCGCACCCCGACATGCGCACCGGCCGAGAAGCGCGGCAGGTCGCGCCCGTTCGGGTCGACCAGCTCGTAGCCGTTGATTTCCTCGGCCAGATAGGCGATCGAGCGGATGCGCAGTTGCATGTCTCGTTATCCGCGCGAATCCGGCGCGATGCAAATGACAATCATCGGGGAATTCAACTCCCCGGCAGGTCGCGGGCCTCGGGCAGGAAGAGGTTCTGCCAGGTGGATGGGCGGCGCTTCAACCGGCCGACCCGGTGCATGAAATCAATGAGCCGCATGACCCCGACCGGCGCCGCCCGATAGGCGAGATCGGGATCGCCGATCATGTCGGTGAGCTCCTCGATCGGGGTGTCCTGGGCCTTGACCATCGCGGCATAGATCTCGGCTGCCGCGCCGGGGGAGCTCTTGATGAAATCGTCGGCCGCCTGGAGGGCGGAGAGAACAGCCGCGCAGAGCGTCGGGTTGGCGGTGCGAAAACGGATCGTCGCGGCGAGCACCGCGGTGCTTTGCGGGCCGGCGATATCGAAGGAATCCATGACCCGGTGGATCGCCGGGTTGGCGAGTTCGTCATCGGCGTAGGGGGTGAGCGAGAAATGCGCGTCGATTTCGCCCTTGCCCGAGACGAGCGCCGTCGCGGCCGCGGCATCGGGGCGCGCCAGCACGAGCGGGTCGAGCTTGTTGTAGTGCTCGGGCCCCCATTCCTGCGCCGCCGCCAGTTCGAGCATCAGCGCCGGCCCGGAAATCTTCAGCTCGGGGACCGCGATGCGGTCCGCGGCGCCGAAGTCGCGGATCGTGTGAACGGCCGGGTTGCGCGTCACCAGCACATAGGGCAGCTGGGCGAGTGCGCCCAAAGCCCGGACTTCCCCCGGGGTCCCGGCCGTCGCGTCGGCGGCGAGGAGGAAGGGGGCGAGGTCCACAGCAACCAGATCGCTGTCGCCGGCGCTAAGCGCTTCGATGGGACCGGCCTGACCGGGTGCGCTCCAAATCACCCTGACGGTGCCCAGACCCATCGCGTCGGCGGTCCGCTCGATCAGGTGCTCGTGCTCCATCACCAGGAGCGGCAGTTGGACCAGATCGAGCGGCCGCAGCAGCCGTAATTCCGCGGTCTCGGCGCGAGCCGACCGCGCCACGGAGATCAGCGCAACCAGCGCGACGACGATGAATGCGGCTACCAGGAACCCATAACACCGCATTCCCGGCGAAAGCCGGGATCCACTTTTCAACCGGTTCGGGCGCCGTTCCATGGATCCCGGCTTTCGCCGGGAATGCGAGTCAAATTGATTCTGCCCTGGAGTGGTGGTTCTGAAGTTCGTTCGATCTGGATCGTTGTTTTCCTTCCTTGTCATTCCGGCGAAGGCTGGTACCCACGGCAGAAATGGGTCCCGGCCTTCCCCACGGAACAAGTCCGTGGGCTGAAGGCCCACGGGGTGACGAGATTGGAGATATAGCGAATTTCCGAATCGGGACACTAGCGCACGGCAACGCATCGCTTCTCCAATGAATGATGCGCCAACGGCTCGTAATAGCTGGCGGGCACGCCGGCCTTGTCGCGCGCTTCGCGGTTGAAGGGCGGCTTCAGTCCGCCCCTGAAATAGCGCCGGACGCGGTCGTGGAAGGCGGCTTCGGGGTCGAGGCAGTGCTCATGGCAAATCCGCTCGAACCAGCGCAGGCCGACCGCGACATGGCCGATCTCGTCCTCATAGATGCGGGCGAGAATTAGAGCGCTCTCGGGGTCGCCGGCGCGTTCGAGACGCCGGATCATCTCTGGCGTCACATCGAGCCCGCGCGCTTCGAGCACGAGCGGCACGATCGCGAGACGGGCGATCAGATCGTGCGCGGTCGCCGCCGCCGCTTCCCACAGCCCGTCATGCGCCGGCAGCGCGCCATAGGCCGAGCCGAGCGTCGCCAGGCGGGCCGCGAGCAGGTGAAAATGCTCGGCCTCCTCGGCGGCGACACAAAGCCAATCGTCAAAGAATGCGCGCGGCAGGCCGTGATCGCTGAACCGCGCGACGAGGTCCCAGGCGAGATCGATCGCGTTGAACTCGATATGGGCGAGCGCGTGCAACAGCGCGACCCGGCCCGTCGGCGACCCGAAATTGCGCCGTCTCGGCATGTCGCGCGGCGGGCGCAGTACCGGGTGCTCCAGCCGCGCCGGGCGCGGCGCCGGGCTCGCCCGCCCGATTCCCATGTCGCCTTCCCGCCAGCGCCCCGCCAATGCCCGGCTCAGCGCGACCTTGCGCGCCGGATCGGCGGCAGCAAGGATCGCCGCCGCCCCTTGGGCTAAAGTCTCGCAGTCCATCTCGTATGTGGCTGCTGCCGGAAACCGCCCCTCACCCCGACCCTCTCCCCGCTCGCGGGGAGAGGGAGCAGCGTGGTCAGACCTCTGGGCGCGTTCCCTCTCCCCGTTTAGGGGGGGAGGGACAGGGTGAGGGGCCGCCGCCAAAATTGCCTCCGAGCGACGATCGCTCAGAGCGCCTTTACCGCCTGCAACACTTCGGCGACGTGGCCCGGCACCTTGACCTTGTGCCAGACGTGGCGCACGACGCCCTCCTTGTCGATGAGGAAGGTGGCGCGCTCGATCCCCATGTATTTGCGGCCGTACATGCTTTTCTCGACCCAGACGCCATAGGCCTCGGTCACCTTGCCGTCGGCGTCGGAACCAAGGATGAACGGCAGCTGGTGCTTTTTCTTGAACTTGTCGTGCGAGGCGACCGAGTCGCGCGACACGCCGATCACCACGGCCCCGGTTTTGCCGTAATCGGGGACCGAGTCGCGGAAGCCGCACGCCTCGGCGGTGCAGCCCGAGGTGTCGTCCTTCGGATAGAAATAGAGGACCACCGGCTTGCCGCGGAGCCGCGCCAGCGCGACCGTGCCGTTGCCGTCGGTGGGCATCGTGAAATCGGGGGCCTTTTCGCCTGGTTGGACGCTCATCGCGCCATCTCTCCTCTAACCTTTTGGCCTGTCGCATTTTCGCCGGAGCGCGCGGTGCGCCGCGCCGCCAATCGTGCCGGACGGGCGATCAGTCGGTCGTACCAGGCGCGAACGCGTGCGCAGGCGGCAGTCATATCTGCGTCGAGCCGGGCGAAGTCAACCGCGCCGGCACAGCGCGCCAGGGTGGCGCCGGCTGGGCCGGCCAGCGCCGCCGGGTCGGGCACGCCCTCGAACAGGAGGGCGAGGAGGGTTCGCAGATGGCGCAACAGGGCGAGTGCGTCGCCCAGCTCTTGCACCCCCTGCGGCGGCAAGGCGCCGACCACCCCAAGCGACGCAAGCGCCGCGCCGGTCTCGCGCCGCAACACCTCGGGCGCCCGCGCCGCCTCGCGCAGCATCAGGTATTGCACGGCGAATTCGAGGTCAACGAGGCCACCGCGCCGGTTGCGCAGGTCCCAAGGCGAGGGGCGTGGCTCGCTCTCCGCGATGCGCCGGCGCATGTCGGCGACATCGGCGAGGAGGCGCCGGGGCTCGCGCGGCGCGCTCAACGCCGCCGCGATCGCTGCCGCGATCCCCTCGCACAGCGCGCTGTCGCCGGCGATCGGCCGCGCCCGGGTCAGCGCCATATGCTCCCATGTCCAGGCCGATTGGCGTTGATATTGGGCAAAGGCGGCAAGGCTGGAGGCGATCGGCCCGGATTCGCCCGACGGCCGCAACCGCATATCGACCGCGTAGAGGCGGCCTTCCGCGGTCGGCGCGGTAATCGCCGAAATGAGGCGCTGGCTGAGCCGAGCGTAGTAGGTCGAGAGGGCGAGCGGGCGCGCCCCCGGTGAATTGGCGCTGTCGGCAGTTGGATCATCGAGGGGGGCGTCGTAGATCAGGATCAGGTCGAGGTCGGAGGCGAGGGACATTTCGCGACTGCCGAGGCGCCCCATCGCCAGAATCGCAAAGGCGCCGCCCGGCACCGCGCCGTGCACCCGGGTGAAATCGGCGATCACCGCCGGGAGAAGCGCAGCGAGCGCGGTCTCGGCGATATCGGCGAGGGCGGCGCCGGCGCGCTCGCCCGGGATGGTGCGGCGCAGCAGCTGGACCCCGACCTGAAAGCGCCGCTCGTTGGTCCAGCGGCGTATGAGGTCGAGCATGTCCTCGAAATCGCGCGCGCCGGCGAGGCCCTCCGCCAAATCTTCGGCAAGCCCGGCGCGCTCGGGTAGCGGGGACGAAAACTCGGCGCTCAGCACCGCATCGAGCAAGGCCGGACGCTGCGCCAGGCTTTCTGCCAGGAGCGGCGCCTCGGCCATGATGTCGGCGACCAGCGAGAATAATCCGGGATTGGCGTAAAACAGCGAAAATAGCTGAACCCCGGCGGGCAGAAGCGACAAAAACTGGTCGAAGCGCAGGACCGCCGTATCGGGATGCGCGGTTGCCCCAAAAACCCGCAGCAGCTCGGGGACGAACTCGGTCAGGATCTCGCGCGCCCGCTGACTGCGGGTCGCACGCATGCGGCCGTGATGCCAGTCGCGCACCATCGCGGCGACCCGAGCCGGGTCGCCAAAGCCGAGCCGCGCCAGGGTGGCGAGCGTGTCGGGATCGTCGTCCGCGCCGGTGAAGACCAGATTGCCGGGCCCCGCCAGGCTCGGTGCTTCCTCGAACAGCTCGGCATAATGCCTCTCGACCGAGGCGAGGTGGGCGCGCAGGTCGGTCACGAATTGGTCCGCATCCCGATCGCCGAGAAAGCTCGCGAGCCGGGCGATGCCGTCAGGGTCGGCCGGCAACCGGTGCGTCTGGGCATCATCCCGCATCTGCAGCCGGTGCTCGACCCGGCGCAGGAAGCGGTAATCGGCGATCAGCGTTTCGGCGGTTCCTTGGTCGATGCGGCGGCTTGCCGCGAGACGGCGCAGCACCGTGCAGGTCGGCGCCACCCGCAACTGGCGCAATCTCCCGCCCCAGATCAGCTGCTGTGTCTGGGCGAAGAATTCAACTTCACGGATGCCGCCGCGCCCGGTCTTGATGTCGTGACCCTCGACCGCGATTCGGCTGCCGCCCTTATAGGCCTGGATCTGACGCTTGATCGAGTGGATGTCCCGGATCGCCGCGAAGTCGAGATGCTTGCGCCAGATAAAGGGTTGCAGATCCGCGAGAAAACGCCCGGCCGCGCGATGGTCCCCGGCGACCGGGCGCGCCTTGATCAGAGCGGCGCGCTCCCAATTCTGCCCGACCGTTTCATAATAACTCAGCGCGGCTGCCACAGACATCGCCAGCGGGGTCGAGCGCGGGTCGGGGCGCAGCCGCAGATCGGTGCGAAAAACATAGCCATCCCCGGTGCGCTCATCGAGAATACGGATAAAATCGCGGGCGATCCTGCCGAACAGGGATTGAGCGCTGTCTAGCGCGAGCCCCGGCACGCCCGATGGATCGTAGAGAAGGATCAAATCGATATCGCTCGAATAGTTGAGCTCCCCGCCGCCCAGCTTGCCCATTGCGAGGACAATGAGACCGCTGCCGCTTTCGGGATCCTCGGGGTCGATCGGCGCGATCGAACGGTTGGCCGCGGCGGCGCGCAGCGGATCGCGCACCGCCGCACCGATCGCCGCCTCGGCAAAGCGGCTGAGCGCGGTCATTTGCTGTTCGAGCGACCAGCTCCCGGCAAACTCGGCGACTGCGGCAAGCAAGGCGACGCGCCGCTTGGCAATCCGCAGCCGTCGCATCAACATAGCCCGATTTTCGCCGCGATCGGCGTGTGTCTCGGTCGCCGTGACAATCTCCTCGAACAAGGGATCGGCGCCTTCCTCGACGATACGGGTGAGGAACATCCATTCGACTACGGCAAGGCCGCTCAAAAACGGGCTGTTGCCGAAGATCGCGGCAAGGAGGCCCCGGCCGGCGGAGGTGGCGCTCCACTGGCGGGCACGCGCGGCCCGGCCCTTGTCTTGCGCCTCGGCGAGGGCCGCCTCCCAGGCCGCGAGGCCGAGGGCGAGAAGCCGCGCATCCGCGGGAAGCGGCAACCCGTCACGATTAGAGGAGAGATGCGATAGCAGCTTCATCGCATGATGCCGGCGAGGGTGGCGACACTCGCCCAGGCGCCGAGCCCGGTCAAGCGCGGCCGCAAACCGTCGTGGCCGCCAACCCGGATGCACCGCCGCGCCGTCGCCGGCTGCTGCATCACCGAACGGTGCGCCATGTCGGGCGAGGCGCACACCACCTCTTGCGCTGGTTCGGCTCGCTCGCCGCGGTCCTGATCCTGATCGCGCTTTTTGGCATCTGGCGGGTGATGCAAGGCCCGATCCAGCTGGATTGGCTTGCGCCCTATGTCGAGGCGGGGTTCGAGCGCTCCGGGATCGGGCTCAAAGTGGCGATCTCAGGTGTGCGTTTCGGGATCGACCGCACCACGCATCAGCTCGATTTGTGGGCCGAGAATGTCCAAGTCGCGCTGCCCGGTGGCGCGCCGGTGGCGAGCTTTCCCGAAATGGCGACGAGCTTCGGGCTCGACGCGTTGCTGCGCGGTCGGCTGGCGCCGACGCAGGTAGTCGTCGAACACCCGGTCATCCACCTGGTGCGCGATCTAAGCGGGATGATTGTCGCACGGGTCGGGTCCGGCGATACGGCGGCGCCCGATCTCGGTCCGCAGGTGCTCGAGCAGCTTGCCGGACCGCGGGAGCGCGACTCCACCTCGGATGATCTGAAACGGCTCAACATCAGAGGGGCGACGGTGATCGTCGACGACCGCCGGACCGGCCAGACCTGGCGGGCAGACCGGGTCGATGTTTCGGTCGAGCGCGGCCCCAAGGGGGTCAGAGGCGATGTTTCGCTGGCCATCCCGATGGCCGCCAGCGTGCCGGAGCTGCATGCGAGTTATCGCTACTTCGCCGAGCGTAACGTCCTCGACCTCGACATATCGTTCGACGGGGTCCAGCCCGCCGACATCCCGCCCCTCATTCCCGAACTGCTTCAGCTGCAGCACGTCACGGCGCCGGTTTCCGGCACGTTGCAGACACGGATCGACCTCACCCGGCACACGGCTCAGGGCTCGCGGCTCGACCTCGCCTTGGGTCAGGGCCGGGTGCACAGCGAATGGCTGCCGGAGGGCGGCGTCGCGATCGACAAGGGCGAACTGCACGTCGTCTATGCCCCGGAAAGCTCCGAGGTCCAGGTCGAGCAGCTCGCGCTCGATCTCGGCGGCGGCGCCCAGCTCAACCTCGACGGCACCTTCTCCGGCGTCACCCCAGAGCTGATCGCCGCCCCCATCGACGCACGTCCGCCGGGTCACGTCGCGGCCAAGCTCACCGCCACGCTGAAGCATTTGCCGGTGGCACGGTTCGGCGAATTATGGCCGACCGCGTTCAGTTCCGGCGGCCGGCGCTGGGTGCTCGACAACGTCCATGACGGCGTCCTCGACGAAGGCACGGTCGAGCTCGGCCTCGATCTCGATCCGGTGGCGCATACCGCCACTGTGCACAACGCCCAGGGCAGGCTTCGCTATCACGATCTGACAATCAACTATTTCAACGGGTTGCCGTTGGTTCGCCAAGTCGGGGGGACGGCGGGTTTCACCGGCAAGCATCTCGACATCACTCCGACGAGCGGGATGCTCAAGGGGATGAAGATCACCGGCGGGGTGGTGCAGCTGAGCGAACTGGGCGAGCGCACCGAATGGCTGAGCATCGATCTGGCGCTGGCCGGGCCGCTCCAGGACGCGCTCGAAGTCATCGACTCGAAGCCGCTGCGCTACGCCCATGCGATCGGCCTCGATCCGGCGCATGTCAGCGGCCGGGCGGAGACCCAGCTGCATTTCAGGCTCCCGCTTGTCGCCGATCTTAAATCCGACGCCGTCGACTACGCTGCCAAGTCGACGATCACCGGCGCGAACCTTGGCAAGGTTGCGCTCGATCGCCGGGTCACCGATGGCAATTTCGCGCTCGAGATTGCCCGCACCGGCGCACATCTCCAGGGCACCGCCCGGTTCGACGACATCGCGTCAACCCTCGATGCGAATGTCTTCTTCCATCCCAAGAGCGGCCCGAGCGCTGTGTACCGGGTCGCAATGACGCTCGATGAGGAGGCGCAACGCCGGCTCGATCTCGATTTCGCGCCCGACCGGTTGAAGGGCCCGATTGCGGCGGATGTAACCTTTTCGACGTTCGCCGCGAACCGCGGCGAGGTAACCGCCGTCCTCGATCTGCGCAACGTCACCCTCGCGATCCCCGAGGCCGACTGGAAAAAGCCGCCCGAACAGCCGGGAACGGCAACGCTCGTCCTCGATCTCGACAATCAGAAGATCACCCGGATCCGGCAGATCGACATCAAGGCGGCTGGCCTCGACGGCCGCCTCGCGGTGCTGTTGAGCGACGACCACCAGCGCATCGACCGGATCGAGATCCGCCGCCTTGTCGTTGGCGAGAGCGATGTCAGCGGCACGGTTACCCGCCGGGCCGAGGGGGGCTGGCGCGCCGATATCCATGCCGCGCGGGCCGATGCCCGCCATCTGATCAAGAATGCGATGGACGGCGCGCCATCGCCATCAGCGCCGCCGCTCGCGATCGATGCCCGGATCGATCGGCTGGTGTTTGGCCCGCAGCGCGAGCTTCGCCGCGTCACTGCCGTCCTCATGCGCAGCGGCGGGATTTGGCAGACCGGCAAGATCGAGGGCCGCTATGCCGACGGACACGGGATGTCGCTGCAGTTTGGCGAGGAGGACGGCGGCCGCCTGATTTTCAAGTCGGACGATTTCGGTGCGGCCTTGCAGCTCCTCGACATTGCCGACGGCGTCGTCGGCGGGCAGCTGAGCATCGATGGGCAGATCGGCGAGATCGCCCTCAAGCGCATTCTGCATGCCCATCTCGAAGGCCAAAACTACACGCTGATGCACGCCCCGGTGTTGGCCCGGATCGTGGCGCTGCCGTCCTTGACCGGCGTCGCCAGCATGCTGGCCGGCACCGGCCTGCCGTTCGAGACGCTGCGCGGCGATTTCACCTATACCGGCTCGCGCCTCACCTTCGAACGGCTCTTAGGGTTTGGCGAGGCGCTCGGGGTGACCGCGGAGGGCTGGATCGATCTCGATCAGGATCGGCTCGAGCTGCAGGGGACCGTCGCGCCGGCTTATGCGCTGAATTCGCTGTTCGGCAATGTTCCGATCATCGGGCCGCTCTTGGGCGGCGGTTCGCAGGGCCTGTTCGCCGCCAATTATCGCCTCAGCGGCGCCAGCGCCGACCCGCAGGTGACGGTCAATCCGCTGGGCGCGCTCGCACCGGGCATCCTGCGCGAGTTGTTCGCACCGATCGTCGGTCTGCCGGCGCCCCAACAGGAGCAGCAGGCGGTGCATTGATGGCGGCGCGGCTCAGTTCGGCCGCACCAGCGCGTGCCGCTTTCTCCCGGCGCTGAGCTTGACGTGGCCTTCGGCATCGAGATCGGCGAGCGAGACCGGTTGCATCTCGGTGGCGACGACAGCGTCGTTGATGCGCGCCCCGCCGCCCTTGATCAGACGGCGCGCCTCGCTGTTCGAGGCGGCAAGCCCGGCTCGGACGAACAGCTCGAAGGCCGGCAGGCCGCGCGCCAGCACATCGCGCGGCAGCGCGATCTGCGGCAACTCCTCGCCCGCACCACCCGCCTCGAACACGCTCCGCGCGGTCTGCGCCGCGGCCTCGGCGGCCGCGCGGCCGTGGGCGAGCGCGGTCGCCTCGGTCGCCAGGATTTTCTTCGCCTCGTTGATCTCGGCGTCGGCGAGCTTTTCCAGCCGTGCGATCTCGGGCAACGGCAATTCGGTGAAGAGGCGCAGAAAGCGGCCGATATCATCGTCTTCGGTGTTGCGCCAGAATTGCCAGTATTCATAGGGCGACAGCCGGTCGGCGTTGAGCCACACCGCGCCGCCGACGCTCTTGCCCATCTTGACGCCCGAGGCGGTTTCCATCAGCGGCGTCGTCAGGCCATAGAGCGCGCGCCGGTCGACGCGGCGCGCCAGTTCGACCCCGGCGACGATGTTGCCCCATTGGTCGGAGCCGCCCATCTGCAACTCGCAGCCGAGGCGCCGGGCCAGCTCGACGAAATCGTAGGCCTGCAGGATCGGGTAGTTGAATTCCAGAAACGTCATCGGCTGGTCGCGGTCGAGCCGCAGCTTGACGCTGTCCTGGGTCAGCATGCGGTTGACCGAAAAATGCCGGCCGATGTCGCGCAACAGCGGGATATAGCGCAATTGGTCGAGCCAATCGGCGTTGTTGACGATCACCGCGTCGCTGGGCGCATCGCCGAAATGCAGGAACTGGGCGAAGACCTTGCGGATGCCGGCCATATTCTGGGCGATCTCATCGTCGCTGAGCAGCGGGCGCGCCTCGTCCTTACCCGAGGGGTCGCCGATCCGGGTCGTGCCGCCGCCCATCAGCACGATCGGCTTGTGGCCGCATCGCTGAAACAGACGCAACAGCATGATTCCCAACAGGCTGCCGATATGCAGACTGTCGGCGGTGCAATCGTAGCCGATATAGGCGGTCACCACACCGGCACCGAGGCGAGCGTCCAGCGCCTCCAAATCGGTGCATTGGTGGACATAGCCGCGCTCGGCGGCGGCGGCGAGAAAGGCGGAACGGGCGTTCACCATGGCGGCCTCATCTAGCACAAATCCGTGGCAGGCGCTGGGGCTGATGAGCGGCACCTCGCTCGACGGCATCGATGTCGCGGCGCTGGCGACCGACGGCCAGCGGCGCGTTGACGCCGGCCCGGCGCTGACCGTGCCCTATCCGGCCGCCTTCCGCGAGCGGCTGCGAGCCGTGCTGGGCAGCGAGGCCCCAAGCGCCGATATCGCTGCGGTCGAAATTGAGCTGACCCGGCTCCATGCCGCGGCCGTCGCCGAGTTTCGCGCGCGCCATCCGGAGATCGCAATCGGCCTCGTCGCCTTTCACGGCCACACGATCCTGCACCGCCCGGCCGAGCACCGGACCTGGCAGATCGGCGACGGTGCGCTCCTGGCGCGCCTCGCCGGCGTCGATGTCGTCGCCGATTTCCGCAGCGCCGACATTGCCGCCGGCGGCCAGGGCGCGCCACTGGCGCCGCTCTACCACGCCGCGCTCGCCGCCGACAGGGCGAAGCCGGTCGCGATCCTCAACCTCGGCGGGGTCGGCAACGTCACCTGGATCGGCCCAGGGGCTAATCGCGGGCCTGATGACGGCGCCGACGAGATCCTCGCCTTCGACACCGGGCCGGGCAATGCGCTGATCGACGATTGGGTGCATCGCCACACTGGGGGAGCGGCCGATATCGACGGCGCGCTGGCGCTGGCCGGAGCGGCGTCGGCCGCGCATATCGCGCGCTTTCTCGAACACCCCTATTTCGCGCGCAGACCGCCCAAATCGCTCGACCGCGACGATTTTCAGGGCGCCATTCCAAAGGATCTCGCGCTCGCCGACGGCGCCGCGACTCTGACCGAGATGACCGCAGCTTCAGTCGCCGTCGCAGCCCGGCACTTTCCGGCGGGCCCTCGCGAATGGCTGGTGTGCGGCGGCGGGCGGCGCAACCCGGCGCTGATGGCGGCGCTCGCCCGCCGGTTGCCCGTGTCGGTGAGCGCGGTCGAGGCGGTCGGCTGGGACGGCGATGCGCTCGAGGCCCAGGCCTTCGCCTATCTCGCCGTGCGCTCGGTCCTGGGGCTGCCGCTGAGCCTGCCCGCGACGACCGGCGCGCCCCATCCGATACCCGGTGGGCGGCTGTTTTCCGTCACCCCTTAGTTTTTCGGCCGATGGGGCCGGACAGGACGTCGGTTGGCCGGCTCACTCCTCCGCCCGTACCGTCACATACGATCCCGGCGCGTCCTCGATCGCCTTCAATTTGCCGTCGCCGGGCTGGCGCGCCGGTACTTCGCCCCCGGCGTACTGCGCGACCCAGCGCTCCCAGACCGGCCACCATGAATCGGCATGCTGGGTTGCGCCGGCGAGCCATTCCTCGGCAGTCGGCGGGTTCTCGTCGTTTTCATAATGACCGTATTTGCTGCCCGGCGGGTTGACCACCCCGGCGATATGGCCCGAGGCGGACAACACGAACTTGACGGGGCCCCCATAGATCTGCGTTGCCGCGTAGGTCGAGCGCCACGGTGCGATATGGTCCTCGCGGGTCGACAACAAAAAGGCCGGAACCTTGACCTTGCGCAGATCGATCGGCACCCCGGCGAGCGTGATGCCGCCGGGTTTTACCAAGAGGTTCTGCTGATACATCCGGCGCAGGTAAAAGCTGTGCATCGCCGCCGGCATGCGCGTCGAATCGGCGTTCCAATAGAGGAGGTCGAACGGGAAGGGCTGCTTCCCCAAGAGGTAGTTGTTGACGACGAACGACCAGATCAAATCGTTGGCGCGCAGCATGTTGAAGGTGCCGTGCATCTCGCGGGCTTCGAGATAGCCCTTTTTCTTCATGCGCTGTTCGAGGGCCTGCAGCTGCTCTTCATCGATAAAAATGCTGAGTTCGCCCGCCTCGGCGAAATCCACCATCGTGACGAAATAGGTGGCGCACGTCACCCTGGCGTCGCGCTTCGTGGCCATGTAGGCAAGCGTGGCGGCGAGGAGCGTCCCGCCGAGGCAATAACCGATGACATTGGCCGTGCGCTCGCCGGTCGCCGCTTCCATCGCGGCCAATGCGGCGAGCGGCCCCTCGCGCATGTAATCCTCGAAGGTCTTGGCGGCGAGCTTCTCGTCGGGGTTGACCCAGGAAATCACGAAAACCGTCTGGCCCTGCCCGACCGCCCAACGGATGAACGAATTTTCCGGGCGCAGGTCGAGGATGTAGAACTTGTTGATCCAGGGCGGGATGATGACGAGCGGGCGGCGCTTTACCGTCGCGGTCGTCGGCGCGTACTGGATCAATTGCATCAAATCGTTCTGGTAGACCACCTTGCCCGGGCTGGCGGCGACGTTCTCGCCGATCCTGAAGGCCGCGTGATCGGTCATGCTGATCGCCAGATGGCCCTTGCCGCGCTCCAGATCGTCGAGCAGGTTCTTGAGGCCGTTCACCAGGTTCTCACCGCGGCTTTCAATCGTCGCGCGCAGCACTTCGGGGTTGGTCAGCACGAAATTCGACGGCGCCATCGCGTCGACGAATTGCCGCGTATAGAAATCGACCTTGCGGGCGGTGTGCGCGTCGAGCCCCTCGACTTGTCTGACCGCGCCCTGCAGCCAGCGGGCGGTCATCAGGTAGCTCTGCTTGATGAAGTCGAAAAGCGTGTTGTCGCTCCACGCCTGGTCGCGGAAGCGGCGGTCTTCGGGTGGGGGTTCGATGACCGGCTCGGCAGCGCCGCCGAGAAAACGCTGCGCGGTCTGCTGCCACAGCCGCATATAGTCGTTCCACAGCGAGGCCTGCGCCTCAGCGAGGCGCGCCGGGTCCAACATCATGCGCTGGGTCATCTCGAGAAAAGCGGCGCCGATCGCCATCGGGTTCGCCAGGCCGATGCCCTCCTCCCCGCCCGCCTGTGCGCCCTGGCGGGACAGGAAATCGGCGACCAGACGCTGGCTCTTTTCGGCGATCTCGGCCATCTGCCCGGCCATCTGGCGCGACAGCTCGGCCGGGTCGGGCAAGGTCTCCGCGCGCGCGGATTGGCCAGGGGCGGATGCATTGTCGGAAGCACCTGCCCGACCTTTGCCGCCGGCGCCCTCCTTCTTCCTCATGTCACTGTCCTCCCGGTCGCGGGCGGATCAAATGTAGTGACGCGCGGGCGCGGATCTAATACACAGCGATCCGATTGTGCCGCCGCTTCAAGCGGCGAGGGTGGCGGGATCTGGGGTATGGCGTTGCGCACAGCCGGGTTTCGGCCTGGCCGCCGGCCCGAACGGCGGCGTGTTCGGCAAACCGGGCGGTTCGCCGGCCTCGTGGTGCTGATCGGGCTCGGCGCCGCCCTCCCCATGGCCCTTGGCGGATGCGGCGCTGTCGAGACCTATCGCTCTCTGGCCGGGATCAACAAGAACGATCCCGACCCGCAGACGGCGCCGTTTTCCGGTAATCTCGCCGACGCCGAGAACGCGCCCTATCCGAACCTCGCCAGCTTTCCCCCGATGCCGGTTCGCGCGACCAGCACGGCCGAGCGGCAGAAGCTCACGCAAAGCCTGATCGCCGATCGCAGCGCTCTGGTTGCGGATTCCGGGCCGGCGCCGCGGCGCCCGACAGCCGATGCGAAGGCGGCGCCCGGCTTGCCGGCGGCGACCCTCGCGACAGCGGCGGCGCCGTCGAACGTGCAACCGGCGAACCCCGCCGCCGTCGCGCCGGCCGCGGTGCCCGCCGCCTCGCCGCCCGCGAGAACGGCGCTGAATTCAGCCCAATCGGGCCGCCGCGCAACCGGCGAGCCGCCCGCGCCCGGCCCGCTCGATTCCAGTCTCGAAATGCCCGACGTGCGCTCGGTCCCCGAGCCCGAGGCGACGCGGCCGCCGCCGCCGGCGCCCGCCTTGCCGGCGGTTCCGCCGCCGGCTTCGGTCCCCGAACCTACCCCCGCTGTGGTCGCCAGCGCGATGCCGCAACCGGCCCCGTCGGTGCCGGTATTGGCCCCGGTGGTGGCGCCGCCGCCTTCCGCCGCCAAGACCGCGCCGAAACGCGCACCCGCCGCCACCACCGTCGCGACCCTTGAACTCCGCGCCGCCGCGGCCGCGCCGGCCGGCCAGGACCAGGCGCAGATCGATCGGGTGGCGATGCTCTACAAGGACAACCCGGGCACGGTCCGGGTGCTCGCCTATGCCGCGGCACCGGCCGGCGGCGGTGACCCGCTCGACAGCTACCACGCCGCCCTCGAGCGCGCGCAGGCGGTCGCCAAGGCCCTGGCCGACGCCGGCATCCCCGCGGGCAAGATCCAGACCGAGGCGGCGCCTGCCGCCGGCGCGCGAGCTACCGGTCGGGTCGAGATACAATTCACGCCATGATTGCCGGGTCCATGAAAGCTTGCCTGTGAAACCAGCCCTGAAGATCGCCATCGCCGGGCTCGGCACGGTTGGCGCCGGCACCTTGCAGCTGTTGGAGCGCCAGGCCGAACTGGTCGCGCTGCGTGCCGGCCGGCGCATCCTCGTCGCGGCGGTGTCGGCGCGCGACCGCCGACGCGATCGCGGCGTCGATCTGTCGGCGGTGCGCTGGTACGAGGACGCGGCCGCGATGGCCGCCGATCCGGAAATCGACGTGGTCGTCGAGCTGATCGGCGGCGCCGACGGGATCGCGCTCGCCGTCATCGAGACCGCGCTCGACCACAAGAAGCACGTCGTCACCGCCAACAAGGCGCTGATGGCCGAGCATGGCACCCGCCTCGCCGCGCGCGCCGAGGCGGCGGGGGTCGCGCTCGCGTTCGAGGCCGCGGTCGCCGGCGGCATCCCGGTGATCAAGACCTTGCGCGAAAGCCTCGCCGGCAATCGGCTGACCCGGGTTTACGGCATCCTCAACGGCACCTCGAACTACATCCTGACGACGATGCGCGAGAGCGGGCGCGAGTTTTCCGAGGTCTTGGCCGAAGCGCAGAAGCTCGGCTACGCGGAAGCTGATCCGAGCTTCGACATCGACGGCGTCGACGCCGCGCACAAGCTGGCGATCCTGGCGAGCGTGGCGTTCGGCCGCCCGGTCGACCTCGCCGGCGTCTACACCGAGGGCATCCGCCATATCTCGCGGCTCGACATCGATTTTGCCGAGGAGCTGGGCTATCGCATCAAGCTCCTCGGCATCGCGCGGCTGACCGAGAACGGGATCGAACAGCGCGTCCATCCCTGCATGGTGCCGCGGGCGACGCCGATCGCCGCGGTCGAGGGGGTGTTCAACGCGGTCGTCGCCGAAGGCGATTTCGTCGGACGGGTGGTGCTGGAGGGGCGCGGCGCCGGGGCCTTCCCGACCGCCTCCTCGGTCGCCGCCGATCTCGTCGACATCGCCGCCGGGCGCCACGTCGCGCCGTTCGGGGTGCCGGCCGCTTCGCTCACAGCGCTCCCCGGCGCGCCGATGGAGCGCCACCAGGGCGCCTATTTCATTCGTCTGATGGTCGTCGATCAGCCCGGCGTCATCGCCGATGTCGCGGCGGCGTTGCGCGACGAGCACGTCTCGATGGAATCGATGATCCAGCGCGGCCGCGCGCCGGGTGAGGCGGTGCCGGTGGTGCTGACGACGCATGCCACGGTCGAAGCGGCGATGCGCCGCGCGCTCGACCGGATCGCGGCGCTCGACACCGTGTTCGAGCCGCCGCGCATGATCCGCATCGAAGATTTTTGAGGGTAACCGCGGAGACACTCGGTGGTGTTAACTGCGACGCAGGAAAGCTGACGTCGCTAGCGAGGGAGGAGACCGTGGCCGACAACTCGAAGATGGATCGCAATCTCGCGCTCGAAGCGGTGCGGGTGACCGAAGTGGCGGCGCTCTCCGCCTCGCGGCTGATGGGACGCGGCGACGAAAAGGCGGCCGACCAGGCCGCGGTCGACGCAATGCGCCAGGCATTGAACAGCCTGGCGATCGACGGCACGGTGGTGATCGGCGAAGGCGAGCGCGACGAGGCGCCGATGCTCTACATCGGCGAGAAGGTTGGGACCGGGCAGGGTCCCAAGATCGACATCGCCCTCGACCCGCTGGAAGGCACCACGATCACCGCCAAGGGCGGTGCCAATGCGCTGGCGGTATTGGCGATGGCCGATCACGCCGGGTTTTTGAACGCACCCGACGTCTACATGGACAAGATCGCGGTCGGCGGCGGGCTGCCGGATGGCGTCGTCGATCTCGACGAGACGCCGGCCGCCAACCTCAAAAACCTGGCGCGCGCCAAGAAAGCAGAACTTGCCGACCTCGTCGTCTGCATCCTCGATCGGCCGCGCCACGCCGAGCTGATCGCCAAGGTGCGCGAGGCCGGCGCGCGCATCATGCTGATTGGCGACGGCGACGTGAGCGGCGTCATGGCCACCTCGGACCCCGAGACCGGCATCGACATCTATATGGGCTCGGGCGGCGCGCCCGAGGGCGTTCTGGCCGCCGCCGCACTGCGCTGCATCGGCGGGCAGATGCAGGGCAGGCTGTTGTTCCGAAACGACGACGAGCGCGGCCGCGCGCACCGCCTCGGCATCACCGATCTCAACCGCAAATACGGCCTCCTCGACCTCGCGCACGGCGATGTGATGTTTGCCGCCACCGGCGTTACCAACGGCAGCATGCTGAAGGGCGTGCGGCGGGTTCCCGGCGGCGCGTTCACCCATTCGGTGGTGATGCGCTCGAAGACCGGCACGGTGCGCTACGTCGAGGCGACGCACGACTTCACCCGCAAACCGGCCTTCGCGGCGCTCGGGCGGTAAAACTCACACGCCGCATTCCCGGCGCAAGCCGGGATCCACCCCGCAACCAACTCGCGCGCGGAGGAATGGGTCCCGGCTTGCGCCGGGAATGCGGTTTTCTTCTATCCAACTCCCCCGATTCCTCGGATAGGTGAACCTCGTCATTCCCGCGAAAGCGAGGAATCGAGCAGCGACAATGCATGCGCATTTGCCCTGGACCCCCGCTGTCGTGGGGGTGACGATGGCGTCGTGGATAATCCTCGAGTGTCAGCTTTCCTCGGCGTCGAGCAGTCGGTCTGCGGCCGGCGCTGGCTGGTGCGCGCCGCCGATGATGGCGCAGCGGCGGCGATCGCCGAGCGCCTCGCGCTCCCTGAGATCGTCGCCCGCCTCTTGGCGCAACGCGGTATCAGCCTCGCCGAGGCGCCCGGCTTTCTCGCCCCGCGCCTGCGCGAGTTTCTGCCCGACCCGGCGCATTTGCGCGACATGGCGCCGGCGGTCGAGCGCCTGGTGCGGGCGGTCCGCGATGGCGAAAGGATCGTCGTCTTCGGCGATTACGATGTCGACGGCGCCACCTCCGCGGCGCTGCTCTTGCGCTTCTTCAGGGTGGTCGGCGGCGATGCCTCGGTCTATGTTCCCGATCGGCTGCGCGAAGGCTATGGGCCGAACGCCCCGGCGCTGTTACGCCTGAAAGCCGAGGGGGCCGGCATTGTCGTGACCGTCGATTGCGGCGCGACCGCGCATGACGCGCTGGCGGAAGCGGCCGATTGCGGGCTCGATGTGATCGTCGTCGATCATCACGTGAGCGAGCCCTTATTGCCGCGCGCGCTCGCCCTCATAAACCCGAACCGGCTCGACGACGAAAGCCCGCATGGCGCCCTTGCCGCGGTCGGCGTCGCCTTTCTCCTGGTCGTCGCGCTCAACCGAGCGCTGCGCGAAGCTGGCTGGTATGGCGGCCGGGTCGAGCCCGACCTCCTGCAATGGCTGGATCTCGTCGCGCTCGGCACGGTGTGCGATGTCGTGCCGCTGACCGGGGTCAACCGGGCACTGGTCGCGCAGGGGATCAAGGTGGCGCGCCGCGGGGCCAATCCGGGCCTCCGGGCGCTTGCCGCGGTGGGCCGGGTGACCTCGCCCATCGACGCCTACCATCTCGGCTTCGTCTTGGGTCCGCGGGTCAATGCCGGCGGCCGGGTCGGCGCCGCCGATCTGGGCGCGCGGCTCCTCGCGACCGACGACCCGGCGCTGGCCGCCGAGCTGGCGAGCCGGCTCGACGGCTATAACCGCGAGCGCCGCGAGATCGAGGCGCTGACGCTCGCCGCGGCGATCGAGGCGGTCGAGGCGGCGCCGCAATCGCCGGCGCTGGTGTTCGTCGCCGCCGAGGGCTGGCATCCCGGGGTCATCGGCATCGTCGCGGCGCGCCTCAAGGAGCGCTATGAGCGGCCGGCTTGCGTCGTGGCGCTCGGCAGCATGAGTGGGGGCGGGATCGGCAAGGGCTCCGGCCGCTCGGTCCCCGGCGTGGCCCTCGGCCCGGCGGTCATCGCGGCGCGCCAGGCCGGGCTCCTCATCAATGGCGGCGGGCATGCGATGGCCGCAGGTTTCACCGTCGCCAGCGATAATCTCGACGCCTTGCATGCCTTCCTCGCCGAGCGGCTGGGCGACGGGCGAGGCGGCGAGCGGCTCAAGCCCGAACTGGCGATCGACGGCGCGCTCTCGGCGGAGGGCGCGCTCGCTGGCCTCATCGACCATCTCGACCAGCTGGCGCCGTTCGGCGCCGCCAACCCCGAGCCGCGCTTCGCGTTTCCCGGGCTCGTCGTCGCCCATGTCGAGCCCGTCGGCACCGGGCACTTGCGCTGCAAGCTCGCCGACCCGGTTGGATCAAGCCTGGGCGGGCCGGCGCGCCTGAAGGCGATCGCCTTTCGCGTCGCCGAGAGCCCGCTCGGCGAGTTTCTCGCCGCCGCGCGCGGCCGCAGGATCCATGTCGCCGGCCATCTGCGGCGCGACGACTACCGCGGCGGCAACGCGGTCCAGCTGGTCATCGACGACGCCGCGCCAGTGGAGGGCTGAGCCCGCTAGAGGAAGCCGCGGATGCGCTCGGCGATCTCGGCGATATGCGTCATGTCGCCCGGCGTCAGCTTCCAGTTGATCAAGACCCCGTCACCGATCCGCCGCGGCAGCACATGGATGTGGAAATGGCCGACCGACTGTGCCGCGCCCGGCCCGTTCGACTGAACGAGGTTGAGGCCGTCGGGCTTGACCGCCGCATCGGCTGCCTTCGCCAGCCCGATGGCGGTGCGCGCGACGGCTGCCATGGCCTCGGGCGTGATCTCGAAGACGGTCGGGTAATGCGCCTTGGGGATTATCAGGCAATGCCCGTCATGGACCGGATTGATGTCCATGAAGGCGAGCGTGTCCGAATCCTCGAACAGTTTGAAGCACGGCACCTCGCCGGCGACGATCTTGCAGAAGATGCAATTGGGGTTCGCGGCCATAATGGTGGTCTCCGATCGAGTCATCGCGCCGCAAAAGTTCCTCTGACCCGCCCTCCTTCTTGTCATACCGGCGAAGGCGGGTATCCACGGCGGGGTGGATCCCCGGCCTTCCCCACGGATCAAGTCCGTGGGCTGAAGGCCCACGGGATGACAATCAAGGTGGTGCGGAGATGATGGACAGAACTTTCGAATCACGACACTAGATGGTGAATGCCGTGCGTCCGATATCTATAGGATCTGCTCCCTCTGGGCGAGTGAGGGTTGTAAATGAACGGCTCCTTCGGTGATCGCGACGTCCTGATCGTCACCGACCCGCAGCTCGATTTCTGCCCCGGCGGGGCGCTCGCGGTGCCGCAGGGCGATGCGATCGTGCCGGCGGTCAACCGCCTGGCGCGGCATTTTTCGCATGTGATCCTGACCCAGGACTGGCATCCCGCCGGGCATGCCTCGTTCGCCAGCAGCCACCGGGCCGGAAGCCCTTTGAGACGATCGAGGTGGAATACGGCCGGCAGACGCTGTGGCCCGACCACTGCGTAGAAGGGACGCCCGGCGCCCAGTTCCATCCCGGGCTCGATCTCCCGCGGGTCGAATTGATCATCCGCAAGGTCCGCAATCGGCGATGGCGTTGCGCAGTTGTTCGCCGCGATAGACGCGGTCGGCAAAGATATGGCGCAGCTCAGGGAAGGCTCGCCGCGGCGAGCGCAGCAGCGCAACCGCACCGTGA
>Ga0182024_10003007_pt1 | contig 40887 bp, 39 predicted proteins | sample P32metaG_FD_120480 | JGI IMG/M metagenome (GOLD analysis project Ga0182024, IMG submission 120480) | Permafrost microbial communities from Stordalen Mire, Sweden - P3-2 metaG (Illumina Assembly) | ecosystem: Environmental > Terrestrial > Soil > Wetlands > Permafrost | place: Sweden: Stordalen...
GGCAAGGCAGACCGTGATCTCGGCCTTTTCGATCATTTTTGGGGCCCTGATGTTCGGGTTGGCGATTGCCTTCGGGTTAGGCGGCCAAGATCTGGCTAGGCAGTTATTGGAGAGATATTTAGGGAACGCCAAGAAGGTAAGGGATAATGAACCAGAACCGTTGTGACCAAGAAGGAATTACGGCCGTCTGCAGTTGCTAAGGGAAGTCGCAGATCGTGATCGAGAAATGGCGTGTGGAGTACTAAACGAGGAGATCGCACTCGGCGCTCGGCTACAGGCCAGATGTTGGAACCATCATGGTAGGACAGAACGCCGAAAGGCCACGCGGGATTGTTCCCAATTCGTCAGTTGAAGTATCTCAATTTGTAAAAGAGCGTTTCAAAAATCAGGGGATTTTCGAAAAAGGAAAAAACGCGATTCGTGGGTGCACAGAATCAGTCATTACACGGTGGGATCTTTCGCGGGGATTCTTGAAAGATGACGCGACGGGTTCGCCGGTGTGTAGGGTGTAGGGTGCTGTAGCCTTTCCCAAAGCCTCCCCCCAATAGCCGCTTCCGTCAGACCTTCTCGGAGACCCTGCACAACCCTGCACGCCTACACAGGGTCGGCGTCACTCCGGCGTCACAAGAATTGATGCAGCCGCCAATCCATCTTTCAAGACCCGCGTCGGACGCGGCTTTGAACAATTTCGATTAGGAGGCCCAACGGATTTGTCCGGCATTGAACGGAATTATCCCGGCCACTATTATCGCTGTCTAAACCAGCTGAAACACAGACCAGGGAGGGCCCACTCGCTCTCGCTGCACGGGTCCCGTCCGCTCCGCCAACAGAACTGCGAACACACAACAAGTAATGTGATGATCGGGAGATGCGAATTATCGAACGTCGAGGAAGCTGGGCTGTACAGCGGTGAGTGAAACGAGTCTAGGCTTCATCCAAACCAGACGGTCGGCCGCAACCGATGAAATTGCATGTGCCAGCGTGAGCTCATCGCATCCAATAACCAGTATCGTGTTGGAGGTTCCTTGCACTTTCCCCTTGCGGGGAGCGATGTGGACTTACCCTGTTCCGTGGGAATGACGCGATAGGTTAGGTCTGTTCTATGCGCCGGCAGTGTTGTTTACCCATAAAAGAGGATCCGGAAGCCTCAGTGCTCACTGCCAGAAGAGCCGCGCAGCATGTTAGGCTCTCTTCGGCTGACGACGCTTACGAACATTTGTGTATTCTGACCCTGCTACCAAGCCTAGCCCCTCTCCACCTTATGCTGGCAGATACACCGTGGCCTCACGGTTCCGATGCCACTCTTACGAATGTGGGTCCATTGTCCGAGGGCTTCGAACGGTCTGTTGCCTCGCCGCTCCAACCTCGTAGGCTATGTGCGATGGGACGCACAGTCTGATCGATTTCCTCCTTGTCAGACAATCATTCCAACAGTTTTCAGGTCGCAATCCGGATTGCCGACTATCCACCCAGAACCGCGTCTTTCACTTCCCACAACCCCGTTCTGGCCAATTTCCAGACTGCCAGCAATCCGCCAGAAAGCTGCCGGTCAATAAATCATTCCGAAGGCCGTAGGGTTACAAGTTGGCTAAACAATAAGAATGCTTGGTTTTCTATCCTCATCCTCCTGTGCAGAATGAAAGTATGGTGGATTCTTCGGCTCAGAATGGTAGTCATTTACCCGCATTTCTGATTCTCGCGGCGATTATTTCGATTACTGCTTATGCGATCGCGCGCAGAATGTACCTGTTCTTCAAGATAAGAAACACGCCGCTGACGCGAGCCGATACCTTTCTTGAGCACGATTCGCAAAGCCAGCCAACTCAGTCTGTTCGACCGCGTCTCACGTCCATCGGACACACAGCGGTGATTTTCGCTGTCGTGATGGGGACTCTCTTAGCTGGGCTCGCTTACGCCAACCTTCACATGTTTGCGGTACATGACCGACTCGCCAAAGCAGGTCAGACAATCACTGCAAACGTTTTGAGCACGTCGAAGCACCACGGATACCTGGTCCAATACGAATTTCGACTCGACGGGCAGACTTACCAGGGCAACTCAAATCTTCCAACGCTGGACGCTCTGGCGAACGCTCACAAGTCAAAAGGGCTAGAAGTCCTTTACTTGCCTTCAGACCCGACGATAAACAGGGCGGCTGAAGAGAAGATCCTCCCCCTCCTCATAGGTTTGCTGCCCCTGTCCTTCCTGGCTTTGATTGTTGTTATACCGGTGAGGCAGCTGCGACGCGATTTTGTACTCGTCAAGATTGGTCGACTCACAACAGGTATCGTGGTCGGTGTCCTACCCGGGCGGAGATTTTCAACGTCGGTTTACTATGATTTCCTGAACGACCGGAGGGACGTCACACGGGATAAGTCATGGCTTCCCGTTCCCTATTCCTTGAAGGTTTTCTCAGGCTCCTCAGTCCAGGTTCTGTACCTGCCCGACCACCCGGAATGGAATGCCCTGAAACAATCGATTTGTTGGCAGACTTGAATGGCGATCCATTCCCATAAATGGAAGCACGGTTCAAGAAACTTTCCAGGTCGATAAAGACATCTCCGGCAGGTGCTCCGAATGTTCCAGAGTCACGGGCAATGCGGAAGTAATTCCACTTGCCTGGTAAGTGGCGTAACCGCAACTGACCCACACCGAGCGTTGGCTTCCTTGACGGATGGGATGGCCGACGTTAGATTGGAAATGTTTGCGTTTGCCAGTTCCACCACTTCCCGCACGGCCCACAACTCATTGATTACGAAGGCTTGGAGGCATTCTCCTTTCCGTATTCTACTCCTTCCGTGTCGGCTTCTATGCACGAACTATGTATTACGCTGGCGCGGGCAAGCTCGGCCTTTCCGCCTTGTTCAACTTTCAGCGCAGCGTCGGCAAGATCGGATTCATTAACAATGTCGTAGCGGTCAAAAACACTGCGCGTCTTGTGGCCGCTGATTTTCATGGCCACTCTTTCCGTAACTCCACGCCGTACCATGTTCCGCACCGCGGAACGTCGCATGTCGTGAAACAGCAAGCCCGGCATATTTACGGCTTTGGTGAGTGCATCCCAGGAGATGCGAAAATTTTTTATCGGTTCGCCGTTCGCTCTGGTCAGCAGAAAATCATCGGGCTGTTTTCCCACCATCATTCGTGAAACGTGCTGGTAGCATTCTTCGGTTAGGGAGACCGTGCGACCTTCACGGTTCTTCGTCTCGCCAGCGTTGAGCCTGATGGTGCGGGCCAGCAAGTCTACTTGTCCCACACGCATGTTGAGGAGTTCGCTTCTCCTGAATCCGTAGGTGTAACCAAGGCCGAGCAGGGCGCGAAGCCAGGGCTGGGTGACTTTATCAGCCAGCGTCCGGTACTGCTTTTCGTCCAGAAAACCCGTCCGCGCGTTATCCTCTGTCAGCATGTGTTCGGATAGGTCCAAGAGAGAAGAGACCTTTCGCGGCTTGGACTTATATCCCAAAGTGAACGCTCTGCGTAGCAGTGCGAGTTCGCGGTTTATTGTGGCGTTGGCCGCCGGCTCTTCCCCGGCCTTGCGCTTGGCGATATAAGATGCAATCTGGTCCGTCCCTACGTTCGCCGCCCGCATGTTGCCAAAGAACGGCTCCAGGTGCAGTTTCCAGGCGCAGTCAAGCGGTGCGAGCACTTGCCCATTGTTCCCGTAGTCCGTCACCACGGCCTCGAATAATTGAGCAACCGTGACGCGCTGAACCTTGGGGCTCACAAAAATCCCGCTCGCCACTTCGCCAATCCGTTTTTTTAAAAGATTCTGAGCGTCCGTTTTCTTCTCGCTGTTACTCGACTCACGGACAGGTGAGCCGTTCACGCAATGGGCTATCCACCAATTCTTGCTTCCAGGTTGGAGGTAGATCGAGCCGCTACCCCGCCGTGCGCGTTTTTTCTTTTTCTCGTTGTTCATGGCTTCCCCTTTCTCAGGTAAGCGTCAATGGCGCGTCGTATCAGTTCCGCCGTTGGAGCACCCGTTTTGTCCGAAAGTTCTGAAAGTTCTTTCGCCTGGTCTATCCTCAAATGCACTGCTGTGCGTATCATGTTCTTTTCGGGCTTTGCCATAATACCCTCTCATGCACATACAGTAGCATGTAGTCATACATAGTGTCAAGCCCCATTTGAGCATCCCCGTACCTTTTGCTGCTCTGCCCACTTCCGCAGATCGGGAGGGTCAAAGAGCATGGGTGAGCGGTCAGTGTGCTGGATATACGCCAGCTCACCTTCATGCGCCAACTTGCGGAGCAGCCATTCGGACATGCCTAGCAGCCTTGCCGCGTCGCGGCTGCGAATCAATCCCTCGAATGCGGGCTTCTGATTCATTGAAACCATCCCCGCGCAATGATCGCCGCGGCGGACAATTCGCACAGATATTTTTCTCCGCCAATGAATTCCAAAATACTCGCCGCAGCAAGAGTTTGGCGAATCCTGACCATCGTCGCCAGGCGCCCTTCCTCCGAAACTTTTTTCACCGCCCAAAAAATCAACGCGTCCCTGTCATCCGTAAAATCTGCCACCGATAAAGATTGGGACGCGGAATTTTGCAAACCGGGATCGTCTAAAATAATTTCGTAAAGTATCCGGCGCTCCAACTGCTGCCGCTCTGATTCCGCTTCGTTCATCACTGTGCTGCCTGCCTTTCCTTATCTGGACACAACTGTCCCACCGAGTGATGGGTTGGGACAGGCTGTGGGACAGTTCGATTTTCACCTAAATTCTTGCTTCTCTTGAGGTTGCGGTCGGATTGGAGCAACTGTCCCATTTTACAAATCCCTACCTTTTTCAGAATGGGACAGTGGGACACTTGACCGGAAATTCTTCAGCCGATGGGCTTTGGATTTGGAGATTCCCAGCTCTTCCGCAACATCCCGCACGCTCATCCCTTGCTCGAATAGCTCAGAGGCTCTGGAATTCATGGAGATTTCGGAATCGGTGACCGTCCAGACAGCCTCGCCGCTCTCGCCGGCCCCCATCTTTACTTCAAACGGGCGGGCATCGTCGCCATAGAATCCGCGTGCTTTCTCGAAATGCACCTCACAACGCAATCCCTCTGAAGCCAGGTAATCGGTTGGGTGTTTTAGGGTAACAACGGAATCGAGCAGGTCTTCACGTCGGGACGTACCCCGCTGCGCGCCGCCCTTCCCGGCGTGATGAACGAAGAGCACGCTGATACCGCGGCGCCGCAGGTCCAGCGCCCAATCCTGAACCGGGAGCCAGCCTTCCCCCTCATTCTCTTTGACGGCTCGCACCAGTGCAGACAAGTTATCGAGCACAAGCAGGCCAACTCCATCGAGATAAGCTTCAATCTGATCCTGCCCTGTAATTGTGGAGAGGTCCGGAAGGTTGCGATTCTGCAAGTCCGGTGTGATGACTCGAAGATTGTCCAAAGGATGGGCGATTTCCGTCCCGGCAATGATGTCCGAGAGCCGATCGCGGAGCGCAATCAAAGGCATTTCGCCGTCGATGTACAGAACCTTCCTCGCCGTGGGAGCTTTCCATTTTAAAAACTCGGTGCCGCTCGCGACTGCTACGGATATGCCAAGGGATATAAAAGTTTTCCCCACTCCGCGTTTTGAATAAAGCATGGAAAGGCCCTGGGTGGGCAAGAAGGGATGCAAAATCATTTCCCGTGGCTTGATGTCCATCTTCAGGAGTTCGGTCATTGAGACCACGCGGAGATCGTTATGGATGTGAGGAGGCGATTTCTCAAATGTCGGCCTTGGGCCGTAGTTCGAGTTTTGCGCGGGATCAAATGGGTTTGGAATCCCGACAATCGGTGCATAAACTTGCGCGGCATGTACCTTTGTGCCGTTCTGGGGAAGCGGTATCGTTTCGAGAATCGTATCAGGCGACTTCACGTTGCTCCCATTCGCTCTTGAGAATATCCATGTCGCACAAGCCTTCACGCTCAATGCGGGTTTCGAAATCTCTAAATCGCTTAAGCACATCCCAGGCAAGATCGTGGATGTAAGGGTCAGATTCGCCAGCGCGCAAGCAGTCCTCCGCATGGTTCGCGGCCCCTCCAAGGTCCCGATAGCGACGATTCACAGCCTCGATGCTGTCATTACAGAATCGCTCGAACTGCATCTGCTCTTTGCGCTGGGTTTTGAGCGCCGAAACCTTGGCCGTCAGCTCGAGCGAAGGCCTGAAGCCATCGATGGGCACTCCGGCGCGGGCCGCAAGAAGTTCCACGCTCTCACTGAATGAGCACCGATGAAGTAGCTGAACGAATTTGAAAACGTCGCCACCCGCCAGACACCCGTGGCACCTAAAAACCGATTTAGCGGGATGCACATACAGGGATGGAGTTCCGTCGGCGTGAAAGCAGCACCGTCCAGTGAACTGAACGCCCGAGCGTCGAAGTTGGACATACTCGCCAATGACGTGCTCAATGGCGTTGACCGCGCGCACCGCTTCGATTAGTTCGGGGCTCATGCGGCACGCCAGTTCCGCGGGTTCCACAGCTTGTGGTGCTGGTAGACAATCTTTTCCAGATCGGCGGACGGAACCTGGGAAGGCACGCGGCCAGGTTCACGCGAGACAGGCGAGACAATGTTTTTCTCTTGCGCGCTTTGCTGGATACTTTGCGATGGTGTATAAGAAGACTGCATCTTGTTCCTTCCGAATCTGAGGGGCCGGTTCACGTTCCCAACGTCCGGCCTTCTTTTTTTTTAAGCTGTCGCCGCTGCGCTGCACTCTGCTTTCATCGGTCGCTCGCGAAATCCGGATTGGATAAACAATTCAAGATCTCGCTCGGCAACGCGAACAGAACCCCCGACTTTGAAATACGCGACTCTGCCACTAAGAATCCATCCTCGCCAGGTGGATACGCGATGGCCTGTGATGGCGGCGCATTCACTCAAACGGAGCAGCTTTCCTGTGCCCATTAAAAAACCTCCAACTCTGCAATTTCTACGCAAAGCGTAGCAAAACAAGGTGGGTCGTACCTTGTGTCCTAGATTGGGTAGTAATGAGAAAAAGTGGGTCGTAAGGTGGGTATTTGGCGGGACTGTGCGAGGGGCTAGATATTCAGGGCCAAGGTTCCTTGACGCGCGCCTGTCTTAATGAGTGCGTGCCTTGCTCCGCGATTGTTTTCCCCTTTCCAGCTATCTTGCCAACGTTCAATCGAACGAGGTTTTTCCCCCGGGGAGAGTCTCTCATTCGCGAGCGTCTCGAGCATGCGCCGAATGATAACGTCCGGCATCTTGTTTATGAAAGCCAGGTGCAAAATTTCGACCATGCGGGCTTGTTGCGATGTGAGTGTGTAGGCCTCACCACGAATAGTGACGGAGCGATAGTCGCCCGAATGGGAGAATGGTCCGTCTTTGGCCATGGTTATCGTGCGGAGATCGGCCTCCTTTTTTTCGCTAAGCGCCTTCGCGCAGTACTCGTCAATGGCTTGCGGGCCGATTCCGCGTCTGAGAAGTTCCTCAGTAAGCTGTTTTTTTATTTCAGCTACTAAGTCCGGGTCATTGTTCTTGTCCTCTACATACAGGCTGTCCGTTTCTTGCAGCCTGCGCAGCCCCTCGCAGCGGACAAACTCGCACGCGGCAATCCCTACCTGCCTCCAGAGTTCGTCAGTCGTCATGGCGTTATAATTAGCCAAACTCTCATCGAATGTGGTCGCGTTGAAGTTCAGGAATTTCTTCAACTCTTCGTCAGAGGGGATAGTGCTTGCAGCTGGCTTTGGGCGCGGTGTATCTTTGGGCTGCTTGGTCATGTTTGTCACTTGGCCCGCGCGTGCTTGGGTGCTAGCGCGGGTCTTTCTTTCTCATTGACAACATACGCCTATATGTGTATGATTGCAACTATGAAACGCACCAACATCAATCTGCAGGACGGCCAGTGGGCCAAGCTCGGGAAGCTCTCGGAAAAAACGGGCGCGACTAAGAGCGCACTGATTCGCAAGGCGATTGACGCGTACTTGAAGAAGAACTAAGAAAAAAGCGGGACGCGCCGGCACTCTAAATGCCGACACGTGCCTAACCACACGACACATAGGAGGTGTCACATGGCAATTCCGCTACCCACGACCAAATGCGAAATCTGCGGCGCGCCAACCAACAACAGTTTCAGCTTTGGTGGGAAACCGCACTACTGCTGCAAAGGGGAACACCAGGATGAGTTGTTCAAACGGGTGACTAAGAAAACACCGAAACCTGAAAAGTAGGTTTTGAAGTGAGCGGGGCGCGCCGGTGCTTCTAACACCGACACGTCCCTAACCGCATCAACCTGATTAGGAGGCTGACATGGCTTCACAAATTCTAGTTTATTTTTCCCCGTCCTTTTTCATTTTCCTTTTTTCCCTCTTATCGTTTGCGTACTTTGTGCGTGCCTTGCGCCGGTCTGTGCGTGGGCAATGATGGGCTGCTCTGAGGATTGGAGAGTGCCGTGATGGGCGCACAAAAGAAAACCGTATCGGTGAAGTGGGACAAAGAAACCTTGCGCATGGCGGAAGACTTACAGCAGTGGTTCTCGCTTTTCGTCGATGGCCGCAGTCAGATGACTCGTCTGGTCGTCAAGCTCGTGCATCAGCTCGTGCTTACGGAAGGCGTTCAAGCTGTGGTGGTGAACCATCTGCGCACGAGGCAGCACCTTGAACAACGAGCAGCACCCCGCGATGTGAACACCGAAAGGTAATTATGTTTCGACTAGCTTAATGGATTTGGCTAAGTGAAGAATTGGTATCTTTAATGGACAAAAGTGCTAGGATTGCCGCCTAAAAGCCCGGATAGAAATCTCAGACATGCCGCTAAATGAGACAGACAAAGCGTGGATAAGAGAATACGTTAAGGCTGCGCATGCACGGAATGGTTGGGGCAAGCTTACGGGAGCCATCAAGGATTGGGGCGGTGCAGGAGCCGCGATAGCAATCCTGATTTTGGCACTCACTCAATGGACTGCGTATATAGAATTTCGCACCCAGACAAACGATAGGCTTATCAGCATTGAAAAGAAGCTGGTAATTTCAGCGCTTCAAAGCCAGGTATCTCTTCCCCAGGCTGCTTTTGACAAGGCGCTTCCTGACATCAGATCAACGATAGCGGCTGCCCGCAAAGATCGAATAAACGCGCCGCCTGCGGTGATCGAGGAATTAAGGAGCAAGTTACTGGCAACCAATTCCACAGCTCATGATTTCTGGCCGACGCTTTCTGAATTTGTTAGCTACCGGTCAGCCCTCAACTTCACAGGAGGGACGCATGCCTTCGCAACGCTTCCGAATTGCACAGATTCGTTGCCAAAACCAATGACGGTAAAGGAAGTTCTCAGTCCGACTGAACTCGTAACTAATCGAGGATTTTATCAGGATTGTCGCTTTATTCTTGATTCCGCTGAACAAGATCAAAAACTCAATGCCATTTTGAAACTAACCACACCGTTACTCACGTTCAAAAACTGTTTGATCGAGTATCACGGTGGCGAGATAAGTCTAATCTTAGCTTGGGATAAGGAACCTTTCTCGGTGACTATCGCTGGGAGCGGTAGTCAAGTAAGGCTTTCAGGGCCAGCGATTCAATTTGAGCATTGCCTGTTTAATTTTTCATTTCAAACTTCGCCACCACCTCATGGCCAGCGTTTGTCCACAACTTTGCTCGCCCAGGATATTTCTTTCGTGTCATTGCCAGTTTCACCATGAGGCAGATGGCGACGGTTTGTATTCGCTTGAAAGCGATTCCTGTTCGCGATACAACGCCGCGCAGCGGCTCTTCAATGGTGACGAATGAAGCCCACAAGCGAGCGAGGATCGCGCAGCCCGACTCCGGTGTTAGTTGTAGATCTTGTAGCTCAGTAGATTGTGGTATAGCCTCGCGACGCGATCTGGGAGTTAGAACTGGCAACCCGACCACCAAACCTTGGCCAAAGCGAGAATACGCCCAGCGGTCCTGTCCGGGTGATAGTAGAGGCCCATCCACACGAAAAATACTTTAAATGGGGGAAAGCTGTACTCGAAATTCTTGCTTTCTTAGCGCTGGTGGCCTACGTTTACGAAACTCGCAGGACCAACGATCTCACGGAGATATCGCAGAGGCCTTGGGTCTGGGTCCGTATGCCGGACAAATTTAATCTTAAGGTGGATGAGCAAATCACTCTAGACATACAGTTTGTTAATTACGGAAAAATTCCGGCTATTTCTAAGACGAATGTCTTTCTGTACCACAGCCAGTTTCCCGACACACAAACTGTCAGAAATGGTCAGCAATCACCTCCTCCGCCATTTAGCGTCATCGTCGCACCCGGAGAAGTGACAAAACCACTGTTCACTACTGCAATTTCCAGAGATAAACTCAGCAAAAAAGATTACGACACAATTCTGGCGGGCGGCGCTACAGTCATCGCAGCTGGGCGCATCGTTTACACGGACTTGCAGGGCAATCAATACGAGAGCGCTTTTTGCGTTCACCGCTTGGAAACGGGTGCGGTAGCTAACTGCCCAGCTAGCGAATTGAATTATATGAAGTAATAAAACTTGAGTATGGCGCCGGTTGCTTTCTTGCGATGGCCTGCGCGGCGGCGACTTTCACGGACGCCCTATGCCCGAGATACGATGCCGCGCAGCGGCTATTCAATAGAGACTGAGATAGTGAAAATAGGAATAAAAGGTCTTGGTGGGGAGTCTGTTTCACTGTGTGTCTCATCTCAATAGTGTCAATTCAATGACATCTGAGACGAACTGAGACACCTTAGGTTCCCGATTCTTGCCATATCGTATACATAATAAAGGACATCACAATCATAAATCGTTACGGCGTTGGGCTGACAACGTGCAACTGTTCTGAGGGGTTGTGTTTAATAAATGTGGACGTAAAGAACTATCAGGATTGACATTATGAAAGCTAACAGGATAAAGTCGGCCCGGTCTGGACAGGGGGGCTTGGTGGACGGTACTGGGACGAAACGTCAGTCTCTCAATAGTTCGACAGTCGATTGCGTGGATGCCACCAAAGGACAGCATTCGGCGAGTGAACGAGTTGATGAGTTGCGAAAGCTTGGGACAATTGCCGAAGCATTGGAAATAGCCCATAAATGCTGGTGGATGTTTTACCATGACATCAAACGGACCAGTGTAGATGTCTTATTGGGCCGACGATTCAGAAGGACCTTCTCAGACATAATGTTTTCCTCAGCTGGCAGCACCATAAATCTTTTCCCCAATACACAGTTCGGCAGAGAAGATTTTCGTTGTTGGCGAGAATCAATGGACGAAGCTTGGAATGATGATTGGTTCAATGTCGGGGCAGACCTATACGCCGCTATGTCCAAAGCAGGCGCAGAGCTTTCCAAAAATGTCGAGTCCACCGAGAACCAATCCGCTTCCTGCGCAATTGAATCCTGAAGGCGCACCGCGTGTAGGGACCGCTGTTCTTCAACAACGGTTTCAGTTCACTGGGCCTTTACCTCCTCCCGGAATACTTGAGCAGTATGAAAAACTCTGTCCCGGGATCACCACCAGGCTTGTCGACGCTGCGTATGCTGAAGGGCAGCATCGACAAGGTCTCGAAAACAAGACACTAGATGCCAATATTGAGGCCATGCGGAGACAGTTCGCTGAAGCGCGATTAGGACAGATTTTTGCTTTTGCGATTGCGGTAACGTTTGTACTCGTTGGAGCTTACGTAACCCTGGAGGGGCACCCTTGGCCCGGAACAATATTGGGGGGAGTGGGCCTTGGTGGCATTGTCACGGCTTTTATAGTCGGAAGGGACAAACGACAACAGCCCGCGCCCGAACCCAAAGAGGAATAGTTCCGAATTGAACTGACCCACGCGCCTGCCCTTGTCTCGGGTTTTGGTGTTTGCCTGAGTCCCCCGCCCGCGGGCCTTCAATCTTTTGAGTGCGGGCGTGTTGATCCCGGATTTTTCGTCGAGCTGCTTCCGCTGATGTTCTTCATCGCCTTCTGCGCTGCCTAAGTCGGGCCGGTGTCGTTTCTCATGTACTTCGGATCATTTCCTGAATGATTTTTGCTTGAGCCTTGGCCTGGTTGGCGTCGGAATCCGTTGGGGGCCTATGCCCCGTCTCTAAACCGTTCGAAAGGAACTCTACACCTCTAAACCCTGCCAAAACCGTGCAATAACCGCACCAAATCGACTCGATTCAGCTCACTTTCAAGCTCAAAACCAACTCAAAACCGTGGGGGATTCGCTATGCGCAGCAGACTGTCAGTCTAACGCCTCGGAACAAGCTGAATAGAATCAATCTACTGGCGGCTTCTATGTACGAACTATGAATCTAAGGACTGTGGTCATTCTGACACAATTTCTGTGGCTCAATTTGAGACGAACGCTTTTCACTGACGCGAATCGATTGCGCCATGGCCTTTTTAAAGCGCTGTGCCTCGGATAGGATCAACACCCGCACGCAACACCGCTGCTGCTTTAACTGAATTGTCGCACTTCAGAATCTGGTGCCGTGGCAATTAGGTTAGGGAAAGTGTGTATCCCTTGTGCTTCTGTTCTTCGCACCACAGCGCCGGGGTGGTGTTCGCCGGCTACCGCGAGGACGTACCGTCTTTAGCGCCGTGTTGGTGGCGTACCCAAACCGCGGATTTGATCGATAGCAAGTTGTCGCAGTTCCCCGGTCTCCATGGCTTCTGTATCTGGACTCTGCCTCACAGCGGGGCCATGACAGTGGAGCACGCCCTCCTCTGCGAGAGAATCCACCGCGAGCCTGAGATCGTGCTCTCCCCAGGGAACTGGAGTGCCTGCGGCATATTCCCGGCCGCTGGCTCGGACCACTTTCTCGATGCGCTCGAAGATAATGTCTCGATTATGCAAATCATTGGTAAACCAATTACTGTTGTCGCGGGCGAATCGCGCCACGATGTTCAATTGCTCTTGCTTGGCCTGCTCAGCGGCATCGCGCCGATGTTGCTCTCTGCCCATCTGGTGAATTTTGTCCGGGCTAATCGTCCCCGGTTTGCCATCAAGAACGCCCAGCCCCCATTTTTCCTCTTCCTTTCGCTCTGCAAGATTGCGGCGTTTCGTGATTTCTTGGCTCTCCTCATGCTGCGCGCGCTGCTCAGACTCCCCATACCATCCCGACAGAGTCGAATACCAAACTACTTCACCACTTCGGGTGCGCCGCTGTTCGACTGCCATTGATTTTCTCCTCTCCTAATTCTCTATGTCCCAATTTCGTCTCGGTCGTTCTTCTATCGGCCGAGTGAAGATTGGTGGCTTTCCTGCTTTTGGCGTGGCTGCTTTGTTTGCTTTTTCCCGCTCCAGCCTTTCCCAACATTCCCGTTCATAAATCACGCGCTCGGCGTAGGTTACTGGCTTTCCTGCTGCTTCTGGGACTGTAGCGGCTTCGCGCCGCTCGTCGAGTTCTTTTTCGTGTCGTTCGCGTTCAATTTCGCGTACCCACTCGTCAACTGATTTTGGTTCTTCCGCAGTGAGTTCCTTCGCAACAGGGCCATCCTTCGGAGGATCCGCGACGGGCTCCTTCTCTTTGCGAGACCGGCCAGGCTTCTTTTTACCGAGATGCGCACCAGGGCCGTCGCACATCTGAAGTAAAGTTATAAATTCTTTGGTGCTGATGTTCGGATCGTTCAAGCGCGCCTCGATTAGGGCTTTACGCTGTTTTTTGCTGAGGGCCATTGCTAACCTCCCGTGTGTCATCGTCGCCCAGCTAAAGTACTGAGCGCGTGGCGTCCGACTTCTTCGACCGTTCCTAATTTTGCGGTAACATTCAGAGCTTTTAGGGCGTTCTGCTTCACCGCTTGCTTGTTCGCGACCTGTCGCATTCTCGCCAGATCGTCACCGAGAGCCGATTGCTGGCCGGGAGTCAGATTGCCGATGTCTTTAACGACGCCGTTCCAGTCCGTCTTGCCAACGGTGCCGCGGAGCAGGCTGCTTTTTTCCGCAGTGTTTTTCTCCACAATATTTCCAAAGAGCTTCTGTCCGGTAGCGGACTGCGGCAGGAAATCTTTTATCGCTTGTGTGGCGTCGCGTGCATTCTCGGCGTGCTCGACAAGCGCGGTCGCATTGTCCTCGCCGCCAAGTTGAAAAAGTTTCGCAGCTTTTCCACCCGGCTGACTCTCGGCGAGTTTTTGGAGTTTCGGTGCCAGCTTGCCCGGATCGAGAACAGGATTTGCCATCGTGCTGGTGTTGGCTTTGGACCCGCGCACGGCGGCCGAGAGTTCGTCTCCGCGTATGCTGGAGTTCCAGTCCGACCGGGCTTTGGCTATGTCCAATTCGGGATTCTGAGCCTTGGCCTGGTTGAACGCTTGAATGCCTCTATTTTCGTCGGCCTTCTGGAGCATCTCGAGCTTGCCGGCCTTTTCCATGTCACCACTGGCAGCGGCTTCCGTGATCTGATCGGCGCGCTCGGCCATCTGCTCTTTGAGTGTGGTGGGATTGACGCCAGTAATTTCTTCGATCTGATTAAAAACATCCTGCGAACGCGCTTGGAATGAATCCGCTAGTTGTTGGGACGCATCTGTAATTGGAACGGAATCCGGCACAGTATCGAGCCCGGCATCGTCCAACGTGGAATTGAGAAAATTGCGGATACCCGCGTGTAGTTGCGGCTGAATATCTACTCCCGTCGGCGCGACGGTTTCCGCTGTCCCTGCTGAAACGCCCGCGTCCGCGGCTTTGGATACGCCTTGTGCTACCGCTTGCGCTTTCGGGGTAACGGTTGCTGCCTCGCTCACAGGTTCGATGGAACTAGTTGCCGGATCGTAAGCGTGCGTAGCCGTTAAACCTTGCAGGTCGCCCACAGTTTCCGGGGCCGCCGCTGAAAGTCCAGCCTCCGCGCCGGTAGCACCTTCTGCTGCTGCGCCTTCCGCACCAGCTCCGCCGCCGGCAAATATCGACACTGCCAACGCCGCAGCATCGCCCATGGCGCGCGCCGTTTCCCGCGTGGGATTGGCTTTGAATGCGTCCGCCATTTGCTTGATGGTTCCCGTAATGTTTTCTTGCTGACGGGCTTGGATGTCCGCAGTCTTGATAGAGTCGCCAATCGACGCTCCGCTCGAACGCGCTTTTTCGTAGGCGTCAATGACCGGCAAGCTGCGCTTCATGGTGTCCGCCAACTGTACCGGCGGAAGACTGTGCCAGATACCGGACGGAATATTCTTGATGGAATTGAAAATATCGGAAACAGAGTCGCCCGCCCCTCTACCGATATTGGTTATCGTCGGGTGATCTTCCCCGAATGTTGCAGGACCTGAATCTGTCTGCGGATAGGACGCTTGCAGTCCGGTATCGGATAAATCATCACCGAGTTGAGGTGTAGGAGTGGCAGCGGCTGCCGGCGGATTTACGGGAACGCCGCCGAGACTGGCAAGCGGATCTGCACCTTGCAGTGCAGCAGCAGACGGCGGTGGGTTTGCAGGTATTCCGCCGAGACTCGCTAGAGGATCAACTTGTGTGGCCATTTAATTTACCCTCACTGCTCCCATTTTTTTAGCGGCATCCAGTTTGTCGGGGGACATCCAGTGCGGAGCGCCACCAGGGACTTGCATTTTGACGCTGCCAGTGGGAAGTCCTGACGGCGGCCGACTCGCGTAAAAAGATCCGGCACCGCCTTGTTGGGAATGGGTTGCGTATCCCGCCGGCCGGGCATTATCGATAAACGTCTGCACAGAACTCACGTTTGCCTTCATAGCTCCGGCGACCGCTTGCGGTCCGTTTTTGAAACCGTTGAGCAATAATTTTTCTGTCTCGGCCACGCCCTCTTGCGAACGGAAACCATGTACGCCCGAGTTAGCCATCGCAATGTTGTGGATGTGCGTGCCGATGGCGGAAATGTCGGGGTCGTTGTTGCCCATCATTTGCTGCACGTTGGTGTAGCGGCCAGCGACGGTACCGACTAAATCCGGACGCTTGGCGATCAGGTTGTTCACTTCGTTGGCGTTGAAGGCGATGTTCTCAGCCAGTTCCGCTTTTTTCTTTTCGTCTGCGCCAGTTTTTGGATTCCATTGCTGTGTCGATTGGTCAGCGGCGGCTTTAGCGGCAGTCTTCGCAGCTTCTTCCGTGGCCGCTTGCGCCGTTTTGGCAGCACCCGCCGCGCCGGTATTTTGCGCAACAGTTTTTGCAGAGGCTTCTTGAGCACCAGCGGCCGCCTTTGCGGAAGACGTGCCTGCAATGACGGAGGATTCCCCTTGGGCTCCCGATGTCGACGCGTGACTCGACGCCGATTGGAATGCGGCCAGGTTAGCTTTGAGAATATTTATGGTCGTTGTCTTGGTGAGCGGGTTGGCGGTCGCAGTGTCCAGTTTCTGCTGTAAGCCCGCCTCAATTGCGGCATTCTCGGCGGCCTGTTTTTCGGAACTGTCTGCTTTGGAAAGAGTGGGAATCGTGTAGAGAGAACTCTGCGCATCGTTGGCCATTTCAGCCGCGCCGGACTTCCAGTCTCCCGGCCGTTTCTGCCCAGCTAGAACCTGCAAATCCGGTTGCGAGATGGCCGGCAGATTACGGGTCGCGCGTTCCTGGTTGATGATCGCCAGAGTCCCGTTGTTGTTGCTGGTGACATCCGTGGGCGTAGTTGTGTAAACGTTGATTTCGTGGTTTGGATCGTCCGCCGTTGCGGGTGAGTTGGTGGTTATCACCTGCGGTATCTTCCCAGACGGATTCTGACTGGCGAGAGTTCCCAGTCCCGCCGTAGCTTGTGCATGCATTGCGGCGCTGTTCGTTCCAGAAATAACTAATTTCGGGCTTGCACCATGTTCTTCCGCGAACTCCTGCACAGCCTGATGTTGGGCATCTAGTTTTACCTTGGATTCCTCATGGGCATCGTCGGCGGCTTGCGCTGCATCGCGTGCGGCAATGTGGCTGTCACCCGCCTTCACGCTCTCGAAATTTAATTGCTGCTGAAATTGAGCATTCTGTACTTTTTGCTGTTGCGCCTGCGCGTAACCTTCTGCGCCGCCGGCCAGACCACCACCAAGGTGCATCGCGCCTTTGGCGCCTGCGAGCCCGGACAATGCTCCTGCAATAATTAATTGCGCCAATCCCTTTACAGGGACGGGCGGGAGCGCGGGGCCTGAGCCTGCGGCGCTTGAACCGGGCGTGGTGAATGTTCCGCCATCGGCGCTTAATCCGGTCGAAGGACCGTTGGGTGTGGACGCCCACGCAGGAGCTGGTCCCATCGTCGGATTGGGAGACGGCGGTGGAGCGGGTGCGCCCGCAATTCCAGCGAGTGCGCCGGGATCAACAACAGGTGGCGGAGCGCCGCCGCTGCCCATGTCCGGTGGAGCGGGAGGTGGTTGTGCGGGGGCAGGAGTCGCGTCCGAAAAAGTTGAAGTGTCGTCCATTTTATATCTCCTTAGACAATTTCTTTGCCTCTTTTGCCCGTTACACCCGTGGCCGCGAGATTCACACCGACCACTCCGCTCAAGGTGCCAAATTTTTGAAACTTGGCGTCACTGTTGATCTTGTACGTCGCGGTGATGGTTCCAGCGGGCGTGTCGCCGGCTTGGTTGCTGACCCACAAACCGCCGTCGGACGTTACGTGTAAAAATATCGGTGCGCTCATTTACAGTTCTCCTTCAGGTGATTTCTCTGCCCGTTTTGCCCGTTGCGTTGGTGGCCGCGAGACTGGAACTAAAAGTTCCGCTGAGCGTGCCAATCTTTTGAAACTTGCAATCGGAACTTATTTTGTAAGTCGCGGTGATAACGCCGGCAGGCGTGTCTTGCAGATTGTTGCTGACCCACAAATCACCATTCGACATCGCATGTAAAAAAATTGGTGCGCTCAAAGTAGTTCTCCTGTAAGAAAGCCCGAAGCCTATGTACCAACTATGAGTAATCAAACCGTGAGGACCTGTGAAGTCCGGTTGAGTTCGGTGAGTTAAGTGGTGTGTTTCTGGCGTAGGTCTTGTAATTGCAACGCACTAGCTTTAGATTGGAAATGTATGCACTGCGGCAAGAAAAATGCGAGGCACCACACTATTGGTGAACGGCCCAACGAATCACGTAGGCAGGCGCATGCACCAAGCTTCGCGGCAAAACTCGGCCTCGCCACCATTGGCAGCTTATTTTTACTTCTGCCCGCTCCCTCCAGCCAGGCGCAAAAAGTCAATTCGGCTGCACCACCTCCGCCGCCCGCTGCGGCACCGCAACGGGGCATCGCTCCGCCCACGAGCATCACGGTGGATGCCAGTGAGCCCATGTTCGCCACCATGTGCGCGCTACTGGCTTCCGGCTTTGAAGCCGACGTTAGCGCGGAAAATTGGCGCCCGCTCCGCGCTCAGCTTCGCGATCGTATGCAACACCAGCAAGGGCCGGCGGTCGATGCCATACGCGACTACTACAAACAGCACGACTCTGCCGATCCGGGCGCCGCTCTTTCCCGCTATTTGTGGTTTGGGTTAGTGGCCGGCCCCGCACCGGATTTCAAACCCACCATGCGGCGCGAAGACCTGCCGCCAGAAGTATTGGCGCTGGAAGGCTTCAGCGAACTGCTTTCCAAATATTATCAGGAACAGAATATTCACCAGTTGTGGCGCCAGATGCAGCCCGCCTATAACCACGAGATCGAGCGCATGCACGAAGCCGTCTCACAAATTGTCTTTGTAGCTGCCGGATATTTGCGCGCTATGACCCAGCCGTCCGAGCAGCGCACCTTCACCATAATTGTTGAACCGCTAGTCGGCCACATCACCAATGTTCGAAATTTTGGGGATCACTACGCGATCGTACTCAGCGGCGCGGATGATATTCCCGTCGATGTGGTGCGCCATGCGTATCTGCACTTCATGCTGGATCCCTTGCCGCTGCGCTATTCTCACGTCATTGCGGTAAAAAGACCGTTGTTTGAAAAAGCCGCCAGCGCGCCGCGCCTCGCGCCAGACCTGAAAGACGATTATCCTTCGTTCTTTGCCGAATGCATGGTGCGTGCCGTGGAATTAAAACTGCGAAGAATGTCGCCTGGCGAGCGCGACGCGGCCCTCGAGCGCAATGACGCGGATGGCTACGTTTTAGTGCGCCCACTTTTCGCGGCGCTGCCAAAGTTTGAAGGCTCCGATCCGTCCATGGAGCTGTTTTTCCCCGACCTAGTGCGCTCCATCGATGTCACCGCGGAGTTGAAGCGGGTAAGTACGCTGCAATTTGCGGCTGCTGATCGGCATCAAGACACCAGCGCCTTGACTGTCGAAGAGGTCGCTCGACGTCGCGCCGCCATGCCCGGCACCGTCCCAAATGATCCCGACGCTATCGCCGCCCTTACGGAAGGCGAGCGCCGCATCGCTGAAAAGAATGCGCGTGCCGCGGAGGCTTCGTTTCAAAAAGTAGTGGCGAAGTATCCAGACCAGCCGCGCGCCTGGTATGGTCTTGGGCTGGTAGCTCTACTGGATCATGATGGTCCGCGCGCAAAGGAAGTTTTCGGCCGTCTAACCGCTGGGGAGCATGCCGCGACTTCCGACCCCATGGTGCTGGCCTGGTCGCATGTTTACCTCGCTCGGATTTATGATGGTGAAGGGCAACCGCGTCAGGCTGAGGCCGAGTATCAGGCGGCCTTAACGGTGCAGGGTGGCCCGGAACAAGCCCGTCAGGCGGCGCAAAAAGGTTTGGCCGCTACGGCTCGTGAAAAGTCCGTGGAACGCCCGTGAGTTTCTGGGCCGCAAATCGAGTTTAAACGAAGTAACACCAATCTGGTGTGAGCCCGCACATCCGATGGTGAACTCTATAGGAGAAATCACATATGAAGGTTAAGTGGAACACGTGGCTCACAACGGGCGCGCTGGTGGCGACAATGCTGGCAGCAGCCCAAGGGGCGGTAGCGCAGAATCCTCCCCCCGCCAACAGTCAAACCCCCCCGCCAGCCAATAATCAGAATGCGCCCGCTGCATCGACGGATAAATCGAAGGCCAACAATTCGCTCACGCTCGATAATCCTAATGCCGCGCCGGTCAATGCCGAAGAAGACGCCGCCTTCAAGGCTCTCTCAGAAGCGCCGGCAACTGACCAAGCCAAGCGCATTGAACTGGGCGAGGCTTTTTTACAGAAGTATCCGAACAGCCGCTATCGCTCGCCGGTATACGGCACCCTGGTGATGGCTTACGTCCAAAGCGGCCAGGTGCAAAAAATGGAAGAAGTCGCGGACAAAGAGATTGCCCTGAATCCTAACGACGTTCAGGTTTTGGCGGTAGTCGGGCAGACCCTTCCCCGAGCCATGAATTCGAAAACTCCGAATCCCGACAAGGTCTTAGCCAAAGCGGAGGAGTGTGCTAAAAAGGCTATCGAACTGACCCCCACTTTGCCGAAGCCGGCCACTGTCACCGACGATGCTTTTTCCACCGTGAAGAATCAGACGTTGGGCATGGCGCACGGTGGTCTCGGCCTTGTGTACATCCGCCGGGGCAAGTTCAGCGAAGCAATTCCTGAGCTAAATCAAGCCGTGACGATCGATCCCACACCCGATCCCGTGAACTATTACCTGCTGGGAATGGCCAACGCGAAGACCTCACATTTCGACGATTCCGCGGCTGCGTATAACAAGTGTGCCGCGATGCCTGGCGCCATGCAGGAAACGTGCAAAAAGGGCGCGGAGGAAGCCAAGAAACTTGGAGCCACGCAACTTAGCGCACCAAAGTAACGCCTTTCGGGTTGCCAGTCTGTGCGTGAGATGACTCCTGCGGATGACGCGCTTTTGGAACAGCGCCTGGGATACAAATTTGTGCGCCCCGAGCTGCTGCACGACGCGCTCACGCACAGCTCGGCGGTCCCCGAAATGCGTGCCAGCCAGGGCGAATCGGTAAACGCGAAAGCCGCAGTAAATAACGAACGTCTTGAATTTCTCGGCGACGCTGTGCTGGAACTGCTCACCAGCGAATATCTTTTGGAGGCTTTTCCGGATTGGACGGAGGGCCAACTTTCCAAGAGTCGCGCACGGCTGGTAAATGCGCACTCGCTTGAAGCAGCTGCGCGACGCTTGCATCTCGGCGACCACCTGCGCCTCGGCCGCGGAGAGGAAAAAACCGGCGGCCGCGAAAAACAGACTCTTCTGGCGGACGCTTTCGAAGCGGTGCTCGCCGCCATTTACCTCGATGCTGGCTTAGCTGCCGCGCGTGAAGTTCTGCGGCACGCACTCTTTGAGCAAGCATTGGAAGAAGCCGGCGAGCGCATGGCCGAATCTGACCGCAAATCCGCGCTCCAGGAACTTTTACAATCACGCGGCCAGGTCCCTGCCGAATATCGTGTGGTCGGCGAGTCCGGCCCGGACCATCAGAAAATTTTTAAGATCGAAGTTTGGGTGAACGGTTCGCGCGTCGCAAGCGCTGAGGGCGGCACAAAGAAAGAGGCCGAGCAACGCGCGGCGCGTAAAGCCCTCACAGTCTTAGCGCTTGCGAAATAATCGCGCTTGCTGCCACAGTGATTGCTATCACGCACGCCGGCACTGTGAATTTCAATGGATGACCCCGGAGGCTGGAACCCGATGGCGGACCATACAGAAGTTCCAGTCGAAGGCACACTACCCGAGAACACCTCGCCTGCAAATCTTCCGGCCGAAAATATGCCGGAGCAACACGCTCCTCCGCCGACAAGACATTCCTCGATGTATCGCGAGCAAACCACTTTTTCCGAATACCTCGAATCCTTGCTGGTCACCATTATCCTGGCGCTTTTCGGTACCAGCTTTATCGTGCAAGCCTTCAAAATTCCATCCGCTTCAATGGAAAAAACTCTGTTGATCGGCGACCACCTGCTGGTCAACAAATTTATCTTCGGCGGCCAAGGCGCGTGGTATGAAAAGTTTCTGCCTTACCGCTCTTTGCAGCGCGGCGACATCATCGTTTTCAAATATCCCTACCTGGATCATCCACATTATGTGAAACGCATCATCGGCTTGCCGGGAGATCACGTAAAACTGGTCGACCAGCAGGTATACATCAACGGCCAGCTGTTGAATGAGCCTTACGTCGTGCACGATCCGGCCGTCCCTTATGATCCCTTCAACTATTCGTTTCCCCCGCTGCGCGATCAGATGATTCCCCTGAACGTCATCAACGAGTGGCGCCCGCAGTTGCGCAAGTATGTGCAAGGAGATGAAATGGTCGTGCCCCCCGACAAATATTTCGCCATGGGGGACAATCGCGATCATAGTCAGGACAGCCGCTACTGGGGATTTGTCGATCGCGACGCCATCATGGGCCATCCCTTTTTTATCTATTGGTCCGTCGACGCCACCAGCTCCGATTACGCCGGCGACAGCACTTTCTGGCAGCGGCTACTGGGAATTTTCGATACGCTTATGCATCTTCCCGCGCGGACCCGTTGGCGCAGAATGTTTCACACTGTCCATTAGCAAGGCTTCGCGTAACTCGCACCTAACGAGCGAACCGATGACCGCTCCGGCTGCACCCTTCAAGACTTTCCGCCCCTACACTTTTGTGCCTTAGTCTGCGAGACTTTTGACCGTGACCAATTTGCGGAATTCCTGGAAGATTGCTCTTTGGGTGACCGTCATTCTGGTGGTCGCTCAAATCGCCGCCTCGATTTCTGTCCACACTCCTCGCGTTCGCAATTACCTCATAGCCCGTCTCGAAGATGCCTTCGGCCGCCCGGTACAGGTGAAACATTTCAACATTGAAATACTGCCGAGCCCTCGAATCTATGCCGGCGGGGTGACGGTGGGCGAAGATCCCGCGTTCGGTTATGAATATTTCCTTCGTGCGGAACACCTAACCGCCGGTCTCCGCTGGTCTGGCTTTTTGCGCGGCCGCTTTGAATTTGGCACCTTGAGTTTGGGCCAGCCGAGCCTCACCCTGGTCAGAAATAGCGAAGGCCGTTGGAATTTGGAAGATTGGCTTCCGCCGGCCAAACGCCCAGCGACTGTAACTTCTCCTGTCTACGGGCCGACCCGAGCTCCCACCATCGCCAACCGCTTGGAAAAAATAGAAATTGACGACGGCCGAATCAATTTTAAAAAAACCGATATCAAGCAGCCATTTGCTCTGATTTCGGTGAGCGGCTCGGTGGAACAGGTTTCGCCCGGGCGTTGGAAGCTGGCGCTGGGGGCTCAGCCTTGGCGCAGCGGGGTGGCGTTGCAATCCGCCGGCACCGTGCAAGTTCGCGGCGACGTTGCCGGCACCTCCGCCCGCTTGCAACCCGCCACTTTCGCGGTGCGCTGGAATAAAGTGTCGCTCGCGGATTTATTTCGGCTGCTGGACGGAAAGGATTACGGTGTGCGCGGTACTTTCGCGTTGGAAGCTACCGCAAAAAGTGGCTCCCCCGCTGATACCACCGACACCGCAAATGTTGATTCCTCCAACGATTCGTTTGTCGGCGGCGACTGGTCCTACTCAGTGAAAGCTTCTGCCGCTCAAATTCATCGCTGGGATCTTACCGAGCGATCGGATAATCCCGGACTTACCGCAACTGTTCAAGGGCGTTGCAATGTCGCATTGAAAAAACTCACCGCCGAAACTCTATCCATCGAGGCGCCACTATCGAACCTGCATGGCTCAGCGGACTTTTTGAGCGCGGCAAAGCCGTTCACGCAGATAAGATTTGACACTGCCGGTATTCAGGCCGCAGACATATTGTCGTGGTACCGAGCATTTCACCCTGACGTAGCGGACACAATCGACGCCGACCAATTTTTCACCGGCAGCCTGCAATTGCAGGCCTGGCCTGTTGAACTTCAAGAAATAGATGTATCCAGCCTAGGCGGTTCAGTCAACCTGCGCGACTCTGAAGATGCTGTGAGAATTGGACCAGTTCATCTTGCTCTCACTCGAAACAGACTGGTGGCGGATCCCATCCACGTTGCTTTCGTCAGCAACTCTCCGGCAGCGCTACCCGCTCCCATAGCCCGACTGACTAAACTTCACGCCTCAGGGCAGTCCAGCGGTGAGGCAAGCGTCACACTGGTCCACGATTTTGCGTCGCAGGCGGGGAGCATTGCCATTCAAGGTCATATCGATAACGCAGAAAGGTTTTTGAAGATTGCCACTGCTTTCGGCTACACCATCAATCACGGCTGGGATCTTACCGGCCCGGCGCGCATCGACATGCGACGGCAGTGGACTTCCGCATCCACTGGCGCGTGGAGTGGCGTCGCGGAAGTAACCGACGCGCAGCTTGCAGCCGCAGGATTAAATCAGCCAGTGCAGCTTCAAAAAGCGCGCCTCGAATGGAAAAACGGCAATCGTTTTGCCCAAATCGGTGAAGCCCAAGGGTTTGGGGCCACCTGGTCCGGCAACATCACCGAGATGAGCTCTCCCGATCCTGAGCACCGAGGAACCTGGAACGTTCAGCTTCACGCTGATCACCTCGATGCCACCGAGCTTGACCGCTGGGTCGGCCCGCGCGCTCGCCCAGGCTGGGTGCAACGCCTCTTGCCTTCTTTATTCAGTGGTAAAGCACAAGCCGTTCCCGCCAGCGAATTGGTCCGCCGCTTGAACGTCGTCGGAAATGTGCAGGTAGACGAGTTCACCATCGAAAAATTGAAGCTACAGCAACTGCGTCTTCAAGGTTCGCTGCATGACTTGCAGCTCAACGTCACCGACGGCCGCGCGCAGTGGGCTGGTGGCTCCGTTCGCGCCACTATGCTTGCAAAATTTCGGCCCCGTCCTGCGTATGATCTACATGCCCAGTTGGATGAGGTAAATCTGAATCAACTTCCCATTGATGCATTGGTGGCCAATCGCTTGGCTGGGCTTGCGTCGGGCGCTGTACACTTCAAGACCACCGGCGTAGGCCGCGATGAACTGCTCCAAAAACTCACCGGCGCCGGCAAGATTCGGTTGGACAATCTTGAATTTCGTGGATGGGACGTGAATGCCAGCGTTGCCGATGGTGAAGCTCATCCGGGAGTTTCAAATTGGCCATCTGGCGTTGGAACCTTTATGGTTCACGACCGAAATGTCTTTTTAGAAGACGTACGGCTGGATGGTGGTACGCAGTTCACTTTAATTGACGGAACGGTTAGTTTTGGCCGCGAAGCCGATCTTGCTGTGGAAACCAGTGCAGGCAGACGAGCAGTTCGCAACACCAACGGGCCTGGACAGGTGCTGAAAATTGTCGGGCCGTTGGATGGTCCGCGCGTCACAACAGAAAAAACCACCCCGCGTCAACCGGCGGACTGAGTGGGAATTCGTGTTGAAACGCAGTCGGAATGCTAGATGTATCATGATTGGGAAAATTCTGCAGCGGAAGTGAGTTCCAGTAAGGAGCGTGTGAATGATTCGTAAGCTATTGCTTGCGCTCGTAATTTTTTTATTTTTTGTGCCGCGTACTCCCGCGCAGTCCTCCTTCACGCTCGAACAGGTGATGAGCGCTCCATTTCCCGCCAATTTAACTGCTTCCAAAACCGGCGGGCGCCTGGCTTGGACTCTGGATCAACAGGGCCGCAGAAATATCTGGGTCGCCGAAGCACCCGAATTTCATGTGCGCCAGCTGACTAAATACGACTCTGACGAAGGCCAACCTTTGTCTGAACTTCATTTTTCCTTGGACGGCAATACGCTGGTATTTGTGCGCGGGGAAGGGAAAAACGCCGCTGGCCAGTCTCCTAATCCCACCAGTAACACCGCAGGATTTGAGCAATCCGTCTGGTCGATCGCCTGGACCGGCGGCGAGCCAAAAAAACTGGATGCCGGCGATTCGCCGGCGATTTCCGCTTCGGGATCCGTCGCCTACATTAAAGACCACCAGGTGTGGCTGGCCAAACTCGACGGGTCCGACAAGCCCGTTCAAATCGTTGTGCGCGGCAAAAGTGAAGATCCGCAGTGGTCGCCAGACGGCGCAAAACTTGCCTTCGTTTCTTCCCGCACCGATCACGCTTTCATCGCCGTGTATGACCTGTCAAATAAATCGCTGCGCTATTTATCTCCTTCTGTCGATTCCGACCTGACCCCTCGCTGGTCGCCCGACGGCAAATTCATCGCCTTCATCCGCCGGCCCGCCGCGCCACGCGACAAACCTGAAGGATTTTTTATTGCGCCAGATGTGCCGGAGCCTTGGGCCATCTGGATCGCCGATGCCTCCAGTGGTTCCACGCATGAACTCCGGCATAGCGGAACTGAGCTAACCGACTCTTACCCATCCATGGCGCAAGAGACTGGCGGCGGAGCGCTCAATTGGGCGTCCGGTGAACGGTTGATCATCGCTAGCTCAAAAGACGGTTGGCAGCATCTGTATTCGCTGGCCGCCGATGGAAAAAAACAGGAAAATCCCACCCTTCTCACTCCGGGGAATTGCGAAGTGGAGCAATGGGCTTTCTCCCCGGATAAGCGAACCATAGTGTTCAATTCGAATTGCGGCAGCGCCAAAGAGGACATCGACCGCCGTCATCTTTCGCGCGTTGACACCGCGGGCGGCAGCGAGCCCGTCCGCATCACCACCGGTGAGAGTATCGAATGGAGTCCAGTTGTTCTCAGCGATGGCAAATCCATCGCCTATTTAGGCTCCGACGCGAAACATCCTGGGCGTCCCTTCGTTTCTCCGATGGCGTTTGATTTTGCGCCGCGTTGGCTGGATTCCGGCACCTGGCCGGCAGATTTTCCCGCCGACCGCCTTATTACTCCGCAACAAACCATTTTTCATTCTGGTGACGGTCTCGAGCTGCACGCTCAATTATTTCTGCCCCCCAATCTCAAGCCCGGCGAAAAGCGTCCGGCAGTTATTTTTCTGCACGGTGGCCCCATGCGCCAAATGCTGCTGGGTTGGCACTACATGTACTACTACTCAAATTGCTACGCGATGAATCAGTACCTCGCCAGCCGCGGCTATATCGTCATGGCCTTGAATTACCGCAGCGGCATTGGCTACGGTCACTCTTTTTTTGAAACCCCTGGGCGCGCCGGACGTGGCGCTTCGGAATACCAGGATGTTGTGGCCGCTGGAAAATTTATGGCCGCGCGCAATGACGTCGATGCCAAACACATCGGTTTATGGGGCGGAAGTTACGGTGGTTATCTCACCGCGCTCGGACTCGGCCGCAATTCCGATCTGTTCGCTGCGGGCGTCGATCTGCATGGCGTGCACGACTGGCCCACCGATAATTGGGACGGAAAAAATATCCCACCCGAACTCACCAAGCTCGCCCACACCTCTTCGCCAGTTACTGCCATCGACACCTGGCGCTCTCCGGTGCTTTTTATTCATGGTGATGATGATCGCAACGTGATCTTCACCCAAACCGTGGACTTGATCGCGCGTTTACGCACCAAAAACGTGGAAATCGAGCAACTGATTTTCCCCGACGAAATCCACGATTTTCTTTTGCATCGGAGCTGGCTGGCCGCCTACCACGCCGCCAGCGATTTCTTCGACCGCCACTTTGGCGGCCCGTGGGAGTGATCTCTGACGCGTAGAATTTCAAAAATCGCAGTTTTGAAGCGCCGCAGTATTTGTTTTCTGCTGATGCTGGCAACAGTGTTCACCGCTGCGAAGCTTCAGCACGGCATCGCCGCCGCTTCGATCGCGCGCGCCACGCTGTTTCCCAGGCTGCACGCCGGTCAAACGTTCACGTACTTCATCCAATACAGCACCAAGAAAAATGTCAAGACCGAAAGCCGCGTTGTAACTCCCAATGGACCACAGGACGCCGAGACGGACGCTCAGTGGCTCTTGCGCGTAGAGATTTTGGATGTTCACCCGCAAGGGGAGCGCGCCGCCATCCACGCTCGTTCCCAATTTCAAAGTGTCGCTTCCGCGATGGCCCAGAATAATACCGCCCCGCAAACCTCCTCCGGATCGCCCCCTCAAAACCCTGAAGTCAAATCTGTAGACTTCACTATTCAGCCCGATGGCCGCGTGACCGCAGTGACAGGTCTCACCGATCTTTTCCCCGACCAGCGCCAGGTTTGGCAGGTGTGGTTGCGGCAATTCGCCATAGCTGGCGTTTTTCCTCGTGACGGGGTAAAGCCCGGCCAGTCCTGGAAATCAAGTGAGCCTGAGCAAGCTCCATCGCCCATCGTAAAACTCGAGTGGGAAAAACAAGCCACCTACGTTCGTGATGAACCTTGCACGCCAATTCAATTTTCGGAAGCGGGTATCGTCGCTGCCAAAAATGCTCAAACAGAATCTTGTGCAGTGGTTCTTACCAGCGCAGTCTTGAAGCAGAAGTCCTCACCGAAGGACACTACCCCCGGCGACTTCAGACTTCATAATCTTCACACCACGGGCAACGCCACCGGCAAGAACGAAACCATCTCATACATCTCTTTGCAGTCTGGCCTGATTGTCCGCGTCACCGAGGACGCCCAGCAATTCATGGATGTGGTCGTAGCCAAGACCGACGCATCTAATAAAATTCATTACAATGTGGAAGCCACTGGCCACACCGAAGTCTTGCTGGTTGCCGACGCACCGTCGTCAAACCCGTGAGACAGAAAAGCGGTCAGGTATGTTCGCCTCACTCCCGGTTTGCCCGTTGAGTTTGTCGGGCGCTAAGCCTGTTCCACTCTGGTAAGCTCAAGCGCCAGGAAAAGACTGTCGTTATTCGTACTGCTGCTATGTGCCGCCACACCTCTCGTTGGCTGCCAACAATCGACCAAGAGCAGCATCACGCCTAAGCCGAATGACGGCAGTTTTCTTCAGAACACGTATAGGAACGATTTCTTCGGCTTTTCATACGCGCTGCCAGGAGAATGGCATAAGAGCAGTGTGGCACCAGCCGCTCTTCCTTTCAGGCGCATATTACCTGTTCATAGGGGACCGTGATACGGGGCATTCTCTCTTGAACCGAGTCATGGTCGTGGCTGACCCCGAGAGCGAGAACCAGCCTGGGTTTTCTACGCAAGAATACTTGTCGGCGTACATCCGTGCACAAGTAAGGAATGCAAACGCCGAGGTCACCCGGAAACCATCCTAATTCTTGTCAGGAGGAAACTATTTCTATAGAGCAGATTACAAATGGCTGAAAAATGGGATTACGGTCTACAGCTCCATGGTGTGCACCAAACGCAACAGCTACTGGCTCAGTTGGAATTTTGTGACGCCATCACAGCAGGACCTCGACGATGTGGTGATTACGCTTCAACATATTTCTTTTGACCGTGCCTCGCCGGGCTAGCTTCTCGTAAAAGCGCTCATCGAAACCTGACCCACTACTGGGAATTCCTTTCCTGAAAGGGTTTGCATGATCGCGTATAATGGAGGTTTCGGCGGTCACCAATAAAAGTATCCGGAGCACACAGAGTAACCGCACTTAATTCGGCCGCACTAAGGAACGCCTGCAAATGAAGTTCAAATTACACAGCAATTATCAGCCGCGCGGCGACCAGCCTGAAGCTATCGACCAGCTCTATCGCGGCCTCGAAGCCGGCGACAAAGAACAGGTATTGCTGGGCGTCACCGGCTCCGGCAAAACCTTCACAATGGCCAAACTTATCGAAGCCGCCAACCGGCCCGCTTTGGTGTTAGCCCACAATAAAACTCTAGCGGCCCAGCTCTATCACGAATTTAAAAGTTTTTTCCCCGAAAATGCCGTCGAATACTTCGTCAGCTATTACGATTTTTACCAGCCAGAAGCTTACGTGCCTTCCGCCGACATCTACATCGATAAAGAAGCCACCATCAACGACGAGCTGGACAAGTTGCGCATGAGCGCCACGCGGTCTCTTTTCGAACGCACCGACGTGATCGTGGTGGCCTCCGTCTCCTGCATCTACGGCATTGGTTCGCCGGAAGCCTATTACGGCCAGATCGTCATGCTCGAAAAAGGCCAGCAAATCTCCCGCGAAGCCATGTTGCACCGCTTCGTGGATATTCAATACGAGCGCTCCGAAGATTTGCGTCGCGGTACTTTCCGCGTGCGCGGCGACACCATTGAGATCTATCCGCCTTATCAGGACCAGGGTTATCGCATCGAAATGTGGGGCCAGCAGATCGAAGCGCTGCGCCAGATCGATCCTCTGACCGGCGAGATTCGAGCCGGCCAGGAAGATTTATCCCGTGTTTCCATTTATCCCAAAACCCATTACGTCGTACCCCAGGACCAAAAAGAGCGTGCCATCCAGAGTATTTATGCCGAGCTGGAGTGGTGGAAGAGAGAATTGGAGAAGCAGGGAAAATTTGTGGAGGCCCAACGCGTCACCCAACGCACGCTTTTCGATATCGAAATGATGCGCACCGTCGGGTACTGCCACGGAATCGAGAATTATTCTCGTCATTTGAGCGGTCGCTTGCCCGGCGAAGCTCCGCCAACGCTACTCGATTACGTTCCGCAGGATTTTTTGATGTTCATCGACGAATCGCATCAAACCGTCAGCCAGGTGCGCGGCATGTTTAATGGCGACCGCGCGCGCAAACAAACGTTGGTGGATTACGGATTCCGCATGCCCAGCGCGCTAGACAATCGCCCGCTCACCTTTGAAGAATTCGAGCATCGCCTCAACCAGGTCGTCTATGTTTCGGCCACGCCCGGGCCGTATGAACTCACCAAGTCGGGCGGTGTAGTCGTGGAGCAGGTCATTCGTCCCACTGGCTTGGTCGATCCGCAAATCGAAGTGCGCCCGGTGAAAGGTCAGGTCGACGACTTGCTGGAAGAAATTCGCATTCGCGCTGAGCGCAACGAGCGTGTCTTGGTCACCACGCTAACCAAGCGCATGGCCGAAGACTTATCGGAATATTTCGCCGAGATTGGCGTACGCTGCCGTTACCTTCACGCAGAAGTCGAAACGCTCGACCGCATCCGCATCCTCCGCGATTTACGCCGTGGCGAATTTGACGTGTTGATCGGCATCAACCTGTTGCGCGAAGGCCTGGATCTTCCTGAAGTGTCGCTGGTAGCTATTTTAGACGCTGACAAGGAAGGCTATCTGCGCAGCGCCACCTCCCTTATTCAAACCATCGGCCGCTGCGCGCGTCACATCGAAGGACGTGCCATTTTATATGCCGATCGTCGCACTGGCTCGATGGAGCAAGCTATCAGCGAAACCAACCGGCGCCGCGACAAACAGGTGGCCTACAACAAAGAAAATAACATCACGCCGATGTCCATTATCAAATCCGTGGATATGGATCTGGCGCGCATCGTCGAAGCCGACTACGTATCGATTCCGCTCGATGATGTTGTGCTCGATGCTGCCACCGCCAACATCAAAACAGGCGATCAGCTAGCCGAAATGCTGAAGCAACTTGAAGCTCAAATGCGCGAAGCGGCCAAAAAATTCGAGTTTGAGAAAGCCGCGCAATTACGCGACCGCATCCGCAGCCTGAAACAAAAAGACCTCGCGGGACTAATTAATATCGAAGTACCCGCTCCAGCCGAGCAGGGCAGCTAAGCCAAAAAATCCGTCGCTGTTCCAGCATCACACCGCGCCGCGCTTGAGCGCCTCCAGCGGATAAAACGTACCGCGCCAGATAATTCCGCCCTGTTTCAGCGTATACACCGTGGATCGCAGCAGCATATATGCGAATATCACGGCGCCAATCGGCACAGTCAAACAATACAGCGGCGACACGCGCATCACGATATCCACGCCCGCATGGAAGCAAAGCACGATCGCGACGCAAATCGCTGCAAGAATCCTTACCCAGCCATGACCAAAAATCACGCCTGCGAATGGGAGCACATTCATCAAAAACAGTCCAAGGATCGAAATCGCCACTCGCGTAATACTGAAACCCGACCCCGCAAAAAAGTTTTTTGTTACGCCATTGATCAAATTGCGGGCTCCCGCGTGCCATCGCACCACCACGGAATCCTGCGCGATTCCCACGCCAGACCGGCAACCGGCTTGCTTTACAATTTTCCCCAGTTTCATGTCGTCGACCACTTCCATCGCCAGCCGCCGGTGTGTGCCTGCCGCTTCATACGCTGAACGCCTCAGCAATTGAAAGGCGCCGACACCCACGTAGGCGCTCGACTTGGGATTAATCACCTCGTTGGGCGTCGTCGCCATGTGAAAGGCCATTCCAAAAAACGTGACCACCACTTTTTCCCAGAAGCCCACCATTTCCACATCACCAAATAACGACAAGTGATCGAGCTTGCGTTCGGCGGCCATCGTCATCGCGCGACGCAGCACATCGGCTTGGAAGCGCACATCCGCGTCCGTAAATAAAAGCCATTCGCCACTGGATGCTTCATAAGCCTGCTGCAATGCATGTGGTTTCCCCAGCCAACCGGCCGGAAGTTCCTTCACATGAATGGCCCGAAATCTGGGATGCGATGCGGCGAACTCATCCAGGATGCGTCCAGTCGCGTCTTCCGAGCGGTCATCGACGCCGATTATTTCCAGTTCGGGGTAATCGAGTTGTGCCAGCGTGTCCAGTGCCCCCGGAAGCTTTTCTTGCTCATCGCGCGCGGCGAAAAGTAGAGAAATCCGTGGAACGGAGGTTCCGGTGATCGGCGGGAAATTCTTGAGCCAGGGGAGTTTTAGTGCGCCGTAGGCGACGCGCAAGCCAAGAATGACCCAGACAAAAGCGGTGCCTCCAAAAATTACCAGCGCAAACGCGTGCATGAATTGGTGTCGGAAGCGGCCCTCAGGTTATCCTAGCATGACATGCGTGGCGCTATGGCGATCATAGGTGCGGGACGCGTCGGTCGCGCACTGGGACGGCGTTTGCATCAACTGGATTGGAAAATTGGCGCGGTCATAACACGCAGTGAGGCCTCCGCGCGCAAGGCGGTGCGTTTCATCGGTGCTGGAAAAGCACACGCGACGCTCTCTCGTGAAGTTCTGGCCTCGCGGCTGATCCTGATCGCTACTCCCGATGATGCGGTCGTAAAAGTTGCCGGAGAGTTGGCGCGAATTGGCGCTGAAGAATTGCGCGGCAAAGTCGTCTTACATACTAGCGGCGCTTTAAATTCTGACGCTCTTAGAGCTGTCCGGGATTGCGGTGCCGCCGTCGGGTCCATGCACCCGTTACAATCCTTCATCGGAATCGGTATCCCTCCGCTCGAAGGCAAAGTTTTCGCCATCGAAGGCGATCCTGCAGCCATTCGTCTGGCGCGGCAAATCGTGCGCGCTCTTGGCGGGCTGCCCGTTCAAATTGCTGGCGGCAGCAAGGTTCTGTACCACGCCGCCGCTGCTTTCGCCGCCGGACATGTGCTAGCCATTGAAGAAACAGCAACGCGGCTGTTGATGTTAAGCGGGATGAAGCGCGGCGAAGCCGTTCGTGCTCTTTTGCAATTGACGCGTCAGGTGCTCGAGAATTTTGAGCGGCTTGGTCCGCGGGCCGCTTGGACCGGACCCTTAGCTCGCGGCGACTATGGCGTGGTAGCAGCGCACCTGGCCGCCATGAAACGTTTGCCGCGCGAATTTTCGAATGCCTACGCGGCGTTAAACGGTCTCGCTAGTTTAGTTTTGTCGTCGGGTTCGGCCGGAATCTTGATCGCTTCGAATGGTGATGAAAAAACAAGCGGGCTTGTCAAAACCCTTGTTAAAGCTCATACCGCAGGAGGAAAAGGTTGAAGCAGCCGCAAATCGCAATCGAACACGCTACATTACCAAATGGATTGAGGGTGGTAATCGCACCGGACTCCACTGCTCCCGTAGTCACCGTCGGCGTGTACTACAAAATCGGTTTTCGCCTCGAACCCCAGGGCCGCAGCGGTTTTGCGCACTTATTCGAGCACATGATGTTCCAAGGTTCCGCCAACGCACCCAAGATGCAGCACATCAAGCTCATCAATTCCAGCGGCGGCGTGCTCAATGGATCCACGCACTACGACGTCACTAATTATTACGAAGCCGTCCCCTCCAATGCTCTCGAACGGGTGCTCTGGCTGGAAGCCGACCGCATGCGCGCCTTGAAAGTCGACGACGAAAATCTGCGCAACCAGCGCGACGTGGTAAAGGAAGAAGTGCGCGTCAACGTAATGAACCAACCCTACGGCGGGTTTCCGTGGCTGGATCTTCCTCCCGTAGCTTTTCGCAATTGGGCTAATTCCCACAATTTCTACGGCGATTTTGCTGATCTTGATGCCGCCAGCCTGGCTGACGTGCAGTCTTTCTTCAAAACGTATTACGTGCCCAACAACGCCGTACTTTTAATCCTCGGCGATGTGCCGCCGGGTGAAGGCATCGCGCTGGCCAAAAAATATTTCTCCGATATTCCCGCCGGACCACCTCCTCCGTTCGCCGATCCCACCGAGCTGGAACAAAAAGAAGAACGCCGCGGCGAAGTCGAGGAAAAATTCGGCACCCTGCCAGCCATGGCCATTGGCTATCGCATCCCCGCGCGCCGCACTCGCGATTGGTGCGCCATGACATTATTGGATATGGCCTTGCATGGTGGACGAGCTGGACGCCTCCATCGCGAACTGGTGCTCGAAAAACAAATTGCTGTGGAGGCCGACGGTGGCATCGACGACATCTTCGGCTACAACGGGCCTTCTCAGGTGGTCACGCGCATTTTGCACAAGCCGGAATTTTCCAGCGAAGCGACGCTTGCCGCTTTTGACTCGGTAATCCGCGAGGTTCAGGAAAATGGCATCAGCGAAGACGAATTGCAGCAGCTGAAAGTGAAATGGCGCTCCGATTATTACTCCACCCTGGAAGGCGGGCGCGGCGGTTATATGCCCCGCTACGGCCTCATGCATCTGCTCGCATGTTTCACTTTATTCGATGGAGAACCGCAACTTGTGAATACTATTCTTGACGGATTTCAGGCGGTCACTCGTGAAGATGTTCTGGCGGCTGCCAAAAACTATTTGCGAAATGACAAGCGTGCCATCGTTTTCCGCAAGCCTGTCAACGTCGGCGCAAAGGAGGCTGCCTGATGTCCGCGCGTCCCACTTCCGTTGAAGAAGCAGTTGCCGTCGGCGTTCCTGGCCTTTCCGAGGAGCGTGCCGTAACCTGGCCCAAGCAAACTAAGACGCGCCTTTCCAATGGGCTTGAACTGGTCCTTGCCGAAGCCCACTCCATTCCCAAATTTCACGGCCAACTTTTCTTGCGCTCCGGGAACGCTGCCGCCCTCAACCGTGGCCCGGCCCTCGCGGACATGACCGCCACGGTCGTTCGCACCGGGACCGCAAAACGTGCCAGCCGCCAAATCGAAGAAGATCTTCGGCGAATCGGCGCGGATCTTTCCACCAGCGCCGGCCAGGATAACAGCGCCATCGCCTTTGCCGGGCTTTCTGAACATGCCGAGCAGCTTCTCGGCATGGTAAATGAACTGGCTCGCGAGGCCAGCTTTCCGGCACCGGAATTCGAACGCGAGCGTCGTCAGAAACTCGAAGAAGTAAAATTGGAACGCACGTCTCCGGGCTTTCTCGCCAGCGAGCGGCTTCGCAAAGTTTTATTTGGCGCGCATCCGTATGGCCAGGTCTCCGCATCCGAAGCACAGGTCGCGGCTTACACGCGCGAAGATTTGATCGCCGTTTACCGCGATTTTTACACTCCAGAAAATGCGCTGCTGCTGATGGTCGGCGATTTCGATTCGCAGGCCATGGTGAAAACCGCCGACAAAGTTTTTGGTGCGTGGACGGGGAAGAAGCCGGAAACAAAAGCCGCAGCAGCACCGCCTCATCCGCATGGCCGCCGCGTCTATCTGGTTCACGTGCCTGGCGCAGTACAAACGCAGATCGTCGCGGGCTGCGCGGCCATCACCCGCACCCATCCCGATTGGATCAAGCTGGGCTTGACCAACAGTCTCTACGGCGGCGCATTCAACTCGCGCCTGGTCATGAATATTCGAGAAGATAAGGGCTACACCTACAGCCCCCGAAGCGCCGTCCACCCGCTACACGAGCACGGCTATTTTTCTGTTTCCGCGGCGGTCCGGAATGACGTCGTCGCTGCATCGCTCACTGAAATTTTCTACGAAATGGATAGATTGCGCTCACTGCCGGTGCCCGAGCCTGAATTGGCCGATGCGCAAAATTATTTGACCGGCGTATTTTCCATGGGTTTGGCTACCCAGGAAGGTCTGCTCAGCCAGCTGGCCACCGTCGCGCTGAATGATCTCCCCCATGATTATCTCGAGACTTATCGCGCCAAAGTCCGCGCTCTAACCCCTGAAGATCTGCTCAACACTGCGCGTCAGTATCTCGACTCCGCAAACATGCAAATCGTCGTCGTCGGTGACCGCACTCAAATCGAATCCCAAGCCCGCCTCTTCGGCGATCTGGAAATCTACGACGCCCAAGGCGCCCCACTAAAATAATTTGTATTCAACGCCTGCGCACATTCAAAAAAGAGCAGTGCTTGCGAAAGTTCAGAAGATGACACATCGCGGAGGGTGCCCCACCCTCAGTTTTTTGGAGGGTGCGTCTTGTAACGTGGAATCGCCGCTAATTCAACCTCGGAGCCTGTAAATCACCCATCGCTCCGATTGGGATGAGCGAGTCTCGCTTAAATCAGCTGAAGCTTCGGCGGCACTAACCGTCATTCCTTGTTATTGAATAAAGTAATATAATCAATTAGTATCTGAGGATGTGGACTCGCACACTTGCTCTTCACCTGAGTCTCTGTTTACTTCTATTGACGGCGATCTCCGCCACCAAAAAACCGCCCGCGCAACCCATCAACATCAACACCGCGGACTCCACCCAATTGCAGCTCGTCCCAGGAATTGGCCCATCGACCGCCGAGAAAATCCTGCAAATGCGCAAATCCTACGGCGCCTTTAAAAGTGTCAACGACTTGGTGGCCATTCGAGGAATAGGCCCGAAGCGCCTGAAGAAAATGAGGAAATATCTAACCGTGGGCAAGCCCGCGGCCCCAAACACCGCTCAACCCGCCAGCGCAAAAGCAAAACCGCATCATCCTACAAAATCCTCACCCACAAAGTCCGCCGTGGCACAGAAAGCTACTCCGCCGCCACCGTCGCCCGCGCAGCCGGATGAAGAAACAGAAGAACCCTAGCGATAATTTTGATTTTTGGATGCCTGCAGGTTCTTACAATACCTGGTGCGCCGTTCGCCGCTCGCCAGCAGCAGCCTCGAGTCGCAGAGGCACCTGGTCCGCAATCCGTATCCCGTAGCCTTCGAGCGCCACAACCTTCTTCGGGTGATTGGTCAGCACTCGGATGTCCTTTAACCCCAGGTCGATCAAAATCTGCGCTCCGATGCCGCTCTCATGCTGCACCATGCGTAATCGCGCCGGCTCGCGGTCCAGTTGTCCGCGCGAATGAAAATGAATCTGCGGCAGTGCGCCGGCCTCCGCGTTAGTCTCCACAGAAAATCCCCGGCCGGTGTGATGCAAATAAAGAAACACTCCACGATCTTCCTTGGCAATCGCGGCCAGCGAGCGCGCCACCAATTCAGAGCAGTCGCACGCAGTCGAGCCAAAAACATCTCCCGCCAAACAATGAGAATGTACGCGCACCAGCGCCGGCTCCGCGCCTTCCAGCTCGCCTCTAACGAGCGCAATGTGCTGGTCGTGATCCACGTCACTCGCGTAAGCGATCATGCGGAAATTGCCATACCGCGTTGGCAGCACCGCCTCGGCAACGCGACGTACGTAGCGTTCATGCTGCATGCGATAACGAATCAGGTCCGCGACGGTGAGCATCTTGATGTTGTGTTCTTTGCAAAACTCCATCAGCTGGGGCACCCGCGCCATGGTGCCATCTTCATTCATGATCTCGCAGATCACTCCTGAAGGGTTCAAGCCCGCGATGCGCGAAAGATCCACGGACGCTTCTGTTTGTCCCGCGCGCACCAGTACGCCGCCATTCCGCGCCCGCAGCGGAAACATATGTCCGGGCCGCGCCAGATCCTGCGGCCTCGTTTTTGGATCGATCGCCGTAAGTACGGTGATGGCCCGGTCCGACGCGCTGATTCCGGTAGTCACTCCCACACGTGCGTCAACGGCTTCGGTGAACGCCGTGCCGTGCACCGAGGTATTGATTGGCGACATCAGCGGCAGATGCAATTCGTCGCAGCGCTGCTCGGTCAACGTCAGGCAGATCAATCCACGACCGTACTTGGCCATAAAGTTGATGGCCTCCGGAGAAATTTTCTCCGCTGCCATGGTCAAGTCGCCTTCGTTCTCGCGGTCCTCATCGTCCACCAGGACAATCATGCGCCCTTGGCGAATTTCTTCGACCGCTTCCTCCACGCTCGCAAAACGTGATGTATTTTCAGCCATCGTCAGATCCCGTTACAGCAATACCCAATCTATTCCGATTTTATAACCCTAAGCTTCACTTCAACCATAGCTGTATCCCGTGAAATACCGCCGCTCCCACCATTGCCGCGCCCGGTATGGTTAGAACCCACGCGATCACAATTCGCCTGGTGACGCCCCACCGCACCGCCGAAAGCCTTCGCGTCGCGCCTACGCCCACAATGGCGCCGGTAATCGTGTGTGTCGTGCTCACCGGGATGCCGAAGTGCGCCGTGCCGATCAGCGTCAGGGCCCCCGCCGACTCCGCTGCAAATCCGCCAAAGGGAGTCAGCTTGGTAATGCGCTGCCCCATGGTCTTAATGATGCGCCAGCCGCCCGCCATGGTACCGCCCGCCATCGCCAGGTGGCAGCAAAGAATAACCCAGTAAGGCACCGCATAAGTGCTCAGCGCGCCTCCGGCCACCAACGCAGTGGTAATAATCCCCATGCCTTTCTGCGCGTCGTTTGTGCCGTGTCCCAGGCTGTAGCCCGCTGCGGATAGAAGCTGCAATCGCCGGAACCATTTATCAACCCGCCGTGGCCGCTGCTTGCGCACAATCCAACTGGTCACAATGGTTACCGCTGCGCCCACAATCAGCCCAATCACCGGAGCTAAAAAAATAAAAAGCACCGGCATCGTCCAGCCGCTGAAAATCAATGCCCCAAAACCGGATTTGGCTACCGCCGCACCGCCATAGCCACCCATTAATGCGTGCGATGAACTGGTCGGCAATCCCAGTATGAGCGTGAGGAAGTTCCACGAGATGGCGCCAAGAAGCCCGGCCAGGAGCACCTTCTCGTCCACCATCTCAATGTGCACCATCCCTTTGCCGATGGTTTTCGCCACCGCGGTACCAAACACAAAAGCCGCCACGAAATTCCAGAACGCCGCCCAGGCGACCGCCCGAAACGGCGTCAGCACCCGCGTCGAGACCACCGTCGCGATGGAATTCGCGGCGTCATGCCAGCCATTGGAAAATTCAAATATTAAGGTAAGCCCAATGACCGTTAGCAGCAGATTAAAGCTATCCACTGATGCGACTCTTCGTCATGTGATCGTGCGAATACGCACGGCCATAGCCCGTAGCATCACCGCACACATTCACGTTATCAACGCACATCACTAAAAATTCCATCGGTGGGTTACGCGCTTTTGAGGATCACGCCTTCGATCACGTTGGCAACGTCTTCACACTTATCGACAGCGGTCTCGATGACTTCGAAGATTTCTTTCCACTTGATGATCTGCACCGGGTCTCGTTCTTCATCAAACAATTGGGCAATCAACGTGCGGCACAACCTGTCGCTTTCATTTTCATAGCGATTGATATCGATGCAATGTTTCAGTGCCTTTTCCGGCGATTCCAGATCGCGCACCGCCGCCGCAACCTCCGCCGTAGTGGATACCAGCACCTTAACCAGCTCGATGGTTCCCGGGCGCACCTCATTCACGCGATACAGCACAAAGCGGCTCGCCGCCGCGTCAATTAAATCGATGATGTCATCCAGTTGGCTGCACAGCTCGTGGATATCTTCGCGGTCAAACGGGGTGATGAATGTCTGGTTTAGCTTGGTCAGAATGCTGTGCGTGATGTCGTCGCCATGGTGTTCGATGGCCTTGATGCTTTGCACCTGCTCCGGCACCCCGGTGTAGTGTGACAGCATCTCGAGGAGCGCCTTGGCGCCCACAAAAATATTGTCCGCCTGCTTCACGAAGAGGTGATAAAACCCCTCCTCACGCGGCAGCAGCCGCTGTAAAACCCCTGTCATAAAATGGCTCCCCTGGAAGCCTTTAAAAGCTGTCAGACATTACCAGACCCATCGAACTAGAGGCAAGTCAGGGTTAGTCAGCAGCCGAATGTAACTGTTTTGCAAGAAAAAAGGGCGCCCAGTCACCCGGACGCCCTTCCACTTCAAGTGTTGCCGCTCTCTTAGTACATGCCGCCCATACCGCCTGGGCCGCCTGGACCACCGCCGGCCGCAGCCGACTTCTTATCGTCTTCCTTGATCTCTGCGACGAGCGCTTCCGTCGTGAGCATCAGGCCGGCAATCGAAGCCGCGTTCTGCAAAGCGAGCCGGGTAACCTTGGCTGGGTCGATGACGCCCATCTTCACCATGTCGCCGTACTCGCCGGTTTCCGCGTTGAAGCCGTAGTTCTCTTCCTTCGACTCGCGGACCTTGCCGATCACCACAGCGCCTTCAGCTCCGGCGTTGTGCGCGATCTGGCGGGCTGGCTCTTCGAGAGCGCGCCGCACGATGCCGACGCCTACGCCTTCGTCATCCTGCAGCTTCAGCTTGTCGATCGCCGAGATGCAGCGCAGCAGCGCCGTGCCTCCGCCGGGAACAATGCCTTCCTCGACGGCTGCGCGGGTGGCGTGCATGGCATCTTCAACGCGAGCCTTCTTTTCCTTCAGCTCGGTTTCGGTTGCCGCGCCCACCTTGATGACCGCTACTCCGCCGACCAACTTGGCAAGGCGCTCTTGCAGCTTTTCCTTGTCGTAATCGGACGTGGTGTTCTCCACCTGCGAGCGGATCTGCTTGACGCGTCCCTCGATGTCACCGGACTTGCCATAGCCTTCCACGATCGTGGTGTTGTCCTTGTCGATGGTGATTTTCTTGGCGCGGCCCAGATCCTCAAGCTTCACGTTTTCCAGCTTAAGACCCAGGTCTTCGGTAATTGCCTTGCCGCCCGTGAGCGTCGCGATATCCTCGAGCATGGCCTTGCGACGGTCGCCAAAGCCAGGAGCCTTGACGGCGGCGCATTGCAGCGTGCCACGCAGTTTGTTGACCACCAAGGTGGCCAGCGCTTCGCCTTCCACGTCTTCAGCAATGATCAAGAGGGGCTTGCCCATCTTGGCGGTCTGCTCCAGCAAAGGCAGCAAATCCTTCATCGAGCTGATTTTCTTTTCGTGGATCAGGATGCGGCA
>Ga0182024_10003008_pt1 | contig 40885 bp, 41 predicted proteins | sample P32metaG_FD_120480 | JGI IMG/M metagenome (GOLD analysis project Ga0182024, IMG submission 120480) | Permafrost microbial communities from Stordalen Mire, Sweden - P3-2 metaG (Illumina Assembly) | ecosystem: Environmental > Terrestrial > Soil > Wetlands > Permafrost | place: Sweden: Stordalen...
AAGGACCTTGCAGTCCTGGCCTTCACCCTTTTTGAAGCAGACAGGGAAGGTCCATTTCTGCGTGGGGTTGGGCTGGATGCTGGGGCTGAGGAAGAATCGCCTCTGCTCGACCGAAACCTTGCCGCGGGCCGGTTCGCCGAAGGTAAGCAGCGGCTCGCCAGGCTGGGCGACAAGGCTCTCCATGATTTTGTCTACCGGCTTGTGGCTGACGGCGGTCTGGGCGTTCCAGAAATCTTCGGCAGTGGCGTTTGCGTAGAGGTGGGCGGAGAGGTAGGCGTGTACGCCCTTGCGGAAGGTCTCAGCGCCGAGGTAGTTCTCGACGGTGAGGAGCACGTCGCTGGCCTTGCCATAGGCAATGCCGTCGAACATCTGGTTGATTTCGTCGGGAGTGTCAGCCTCGGCGCGGATGGGGCGGGTGGTGGGCTGGGCGTCGAGGTTCAGCGTATTGTCCTCGTCGGCGGCGACCAACTGGTCGATGTTCCACTCGGGGTGCATGGTGGCGACGGACTTGTTCTCCATCCATGTGGCGAAGCCCTCATTGAGCCAGATGTTGTCCCACCACTGCATGGTCACCAAGTCGCCAAACCACTGATGCGCCATCTCGTGGGCGATGACAATGGCTACTTCCTTCTTTGCGCTGACGGAGGCGGTTTTGGGGTCGAGAAGCAGTTCGGTCTCGCGATAAGTGATAGCCCCAAAGTTTTCCATGGCGCCGGCTTCAAAGTCGGGGAGGGCGATGAGGTCGAGCTTCTTGAGCGGATAGGGAATGCCGAAGTAGGTGTTGTAATAGTGGAGCACGTACTTGGCGACATCGACGCCATAGGGTGTGAGGGCAACCTTGTCGGGGGTGGAGCAGACGCGGATAGCCACGCCGTCGGATTCGCCGGCGGTGCACTGGAAGTCGCCGACCAGGAAGGCGACCAGGTAGGTGGACATCTTCGGGGTGGTGTCGAATCTCAGGGTGTGTTTGCCAGCGATAGGTCCAGGGGTGTCGGAGGCGATAGGGCTGTTGGAGATGGCGGTGTCGGCGGTGTCGATGACCAGCGAGATATCGTAAGTGGCCTTGAAGGCGGGCTCGTCGAAGGAGGGGAAGGCGCGGCGGGCGTCGGTGGCCTCGAACTGGGTAACGGCGTAGTTGCGACTGGCGGTCTTGGAGAGATAAAAGCCGCGCAGTTCGTTGTTGAGGATGCCGGTGTAAGTAATGGAGAGCGTGGCTTTGCCGGCAGGCAGCTTGTCGGGGAAGGTGAAGGTGGCCTGCTCCTTGCCTGCGTCCAGGGTGACAGCGGCCGTCTGCTGCTTTCCGTTGGCGGTGACGGAGACGCTCTGGAAGGCGATCTCAGCGGCATTCAGGGTGATTGCGCCGGCTGGCTCGGACAGGGTGACATCGATGGTCTCGGTGCCGGAGAAGGTTGCGGCCTTGAGGTCAGGCGTGAGGGCGAGCGTATAGTGCTCGGGGCGAACCGAATCGGGGAGACGCTGGGCGTTGGCGGGGCGGGCGGTGACCAGCGCGAGGCAGACGAGCGCGGCGGTGGTGGCGAGAGCGGCGCGAAACAATAGAGCGCAAGGGCGAAGGTTCATGCGATCCTCGTGGGGGCGAGCTGAGTATTCAACCAAGAGCTAAAGGCAGCGCGTTCCGGTAGAGAATGGAAGCAGCTCTGGTCTTGCTTGGGCTCTCCCGGCGGATGACTGCCGACACTGCCATTGTAGGACAGCGTGCGGACCTCCGAGAGTACGCGCCAGGGCGGTCCGGGGTTCCGCGGGTTGTAATGGCCTTACCACGCAGAACAATCTGTTATGCACCCCGCTGTGTTGCTACAATCTGGTTGGAGCTTCAAATTTCCCCGTAATCGCGAAGACCGCTTTTTGAGGAGTGAAGGAATGGAACTGGCAGCGCCTAGCGCTGGGACGGCTATCGTCGCTGGTGGCCTGAGCCCTCGGGAGATGGTCGAAATCTACCGGCTGATGTTCCTTTCGCGCTGCGTGGACGACCGCGAAATCCTGCTCAAGCGGCAGCAGAAGATCTACTTCCAAATTTCGGCTGCCGGGCACGAGGCTTTGCAGGTCGGCGCAGCGCTGGCGATGCGTCCTGGCTACGACTGGTTTTTCCCTTACTATCGCGACCGGGCGCTGTGCCTTGCGCTGGGCGTGACGCCCGACGAAATGTTGTTGCAAGCCGTGGGCGCGGCTACCGATCCGGCCAGCGGCGGACGGCAGATGCCAACGCATTGGAGCAGCCGGGCGCTGCATATCGTGAGCACCTCCTCCTGTACTACGACCCAATTGCTGCATGCCGTGGGCTGCGCCGAGGCAGGCCGGTACTTCAGCCGCCATCCAGCAGCGGCGACCAAGGCGGAAGGCGACTACCGTGCCTTTCACGATGTGGAGTTCCATGGCGATGAGGTTGTCTTCACTTCGCTGGGAGAGGGTTCAACCTCGCAGGGGGAGTTCTGGGAGGCGCTCAATACCGCGTCGAATCAAAAGCTGCCGGTGGTTTTTTGCGTCGAGGATAATGGCTACGCCATCAGCACCCCGGTAGAGGTGAACACGCCGGGCGGGAATATCTCGAAGCTGGTAGCCAATTTCCCCAACTTCCATTATGCCGAGGTGGACGGTACCGACGCGGAGGCCTGCCTGCGGGCCTTTGAGGCTGCTGCTGCGCACTGCCGCGCTGGGCTGGGGCCGGCCTTTGTCCATGGCCACTGCATCCGCCTCTACTCCCACTCGTTCTCTGAAGACGACAGCCTCTACCGCTCGAAGGCCGAGCGCGAGGCCGATGCGATGCGCGATCCGCTGGCCAAGATGCAGATGCGGCTGCTACGCGAGGGAATCCTTACCGAGGACGAAATCAATGCGCTGGAGAGCCGCCTGCAAAGCGAAGCTGCCGAGGCGGCCGAGCGCGCTCTGACAGCCCCGCTGCCTGAGGTGGCCGGCATCGCCAAGCACGTGTACTCCGAAGATCTTGACCCCAGCAGTCCAGCTTTCGCGCAAGAACAGGTGGAAGTTCCAGGTTCGGCGGGCGGCGGCAAGGCTGGGGGCGAGAAGGGCAGCGATCCCCGCACCATGGCCGACCTCATCAATGCCTGCCTCCACGACGAGATGCGCCGCGATCCGCGCATTGTGATCTATGGCGAGGACGTGGCTGACGCCAGCCGCGCCGAGGCTCTGGCGGAGGTGAAAGGCAAAGGCGGCGTCTTCAAGCTGACCGCGGGCCTGCAGACTGAGTTCGGATCGGAGCGGGTGTTCAACTCGCCGCTGGCCGAGGCTAATATCGTGGGCCGGGCGGTGGGATATGCCATTCGCGGCATGAAGCCGGTGGTCGAGATTCAGTTCTTCGATTACATCTGGCCGGCCATGCACCAGATTCACAATGAGCTGGCGGTGATGCGCTGGCGGTCTAACGGCACATGGGCTTCGCCGATGGTGTTGCGCGCGCCGATCGGCGGCTATCTGACCGGCGGATCCATTTACCACTCGCAGTCGGGCGAGAGTATCTTTACGCACATTCCGGGGCTGCGCGTGGTTTTTCCGTCCAATGCGCTCGACGCCAACGGATTGCTGCGAACAGCCATCCGCTGCGACGATCCGGTACTGTTTCTGGAACACAAGCGGCTCTACCGCGAAACCCATGACCGCGCGCCCTATCCCGGGCCTGAATTTGCGATCCCGTTTGGCAAGGCCAAGATCGTTCGGCCTGGCACGGACATTACGCTGATCACTTACGGCGCCATCGTGCCGAGAGCGTTGCAGGCGGCGCAAAAGGCCCAGCGGCTGCATGGCATCGAGGTCGAGATCGTTGATCTGCGCACGCTGAACCCCTACGACTGGGAGGCCATCGCCACCTCGGTTCGCAAGACCAGCCGGGTGATTGTGGCGCACGAGGACATGCTCAGTTGGGGCTATGGGGCTGAGATCGCGGCGCGCATCGGCGATGAGCTCTTTGATTCGCTCGACGCGCCGGTCCGCCGGATCGGCTCCATGGATACCTTCGTTGCCTACCAGCCGGTGCTTGAGGAAGCAATTCTGCCCCAGCCCGAAACGATTCTGCAAGCTATCGTGGACCTGAAGGCTTATTGAGTCGAGCAGCTCTAGCTGGCCAGAAAAGACGGGGCTACGATCCTTCCTACTTTGAGACAGCGCCAGAAGGCGTTTCTCACGCCCTGCCAAGACCGAGAATTCTAGTTCCCGCCTCAAACTGCCGATGAACTTAGGGCAGTGTGGAATTTCTGCGCAAAGGCCTGGGTTTGAGACAGCCGGTTGCAATTTTTCGTGGTCTGGCGGGTAGGCTGGCGCTTTCAGCGGGCCTACAGGCGCAGCCGTTTGTCTTGCGCGCCCGCAGACAAGCGGAAGGACTCTTGAGCCGTGCGGTCCATGTGCTCGCGGAAGGCCGGAGCTGGTTTGTCAGGGGAGCCGTCGACAACGGTGCTGTTCGGTTTTTCGGGCTTTGCTGCGTCGCCCTGTTGGTTTTGCTTCTTGCATTTGCCCTGATGCGCTTGCGGCAGCTTCGGGAAAGAAACCGAGAACTGGAATGCATGGTCGATGAACGCGCTCGTGAACTCGAACTCACCCGTGAGCAGGTGCGCATCCAATTGGCACACGACGTTCTCACGGGAATGCTGAACCGGGCAGGAATTCTGCGTGAGCTGAGCGCGGAGATGGACCGTACCAGGCGGGAAGGCGGCTCGCTTTTGGTGGCGCTGGTCGATCTGGACTCGTTCAAGCGCGTGAACGATGCTTATGGGTACCGGCCGGCGACGAAGCTCTCCGTTGGTTCGCAGCGGCCGTCGGGGCAGCGATCCGTGTGTATGACCATGCCGGCCGCTACGGGGGCGAGGAGTTCCTGCTGGTTCTGACCGAGATTCCGCAGGGAGGCGCGGGAGAGAGATTGGCCAGTCTTCATGCCTCGATCTCCAACCTGGAGATCCAAACGCACGAGGCCGAGTTCGAGATTACATGCAGCATGGGGGCGACGGTCTTCGATCCGGCGGCAGACGGCGACAGCGCGGAATCTCTGCTCGCGGCGGCCGATCAGGCCCTCTATCAGGCCAAAGTTGGGGGCCGGAATCGAGCCTATCTTCACCGTGCTGACAGCTCCGGCGCAGGCGATGAGAAGCCGCAGGCCGGATTGTCCAGAATACGTTGATGAGGCAAATGCTACTCGCCAGTGAACGGATTGCTGTCGTGAGGCTTAAGCGCGGTAGGGTCATGTTCCGGCGCAGCCTCCGCGGCTGCCCGGTTGCGAATCGGCGCACCCACGCCCACCTCTTGAAAGGTCTGAAAGACACGGTTGGGGTCGCCGGGGAGCAGGTGGTTCTGTTCGAGAGCCAGGCGGACTCGCCGGCGGAACTCCCGCACTGGCGCGTATTGCTTGGTTGCCAGGGTCTTGAAGATCACAGGGAAGATGATTTCAGAGCCTTTCACAGCATCCACGCCGAGAATTTCGGGGTCGGCGACAAAGACCGGACTGAACTCATCGCTGTTACGGATATCCATGGCGATGCTCTTGAGCAGCTTCACGACAACGTCGGGATTTGCCGAGAAGTCCACGCTTACGTTGACCGTGGCCACGGAGTAGCCAGCGCTCAGGTTGGCAACAGTGGTGATCTGCGAATTGGGAATGACGTACAGGGTTCCGTCCGAATCGCGCACGGTGGTTTTGCGCAGGGTCATCGCCTCGACGGTGCCGGCGAGGCCAGCCAGCCGCACCGAGTCGCCCACGTTGAACTGGTCCTCGATGAGGATGAGGATGCCGTTCAGCACGTCTTTGACGATGTTCTGGGCGGCCAGGCCCAGGGCGATTCCGGCAACCCCGGCCGAGGCGAGCAGGGGAGCCAGATTCACCCCCAGCGTATCGAGGAACTGCAAACCGGCGATCATGCCGATGATGGCCAACCCTGTGGCGCGGATGACTCCAGCCACGGTTTTTACCTGCGAGATGCGGTCAGGGCTGGGCGAATGGCGCTCGGCCACGCGGGTCATGTGAAAGGTGACGGCTCGGAGTAAACGAATGAGTACAAAGGCGATAACAGCAACCACAAGCAGGTGTGGCAGCTTGATCCGGACGAATTCCTGGGCATCGACGATCCACTCGTCCAGTACTTTGCCAAGGAACCGGCCCTCGGCAAACAAGCCGATTCGCGCCGACAAGAAAATGACAAAATAATGCATCCTAAGCTCCTCTATCTAGACTAGACTGTGCGCAGGGTCGGCCGGAAGCATATACCGCTGCACACGGTGATGGATCCCTCGCTCCCGGCACAACGCAGGCAAATACAGGAGTTCACCCAATGAAACTTCAACGAGTCCACAGCAAGAATATCCCGCGTGGCTTGCGGGTTAGGGCGCGATGGATTGGCGTCTTTGCAGGTTTGACAGTCATCGCCCTCGTGCCCGTTGTCGGCCGGGGACAATCGCAGCGGGACCCAGGTTTTCGCTATCCGCCGTCAGTGACCCGCATGCCCGATGCCAATGCGCAAAATGACATTAACGGGCAACAGACCGAGAAACAGAACTTCGATGCGGCCAACGCGGAGCGGAAGAAACAAATTGCCGACGACAGCGCAAAGCTGCTCAAGCTGGCTACCGATCTGAAGGCCGAGGTGGACAAGACGACCAAGGATACGCTTTCGCTGAACGTAATTCGTAAGGCCGAAGAGATCGAGAAACTGGCCCACGACGTGAAGGAAAAAATGATGGTTACGGTGGGTGGCGGCTAGACCGGGGTACAGGCCCGCGCGGAATGGCCAATTTACCCAGCGCCATGTTTAGGTTGAGGATGGTCCACTATGATTGAGCCACGATCTGCATCGTCGAGCCGATGTGCGCTTTATGCCGCGCTCGTGGTGTTTGTCGCGATGCTTGGTTACGCACTGCCGAACTACGCCCAGGTCACCCCGCCGGTATACTACCATCCTATGCCTCCACCAGCGGGCTCACCCGCGATCGATACACCGAGCCAGTCCAGTGACCCCGATTCCATTGAGCAGGAAAGGCAGATGCGGGCGCTCAACGCCGACAGGCAAAAGTCGATGGTCTCCGACACCAACAAGTTGCTCAAACTGGTGACTGAACTGAATGCCGAGGTGAGCAGCGCAAATTCCGACACGCTTAGTTTGAATCAGCTTCACAAGCTCGCGGAGATCGAGAAGCTGGCGCACAGCGTGAAGGAGAAGATGAGCACCTCGGTGCGCGGAGTTCCGTCTTACCTGCCGCCTAGCCCTCCCCCGTTTCGATAACTTTCTCTTTTAGTCTTGGCGCCGGCGGATTGAAGGTCCGCGGCGAGGGGGCATTCCGCGCAGCGTGCGGTCCTGCCGCAGTGCGCCTTACCCACGGCCACAGTGAGGGCGTGAAACTCGTTGAAGAGGTGCGCGTGGCTTTCGGGCGGGTCAACGGCGAAGGCCTGGCGAGTCAGATCGATCAATGCGTCATAGCCTTTGCTGCCGTGCGGAGCGGCGAGAAGCCGGTGCCTGTCGGCAATGCGGCGGAGATACTCGTCCGCCACTGGGACAGGATGGTGGAGGGCGTAGAGAAGGATTGCATCGGCGGTTTCAGGGCCGACCCCGGGTAGAGCCAGCAGGCGGGTGCGAAGGATGGCCGTGGGGGCGGCGGCGAGCGCATCGAGCGAACCGTCAAATTCTTCGTCCAGCATAGCCACAAATGCTTTGAGAGCCGTTGCCTTGCGGGTGTAAAAGCCGGAAGGGCGAATGAGGTTTTGTAAATCGATGAGGGAGAGTGAACGCAGGCCTTCGATGCTGAGCGCTCCTGCCTCGCAGAGATTGGCAAGGGAGCGTTCGACGGCTTTCCACGCGGTGTTCTGGGTAAGATAGGCACCAAGGATGACTTCAAAGGGAGTCTCGGCTGGCCACCAGTGCTGCGGGCCGTACGCCGCGGCAAGCCGACCGTGCATGGTGCGCAGCCGCTGGGCGGGAGTGGATTTGGGCGAGGTCACGGCTGGTCTTAGGATAATGGCTGGGCGCATTCGCGGTTTTGCTGAAAGCGGTTTAGCCCGGAGGCTGAGATGAAGAGTCATACAGAGTATTTGGTTTTCCAGACGGAGAAGCGGCGGGAGATGGTGCATATCACCGAGGCAGTGGAACAGATTGTGCGGCGCAGCGGCGTGAAGGATGGGCTGTGCTTTGTGTCGCCCATGCACATTACGGCAGCGGTGTATGTGAATGACCTGGAAAATGGATTGATCGATGATATCGGCAAGTGGCTGGAGGAGCTGGCGCCGGCGCGGCCGGATTACAAGCATCACCAGACCGGCGAGGATAACGGGGACGCGCACCTGAAATCGTTGCTGCTGCATCACGAGACCACGCTGCCGGTGACCGGCGGGAAGCTGGACCTGGGAACCTGGCAGCGGGTTTTCTATGCAGAGTTCGATGGGCAGCGGCGCAAGCGGGTGATTGTGAAGGTGCTGGGAGTGGAATGAGCGCTCAGCGCAGCTAGTCTATGTTTTCTGATTCTACCGGCACATTTAAAGGCCCGCTCAATGGTCGTCGGTGATCTTGCGCCATGCGCCGGTCGGCTGCGGTAAGTCGGGCGCGGAAAAGTTGATTTTAGTGCGCGGCAGGACGACCAGATCGACGCGGCGATTTTCGGCGCGGCCCTCCACGGTGTCGTTGCTGGCGACGGGGTGGAACTCGGCGTATCCGGCGGCCGAGATACGTTCCGGGGGCATGGCTTGCAGGTCGAGGAAGATTCTGGCAACGCGCGTGGCGCGGGCCGAGGAGAGCTCCCAGTTGGAATCGAATTCGTCGTTGTGAATGGGAATGTTGTCGGTGTGTCCCTCGATGCGCAAGTCGTAGGGGGTGTGGCCGAGCGAGGCGGCGATCTGGCGCAGGGTCGGGAGCGTCTCGGGTTTGGGAGTTGCGGAGCCCGAGTTGAAGAAGCCGGCCTCGCGCAGGCTGATGACGAGGCCGTCGCGGCCCATCTGGATGGAGACGGTGTGCTGGGCAACCTGATTGGAAAGCGTCTGTTCGAGTTCCTGGCGGATATGTTCGAGGTCTTCTTTGACCCTAGCGGGCGCGAGAACATCCTCTCCCATCACAATGTTCATGGGCATGGCCGGCGCTTCGGTTCCATGGCCGGCGCTGCTCGAACTGCCTGGGTGGCGCATGGCATCGGGAAACAGGCCCAGGGCACGGAAAGCGGATTCGATGGATTGCGAGACCATCGTCTGCTTCTTCTTATCGGCCTGGGATGAAGCGTAGAGAACCACGAAAAATGCGAACAGAAGGGTAATGAAGTCGGCATAAGAAACCAGCCAGCGCTCCTGGCTCACATGGTTTTTGCGAGAGCGGCGGATCATGCCGCGCGCTCTTTCTTGTCAGGGCTGGTGTCATTAAGAAAGCCAGCCAGCTTGACTTCGAGCATGCGCGGGTTCATGCCTTCGAGGATCGAAACCACGCCTTCCAACATCATCTCGCGGCGTTGCTGGCCGTCGTGAATGCGGATGCGCATCTTGCCGGCGAAGGGCAGGAAAAAGAGATTGGCAATGCCGACTCCGTAAATGGTGGCGACAAAGGCCACAGCGATGCCGCGTCCCACCGCCTGCATATTGTCCAGATGTTGCATCACCTGAATCAACCCCAGCACCGCGCCGAGGATGCCAATGGTAGGCGAGAATCCACCGGCCGACTCGAAGACCATGGGGAGGCGCTCCTCGTGTTCGATGGTGGAGTCGAGGCTGACCCGCATAATCTTGCGCAGATCGCTGGGCTCGGTGCCGTCGACGGCAAGCATAAGAGAGCGCTTGAGGAAGGGATCCTGGATGGTCTGGAGGTCGGCGTCGAGGCTGACGACACCCTGGCGGCGAGCCTTGTTGGCGAAGGAAAGCAGCAGGCGAATGAGTTCGTCGTTTTCCTTGCGCGGCGCGGCAAAGACGTGCGCCAGGCTGCGAAAGGCCGCAATGACGGTGCTGAGCGGGAATTGGAGGAGCACTGCGCCGAGCGTGCCGCCAAAGACGATCAAGGCAGCGGTTGGTTGCAGTATCTGGCCCAGGTTGCCACCTTCCATGAGCAACCCGGCCAGAATGCCTACGATAGCCAGCAGGACTCCGCCAATACTCGCCTTATCCATGAGTCGCCCTCTTCATGCGTTGCTTCTTCAGAAGCTGGGTGTTAAGACGCTCGAACCAGGGTTCAACGGCCGGGTTCCGGGTTGCGCTGCTGAGACATGGTGTTCGATTGACCGGAGACATCGAGGCTGGCAATCGAGACAACACCCCGCATGTCGACCATCGAGGGCAGGCGCCGGGCCACCGCGGCCAGCAAGCGCGCACGGTAGGCGAGCACCCGCTCCGTTACCTCGGCACAGGGCTCGCGCACAATCAGCTTCTCTCCATTGATCAATGTGAGCATCGTATCGGGCGAGGCCTCGGCGGTCTTGATCAGATCGCTGTTGAGCACGATCGGCGTGCCGTTGAGGCGTGTAAGTTCGATCATGACTCGGGGACTCCTTTGGTGGTGTTATCGGCGGACGGCGGAAAAGGGTTAAAGAATTAAAACAAAAGAGGAGAAAATGTCCCCGGCAGGACACAAAGGGCGGCTGGATAAAGTCCATAACTCTCACGCCGAAGAAGGGGCCAGATGCGACGGTTACCGAGCCGGAAGTAGCGACCCAGGGTTTCAAAAAATATGGGGGCACTTACCGGGGAGGGCCGTAAATCCACGCATCCAACAAGGAGTACCCCATGTCCCTGGGTATCTTGAATAACATCTCAGCGGTGTACGCAGAGCACAACCTGAATAACACCAACAACAGCCTGTCGACCGTCCTGCAACAGTTATCTTCCGGATCGAAGATCAACTCCGGCGCGGATGACGCGGCGGGCCTTTCGCTGGTCAACGGCTTGCAAGCCAACCAGCAGGCCCTCACCCAATCGCAAACCAATGCAACAGAAGGCGTAGGTCTGCTGCAAGTCGCCGATGGCGCGCTCTCGCAAGTGACAAGCCTGCTCAACCGGGCCGTGACGCTGGCTACCGAAGCCTCGAACGGCACCCTCAACTCGACCCAGGATCTGGCGGCAAACCAGGAATACCAGTCGATCCTCTCGGAAGTCTCAAACATCGGCTCGACGACCACTTATAACCAGGAGCAGGTCTTCAACTCCAACACCAACATTTACACCGGCGACTCCTCTTCGCAAGGATCGTCCGTCGATGCCTTGAATATTCGCACGCTGTCCTCGTCCAATCTGGGCGACACCGCTGGCACTATGGCTTACAGCAACGGCGCCAGCAACGTCTTCATCGACCTATCGGATAGCGCCACCGGCCAGAATGCGGCAGTAACCGACAGTCTGGGTGCAAGCACCGCTACCACCACAATCGCCGTCAACTATATGACCAAGGGCGCGGGCGGATCGGCCGTGAGCGCGACAGCGAATATCAGCGTGGGCGCTGGTACCTCCTACACCAACACCGTGCAGAGCATGATCACCGCTATCAATAACTCGGGGCTGGGCATAACCGCCAGCTTCGGTACGGCAGCAAATGCCGGAACCACGGCCATTGCGGCGGCGGATGCTGCCAAGAACGACACAACCAATGCAGATGGCAGCATTGACACAGGCATCATTATTTCAGGCGCGGGAATCGGCGCCGGAACTGCCGCTACCACCGGTGCGGACGGCGCGGGTGAAGTGGGAACGCTCACAGTTGTCAATAACACCAGCGTGGCCGACGCACAGGGCGCCGTATTGGCCGGCACATTGAATATCACCGGCTCCGACGGCAAGAGCCACTCCATTACTCTCGGGACGGCGAACTCCACAGACACGCTAGCCAATCTTGCGTCGACGATCAATGCCGCCAATTATGGCGTCACTGCGACGTACAACGCAACGGTTACCACAGCCGACACGTCGAACATTGTGTTCACTTCGGCGAACTCGGGGGTGACGGTTGCCCAAACCTCAGCCACGCTGACCGGAGCGGGAGCAGGAACCGACGTTGTAGCTTTGGCCGGTACGCCCACGGCAGCCGGTTCCGCGCAAGTCACCACGATCGGCTCATTCAGCGGCACCGACACCGTTGCCGGCACTCTGACCATTGGCACATCCACCATCGCCATGGGCGCCACCGAAACATCCGCGCAATTGGCGGCTGCAATCAACAAGGGCAACTACGGTGTCACGGCAACGCTCAATTCTGCGGGAACGGCTTACGAATTGACGACCGCAAACTCTGCAATTACAGCGCTGACGGCCGCCAGCGGCACTGGAACAGGCATCACCGTAGCAGCGCCGACGGGGCCGGGAACCGGGGGCCTGACAACCAATGCACAGTACTACAGCATCGGGATATCGGGCACAGTCACAGATGCCAGCACGACAGTCGGAACCGGGAACGTAGGCATTACCGCGGACACCAACGGCACCGGCGGAGTGGCCACCATGAGCTACTCCGACTCGGCAGGCCAGTCGCTCAGCCAAACAGACTTGACCAACGCCACGGATGCGCAAGCCGCTCTGACCGATCTCAATACGGCGATTAGCGACGTGGCGGCGCAGGACGGCTACGTCGGCGCAATGATCAACACGCTGAACTCTGTCAGCCAGGTGCTCAGTACGCAGCAGGAGAACGTGCAATCGGCGCAGAACGCGGTGCAGGCTACCGATTACGCGTCGGCAACCTCGAACATGTCCAAGTACGAAATTCTGAGCCAGACCGGCATCTCGGCCCTGGCACAGGCCAACAGCATGCAGCAGGAAGTGACCAAGCTGCTGCAGTAAACTTCCTTCGCCTGCGGCATGTCTTGGCCGCAAGGATGCAATAAACCGGCGAAAGCCGCCAACCCAGGAAGGGCGTCCTCGCGGACGCCCTTCTTTGCGTTCGGGCTCAGCTCTGCAAGAGCGGCAACCTCGATGCCAAGGGAGGATTCTCGGTTTCCGGCAAGGCAAAGCTAAAGCCGCGCCCCTTCAAGGCCGATGAGTTGTTTGCGCGGAAGTATGTTTCCGAGGTTTCGTAAAGGCCAATGAGGAATCTCCAATCCGGCCAGCAGGTGGTTGGTTCTCGGGCTGCTTGACTTATTCATGGAGGATGCGATGGGCACAGTGGGGCTGAGTTTCGGGTCGCCGACCAGCGGGGCCGGATTCGACGTAAGCTCGACCGTGTCCGCGATCATGGCCAATCTGCAAAATGTGGAGACACCCTGGAAGACGCAGTTGACTGCGCTCACCAGCCAGGACACGGCCATCTCCAGCCTGGGAACGCTGCTCTCCAATCTATCGAACGACATGAGCAGCCTTACCGACGCGACGGGGGTCCTGTCGCAGAAGACCGGGTCCAGTTCTGACACCAACGTGCTGGATCTCACCGCCGCCACCAACTCCGCGGTGGCCGGGACCCACGCGGTGACGGTGACCAATCTGGCCCAGACCTCCAGCGGCTATTTGAATGCCATCACAAACGCCTCCGATACGCTCTCCGGCTCTATCTCGCTCCAGGTGGGTGGGAGCGGCACGCCACAGACCATCACTCTGACCTCTTCCGACAACACGCTCTCCGGACTGGCCTCGGCCATCAACGATTCCGGCGTGGGCATCACCGCCAGCGTGCTGACGGATTCCTCGGGTTCGCGGCTAAGCCTGGTCTCCGGCACTTCGGGGGCCAACGGCGGCATCCAGATCAATTCGAATACCATCGCCGATGTCACGAACTCGAACACGGCGCTGGGTTACAACGTCGGCGTCCTTCCGAAAGACGCCAACCTCACGGTGGACGGCGTGGCTCTTACCAGCTCTTCGAACACAGTGACCAACCTCATTCCCGGCGTGACCTTCCAATTGCTTGCGCCCAGCGCCACGGAGTCGGATTCAAGCCTGGAGCAGGTGCAAGTGGTGATCGGCAACTACAACACCGGCGTCGAGAGCACGGTCAACTCGATGGTCAGCGACTACAACTCACTCATCAGCGCCATGAACGCGCAGGAGGGCCTGAACAGTTCGGGACAGGTTGAACCGCTGTTCGGTTCTCCCACGCTATCGCTCTTGCAGCAGGATCTTCTCAGCGGCATCAATGTGCAGAATCCGAACGGCTATCTGGATGCCATCTCCAACAATAGCGAAACAACGCTTTCCGGCTCGATGACGATCCAGGTGGGCTCGGGAACCGCGCAGACTATCGACCTGGGCGACGCGCCGAGTCCCCCGGCGGCCAACACGTACTACGCCGGCGGCACAGTCAACTCCATCGCTGGCCTGGCCGCGGCCATCAATGCGGCCAATATCGGAGTTACGGCAGGCGTGTCGATCGCGAATGGCCAATCCACGCTGACGCTGGATTCCGGCACCGCCGGTTCGAGCGGCGCTCTGACCGTCACGTCGGGAATTGTCGCCACCAGCGATTCAAACGTGAACTATACTGGCGCTTCCTACACCAGCACCACTGCCGCCAGCGGCACTCTGGGCGCGCTGCCAAGCAGTGCCGATATTCTCAGCGGATCGGTCACCGTCCAGGCGGGTGCAGGCGCGGCGAAAACCTTCACTCTCAATTCTTCCAATAACACGCTTGGCGGGCTGGCAGGCCAAATCAATTCGGCGAACCTTGGGGTCGAGGCTAACGTTGTCACCAACAATGGCGTGTCGAGCCTTTCCCTGGTCTCGGGTACCGTGGGTTCGGCCGGGGCATTGACGGTGTCCTCCAACCTGCTCGATACCACCAGCAAAACCACTACAACGCTGAACTACAACAATTCGTCGGACATCGCAGGCCTGACGGGCCTGGGCATCAGCGTTAACGACGATGGCACGATGACCCTGGATGCCACTTCGCTCGATTCGGTGCTGAACTCGGATTACAGCGGCGTGCAGGCCCTCTTCCAGAATGCGAACAGTTGGGGGATGGCGTTTGCCACCACGCTGACCAATGCGGGGACCAGTTCGCCGACGGGCATTCTGGCGCTTGCCTCAAGCTCCAACAGCAATATCGAATCCACTCTGAATGCGGACATCTCCAAGGAGCAGAGTTACATCTCCGCGCAGCAGACGAGCCTGACGGCGGAGTTGAATAGCGCCAACGAGATCATGCAGCAGTTGCCCTCGGAGTTACAGGGGGTGAATGAGCTTTATTCGGCGATCACCGGCTATAACCAGCAATCCAACGGCTAAGGAGTTATACCCAGATGGGAAGTTATCGGGAACATGCACTGGAAGGCGCGTCGGCCGTCGATTTGGTGGTGGCGCTCTATGACGGTATTGTCCGCTTTCTTTACGCGGCCAGCGCGGCCGTGGAGCGTGGCGATGCAGCCGGCCGCAGGAATGCTGTGAAGCGCGCGCTGGACATCATCATTCATTTGCAGGCGCGGCTGCGCATGGATGTGGGCGGCCGGCCGGCGCAGGTGCTGAGCGAGTTCTATGCTTCGATCTTCTCGGAGATCCTGCAGGCGTCGCAGTCGGCCTCGCGGCAGAAGTTCGAGCACGCCATCGAGTGCGTGCGCAACGTGCGCGATGCATGGCGGCAGGTGGCGAAGGATCCCGCCGTCAATCCTGCACCGCTCCAGGTGGTCTCATCGCATTCCGGGCACAGTCAGCCGGGCTTTGAGAGCGACGAGCACGGTTCGGATGCAGTGGTTAGCTCAAGCTGGAATGCGTGAAAGGCAGGGACCAAGGGACTAGTTTCCGTTTCTGTCATCCGGTGACGGTGAGCTCTTCCTCCAGCTGCTGCTTTTGGAAGAGGCCGGCGTAATAGCCATCGAGGGCCAGTAACTCGTCGTGCCTGCCCAATTCGACAATCCTGCCGTGGTCGAGCACGGCGATCCGATCGGCGCTGCGCACGGTGGAGACTCGGTGGGAGATCAAGATGGTAGTGGAGGCGGAAGTGTACCCGCGCAGGCCGCCGAGGATGCGCTCTTCAGTGTAAGTGTCCACGCTGGCCAGCGCATCGTCGAGGATAAGAATGGCGGGCCGGCGCAGCAGCGCCCTGGCGATGGCAGAGCGTTGTTTCTGTCCGCCGGAGAGCGTAACGCCGCGCTCACCGACCATGGTTTCAAAGCCATTTGGGAATTCCTCGAACTCCTTGCGAATGTGGGCGGCTTCGGTTGCCTCGAGCATGTCTTCCGCGCTGGCGCCAGGCGCTCCGAAGGCCAGGTTTTCGCGGATGGTTTCACTGAAGAGGAATGTTTCCTGGGGAACCATGCCTATGTTGCGGCGTAGCACCGCCAGCGGATAGTCGCGCACCGACCGGCCATCGATGAAGAGCGATCCCTCGGGCGCTTCGAATAGTCTTGAAATCAGGTTGACAAGCGTGGATTTACCCGAGCCGGTGGGGCCGACGATGGCCAGGCTCGAACCGGCGGGAATGTGCAGCGAAATGTCGTGTAGCACGGGTGTCTCGCCGTAGCTGAAGTCGAGATGACGGAACTCAATCTCGCCCTGCAATACGGTGTCTGGCGAAATGGACGGATCGGCTGCGTGGTCGTCGATGGCCGGCTCGGCCTTCAACAGTTCGTCGATGCGTTGGACCGAAGCGGTTCCACGCTGGAAGAGGTTGACGACCCAACCGATGGCGATGATGGGCCAGATGAGCAAAATCATGTAGGTGTTGAACTCGACAAAATCGCCAACCGAGATGCGATGGGCGATGACCAGGTGGCCGCCGGCCAGAAGGGTGATGACCATGGAAACGCCGAGGATGAATTCGAGCGTGGGCCACAACATGCCCATGAGCTGAACAAGCCGGAGGGAGCGGGCAATGTACTGGCGGTTGAGCCGCTCGAAGAGGCAGATCTGCGACTCTTCGCGGGCAAAGGCACGGATGAGGCGCGCGCCGGAGTAGTTTTCCTGGGCCTGCGAGGAGATTTCAGAGAAGCTGGCCTGGATGCGCTCAAAGCGATCGTGAATCCTGCGTCCCAGGTACTGGACCAGGATGCTGGCGAGCGGCATGGGAGCCAGAGCCACCAGAGTGAGCCAAGGGCTTAGGCGGAGCAGGAAAAATAGCGCGAAAACGGTGAAAAAGACCGTGTTGGCGCTGTACATGAGGGCCGGGCCAAGCAACATGCGCACGGCATTCAGGTCGTTGGTCATGCGGGCCATGATGTCGCCGGTGCGATAGCGCTGATAGAACCCCGAGTCCTGGCGTTCCAGGTGGCGGAAGAGGTCGTTGCGCAGATCAAGCTCGATATCCCGCGAAATGCCGATGAGAATCCAGCGCTGAGCGTAAAGGAAGACGCCCTTGGTGAGAGAAATGGCGACCAGCAGGCCTGCGAAGCCGAGAATCGCCTCGCGAGTGGCCTGGTGCTTTTGCATTTTGTCGATGGCCCATCCCAGGACCCGAGGAAACTGGACCGCCGCGGCATTGGTGCCGACGCAGGAGAGAGTGCCCCACACGTATCCCCAGCGGTAGCGGCGCATGTAACCGAAGAGCGGGCGCAGATCGCGGAACATGGTTTTATTGTACGGGGAGGGGCGGGCAAGGTCTGCTGAGTTACTTCGGTTCGATGACCATCAAGCCCTTGACGACCGAGAAGTGGCGCACATTGAAGGTAGCTACCTCGCAACCCCGTTCGACAGCGGTGGCTGCAACAATCAGATCGTGGTAGCCGATCATTTTGCCTCTCGACTCCAAATCAGCCCAGAGACGCGCGTGTACCTGCGCCGTTATATCGGTATAGGGAATGACTCGAAAGGACGCAAGCGCGGTTTCAATATACTTCCTTCGCCGGGCCTTGTGTGCGCCCGAGGCTCTCTCCAGGCCATGCCATAGCTCTGCAACGGTAATGGCGGCGAGTTCAAACCGCCCACGCTGCCGTTCAACCAGCCAGCCCTGCAGGTCAAACACCCCCCGCTCGTCCGCGATCAGCACATCCGCATCGAGCATTATTGCCATTTGTCAACCGGCGGGATTAGCATCTCTCGCGCCGCCTTTAGATCGTGGCGCCAATCGGCAAACTCCTCATCCGTCAGGCGGACCTTGGCAAGCGCTTCGGCAATCGCACGCCCTGTGTTTTTCTTTTGGCGGTCCGGCACAATCCGGGCCACGGGCACACCGTTCTTGTGCAGAACAAATGTGGTGCCTTGGTACCGGGCGCGATTGATGCAATCGGAAAAATTGCGTGCCGCTTCCGTCACGGTAATGATCTGCTCACTCATAGAATCAGATTATCAGAGTTTAAGGAATCTTACAAAGCGGCGGGAGCGCTACGTCGGGGTTCGCAGCAGCAGATAGCCGCCAACCAGACCGAAGAGGATATCGGAGGAACAGGCGGCCAGGGCGGCGGGCAGGTAATTCACGTTGCCCAAGGCGCTGAACAGGCCGTCGACGACGAAGTAGGCAAGCGCTACGGCGATGGCCACGGCAACGCCTTCAAGTGAGCTGCGCCGTCCCATGGAGAGCGCAAAGGGAATGGCCAGGACCGCCATGACGACGGCGATGAGCGGGTAGGCGAGTTTGCGCCACAGCTCGACGCGCAGGCGCATGGTGTCAAAGCCGCTCTGGGCGAGGTCCCCAATGTAGCGATTGAGCTGGCCGAAGTTCATCTCCTGCGATTGCAGGCTTTCCTTCTCGAAGTAGCTTGGATCTTCATGAATTTCAGAAAAGGAGGTTTGCTTGAATTCGTTAAATTCGGTGATGCTGGTGCCTGCGATATCCCGTTGCCAGCCGTTCTGGAAACGCCAGGAGCTTGTCGCCTGATCCCAGAAGACGCGGGTGGCAAAGATGCGTCGGGAGAGCGCGAAGGTGGACGGATCGAACTCGAAGATGGAGAGATTGGCGAATTCGTCACGGTCCCGATCGAAGAACTGGTAGTAGAAGATCCGGGCGGGCTCGCCGGGGCGGGGCTCGCCGAAGATCCAATTATGCTCGGGGTGCAGGACGGTCTGCGGCGGGCGGCCCTTGATAATGTTGCGCAGAGCCTCTTGTTTTTGGTTAGCCTGGGGTAGATAGTACTCGTCGAAAAAGAACAGGCTTGCGGCCAGGATTGCGGAGATGGCGACGATCGGAATCACCAGGCGGTAAAGGCTGATGCCGGTGGCCTTCATGGCGATGATTTCACTGTTGCGGTTGAGCACGCCGAAGGTCACGAGCACCGCGATCAGCACGGCGAGCGGCGCGATCTGGTAGAGCATGCTGGGGGTCAGGTTGACAAGATATTCGCCGACCGTAGTCCAGGCAATGTGGTTGCGCAGGATATCGCCCAGCAGATCGAAGACGGTAAAGACCAGGATGAGCAGGACGAAGGCCAGCAGCACCAGGAAGAACATGTTGAGGAATTCGCGCACCACGTATTCGTCGAGGATGCGGGGGAAGACGCTGCGGGCTTTGGCGCGCTGAGGACGCATTCGCAGCTTATGCCGCAGCCGTTCCAATAAGGATCCGGTTGGCCTGGCTGGCGTGTCGGAATGGGGCTTGGAGGAGCGCCAAGTCCAAATGGCGATCGCGTTCAGGAAACCGCCGCCGCTGGCCATCTGCCAAAGCAGGAAGATGCCGCCTGCACTGAAGAGCAAGTTGGCCATCCAGACCGCGAGAAAGGCGGGAATCCAGTTTTGGCGACCCAGGGCGATGCCGATAAGAGAAAGCGAGTAATAGATGATGACCAGAGCAATGGTAGCCACCAGCGCGGAGCTCTTGCCGCCGCGCCGCGAGGTTACGCCCAGGGGAACGCCCACCAGCATGAGCACCAGGCAGGCCGCGGGATAGGCAAAGCGCTTGTGCAACTCGATCAGGAATCGCTTGCCGTCGGGTGATGAGATATGCTGCCGCAGTTCGTTCATGGACATTGCGTAGATGGGCGTGTCCATGCGTCCCAGATGGCCTTCGCTTTGCTGGCTCGCGGCGAAGGGCAAGTCGGTGGTGTCAAAGGTGGAGACATTGTATTGTTCCGGCTGGGCGGCGACCGTTTCATGCTCCGTCCCATTGCGCAGACGCATCATCAGATCCTGGGACGAGTCGCTGATTACAGTGGCGGAGGCAGCGGTCGTAATCTTCGGCGTTGAGGGGTCGGTGACGTCGGCGATAAAGACCTGACGCCAGTTGGCCGCGCCTGTTCCCGATCGCACGTCCTGCACATAGAGGACGAAGTTGCGAAAATCCTCGTCGAAGACACGGGGCTGAATCTCGTAGGATGCTTGCGAAGCGAGGATCTTGTCCATTGCCAGGATGGCCTGATTGGCGCGCGGCGCCACGTACAGACTGTTGACCACCCCGAGCAGAGTGCCGCCAATGGCCACAATGGACGCAACGCGCACAAAATAGCCGATGCCCATGCCGGAGGCGCGCATAGCGATGATTTCGCTGTCGGAGGCGAGCCGGCTGAACCCCAGCAGGACGCCCACCAGCACGGCCATCGGGATGGTGACCATGAAGAAATTGGGCATCATGAACAGGACGACTTCGACCACGCTGGTAAACGTGGAGCTGTTGCGGACCATCATCTCCAGAATCTTCGGCAGCTCTCTCATGAAGAGAATGAAGGTGAAGATCACGCCTCCGATGAGCGTGTGGGAGAGAATCTCGCCGAGAATGTAGCGGGTCAGGATGCGCACAGGCAGGCTCTGGCGTTAGTTTACCGTGCTGGCACGCCGCGTGCGCCCCGGTCCAGCGCGGACGGCTGCCAGCGGCGAAGGCGGAGACTGTTGGCAAGCACGCAGACCGAGCTAAGCGCCATGGCGGCGGCGGCCAACCATGGCGTGAGGAGCAAGTGGAAGCTGGGGTAGAGCGCGCCCGCGGCCAGCGGAATGCCGAGCAGGTTGTAGCCGGCGGCCCAGGCCAAATTCTGGCGCATGATGCGCAAAGTGGCTTGCGCCAGGCCAAGCGCAGCAGGAATTCCGGAGGGTTGGGCGCGCAAAAGCAGCACATCGCCGGCCTCCTGCGCCAGGTCTGCGCCAGAGCCCATGGCGATGCCGGCGTCGGCCTGGGCAAGCGCGGCGGCGTCGTTGATGCCGTCGCCGACCATGGCCACACGCAGACCGCTCCTTTGCAAGGCCCGAATGCGGTCCAGCTTGCCGGCTGGGTCCAGGCTGGCCTCTACTTCGGTGATTCCGGCTTGTTCGGCAATGGGCGCGGCCGCCGCGGCCGAGTCGCCCGTAAGCATGAGGACTCGCAGGCCATCGCGCCTGAGTGCGGCAATTGCTTCGGCGGCGTCGGGACGCAGTGCATCGCGAGCGTCGAAGTAACCGGCGGCCGCGCGGTCGAGAGCCATCCACAGGCGCGTGACGCCCGGCTCCGCCAGGGGAATGCCTTCCGGAAGCGGGATCGTGAACTCATGAAAGAGCGTTTCATTACCCAGCAGGCAGTCATGGCCCTCGACCTTGGCGACGAGGCCGCGGCCGGGCAGGATCTGAACATCTTCGGCGGGCTGCCAAACCAAGCCTCGCACCCGCGCGGCATCCACCACGGAGTGGGCCAGGGGGTGGTTCGATCGTTCTTCGGCAGCGGCTGCCATCCGCAGCAGGTTGTTCTCCGCATGACCGGTGAGTGGGTGAATGCCAGCGAGCGTTGGGCGGCCCACGGTCAGGGTACCGGTCTTATCCAGGACGATTGCGTCCAGGTGGGCCAGGCGCTCCAGGGCTTCCCCGCCTTTGAAGAGGATTCCCAGCTGCGCGCCGCGACCCACGGCCACGGTGAGTGCGGCGGGGACGGCCAAGCCCATGGCGCAGGGGCAGGCGACCACCAACACGGCGACGGTGTTGGCGAGGGCCAGGGGGAGCGAGTGAGCGGCGATAAGCCAGACAAAAAACGCAACCACGGCCAGAGCCAGCACGATGGGGACAAAGATGGAGCTGGCTCGGTCGGCTAGGCGCTCCATGGGCGCGCGCGAGGACTGCGCCTGCTGGACCATGCGCGTGATCTGCGCCAGCACCGTGGCTTCGCCCAGCGACTCAGCCCGGCAGGTGACGGCTCCGTCGTAGTTGAGTGAACCGGCCAGCACGCGAGCGCCGGGCTCCCTGGGCAGAGGTGTGGGTTCGCCGGTGAGCATCGACTCGTCTACGGTGGTGCGGCCTTCCATAATAACGGCGTCCACAGGGAACCGTTCTCCCGGCAATACCAGGACGCTGTCGCCCGGTTGAATCTCTTCGAGCGCGACCACGGTTTCGACGCCATTGCGGATGCGGCGAACAGTGGCAGGACGCAGACGCGAGAGCGCGTCAAGAGCCGCCAGAGCGCGACGCTTGGCGCGGCTTTCCAGGCTCTTGCCCAGGAGAAGAAATCCGAGGATCAGCAGAACCGCATCGAAGTAGACTTCGCGTCCCACAGCGGGCCAGATCGTAGCGAAGGCGGAATAGGCAAAGGCCACGCCCGTTCCCAGGCTCACCAGCGTGTTCATGTTGGTGGTTCCATGGCGCAGAGCGCGAATGGCGCTCGAATAGATGCCGCGCCCGGCCCAGGCCACGATCGCCGCCGTCATGACCAGCAGCGACCAGCGCAACGGGTTGGGCGGCATGGCATAGAGCCAGGGAATCAGGCGCATGAGGGCATGATCGAGCGACCCCATTTCCGAGTCGAGGGGCATGGCCAGCAGCATGGCGCCAGCGCCAGCGGCGAGAGTGATCCAGGCTTTGCGCTCGGATTCTGCCGCAAGTTCGTTCGATGGGGTTTCAGAAGAAGCGCCGGAGCGGGGAAGCACGGCGTCGTAGCCGGCAGCGCGAATTGCCCCGATCAGTTCAGCGGGCGTAGCGATAGCCGGATCGAAGACCACGGCGGCGCGATGGGCCATTAGATCGACACGAGCGGATTGGACTCCGGCTGTGGAGCGCAACGCCTCTTCCACATGATGCTGGCAGGATGCGCACGTCATGCCCAGCACGGGCAGGGTTATAGATTCCGTTGCGGACATGGCCACTTATTGTTCCAAATGCGCGGGGTAGCCAGCCTTGGCCAGCGCGGCCAGCACAAGATCTACATGCACAGGGGCTTGATCAAAACTAAACCTCGCTGCTCCCACACGCACTTCTTTGACAATCAGCCCCTCAATCGAGGCCAGTGCCTGGCTTACGCGGCGGACACAGGAGCCGCAGTGCATGTTTTCAATTCGCAGCGTGAATTCCGGCATCGTCTTCTCCTGTTTCATTTTGATGATACGCGGGGTGAAAAGGCGCATTATCGTAGGAAGGGATTCGAGATACGGAGGACCATGCAGAGAGAGTTTCCCGATGCGCCGCTGGTGGGCGTGGGCGCGGTGGTGGTGGACGACGGCCGGGTGCTGCTGGTGCGGCGCGGAAATGAGCCGCTGAAGGGGCACTGGACGCTGCCGGGCGGGTTGCTCGAAGTGGGCGAGCCGCTGCTGAACGGTGTGGTGTGCGAGGTGAGGGAAGAGACCGGGCTGACGGTCGAACCGGTGGAACTGATCGAGTTGCTCGACCGCATCCATCGGGAGGATGAGCGTGTTCGCTACCACTATGTGATCGCCGATTACCTGTGCCGCGTGTCGGGTGGCGCATTGCGGGCGGCTTCTGATGCAGACGCGGTGCGGTGGGTGGAGCGCGCGGAGTGGAACAGCCACAGCGCCCTCCAGCTTGACCCGATCACCGTGCGGGTCATTGAGATGGGCTGGCAGAGAGCGCAGACATTCAAAAAGTAAGGGGAAAGCCGGTGAACCGTTCAGAGGTTCGCTCTGGTTTGCAGGGCGTCGTTAAATGCGCTGGGCGATTGGCTAAGCGGAGGCGGACCTGGGTCGCGCGAGAGTCAGCGGGGCGGTTCGAAGCAGAGCGTGCTCCGGGATTCTGGTCGAATCCGCGATCCATCGCAAAGCATTTGGGAAGGGGGAAAGGGAGAAAGAAGCCAGCGTACGGCCCGTGCCGGTTACCATGGCGCGCGAGAGTTTTGTTGCCAGACCCATGCTTCGACTCATGTGCACATGCAGTGTGCGGTAGTACTCGTCCTTGGTCTTGTCGGCCAGATACATATGCGCTGCGAGGCTTGCACTGTGCAAGGCAATCGCCATGCCATCGCCCGTGAATGAGGGAATTACAGCCGCTTGATCGCCTACACACCAAGGGACGATGGGGCCTCCCGCAAGATACCCGTACGGGATGGGAGAGACCGCCAGGGGGCGCTTCCATAACGCCGTCGCGCCTTGCAGCCGTTGCCCAAGGCGCTGGTTTTCTTCGAGTAGCGACGAGAGCAGCTCATCCCATCCGCCAATCTTGCGGAGCGCCGAGCGCCGTACGACGAGGCAAAAGTTAGCCACGTCCGTTTCCACGAGTGAGAGGCCGCCATATCCGCCGGGGAAGAGAAAGAGTTCCATGCGCTCGCGTAGTGCCGCTGTCTGAGCCGGCGCCAGTCGCCAGTAGAGTTTGAAGCCAATGAGGTCGTGCTGCACCCCCCGCTTGCGCTCCAATCCGCGCAGGTCATGCTTTCCGTTGGCAAGAAAAACCGTTGGAGCGGACCATGATTCGTATTGCGGTGCTTCGTCGCGAAGCTGTGCAACCCACATGCCTTCATGCAACGTGAGCTTCTCGACACAGGCGCCTCGCTGCACATGGCATCCCAACTCCGCGGCGCGTGCAAGCAGGGCTTCATCCAGCACGAACCTGGATAGCGACAGAGCGGTGAAAGGTAAAGCGGCTTCCACAACTTTCCGTTTTACGGAAAGGCTGACAAAACGGATTGTCGCCGCACCCAGAGCGAGTGGATCGACGCCGGCCTGGCGCAGATACTCGACGGCTTCGCGGCTGAGAAACTCGCCGCAGACTTTGTGATGCGCAGCTCGTTCCCGTTCAAGCAGCACAATCTCGCGCCCCGCCGCGGCAAGCCGCATGGCCAGCATTGAGCCCGCGGGACCGCCTCCTATCACCAGGTGGCCAGTGGTTGCGCGCGGTGGGGTCATTGCCGCTTCCTCCGTTCTACACACAGCCTTGCGGGCTTGAAGCTGTGAATCCGGACATCACGATCGCCAAGGCCCGCCATTGCGCACATGCTCTGCCATTCTCCCGGCACAAAGGAGCGCGCGATCGAGACTGGGCCGTCATGTTTCACGAAAGGATGGAGCCTGGCCAGCTTTGAGAACAAGCGGAAGAAATGGTAGGGAATCGCAGCGCGCGAAAGATCGTTGATGAACCATCCAAACTCGGCATGTTGTTCCATCCATTTCAAGAAGCGCACGATTTCCTCCTCGGCAAGATGGTGCGTGAAGAGCGAGCTAATCACGAGGTGCGGCGGCTTCGGCGGTGAGTATGCAAAAACATCCGAAGTGATCCACTGTATCCTGCTCCAGGCTGGGCTGGCCTCTGTAGCGATGACGGTTGCATCGGGATTGAGATCGATTCCACAGAGATCCACGACGATTCCGCGTGATTGAGCCCATTGCTCGACCCCTCGCAATCCGTCGCCAAAGCCGCAGCCGACGTCGAGGATGCGAAGAGGCTCGACGGGCGGCGAGAAGGACGCAGTGACCGCATTGAGCCAAAGCAGCAAGGGCCTATAGGCAAATGTCAGGCGGCTTGTCCGGGCAATGTCGCGCAGGCAGCCACGTAAAACCTCGCGGCTGCACGGCTGATCCATCAGCTCCGCAAGCTGAGCGCGACGGCTAAAGTCGGGCTGACTATGCGGCATGGAAGAGCATTGTCTCAGCGGTCAGGCCGGGACCGAACGACATGGCACAGCCGTGTTGTCCCGATTCCGCGCGCTCCATGATCTGCTGCAAGACGAACATGACCGTTGCCGAGGACATATTGCCGTACCGAGATAGAATGTCGCGTGAGCAGGCGAGAGCATCCGCAGGCAGCTCGAGGGCCTTCTCAACAGAGTCGAGAATCGAGCGGCCTCCGGGATGGACTGCCCACAGATCGACGGACAAGGGATGTTTCCCGCGGGTGACCTGGCTGCCCATTTCTTTGAGCGCTCGACCAATCTCGCCTGGAACCAGGCCGGAGAGTTGCATGTCGAATCCAAGTTCGCCGATCCGCCAGGTAATGAGGTGGCTCGTCTCCGGGATGCTGACAGCGAGAAAGCTGTCGATGGCCAGCCCAGTCGATTTTGCGCTGACCAAGGATGCAGCGCAGCCGTCGGCGAAGACAAGGAAGGAGAGCACCTGCTCAAGTTCCTGTGTCTCCTGAAAATGCAGAGTGCAAAGTTCGAGATTCAATATAAGCACTGTGGCCGACGGCTCCGAGCGAACAATATGGCGCGCGGACTTGAGAGCGTTGATTGCGGCGTAGCAACCCATGAATCCGATCATCGTTCGTTCGACGGACGGGTCGAGGCCGAGGTGTTTGACAACCTCGAAGTCCAGACCGGGCGCATAGAGCCCTGTGCATGAGGTCACGATTACATGCGTTACGCTTCGCCGCTCTTCTTCGGTAAGAGCGAGCTTGTCCAATGCGTTGTGCGCCAGTTGTGGAGCAAAGCGCTCGAAGAACTTCATGCGGCGCGCAGTCGCGGGAAAGTCTCCCGGAACATAAACCTGCTCCGCATCCTTCCAGATGCCGCTTTCAGTGGTCACGGGATCTATGAAGGAATAGCGGTGTTCGATAGCCGACATGCGGGCCATGCGGTGAAAGAGATTGCGCATCGTGCCCTCGGGGAGAAGCGTGGCCGCAAAGGAGATGAACGCCCGATGGACATCGTGTTGGGGAACAGCCGTGGCAATGCGGTTGATGTGTGCTGTCGTCATCCCGGCCCTTTCCTAGAAGTAAGGCTCTCCGCTACTATGTTCAAGCAGTCTACTCCCGCGGGGTGTCATCTAAATGTAATCTTCAATCGAAGGTGGCAGCGATTCCTGCAGGTCCACTTGCATGACGCCGGATGCCGGCAAATGTGAGCTTCGATGCGTGGATTCAAAGAAAAGAGAAAGGCCGCGTGAGGGCGGCCTTTCGGAGTGAATCGCATACATAGAGGCTGGTACAGCAGCCTATTGTTTCACCAGCTCGACACGGCGATTGAGCGTGCGACCGTCCTCGGAGTCGTTGGAGGCGATGGGCGCATAGGGCCCGTCACCGTAGGGCAGAAGCCGAACCGCTGCAATGCCATACTGCGTGGTGAGCGCCTGCACAACAGAGGCCGCACGCCGCTTGGAGAGGTCGATGTTTCCCGCCAGCGCGCCTACATTGTCTGTATGTCCCACCACATAGACCTTGAGGGTAGGATTCTCCTTGAGCAGCTTGGCCACTTCTTGCAGGGCCGGGGCTGATTCCGGCTTTACGTCGGCTTTGCCGGTGTCAAAGAGAATGCCATTGACAATGACGTGACCATTGCCGGAGAGGCCGCCCGAAAGCGCTGCGGCATTGGCGACGACCTCCTGTGTCATTCCTTTTTCGACGACAATTGTCTGCTTATACCAGCCGCCTCCGCTAACTTCTTCCATGATCCAGGTCTTGCCCATGTGCACGGTGAAGTCGCCGTAGTCGCCGGAGTCGTAATCGAAGGTATAACCGGCCGCCTTCAACGCATTATTCAGGTTGCGAACCACCTGCGATTTGCTGGCGTTGTCGCGGGGCCAGTTGTAGAGCAGTTGCAGGTATTTTCCCTCGATTCGCTTGGATTTGTTCTGTTTGTCGACAGTAATGGTGAACTCATAACCATCGAAAGGCTTGTCGCTACAGGTGCTGATATAGCTGCCTGGGTAACGGCTGATCAACGGCGAATCCTTGCAGCCTTTGGCATCCTGTGCGGCGCAGAGGTGGGCGGCTGACGCGACTGCAAGGCATAGAAGCAGGTATTGGATGGCTTTCACTTTCATTCCTCTTTCAGTTCGTATGTAATTGCTCAATGTGCGTGTTGGAATTTCAGGTTCATATCTGTGTTGGGATTGCAGGTGGGACTTTTCCAGCGGTAGTCGGTCCGCGTTTCAGAATGGGAGACTTTGCCGTTCATCGTCATATCGAATGAGCCTTTGGCAGTCATGTGCGACATGCCGTCGAAACGCATGACGACTCTGCCTTTCATTTGAACGGTCTTCATGGGGCAGTCAAGGTTGTAACTTGCGCCGATCGGTGTGACAGCAAGATGCGTGACCGAGCACGAGGTCATCTTGGTGAGCGCCTTGGTCCATAATTCGTCGTTGAGACAGTAGCGAAGAACCATGGGCTGCTGGTTCGGAGTCGAACTGGCAATGGTGCTCTCCCATTCACCCGCGTGCAAGGGGAACTTCTGTTGCGCCGATAAGCCGGCGGCTGCCATGAGGACGCTTGCGCCCAATACTGCCATTTTGAGAAAAGTCATCTCCACCCTTCCTTATCCTCAAGTCAGAGCACAAGACTCATGGTTTGAGGACTCCCCTGTCAACGACAAAATTACAACCGCGCGTCTTCAATCAATGTGCGCGCGAGGACGCTATACGCCGATGACGGCGCAGAGCTCCTTGACGGCGGCGGCACTCTTTTTCAGGGCGGCGTCCTCTTCATCGGTCAGCTTGATCTCGATGATCGTTTCCAGGCCGGCCGCGCCCAACTTGCAGGGCACACCGATGTAGTAACCGTCGATGCCATATTCGCCTTGCAGATAGGCGGCACAGGGAAGAATCTTTTTCTTGTCTTTGAGAATGGCTTCGACCATCTCAACGGCTGCCGCGGAAGGCGCGTAATAGGCGCTGCCGGTCTTGAGATGCTTCACGATCTCCGCGCCGCCGTCGCGCGTGCGCTGGACAATAGCTTCGAGGCGATCAGGCGGGATGAGCTCGGTGATGGGGATGCCTGCGACGGTGGAATAGCGGGGCAACGGAACCATGGTGTCGCCATGGCCGCCGAGGACGAAGGCTGTAACATTCTCGACACTCACGTTCAGCTCGGCAGCGATAAAGGTGCGAAAGCGAGCCGAGTCGAGCACGCCGGCCATGCCAATCACGCGCTCGCGGTTGAAACCAGCCTGGCGATAGGCGGCCTGGGCCATGGCGTCGAGCGGGTTCGAGACGATGATGAGGATCGACTCGGGCGACTGGGCCACGACCTTCTGCACCACGTCCGACATGATCTTGAAGTTGGTGTGGAGCAGGTCGTCGCGGCTCATGCCGGGCTTGCGCGGAATGCCCGCGGTGATGACCACGATGTCGGAGTTGGCCGAGGCCGCGTAATCGTTCGCGCCGGTCACGCTCACGTCACGCTTCTCGATGGGCATGGCTTCGAGCAGATCGAGCGCCTTGCCCTGCGGAATGCCTTCGACGACATCGATCAGGACCACATCGGCCAGTTCCTTGGCCGCAATCCAATGAGCGGCTGTTGCGCCCACGTTACCGGCGCCTACAATGCTAACTTTTTTACGCATATTTCTATCTCCCTTGAAAATCTGAATTCAATTCATCTCCATCTTGGTTGATGGGTACCTTCGGAAGCGCTTTCCATTCAGCCTCGAAACGGTCCCTCCAGTTTTGAAGGACTCCGTAGAATTCGTCCTGCGAGAGCCAAACGTCGCGTAGGCTAGCCGGATCGTATGTAGTATCCAAAGTGTTCTTGTAGGCAATACTTTTGTAGGCAATCAGTCGAACCCGATTCTCGTCTTCAAATTGCAGCACGTAGCTGCTGTCATCAAATGCTTCATCGCCGTCTGGAGCCCATTCCAGACGGTTCGAGCAGATTGCGTGCTTAAATTGAGGATCAGGCATCCCGAAAAATAGTTCACCTTCCTCGCATCCGTCGTAAAGGACACGTCGGAATGCATAGGCAACATCCCCCGCGTTTGAATCCATCGCGAATGGAGGAGTGTGGCGGCCACGTCTGGCGATTCTCCTGCCGACCTCGTCAAACGAGACTGCCAACAGCGTTGCATCTGGTTCCTTGACACCGTAGTGTTCGCCCATAACGTCGATGACAAAGAAACCGAGCGCTCGAAAGCTCAATCTTTCGTATGCCTTCGTTATCTCGGATTCAATGGCAAAAATGTCGGGATTTCCAACAATCATTTGAGCGTAATCCTAGATCCTAGTATGCCGCGATTCTTGGTTTGATAGCTCCGATTCAGTTACATATTTCCGATGATGCGCGTGGCAAACTCGCTGGTTCCCACTTTGGTAGCGCCAGCGGTTTGGCGCTCGAAGTCGTAGGTCACGAACTTCTGCAGGATCGTCTTCTCCAGCGACTGCTCGATGAGCTTGGCGGCTTCCTTCCAGCCGATGAACTCCAGCAGCATCACGCCCGACAGAATGACCGAGCCGGGATTGATGACATCCTTGTCGGCATACTTGGGAGCGGTGCCATGCGTGGCTTCAAAGACGGCGAAGCCATCGCCGATGTTTGCGCCGGGAGCGATGCCGAGGCCGCCCACCTGAGCTGCGGCGGCGTCGGAGATGTAGTCGCCGTTGAGGTTGGTGGTGGCCAGCACGCTGTAGTCCTCGGGGCGCAGGATGATCTGCTGGAAGATTGAGTCGGCGATGCGGTCGTTGATGAGGATCTTCGACTTCCAGGCGCCATTGCCGTGGCTCTGGCCGATGGAGTCGAGCACGCCCTTGATTTCAGCGTAGAGGTCGTCACGGAACTTCTGGTTCCCAAATTCGAGGCCGGGCTCGATGAGGGCGGCGTTCTCTTCAATGGATATGCCAGGGTTGGCGTCGACGTTGCCGAGAATCCAGCTTTCGCGCTCTGTGACGGTCTCGGCTCGGAACTCCTCGACGGCGACTTCGTAGCCCCATTCGCGGAATGCGCCCTCGGTGAACTTCTGGATGTTGCCTTTGTGGACTAACGTTACAGTCTTGCGGCCTGTCTCAAGCGCGCCCTTAATCGCATAACGGACGAGGCGCTTGGTTCCGAAGATGGAGATGGGCTTGATGCCGACGCCGGAGTCGGAGCGGATTTTCTTCTTGCCGCCTTTGAGCAGGTCTTCGTTGATGAACTCAATGAGCCGGGCAACGTCGGCGCTGCCTTGCTTGAACTCGATGCCGGAGTAGACGTCTTCAGTGTTCTCGCGGAAGATGACGATATCGACCTTCTCGGGATGCTTCACGGGGCTGGGCACGCCCTGGTAATACTTCACCGGACGCACGCAGGCGTAGAGGTCGAGGAGCTGGCGCAGGGCCACATTGAGCGATCGAATGCCTCCGCCGACCGGCGTGGTCAGCGGCCCTTTGATGGAGACGCGCAGGTCGCGGGCCGCGGCCACCGAGTCGTCGGGTAGCCAGGTGCCGAACTGGCGGAAGGCCTTTTCGCCGGCGAAGATCTCAAACCAGTGGATGGCACGCTTGCCGCCATAGGCTTTTTCGACGGCGGCATCGAAGACACGCTGCGAGGCCTTCCAGATATCGCGGCCGGTGCCGTCGCCTTCGATAAAAGGGATGATGGGATGGTCGGGCACATCGATCTGCCCGTCTTTGTAGTCGATGGGCTGGCCGTTTGCGGGCAGTTCCAGCCCGTTATAGGTAGTTTGCATAGCTTTTTGGGGATCCTTTTCGGTGCGTAGTCAAGGATGAGGCTAACACCTGCAAATATGGAGTGGCAATGGCGGGGGAACTGTGGCCAGGGTTGTTGCCGCGAGGGCGCTTGACTGGCTACCGACGTAATTTCGTCTTCTCGGTTCTTTCAGGCACTACGTCGGGTCCACCTGCAACCGCCGTACTCTTTGCGCCGGGCGCGCGACGCTAAGTTTTCCAAACACCTTCACGATCGCGTGGCAACGCCGATGCCAGGACAAGTGCTGTTCCTGCGAAGAGCAATGTGTCAAAGATGTAATTGATTGCTTCCGTGATCTCCGGCGTTGATCCGCCGTGGGCGAGGATCAAAATAGGCAGATAGAGGAATAGAGTGAAGAAAGTCATTAACGCGCCAATCGAGGCTGCGGCTATCCGAGATTGCTTGTTCAGGACCAAGCCGATTCCAGCGACCAGTAGGATCGTTCCTGCGAGGTATCCCCATACGCTGGCGAATGGAACCCAGGATGGCGTCATCTTTTCCAACGGAACACCGGGGGCAAACCCTGGATGAAGAAAATGTTCCACCGCAAAGAAGACCGCAGCAATCGCTATGACGATACGCCCAAACAAAATCATCCACTTCGAAAGTTGCGGCGACGAGGCGCGACTATGCAGTCCGGCAAGAGCCCACGCGCCCGCGGCAAAAGAGAGATCTCGCAGCACAACGGTCCACACGAATCGGTCTTTGGGTTCCGCCAGCGCATTCGGTAGATGAATCATGCAAACAAATAGAAAGAACATCCATCCGAGCAGGGTGGACGACAAGCATACGAACTTCCTCACAGTAAGACTGGTGGCTCCCGCGAGCAGAGCGCACCCAACAAAATATGCCCAGAACAAATGTGCCGGCATCCAGGGAGGAACCCCATTCTGGAGGAACCTCGCGCTGCCGAAATGCTCGGTCGCGAATACAGCGAGTGAAACGGCGATGAAGACACAGCCTAAGACAATGAGCTTGTCCCAGCCGCGAGCCGCGCCGATCTCTTTTCGAAGTATAAAAACTCCGGCGACGAGATAGAGAAGCCCGACAAAACACATCCAAAAATTTGTTGATGAAAGCATCGGATACCCTCTTCGCGAAGGTGCTGCTTCTGAGATCATATCTCGGTCGCTGATTGCTGCGAAGCTGATGGCGAACTGAAGTCTCGGGAAGTTGAGACACAGCGGATTGCAGACCACACCGCACGATTTTGTCCGTCCCAATTTTTTTTGCCGCACCGGCCTCATCGCCCCTGCTTGAAACCCCTGAAGAGCCCGATCATCCTCCGTCGGCCGTCCCAATTTCGCAAACTTCGTTAAAATCTGCTCCCTCTCTATTCTCAAGCGGCCAAATACGATAGACTCATGCGGGAACGTTTAACGAAACCCCGATCTTTAAACTCACGGAGGGTACATAGAAATTGGGAAAAAGCATGGTCCCGAAGAAACTTTTCTTCACCAAGGGCGTAGGCAAACACAAGGAGCGCTTGACCTCTTTTGAGCTGGCCCTTCGGGATGCGGGGATCGCCTCGCAGAATCTTGTACGCGTCTCTTCGATCTTTCCGCCGCGGTGCAAGATGATCTCGCGCAAGGAAGGCCTCACCTACCTGAATCACGGCGAGGTGGTTTTTTCCGTGATCGCAGAAAATTCGACGCGCGAGCCGCATCGGCTGCTGGTTGCAAGTATTGGCGTGGCCATTCCGGCCGACCGCAACACCTATGGCTACCTGAGCGAGCACCACAGTTTTGGCGAGACCGAGGAGCAGGCCGGCGAGTACGCCGAAGAGCTGGCCGCCGAGATGCTGGCCACCACGCTCGATGTGGAATTCGATCCGGATACGAGCTGGGACGAGAAGAAGGAGATCTACCGCATCTCTAACAAGATTGTGCGCACCAGCAACGTGACGCAGTCGGCCGTGGGCGACAAGCGCGGACTGTGGACTACGACGATCGCAGCCGCCGTGCTGATTCTCGACGAGTAGGCATTGCATGCAGCAGACATTGAGGCCAACTCTGCGATGCGGGGTTGGCCTTGCCGCGTGGTAGATGGTCCAGGTTGATAAATTCCGCTTCGGAGGATTGCCGGGGGATGACGGTGAATAGCCGCAAATACGTTGTGGGGCTCGTGCAGATGCGCATGGGAGCGGACCCGGAGGCGAACTTCGCGTCGGCGGTCGAGCGCATCGAAGAGGCGGCGCGGCTGGGAGCAAATGTCGTTTGTCTTCCGGAGCTCTTCCGCACGCAATACTTTTGCCAGCGCGAAGATGTCCGCCTCTTCGATCTGGCGGAGGCGATCCCCGGCCCGTCTACAGAGCGGCTGGCTGAGGTTGCCCGCAAGGCTCGTGTCGCGATTATCGCCTCGCTCTTTGAGCGGCGCGCGCCGGGTCTTTATCACAACACAGCGGTTACGCTGAATGCCGATGGCGCCCTTGCCGGCGTCTACCGCAAGATGCACATACCGGACGATCCGCTCTACTACGAAAAGTACTACTTCACCCCTGGCGATCTGGGTTTTCAGGCAACGGACACGGCTTTTGGGCGCGTGGGCACGCTGGTCTGCTGGGATCAGTGGTATCCCGAGGCCGCGCGGCTGACAGCGTTGCAAGGGGCTGAGGTGCTGTTCTATCCAACCGCCATCGGCTGGCACCCGGCAGAGAAGGACGAGTTTGGCGCGGCGCAGTATGAGGCGTGGCAGACCATCCAGCGCTCGCACGCCATCGCCAACGGCGTCTATGTGGCCGGGGTAAACCGCGTGGGCCTCGAGCATGGCGATGTAGCTGGTAATCGCGCAGCGGGGCAGGGGATTGAGTTCTGGGGCGGCAGCTTTTTGGCCGATCCTTTTGGTCGCGTGATTGCCAAAGCCTCGCACGATGCCGAGGAGATTCTGCTGGGGGAGATCGACCTGGGGCTGATCGAAGAGACGCGGCGTCACTGGCCGTTCCTGCGCGACCGCCGCATCGATGCCTACGCGCCCATCACGAAGCGGTTTCTGGATCGAGAGGATTCAACGCATGAAAGATGAATGCTTGATTCCAACGGAGCGTATGCCGCTGGATGAACCGCTTCATTCCGATGGGCCTGGTATTTATTTTATCTTTCTCAATAGTGGAATCTCGCTTGAAGATTTCCCCGTTGGTGAGAGTCGCCTCCTATATATTGGTAAAGCTGAATCGGCGATTGCGGCTCGGCATCATGCTCACTACGAGACGAGCGCTCAGTCAACTCTGAGACGATCATTAGGAGCCATCTTGAGACGGGGAAGGGCTCTTTTTCCAGATTTTTCTGTTTTGCCACGTAAGTCTGAGGGAAAGATAACAGAGAAAGCCATACAGAGCTATCGTTTTACAGAAGAAAGTGAATGTATACTGAGCGACTGGATGCTGAAAAATCTTACTTTTTGCTACAGGATTGTTAAGACTGGTATCAGAGATTTGGAACGCTGTTACATCAAGAAATGGAATCCGATTCTGAATCTGACGCATAGCAAGAATTCACATCGTAGGACGTTGGAAGAACTGCGTCGGCAATGTCGTGTAGAAGCGAGAAAATGGACTCGAAAATCATAATTGGAACGCCGCGCACATTGGGCTACCGAATGCCCGCCGAGTGGGAACGCCACGAGGCCACCTGGCTCGCTTGGCCGCACAATCCCGAGGATTGGCCGGGCAAGTTTCAGGCCATCCCCTGGGTTTATGCTGAGATTGCGCGGCTGCTCTCGGCGCGGGAGCAAGTTCACATTTTGGTGAACGACGCGAAAGCCGAACCGCGCGCGCGGGGAATTTTGGAGCGCGCGGGGGCCAACCTCGACCGGGTCAGCTTTCATGTATGGCCCACCAACCGCGTGTGGACGCGGGATTCAGGTCCAATCTTCGTCCGCAATTCAGAAGGCCGAGTAGGCGTCACCAACTGGCGCTTCAATGCCTGGGCAAAGTACTCGGACTGGCAGCTTGACGATCAGGTGCCGGACCGCGTGACCGAACTGCTTGGCTTGCCGGAGTGGCAGCCGGCGATTGAGCTTGCGGATGGTTCCTTGCGGCGATTCGTGCTCGAAGGCGGGTCGATCGACACGAATGGCGAGGGCATTTTACTCACCACCGAAGAGTGCTTGCTGAGCGAGGTGCAGCAGCGCAATCCCGGTGTGAGCCGCGCGCAACTGGAGCAGGCGTTTCAGGACTACCTGGGCATTCAGCAGGTCATCTGGCTTAACCGGGGCATTGTCGGCGACGATACGCACGGCCACATCGACGACATCTCCCGTTTCGTTGGGCCCGCGACGATTGTGACTGCCGTCGAGCCGAACGCGAGCGATCCCAACCATGCCCCGCTGGCCGAAAACCTCCAACGCCTCAGGGCCGCCCGCACCCTCGACGGAAAACAATTCACGCTGGTCGAGCTGCCGCTGCCGCGCCCGGTGGTCTTTCGCGGCCAGCGGCTGCCGGCGAGTTATGCAAATTTCTATATTGCCAACAACCTGGTTCTGGTTCCCACCTTTCACGACCCCAACGACCGCGTTGCGCTGAACATTTTGGCGCAAGTATTTCCTGGCCGCGAAGTCATTGGCATCCACAGCGTGGACCTCGTCTGGGGGCTGGGCGCGCTGCACTGCATGACCCAGCAGCAGCCAGCCGCGCTAACATCGGAAGCATGATCTCTGACGTTGAAGCCATGGAAGCCGCTCTTGCCGAAGCCCGCCTGGCCGCCGAGGCTGGTGAGGTACCTATCGGCGCGGTGGTGGTGCGCGCTGGGGAGATTGTGGCGCGCGGGCAGAATCGAGTGCTGCGCGACCTGGACCCTACGGCCCACGCTGAGATTGTCGTGCTGCGCGCTGCGGCTGCGGCTCTGGGCAACTATCGGCTGCTGGGCTGCACGCTGTTTGTGACGCTGGAGCCGTGCGCTATGTGCGCTGGAGCGATGATTCATGCGCGGTTGGAACGGCTGGTGTTTGCCGCCGCCGATCTAAAAGCGGGCGCGGCTGGCTCGGTGCTTTCCGTACTCAACCATCCCCAGCTCAACCACCAGATGCAGGTGGAGCAAGGGATCCTAACCGAGGAGTCGGCGGAGTTATTGCGAAGTTTCTTTCGCGAGCGGCGTTCGTCTTAGCTCTTCGTGAGTGCCCTGATCCGCTCCGCTCCCGCCGGCCATTTCGCGGCTAACTCGGCATAGTTACCACTGCGGTAGTCGGCATAGTCGAAGCCGGGAGTTACGGTGCAGCCGAGTAGGGCGACTTTTCCGTCGCCAATCAGGCGCGTACCTTGCCAGACTCCTGCCGGAACTATCAGTTGCACATGCTGCCCGGCTTGCAAATCCGGCCCGAGAGTGAAGACTGCGGAGCGCCCATCCGGGAGAAGCTGGAGCATTTCGACCGGATCGCCGAGATAGAAGTGAAAGATCTCGTCGGAGTCGAGGATGTGCATCTCGGAGAAGGTCCCCTGCTCCAGCAGGTAGTAGATCGCTGTGCCGGCAGAACGCGAGCCGCGCGCGAGGTCCATTCTCTCGGCGGATATGTATGCCTGGCGGAAGCTGCCGCCCTCGATCGGATGCGGGGCCAGGTGCAGCAGCGCTTTGATCTCACTGGCAGTCATTGTTCCCGATGGTATCAGCGTGGGAACGCTACAATAAAGCCATGAATGTGCAGGTTTACGCCACTGCGTGGTGCCCCGACTGCCGCGCGGCCAAGCGCTTTCTCGACGATCACGGCGTTATCTACACCGAAATCGATGTGGACAGCGACGCGGCTGCTTCCGCTGAGGTGCTACGCCGGGTGGGCAAGCGGGCCGTTCCGCAACTGGTGATCGACGGAGAGTGGTTCCAGCCGTATAAGCCGGGGCGCGGGCTGCTTGTGGATGAGCTACACGAACGTTTAGGTATTCCTCGCGTCTGAGGGTGCTCTCCTCGTACAAATGCCTTGGGCTCCGAGACTATGGTAGGTCAGGGCTTCAGCCCTGACATTTAGAATGCAAATGGGTTCAGGCCTTTAGGCTCTGCGGTATGCTTTTGACTTTGAAAGCTGAACCTCAGGGGTTAAAACCCCGTTGAGTCGGCGAGCCAATGTGTCAGGGCTAAAGCCCTGACCTACCATCCCCGACCTACCAGCCCTGGCTTACGCGCTGGGCCTGACTGAGCGCTGAAGGAGTTCTGCCTTGATCGACCGCTATACACGTCCGGCGATGGGCCGCATCTGGACCGAAGACAACAAATACAACTGCTGGCTCAAAGTGGAGTCGGCGGCGAGCACTGTGCTGGCTGAGGACGGAGTGATTCCCGTGGCCGCTGCGGAAGCCATCGCGTCGAAAGCGAGCTTTTCCGTGGCTCGCATTCAGGAGATCGAGGCGGAGGTGAAGCACGACGTGATCGCCTTCACGACCGCTGTTGCCGAGACTCTCAAAGATCAAGGGCTCGACGCCGAGTCCCGTTGGCTTCACTACGGGCTGACCTCCAATGACATCGTCGATACGGCTCAGGCGTTGCAGGTGAAGGAGGCCTCGGTGCTGCTTCGCAGCGGGCTGGTTGAGTTGCTCGGCGTGCTCAAACGCCGCGCCGTCGAATTCAAACACACGCCGACGATTGGCCGCACACACGGCATTCATGCGGAGCCGACGACCTTTGGTCTCAAGCTGCTGAACTGGTACGCGGAGATGGAGCGCAACCTGACCCGCTTCGACGCAGCGGCGGAGGACATGCGCGTCGGCAAACTCTCGGGCGCGGTGGGCACGTTTGGCCATTTGAAGCCGGAGCACGAAGAGCGGATCTGTGCGGTGCTGGGGCTGAAGCCGGCGCCGGTGGCCACGCAGGTGATCCAGCGCGACCGGCACGCGGCCTACATTTCGACGCTGGCGATTGTGGGCAGCACGCTGGATAAGATCGCCGTCGAGGTGCGCCACCTGCAACGGACCGAGGTGCGCGAGGCGCAGGAGTACTTCAGCGAGAAGCAGAAGGGCTCGTCGGCTATGCCGCACAAGAAGAATCCCATTACCAGCGAGCAGATCAGCGGGCTGGCGCGCGTGTTGCGGGGCAATGCGCAGGCGGCGTTTGAGGACATTGCGCTGTGGCACGAGCGGGACATCTCGCACTCTTCGGTGGAGCGGGTGATCTTTCCGGATTCGACCATCCTGGTGGACTATCTGCTGGCGAAGACCACCGACCTGATCGACCGTTTGCTGGTCTACCCCGAGCGGATGAAGAAGAACCTCGAAAGCACCGGCGGACTGATCTTCAGCGGCCAGTTGCTGCTGGACCTGGCCGAGGCGGGCATGATGCGCGAGGACGCCTACCGGCTGGTGCAGTCGCACGCGATGAGGGCATGGAAAGAGGATCTGGTCTTCCGCGATGAGGTCGCAAAGGATGCGGCGATTACCGCTTTACTGACTCCTGAGAAACTGGATCGGACTTTCGACTATACGCGGCAGTTGGGCAATGTGGACGCGATTTTTAAGAGGGTTTTGGGGGAATAAGACCTAAGTTCGGATTTTCAGTTGTGATTTTCCAGGTCTCAAACTGAGATTTGGAGCACGTGACACGCAGAGTAATAGGTCGAGAATGTAAAGATTCTGTTTACGCCGGAACTTTTTGGCTAGAGTCGCGTATTTTGGTTGAGGAGGAGTATCCATGCGAACACTGCTACGAGTAGTCCTGATCTGTATTCTTGCGCCCACCGCGCTTGCCGTTTCCCAAAGCAATCCGCTGAGCACGTTCAATAAGGGCGCCTATGACCGCCTGAAGGATATCCTGGTGCGCTCAGCCGAAAAAATGCCCGAAGAGGACTACAGTTTTAAGCCCACGGACGCAGTTCGCAGCTACGGACAGATCATTGGGCACGTGGCCGACGCACAGTATATGTTTTGTTCCATCGAACTCGGAGTGGCAAATCCTGCCTTGAACATCGAGAAGACGAAATCCTCGAAGGCCGATCTGGTGGCTGCGCTCAAGGTCGCCTTTGCTTACTGCGACAAAGCCTATGACGGAATGACCGACGCGTCGGCTCCTCAAATAGTGAAGCTTTTTGGAAACGACGCTCCGAAACTAGGTGTGCTGACCATCAACAATATGCACGATATGGAGCACTACGGCAATCTCGTCACTTACATGCGCCTGAAGAACATTGTTCCTCCCACCAGCGAACCAGCGCCGCAGGCACAACCGGCGAATCCACCTGCGAAGCAATGATGCCCGTTTTGCTTAGCATCCAGGACTTGGCATCGTCGAAGTCATGCATCTAACCGTCGCACTCACCGGCGCGTCGGGCGCGGTCTTTGGCCGCGAGATGTTGCGCGCGCTGGAGGCGGATGAGCGCGTGGGCCGCATCCATTTTGTCGCCTCGGAAAACTCGTTGCGTGTGATCGCCGAGGAACTGGGCGTCGCGGGCCGCAACAATCTGCTGGAAAGGCTGCTGGATGCGGTTCCCACAAAAACCATCCAGCTTTCCGATGCTGACATTGGCGCGGCCATCGCCAGCGGCAGCCATCCGTCGGACGGAATGATTATCCTGCCCTGCTCGATGGGCACGCTGGCGGCCATCGCGCACGGGCTGGCCAACTCACTTATAGCGCGCGCGGCCGATGTGACGCTCAAGGAGCGGCGACCGCTGATTTTGTGCGTGCGCGAGACGCCTTTCAACCGCATTCATCTGCGGAATATGACGCTGGCAGCCGAGGCGGGCGCGGTGATCTTCCCCTGCATTCCGGCGTTCTATAACCGGCCTGTCGACTCGACGGAGATGGCGCGGCAGTTTGTCTATCGCGTGCTGGCGCATATCGGGCTGCCCCAGCCAGGCGCGTATGTATGGAAGGCAGAAGAATAGCCGGAGAGTTTTATTCCTTTGCCGCGGGATCGATCAGTGTAAGGTCTGTCGCGGGATCGAGCCGCCTGTGCATCGCGTTTGGCTCAACAGTGACCATCACTTCCAAGGTCGGGTTTACATACGCATCTAAAACATGACCGCCGCGCGTCGATCCGTCTGGAAATCCGGCTACCATGTGCATGTGTACGGCAGGCTTACCCTTGTTGAGCGCAATGTCGCCCATCATCGAGAGCACTTCCACCTGGCCTTCGATTGGAATCACCCGGTACATCTTGCGGGTTGGATCGAAGAATGCCAGCTTGGCTCCCTGGAGCGCGCCAATCGCGGTAAAGTGCGCCGCGGTCACATGGTACTGGCGGGCAAAATCCGTCAAGCCGGAGAACGCCTCGTCGCCCTTGCTGAAGATCACTGTATAAGTCTTCTGCGGGCCGTTGGCGCCCAATAACTGCACCTTCATGCCGGGCGCCTGGCCGGTGGGAATCGGATGCGCCGGCGATACCCAGACTTCCGGTCCGGCTTGCGCACCGGCAAAGGCCACCATTCCGATGGCCAGCAGACCCAACAATCCAATCCTGTTCCGCATCTGTTTCCTCCAAAGCCTGATCCCTCTATAGGTTTAAATGGATACAAGCACGGGTGCAACGATTCGGTTTAGCTTGATTGCGCTATTTGACTTTTAATGCTGCTTTTGTAGATACTGCGATCTATGCTGAACTCAGAGCCTGTTTACGATCTTTGGACCTGATCTGCCGCAGTCATCAGGGTGGTTATTCACCGATGCTTGTTCAGCACGGTAATTCTGGGGAATGACACAGAGAAAACCGTATCCAAGCGACATAA
>Ga0182024_10003009_pt1 | contig 40883 bp, 33 predicted proteins | sample P32metaG_FD_120480 | JGI IMG/M metagenome (GOLD analysis project Ga0182024, IMG submission 120480) | Permafrost microbial communities from Stordalen Mire, Sweden - P3-2 metaG (Illumina Assembly) | ecosystem: Environmental > Terrestrial > Soil > Wetlands > Permafrost | place: Sweden: Stordalen...
CCGTCTTCGGGAGCGCTTAGTCCCAGGTCAGGTAGATCAGTGGAATCCAGATCAATCGCGCCGCCCGCGGCAAAATCGGCGCTTACGCTCGAGGGCACAGTGAAGGCTCCGGTCGTGAACGATAAGGGTCCGAAACTGGATGCCGAAGTCGGCGTTAGCAATCCGCTATCAGTCAGCGTGGTGACGATTTCATAGGAGATCCAAGAAGCAGGAGATGTTGTGGTGATGGCCGAGCCGCTAGCCGCCGCCGTTCCCCCCGTAAAGTTGATCGTGATTGTGTTGGCGGAAGTCGGTATTGCGATTGCGAATGTTGCGATGGCAAGTACGATGATGTAGCTCCGAAAATCCTTCATCTTGAGTTCCCCTCACTTGTGCGCTCGGCCGATAGCCGTTTCCACGCGCCTCAAGCATTTGATCCTGGGGAATGCCGAGCGAGTAATGAGGTAGGGAACTTCCCACGCTAAAGCACTACCAATCATCGTGAGAATTACAGTGATCGATTTACGCGCGGGTTAGTCTGCGGGAGGTAAAAGCACGGCGGCCGGATCGCCCTCCCGATTCGATGGGCGCCGGGAAGGCAGTCCTGCCTGCCGGATCTTATAGAGCAACGTGCGGTAGCTGATCTGCAATTCCTTGGCTGCAAGCTTGCGATTCCACCGGTACCTTACGAGAGTGCCGAGGATGATTTTCCGCTCGAGCTCCTGCACAGTGCGTCGCGTCATGCTCTTGAGAGCAATCGTGCCATCGGCCGAAAACTTTGCGGAATGGCCTCGCCCCGACGACGCCTCGCGTAGTTCGTTCGCCACCGATTCCTCAGATCCCAGAATCACGTAGCGCTCGATCAGATTGGCAAGCTCCCGGACATTCCCGGGCCAGTGATGCTTCTGCAGCAATCGCATGACGGGAGGAGAAAGCGGCCGGACGACTATTTTGTATCTTGACGAATAGGATTCCAGAAAATGGGTGATGAGCATCGGCAGGTCTTCCAAGCGATCCCGCAACGGCGGAATCTGTATCTTGACGACATTGATCCGGTAGAAGAGATCCTCCCGGAACCGGCCGGTGACAATTTCCTCTTCGAGTTGCCGGCAGGTCGCGCAAATTACGCGAACCTCAACGTGAATGTCCTCGCTACCGCCGATACGCCAAAACCGATTGTCCTGCAGCAGTTGCAGCAGTTTTGCCTGCAAGCCAAGGTCAATTTCTGCAATCTCGTCCAGGAACAGGGTGCCGCCGTTGGCGAGCTCCACGCGCCCAGGTTTGAATTCGGTGGCCCCGGTGAACGAGCCCTTTTCGTACCCGAATAGTTCCGACTCTAGCAGCGCACCGGGAATGGCAGGGCAGTTTACCTTCACAAACGGGCCGTCCGCCCAGCGGGATCGCCGGTGGATCATCCGCGCGATCACTTCCTTGCCGGCACCACTGGGCCCCTGGATCAAGACCGGAACGTTGGCGCTGGCGACCTTCTCCACCTTCTGCCGAATGGCGAGCATGGCCGGCGAAGCACCGAATACAGCGATATCCGGCGGCGTATCGATTGATCTCGCCGGTCGAATGCTTCCCGTTGTTGGAGAGGCCATACGGTCGGGCCAGAGAGGTTCCCGTTCCCCCTTTGATACGACCGAAGCGCACCCATAGTGCCAAACGAAGGTACCAGCAGTAACGAGTACTATGGTTTTGGCTTAAATAACTTTATATCAGTGTGTTGGCATAACTCATGGCCGGGGAGAACCGGCAGCAGGCAGGGAACAGTCTTCAAAATGCCGTGCTTTTCTAGGCGTCCGGGCTTGCAAAGTGAAGAATTCTTGCACAGATAGGCAGAAGTTTTCCCTTGGCCAGGATCATTAGACTCCACAATGCTTGCTACAAGAACGACAAGTCACAAGGGCGAGGCGGATACAGGCAGAAGGTTATGAGACCGATTGATCTCCCCGAACGATGTCATACCGCTCGATTACCGCGGCGACGCCGACGACCTTTGCGTCATTATCGGAATGGCGATCCACACGGATGACTCGGCCCTGGGCCCTTACCAACACCTCAGTACCGCGCGTAATTTCCGAGGGCAGCGTCAGGGTTAGGTCGAGTTCTGTTCCGGCATCCACATCCTGGTCAAGAATGAAATACACTCCGCGGGTAGAAATATCACGCGTGCGACCATTCTTTGTGGACGTCTCCCGCTTAATGGGCACTCGAATGACGATGGGTAGAGATAGATCGTACCGACGTGCCGCGCGTCTCTCAGTCATGAGCCCCCCGACCCAGGGTAAGAGTGCCGACTCTCGCCCGTCATTAACTCCCGCAATCTCAATACCAAACGGGAAACTATGCCAGCCTAACAGGTACTTTCGGTCGCCCAAAGGGACGGCCAAGCCGCGTACAGGGTTTCCTCAAAGTCTAACAAAAGCAATATCAACTAGTTGCGCCGAATTTGACCACGATTCGGCACGTTCCCGCCGGTGCAGGATTGCATCGAAAACTTGTAGTACTTGGCTCCCGTTTCGAACTTGCCAGCGCGATTGGGTTAAGTCTTCTAACTGATTGCCGTGAATATGCAACGAATTTGCTTTGTCCTCAGGCATTTCTGGTGGCCGGTGCGGTCTCGGCCGTCTGCCCAGAACGGGAACCACGTCCGGTATCCAGATTGAATTGCCGCATCTTGTAAAGCAAGGCTTTGTAACTTATGCCCAACATCTTTGCTGCATCTTTGCGGCACCAATGCGTTTTCTCCAGAGCGTCGGCAATGGCCTCCGTCTCGGCCTCGTCCTTCAAGCCGCGGACGAGAGCCTTGAGACCTTTGTCGCGCGCCACCGGTGCATCCTCGCGCGGGGCCGTGCGTTGCCGAGCGGCCGACATCTCCACGAGTTCGTGCAGGCTGCCTTCGTCGTCTTCGAGAATGACATAGCGCTTGACGAAATTTTCCAGTTCGCGCAAGTTGCCCGGCCACTCATAGCGCTTCGCGGCTTCCAGCAAATGGACAGTGGGAACGGGTTCTACCTTACCGAACTTCGCACTGTACTGTTTCAAGAAATGACGAAACAGCATAGGTATTTCCTGGCTGCGCTCTCGCAGAGGCGGAACGTGAATCGAGAGGACGTTTAAGCGGTAGTACAGGTCCTCACGAAGCCGTCCGGACTTCATTGCCTCCTGCACTTCGACGTTTGTTGCGGCTAGCACGCGCACATCAACGTCAATCAGGTGGCGGCCACCCAGCCTCGAGTACTGGTGATCCTGCAACACGTGCAAGAGCTTCGCCTGCAAATGCGGGCTCATTTCCGCGATCTCATCGAGGAAGATCGTTCCTTTGTTCGCCAGTTCGAACTTCCCAGGCTTCGATCGTACCGCACCGGTAAAAGCTCCTTGCTCGAAACCAAAAAGCTCGGATTCCAGCAGTTCGCCGGGCAGCGCCGCGCAGTTGACTTTCACGAAGGGCTGGCTTCGGCGCATCGAGCGGAGGTGAATCATCCGGGCTACCACTTCCTTGCCCACGCCGCTTTCGCCGCAGATGAATACGGGCACATCCACTGGCGCGATCTGAAGAATCTGCTGGCGAATGCGCACCATTTGCGGGCTGGCGACCAGGAAACTCAGATCTTCGGTGATCTGCTCGCAGTATTCGCGCAGGGCGGTGTTTTCTTCTTTCAGCTTGCGCTTTTGCTGGCTCTTCAGGATGGCTGCTTCAAGCTCGCTCTTTTCGAAGGGCTTTGTGAGGTAGTCGTGAGCACCGAGGCGGATGGCCTCAACGACGGTGCTCACCTCGTTCGAGCAAGAAAGCATGATGATATTCAACGATCGGTCAATCTGAATGAGCCGCTGCAAGGTCTCGATGCCGTTCAACTCCGGCATCAGCACGTCAAGAATGATGTAGTCAGGACGCTCTCCCTTGCTGATGCGCTCGATCGCTTGAACGCCAGATTCCGCGATATCTACCGCGTAACCATCTACCTCGAGCAGAGTTTGCAGGTACTTACGAATACTCGGCTCGTCATCCACTACCAGAACGCGCTCTTTTGCCGCCATGCAGTGAGATCCCTTCCTTAAAAGGAGTGGCCCGCTAGATCTTGTCAACCGGCAGCAAGATTGTGAATCTGGCTCCACGCCCCAACTCGCTGTCTACCCAGATTTTGCCGCGATGCGCCTGTACCAGCCGCTTCGCAATCGCCAGCCCCAATCCCATCCCTGAGGAGGTCCGGTCCACACGCACAAAATCTTCGAAAATCTCCTGATGATACTCGGACGCGACCCCGCGTCCAGTGTCAGAGACGGAAACTCGTACGCTGTTCGGCGAGCTCAGGTTCAGCCGCCGCCGTTCTTGCGTCGCGGGTTCCCCCGTGGCGCGGCGCTCCCAGAAATGAACTTCCGTCACCAGCGTCACGCATCCGCCCGCAGGCGTATGCTTCAGCGCATTATCGAGCAAGTTTGCGACAGCCTGTTGCACTTTCTGGTAGTCGAAGCGGAAAATCGGCAATTGGCTGTTGTTCTTCACTTCCAATCGAACTTGTTTGCGCTGAAATGCTTCCTGCCAGCGGCTCGTCAGTTCGGTCACGCAATCTCGAATGTCATTGTCATGAAGATGCAGAACGAGCTTGCCGCTCTCGAGCGCCGAGTAATTCAGGAACATGGAGACCAAGCGTACCAGGCGTTCGCAACTATCCTTTGATTCCTGCAGGATTTCGCGTTGCTTCTCGCTCAGTTTACCGAGCGAGCCGGAGAGCAACAGGTCGTAATAACCCTTGATGACGGCCAGCGGCGTTTTCAGTTCGTGTGCCGCGGAAGCCAGGAAGACTGTCTTCTGGCGATTTACTTCTTGCAGGCGCAGGTACGCCGCGAGCAAGTTACGATAGGTTATCTCTCGTTCTTGAAGTAACCCCTTCACCGTGTGCTGTTCGACTGGGTCGTTGCTTTCCTGGCTTCCCGCTTGTATTTGGACCACAAGCCAATCCGGTTCAGGCAGCCACTGGATCCGAGCCCGCATAGGTCCATTTGCGGATTCCACTTGCAAGTCAACTTCGCGCTCGCCGCCTTCGAACTGTCCGAAGATGACTTTCGGGTCTACATGCAGAAGGCGAGAAAACAGATTCAGGCTTCCAATATTCGCGGAAGGGGCCAGTTCAAGAAGCTGCCGTGCGTGGACGTTCCCCATGACGATGCGGCCGGCGCGCTCAGAGATGAGCACACCTCCGTCGAGCGTATCAAATAGGGCTTGAACGATCTCCGGCGGAAACGTTGCACTTCTGCGCGATTCGGAGACTACGCTTTCAGGCAAGAATCTTCCTCCACTTGTCTTTTCCGTCCCTGCCGGCCGGGAGATGCGGCAAAAGCTCCCTTACGGGGTCCTACTGAAGGGTAGCAGGAGTGAACGACCAACTCGAATACTGTCAAAGCGCTGCAAGGGTGTCAATGGTAAAGGAGTCATGTTTGCACATATAGAGAAAAGAACTATCACAAATACTCGCGTGCATTGTGTGTAAACTATTTCCGCCCAACACCCACCGAGCTTAAATAACTGTGGGGGTTACCTTTAGGATGCCCGCAAACAATCGCAGGCTGTGGCCAGAAATCTGCACGTGCTAGAGTACTGGACCATTAGTACTACTTGTGAGTGGAGTTTATTTCTCCATTTCGTGAAAGGATAGTACGCCTTTGAACCCAGCAGAGCGACGCCGTTCGCCCAGGATGAGACTGCAAGTTCCACTCTTTGTCCGTGGCGTTGATGCCTCTGGCGCCGTGTTCCTGGACCTGATCAAGACTTTGGACATTAGTTCGACAGGCGCTTTGTTGGCGGGCTCGCGGCCCTTGCACCCCGACGCGCCATTGCACCTCACCATCCCAGCCCCTTCTCCAGCCTCGTGGACCTACTCGACCGTTCCTCCGGAGACGCCGCCCATCCAAGCGCGGATCCGCAGGCAGGAAAGTTCCGGCGAATTGCAATTGATTGGAGTCGAGTTCGTAAAGCCTCTGGATTGAGTCGTTCCACGTGCGCAGTCTCCCGAAATGATACCTGCGGGAATTCTTTGAAACAGAATGGGCAATAGATTGGCCATCGAGGCGTGGCGGAGCTTCGCCGTCCCGATTTTGCCTGCGAACTCCGCCCTATTTGCTGGCGATTTGATTGAAAACTGATCTATTGGTTTCGTTGCGACTCACGTGGCAATGGCTATCTGCTTGCTCCACAATCCAGTGGATCGATCTGTGCTCCCCATCCCCCCGCTGGGGCAAGCTCGACTGGAGTGAGTGAGGCTATGCCCGGCCCCTTGCGCCCCACGGGTTCATCATTGCCCGCTGAAGATAGCTTTTATGACTTGCTGATTGATACGCTGGATGGACTCGATAGGTCCGCGCGAGGCCTCTTTCTTCAGCGTTTCTTGAAGGCATTGACCCAGCTTGATCTCTCCGAATCACTCAGCCTCGAATATTGGGATCGCATCGTCGAGCACCGCAGGCAGCTCACCGAACTGCTCGGCCGGCCTGTTTCTGTGAAAACGGCACTGGTTGATGTGCTGGCGTCGGCGAATTTCCTCCGCGTTCCAATTTTGATGGAATATGACGATCTGAAGAAACTGCAGATCAATGCGGCCACCGATCCGCTTACCGGTCTCTACAACCGGCGCTTGTTCGAAGAGTACTTCGATAAGGAGCTCAACCGGGCGCGGCGCTACGAGCACCATCTTGCCCTGATCGTGCTTGACCTTCACATGTTCAAGGATGTGAACGACCGCTTCGGCCATCCGCGAGGCGATCAAGTGCTCCAGTTGGCTGCGAACACCTTGCGACGCTCGATGCGCACATCGGACTTTGCGTTTCGCATCGGCGGGGACGAGTTTGCCTTGCTGCTTCCGCAATCCGATGATGAACAGGCCGCGACGCTTGGGCGACGCATCTATGCGAATTTTGCCGCGGCGATTGCGCCGCTGCGCTTTGATTTGCCGCTCGCATTGGATTATGGGCTTTCCGTGCATCCACAGGATGGCGACCAGTCCGAGGTATTGCTCCGCGTGGCGGACGAGAGGCTCTACAAGATGAAGTATGCCTCCCGATCGGCGGCGGCTGCCGCGCGCGAAAATGGCGCGCCACCGTCGAGGCCGCAGCCTCACGCAGCCGAGCCGGCTGCCTCGGATGCGGGGTTCGCGCCGGGTCCTGTTGGCCCGGGCGGTCCATTCGACGCGCCTGATGATATCCGCGCCGCAAACGTCGCGGCTCGCACGGCGGCACGCCCGGTAATGCCCCCGAGCCGCATGCTTGCCCACCAGGCACCGGGCGGGACGGAGCGCCGCAAGGCCGAGCGGATTTCGCTTGCCACCACGCACGCTCATGCGCAAGTGAACTTGGGAATGGAAAAGACACTACGCGTTCTCGATATCAGCAATGGGGGCGTGTCGTTGGAATTGGACCAGAGCCTTGTGCTTGGTGAGACCTTCCAGGCCGTCCTGCGCGTGCCCATCCTGCCAGCCATCCGCGTCAATTTGCGTCGCGTTTATCTCCAACCTCTATCGAGCGGCCTGATCCGCGTCGGCTGTTCATTTGTTGCCTAGTTGGTTTCCGCCTCATCTACAGGGTGATGTCCTGAAAACGCATGACTCGGGCGCAACGCAATCCCAGCAGATTCTTGAGAGTATGTGGTGGAAGCAAGACCCCAACGTAACGGGATTCATTACCCTGATGAATTCTCCGCTCCTGACAATCACTGCTTCGCTGCAGGCGTTCCCATCAGGTGCAGGGAACGCGATCGCCCGAACAGTAACGCTGCCTTCTCACAATACGCAGATGATTGAATCCAGCACCACGCACTTGCGGCAATGAGGCTGCGCGATTCGTCCACAGGGACCCAACCAATGTTCATAGCATCGCATTTTCTGTACATCCGATGCTATAGTGAAGGGGGAGCGCTGTATGGCTACAGTCGGAACTAGATCACATAAGCATTTTCAGTTGGACGCAGCTAAACTCCGGCGCGCGAAAAGGATCCTGCGCGCTGGCACAGAAACAGAGGCCATCGAGCGGGCTCTCGACATCGTCATCGCTGAGGATGAGAGAAACCGCCAGACGGTCGAAGCCAACGAGCGCTTCGTCACGAGTGGCATTGATATTAGCGATACATACGGAACTTTGGAGAAGTAGATGCAGCCGGTTCTCTTTGACTCCTCGATTTACATTACGGCCCTGCGCGCAGGAGAAGAAGCAGCCCTGGCTGTGAAACGGTTGGCCGTCAACTCGCCGGTTTGGCTGAGTTCTGTTGTGCTCGAAGAATTATATGCCGGTGTTGCCCCCCGCGGCCGGGGCGTGCTGGAGCGACTGGAGCACGACTTCGACAAAGCGAGGCGGATCTTGGTCCCGAATCTCACCGACTGGACCCAGACGGGCAAAGTGCTGGCTCGATTGGCGGCCAAATATGATTACGAGCAAATTGGACAAGGCCGACTCACGAATGACGCGTTGATTGCTATGAGTGCTGGCCGCTCCGGAATCACAGTGATAACGGCGAATGCACGGGATTTCATGCGACTTGCCGAATTTCGACCCTTTCAGTGGAGAGTCCAAGCCCTTGCTAGCAACTAGCGGCAGTGCTGTTTTCCCTGCGGCTGAATCCATGCCTCACGACCGGCCACATTAGGTTTTCCCCGGATCCATTTCTGCGATCTCGGGTATTCCGAAAACCATGAAGAAAGAACCGGCAGGAAGTCGAGGTCACTTCCATCACAAGAAGTCTTACGCGGACGAGAGCCTTGGGGATGATAACCGATATTGGCAATCTTCCATGCTACGAAGGTAGCCACCGCCTCTACCGTAACCAGACCCAAACAAGTATCGGCAATTCGGCCGTCACCACCTGAGTTAACTGATTGGGTCACATAGTACCAATGCCGACTTCCGCGCCCCGTTTTTCCTCGCAAATATGGTGTCATTTCTGTCGGCGCTAGATACCGCTGATACAGATTGTGATTGGTGGAAGGATCTCATCTGCCGTTTTCGAGAACGCTTTGATCGCCAGCCTAAGACAAAGCATCCTTCACCGCGAGTATAGGTTTTGCTCGGTGGCTATGGGAGTGGTGTGTGCTTAGATCGCTCCACCAACGCTTAATTGCCGGCGGATTTATTCTTGCCGCGGCCGTTCTGGCTGTCCTGTTTTCAATCGCCTACCGTAGTAATACTCGTTTCGTCGAGTGGAACAGTCTGACTGTCCATACGCGGGACGTCCTGAGGGCGTTGGACGATTTCACCTCTGCGATGAAGAGCGCCCAGATCGCAGCAGTAGACTACTACACGAGCGGTTCCGAGACACAAGTTCAGGTGTTCACAGCCGCCGAATCTCGGGCGCACAGCGCTCTTGTTCATGTGCGCAGCCTTACACCGGATAACCCAACTCAGCAACGCAATCTCGACGCTCTTGTTCCGCTGGCGGATAAGGGATTTGACCTGCTGCGCGAGGTCATCGAGCTTCGCCGCCAAGGCAAGACTGGTCCGGACGCGATGAAGCCAGTTAATGCGGAGGCAAAAAAGATATCCCCGCCGTTGGCAGAGGCGCTCGGCGCCATGACCAACGAGGAAAACCGTCTTCTTGAGATACGCTCCGGCGCCGCGGCGGTCGCCGCGCGCAGGGCCGTCCGGCTGCAACTGATCGGTGGGATTATTGCCACCAGCCTCGTGCTCTCGGTCTTCGTGTTGTTCCTTCGCGAGAATTCGATTCGCGCCGGCGCCGAGAGCCAGCTCGAAGAAGCAAACACTCGGCTCGAACAGCGCGTTGATGAGCGCACAGCGCAGCTCGAAGACGCGCTGGCGCAAGTGCGCAAGCAAAGCGAGGAGCCGTTTCGCCTGTTCGTCTCGAACGTCAAGGATTACGCGCTCCTGATGCTCGACCCTGACGGGCGCGTGGCCACCTGGAACGCCGGAGCGGAGAGAATCAAAGGCTATCGAGCCGAGGAAATCATTGGCCAGCACTTTTCGCGGTTCTATACGCCGGAAGATATTGAACGCGGCAAGCCGACTCGGGAACTTGAGATAACGGCGGAGCAGGGGAGATTTGAGGACGAGGGTTGGCGTGTTCGCAAGGACGGATCCCGATTCTGGGCCAATGTGGTGATGACGGCGTTGCGGGACCAGACGGGCCAACTGCGCGGGTTTGGGAAAGTAACTCGCGACATGACCGACCGAAAAGCAATCGAAGAGAAGATGGCCGCTCAAAACACCCAACTCGAATCCACGAATCGCGAATTAGAAGCGTTTTGCTATTCCGTGTCCCATGATCTCCGCGCGCCGCTTCGTGGTATTGATGGATTCAGCCAAGCCCTCCTCGAGGACTACGCGGGCCAGCTCGACAACAAAGGGAAAGAATATCTGCAGCGCGTTCGGGCGGCCGTCCAGCGCATGGGCGCGCTGATTGATGACCTTTTGGACTTGTCCCGAATCACGCGCACCGAAATGCGGCGCGAAGCCATTGACCTTAGCCAAATAGCGCAGTCCATCGCCGACGAACTGCGCGGCACGCAACCTGACCGAACTGCGGAGTTCGTCATCACCCCGGGTCTCCAGGTCCAGGCTGACCCACGACTGATCCGAGTTGTTCTGGAGAACTTGCTCCGTAATTCCTGGAAGTTCACGTCGAAACGGGAAAACACGCGCATCGAATTTGGCCGCACCGCCGCGAACGGACACTCGGCGTTTTTCGTAAAGGACAATGGCGCCGGCTTCGATCCTAACTATTCGAGCCGGCTGTTCGGCGCGTTTCAGCGCCTCCATTCGGCGTCAGAGTTCCCGGGAACCGGTGTGGGCCTGGCCACCGTCCAACGCGTTATTCTTCGCCACGGCGGGAAGATTTGGGCTGAAAGCGATGTAGATCGCGGGGCGACGTTCTTTTTCGAGCTGTGAACCGAAACCAAGAGGACGGGAGACATCATGGCTAGTACCATACTGTTGGTCGAAGACAACGCCGACGACGAAGACCTTACGCTTCGTGCGCTGAAGAAAAATAACATCACAAACGAAGTGGTGGTCGTACGCGACGGGGCGGAGGCTCTCGACTATCTCTTTGGCACCGGCAACTATCACGGTCGCGACACCGGCATTCTGCCGCAAGTTGTGCTCTTGGATCTCAAGCTACCTAAAATAGATGGCCTCGAGGTGCTCAAGCGTCTCCGGAGCGACAAACGCACGAAATTGCTGCCGGTCGTGATTCTGACTTCTTCGAATGAAGAGCAGGACTTGCTGCGGGGCTATGACCTGGGGGCGAATAGCTACGTGCGCAAGCCGGTTGATTTCGCGCAGTTTACCGAGGCCGTCCGGAACCTAGGTCTCTATTGGCTGCTTCTCAACGAGCGCCCGCCGGCGCTGGGGAGAACGTAGATGTCAACCGCACTTCGGGCGCTCATTGTTGAAGACTCGGAAGCGGATTGCGACCTCCTCGTGCGTGGTCTGCGAAAGGGTGGATATGAGGTTAGCTACCAGCGCGTTGATTCCGCCGAGTCACTGAATACACGCTTGACCACCGGCGACTGGGACATCGTTATTTCGGATTACTCGATGCCAGGCTTCAGCGGGACCGTCGCGCTCAAGATCGTACGTGAACGGGGGCTGGATGTTCCGTTCATTTTCGTCTCCGGCACCATCGGTGAGGACACTGCGGTTGAGGCCATGAGGCTTGGCGCTAACGACTATGTGATGAAGGGCAACGCCGCGCGCCTGCTGCCGGCCATCCGAAGAGAGCTCGAAGACATAGCGCGGCGGAGGCAACACAAGAGTGCCGAACATCGCGTGCGCCAGCTCGAAAAGTTTGAGGCGATCGGAAAGCTTGCCGGTGGGATCGCCCATGATTTCAACAACGTGATTGGAGCAGTGTTGGGTTGGGCAGAACTTGGTATTACGGAAGCTCCTGCCGAGAGCCGCACCGCAAGATATTTCCATAAGATTCGTGAGCAATCTCAACGCGCCGCGGGCTTGACGCGGCAACTCCTGGCTTACGCGCGGAGGCAAATCCTTGAACCGAAGAACATCGAGCTCAGCCAGTTAATCATCGAGACGGTCGCGCTTTTGCGGCGGGTGATCGGCGAGCACATCGAGGTCCGAATGGTGCTTGCACCGGAGGCGCAGGTTGTCCGCGCCGATCCCTCTCAACTTGAGCAGGTATTGATGAACCTTTGCTTGAATGCACGGGACGCAATGCCAAGAGGAGGCCACTTACTGATCGAGACAAACGTGATCGAACTGGACGGCGAGTACTGCAAGCTCCATGGTTATGCGCGGCCCGGCAAATACGTCAAACTTTCGATCTCGGATACAGGCACGGGCATGGACGCGGCTACTGTTGAGCGCATTTTCGAGCCTTTCTTTACCACAAAAGAAGTTGGCGAAGGCACGGGGCTGGGTCTTGCAACAGCCTTGGGGATTGTAAAACAACACGAAGGCTCAATTGAGGTTCAAAGCGAGCTCGGCAAGGGAACGGTTTTCCACACGTACCTGCCGGCTTCGAACGGTGTACCTGAGTCTCGCCATTGCGTCAATGATTCCCCGGTTCGCGGTGGAACGGAAACAATTCTCGTCGCTGAAGACAACGACGGTATGCGACAGATGATGCGCGAATCGTTGGAAAGCCTGGGTTACCGAGTACTGCTCGCTGAGGACGGCGAGGAAGCTATGGAGAAATTCAGTACGCATCGGCAGGCGATTTCGTTGACCGTGTTGGACATTCTGATGCCCAGGCTGAGTGGTCCAGAGGTTTACGCGAAGATATGCAAATTAGCGCCTGGCCTTCCGGTCATTTTTACTTCCGGCTATTCGGAACAACGTGGCCTGCCACTCTCATCAAACTCAACAAATGCCGTGCTTCTTCAAAAGCCGTTCGATTCAAAGACCCTGGGACGAAGGATCCGCGAGCTCCTCGACAAGCTTGAACCAGCGAAGAAGTAGCAAAACGCCGAAGTCCGGAAAGCTTCGCTCCCAGTGCGCGGCGCCACCGATGCGGTGAGTCAGTGCTGGATCGCCGGTGCGCCGGCGAACCCCGGGCCCGGCTCAGAACGCGGCGGGGGCGGTTGACTTTGTGTTGTGCTATCCAGATAATCTAATTCAGGTGTTGGAGTTCACCGAAACCGCCCTACTGGGCAGATAACTCCTACGAGGGTTTTGTTCGTGGTGAGGGGTTCTCTGCTCGTTCTCCGCCTCGCTTACCTTTTGTTATTTTTGGGCGAAGTGTCCGCACTTGCGTTCAGTGCGCACGCGTCCTGCGTTGGCCAACCGCAACAATCCACGAGGATTCCATGAGCCCCGATGCCGTGGATCCTGCTCAGCTCAACGAGTTCCAGAAGAGACGTCTGCGCGTCACCTGCGAACACATTGATAAGCTCTTGGTTGAAGCGGAAGCAGTGCTGAACCAGAGCGCGTCAAAGGCCGCATTTCCCAGATACCAGTCTGAAATTCCGCTGGCCCAACGAAGAACCATCGAAGGATACATCGCGCGAATCAGGGAGCAGTTGCTGCGTATCTTGGATGGCCAAAACATTGAAAAGCCTGCTCCTCGCTTCTCTCCGGTACAGGCCATCCATGTGGACCTGACTTTCATCGAAGTGGCGGCGGAAGAACTTTACCCGAAATATATGCGAGGCTATGGACCGGTACCCGAGGCGGTTGCGACCGACCTGAACGGCATCGCCGGCGAATTACTGGGGCTTGTTTCGAAATTGGACCGGTATGTCCTTGCCGGCGTCGGAGAGGATCTAAAAAAGCGGTTCGATCATCTGGAGAAAATCGAGAATGAATTCGGTCTCCTGCAAAAGATTGAACAGATTGTGTCGGCGCGCGGCATGGTTGAATACCGGCCGGCGATCGTCAATATCCTCGATCGCGCCGAGGACAAACGCTTCGAAATCGCCATCTTTGGCAGGGTGAGCTCCGGTAAATCCTCGCTGCTCAATGCGATTTTCGCGACGAATATTCTTCCCGTGGGCGTGACGCCCATAACCGCCGTTCCAACCCGCATCGTCCACGGAGATGTCCCGCGGCTCACGGTTTGGTTTGCAGATAGACCCTCGCAGACGTTCGAGATAAGCCTTTTGCCTGAGTTTGCCGCCGAGCAAGGCAATCCCGGAAACCAGCGTCGCGTAACCCAAATCGTTGTCGAACTCCCCGCCACACGCTTGCAGGATGGCGTGAGTTTTGTGGATACGCCCGGGCTGGGATCTCTGGCGACGAGCGGCGCCGCGGAAACGCTCGCCTATCTTCCCAAGTGTGACCTGGGAGTCGTACTGATTGACGCGGGTTCGACGCTTACCCCGGACGACATCCAGACAATTCAATCGCTGCATGAGGCCACCGTACCTTCGACGATCCTGCTCAGCAAGGCTGACTTGTTGACCGCTGAAGACCGCGGACGGATCGCTGCCTATGTGAAAGAGCACCTATCGAAGGATTGCCATGTGGATTTGGCCGTGCACCCGGTCAGCGCCTTGGAATCGCACCACGAAATGCTCGACGCCTGGTTCGAAGCGGAGATTCTCCCACTCTACGCGCGGTGCCGCGAACTGCGATCGGCGTCGCTTAAACGCAAGATTGGAGCTCTGCGCGATTCTGTGGCGTCCTCGTTGAATCTGCTTCTTCGCCGTGGTTCCGGTCCTCCGCCAGTGCCACCTGAGAGAGTCCGCGAGGTTGAGGCCCGTCTGCGCGCGGCGAATGGCCGGATCGAAGCGACGCTGGCGGCCGTGGAGAAGGAAACGGCGAAAATGTCTTCCGAAATCCGGGAACCGGTGGAAAGAGCCTCCGCTGATCTGATTGAGTCGTGGCTCGCGAAGACCGATTTTTCCGTTCCCGGCGCTTTCTCCGCCCGCACGGCGATCGTCCAAGCGATTCAGTCACAGGTTCAGGAACTTCGGCGCGAGATGGAGTCGCTGGCGGAGGGAGTGTGGACGGACCTGATCTCGTCCGCTGAAGTATTGGAAATCCCGGATAGGCCAAACAAAGAGGAGTTCACTTCGCTGGTCCGCGGGCTGCCCGTTTTTGATGCACCTTGGTTGGACTTGCAGCCGGCACGGCCATTGAGTCTCCGTTTCTTCGGAAAACGGCTGGCGCACAGTTTGCTAAGGCGTAAGTTGCTTCGCCAGTGTGGACCCGAACTTGAGGCGGCGTTGGGAATCTACGCCGGGTTGCTGCGCGATTCGGCTGAGAATGTTCTGCGACAGCTTCGCCGGCACTTCGAATCGTACGCTGACAACTATCGCGCCCAAGCCGCCGCACAGCACAGAGCCCAAACGCTCACAGAAGGGGAAGAAGCAAAGATTCGTGCCGATTTGAAGTTGTTGGAAGCGCCTACTTTTCCAAATGGGTTGCCGCCGTCGGGGAGCCAAGTTCAACTTGTCCCGAACTGAACGTGGACTGATCGAGGAACTCAAACAAGAGCAGAAATGGCACTCCCGAAGGAAACCATTGCGCAGGTAACGTGTACGTCGACCGAACAGCCGAGGGTCCGATCGGTGAGCAAGACAAACGCACGCGGCCTCCAGGACGATTTCATAGGCCGGGAATCCGAGTTGCGCCGCTTGAGCGCTGCGATCCACAATCGGCAGAGTTTGCTCATCTGGGGACCGACGGACGCAGGAAAGACAGCGCTCGTCAAGAAAGCAATTGGCGAGCTTCCTGAAAAGCGACGGCAAACGTGCATTTACTCGAGCGGAGCAGTGAGCGTGCGGCAATTGGCGGAGGAGCTTGTGCGGGGCCTATATGCTGCCGGTGACCCCCTTGTGCGCGAGAAGTTGCGTGAAGGTGGCTGCCGCAAGCAAATCTCCGCTGCCCGCTGGTTCAAAGACCGATCCAGCGGGCAGCTAAAGGCAATCCTTTACCAAGCCGCTCAGAAGAGCCCATACACCTTTTTCCTCGATCACATGCCCGCGGCGACGCAGTCCATGGCGCGATTAATGAAAGAGATCATTTGGAGATGTAAGACTCCGGTTTATCTGCTGTCGCGCGGTTGCAGTCACGAAGAGATTGGATCTGCGTGGAGCATCTACTTCGCCAAGGAATATCACATACACGTCGGCCCAGTATCTGACTCTTCAATTCGGGAGCTACTGGAGAGATGCATCCGCCGCTTTGGTTTGGCGGACCTTGACCTCGGCCGTTTTCGCGAAGAAATCTTGCGGTTAAGCCGTCAACTACCGGGTTGCGTGACGAAGATGTGCGAATTGGCAGCTCATCCGCGCTACCATTATGGAGACCAGATTAAGGTCAACCTGGTTCACGTGGATTACTTGATGCGAGCCGATCCGTCCGGAGACAAATCGCCGGCACAAACATGAGCGAAACTTCGCGCTTACCAGATGGTACGGATCTGCTTGCAAGCCCGGATTCTCGTATCCTTGGTGACCAAGCCGATGCCCTCCGCCAAAGCCGTCGCACCGATCAGCCGGTCGCACGGGTCGCCAGAGTAGTCCGCTGGAAGTTGGTTGGCTAGAGTCGCAACCTTTACCGTGATCGGCCGGATTGCAGTCCGCGAGGTGATTCGCTCGACGAACGCTTCGGCGGTCCCGGAGATGTCCAGGCGGCCGTGCGTGGCTAGCCACGCCAACTCCCACAATGAGATTGCCGAGATAGCGATTCCGCTCTGTTGACTCGCTCGCCGAATAGTGTCCGCAGCCTTTCTTGACAGTTTGGCTGGCTCATTGGCAAGCCAGATCAAGACGTACGTATCGAGTAAGATCACTTCTTCATGACCTCCCACTGATCGAGAGAGGTCACAGGGGACTCAATATCCCCGACAATTTTGAACTCCCCTGCCATAAAACCAAAAACGTCCTCTTTCTTTGACGCGACGGGCACCACCTTTGCAACCGGGGTGCCTCGCTTGGTGATAACCACAGGCTCGCCAGTGGCCCGGACATCATCCATGACCGACAAGCAATGCGCTTTGAACTGGCCTGCTGGCATCCATTTCATAGTCCTCTCCTTATGTCCATGGTTATATCATAATGACCATAAGGCTTCAAGGAAAGTTCGGCACTTGATCCTGCGCAAACAGATAGCGACGGATGTCAGCTAGAGGGATTTTCCGATCCGGCTGCGTTTTTCGCGCGCATTCAAGCGACGGACGGGATCAAGCCCGCGGATCATGCGCGGCAAAGAGTGAAGAGGGAAAAGACGGAAGATTAAAATCGGGACCTCGAAAGATAATTCTGCGAGAGATGTGCATGGCGTGAGCGAAGCGGGCGGGGCCTGCTCGCCACGGCGAGCGAGCCCTGCCCCCTACGAAACCTTGAGTGCGGCACGGAATAACGTGAACTATAATGCCGACCAACTATGGGACTGACTCCGGGAACGAAGCTTGGGCCGTATGAAATTCAGTCGCTGCTGGGCGCGGGCGGAATGGGCGAAGTGTACCGCGCGCGGGACACGCGGCTGCAGCGCGATGTAGCGATCAAAGTGCTGCCGAGTTCGCTGGCGCACGATCAAGAACGGCTGCGGCGATTCGAGCAGGAAGCGCGGGCTGTCGCGGCGCTGAACCATCCAAATTTGCTGACTGTGTTTGACGTAGGAACGGCGCCGATTGCTCAGGCGGCGGAAGATGGCGGCACGGCTTCTGCTGGAACAACTACCTCGACCGAATCTCCTTACATTGTTTCCGAGTTGCTGGAAGGCGCGACGCTGCGGGAAAAACTTGCGGCGGGCGCGCTGCGCGAGCGCAAAGCGCTGGATTATGCGGTGCAAATTGTGCTTGGACTAGCGGCGGCACACGAACGTGGAATCGTGCATCGCGATTTGAAACCCGAAAACATTTTCGTAACGAATGATGGGCGAGTAAAGATTCTGGATTTTGGTCTTGCGAAATTGAGCGAACCGGCGCAAGCGGATGCGAACGCGACGGTGCAAGCTTCTGCCACGCAGGCCGGCGTGGTGATGGGAACGATCGGATACATGTCGCCGGAGCAAGTGCGTGGAAAACCGGCGGACGCGCGGAGCGACATTTTCAGTTTCGGAGCTGTGCTTTACGAAATGCTGGCGGGGCGGAAGGCGTTTCATGGGGAAACCGCTGCTGATTTGATGAGCGCGATTTTGACGCACGAGCCGGCTGAGCTAACCGCGACGAATTCGGAAATTTCTCCGACGGTAGATCACATCGTTCACCACTGCATGGAGAAAGATCCGCAGCAGCGATTTCAATCTGCGGGCGACGTTGCGTTTCAGTTGGGCGAGCTGAGCGGGATGCGATCGTCGACGGCGACGCGTGCAGTGGCCGAGAGCAGTGCGCACAACAAATTGCCCACGTGGATGCTTGCGGCGATCGGAGCGGCTGCCGCGGCGCTGCTAATTGGCGTCACATGGTATGCGGCGCGGGCCACAGCGCAAACTGAACCGGCAAAATTCGTGCAACTGACATTCCAACAGGGGTATGTGGCATCCGCTCGTTTCTTGCCGGACGGACAAAGCATTATTTGCGCATCGATGTGGGGTTCGGATTCAACGATGGGGCTTTACACAGGGCGAATGGATAGCCAGGGATTGCGGGCGATGGGAGTAGCGGCGGATTGGATCGCGTCTGTTTCGGCTAGCGGCGAGCTTCTGGTGATCCAAAACATGCGCAGGGTTGGAGCAGGATATGCCGTAGTGGGAACACTCGCGCGGCGGCCACTTGGAGGAGGCGCCCCGAGGCCAGTGCTGGAGAATGTGCAGTATGCAGACTGGGCGCCCGACGGAAAGAATTTTGCGGTGGTGCGGTTCGTACCGGAGACCCACGTGTACCGGCTGGAATATCCAGCAGGAAAAGTGCTGTACGAAACAGCGGGGTGGGTGAGCGATCCAAGGTTTTCACGCGACGGAAAAAAGATTGCGTTTCTGGATCACCCGATCTTCGGCGACGATCAGGGCACAGTTGCGGTCACGGACCTGGAAGGACACCGGAAACAACTGAGCGGATCGTATACGTCCACGCAGGGACTGGCGTGGTCACCGAACGGAGAAGAGATCTGGTACAGCGCGATACCTGGAGGAGTTTACCGGTCACTTTTCGGAACAACGTTGGGCGGGAAAGTGCGCTCGCTCCTGAGCGCTCCGGGAAACGTTGACATTCAAGACGCGCTGGCTGACGGCCGCGTGCTGATCAACGATGTGAGCGAGCGGCTGGTTCTGATGGTATCGACTCCCGACAGCGCGCAAGATCGCGATTTTACGTGGATGGATTGGGCTTATGGAGAGCGATTCTCGGCTGACGGCAAACAAATCCTATTCGGAGATCAGCACAGCGGGGATATGTACGGCGCGTTTCTGCGTAACCTGGATGGATCACCCTCAGTGCGACTCGGGGATGGCGACCCGAAGGATCTCTCTGCGGATGGGAAATGGGCGATCAGCGCTTTACCATCGAATCCCAAGCAGCTGATGCTTCTGCCTACGGGAGCTGGCGAACAACGCCAACTGACGCATTCAAAGATCAGCCACGAGACAGCACGCTGGCTACCCGATGGACGGATTTTTTCAATGGGCAACGAACCCGGGCACGCGGTGCGAACTTACCTGATCGATCAAAACGGGAACGAGACGCCGATCACACCTGAGGGAGTAGTAGCGGTAGCCGCGACGACGGATGGGAAGCGGCTTTTGATCAGGTCCGGGAACCCTTCAGTATTCCAGTTGCTCCCGATTGATGGCGGCCAAGCGCAGGCTGTACCTGAATTGCAAAGCGTGGAGAATCCTGTTGATTTCAGTTCTGACGACAAAGCGATCTACGTGACTCGCCGTGGTCATCAAGGAGCGGTGGAGATCTGGCGGGTGGAACTTTCCAGCGGGAAGCGAACACTGTTGCGCACGGTTACGTTACCCGACGCGCCTTCAGTAGCGTGTTGCGCAGGCGCCACCGTGACGCGCGACGGAAAAAGTTACGCGTACGTTTACGGACGCAGGATGGCGACGGAATATGTGGTGGAGGGGCTGCATTAGCCGCGCGGGCTGCTCGCGCGGTAAAGCGGGCGGGGCCTGCTCGCCACGGCGAGCGAGCCCCGCCCCTACACAAGGGATTTGGTGAGCGAGATTTAGTTTGGCTGTTGGTAGAGATCGATTACGTTTCCCGCGGGGTCGGTGAATCGCGCGGTGATTTCGGGCGCGTCGGAGCCGATCGGTTGCACAATTTTCCCGCCATTGGCAATGACCGCTTCGCAGGCGGCCGCAACACTATCCACCATAATGTAAATCAAGATTAAGATGGTTGAATTTTTGCGGCTTCGCTTTTCTTGGGTCAGATAACTTTGAAGCCGGATACTAAGGATTCGACGGGCAAGCGGCGCCGCCGGCGATCCAGATCTTCAGTTGGGCCACCGTGTCCGGGCGGGAAAGCGGAGGCAGCGTGCGCCCTTCGCCGGGATTCCAGCCCCAGCCGACCAGGTCGTCGTTCGCGATGTGATCAATCAACGCATCGAATGAGCGGCCGCCGTTCTGCTTCGGGTCCTTGATTTGCGCGCACAGCTGCGCGGGCGAACGCCCAACAAACACCATCTTGTGCTCGGGCGAAGGAAGTCCCCATCTGGGATTGCCGGGAGGCATGTGTACGCCCGGTAGATTGGCTATCTGGTGGCAGGTATCGCAGCGCATGCCATACACGCCGTGTCCGTCGGGACCGCGCTTCACGTTTTGAAGGTGCACGTGGCTGTCGTCACCCTGCAGCGGAGCATCACCCGCGGGGTGGCAATTCTGGCAGCGCGGCGAAGTCAGTACGCGATAAACTTGCAGAAACGCCGCGCGCGAAGCCTCTGCGTCGAGCTTGGGTGGCCACGCCTTCAACGAAACCGCGAGCGAAAAGGTCAGCGCACCCACTCCAGCAATTGCCAGCGCGCGCAAAATTACCGCATGCCGTTTCGAAATGCCTTCCCTCGTGTGCGCCTGGAACCAGCTCATGATTTCACTCCTGTTTCTCGCGCGAGATCGCTCGCGCGAATGGGCAGCCTTCGGATGCGCTTGCCTGTCGCCGCGAAGATCGCGTTCGCCAGGGCTGGGGCAGCCGGAGGCACGCCCGGCTCGCCGACTCCTGTGGGATTCGCCGTGCTCGACACGATGTGCACTTCAATCTCCGGCGTTTCGAAAATCCGCACCATCGGGTAGTCGTTGAAGTTGGTCTGCTCCACCCGCCCATCTTTCAGCGTAATTTCCGTCTTCAAGGCCGCGGTCAGCCCAAAAATGATTCCGCCCTCCATCTGCGCTTTCACCGTATCCGGATTGATCACCAACCCGCAATCCAGGGCGCAGACTACGCGGTGAACGCGCACCGCGCCGTCATCTGCGACCGACGCCTCGATCACCTGCGCTACATAACTATCGAACGAGAAGTGAGTTGCGATCCCGCGCCCGACTCCGGCCGGAAGAGGTGATCCCCAGTTCGCCTCTTGCGCCGCCAGATCGAGCACGGCCAGCATGCGCGGCTGGTTCGCCAGCAGCGCGCGCCGCAGTTGATAGGGGTCTTTCCCGCCCGCGTGTGCCACTTCATCCAGGAAGGCCTCGACGGAAAATCCGGTGTGCGAGTGCCCCACCGAGCGCCACCATTGCACGGGGACGCCAATCTTTGGCGTATGCAGGTCCACCTGCAGGTTCGGAATGCCATAGAGAATGTCAGCCGCGCCCTCGACGGAAGCGGAGTCAATCCCGTCCTTGATTCCGAACGCTTCGAACGGGGTGCCCTGCATGATGGATTGGCCCACGATGGTATGCGTCCACGCCACTGGGTTGCCTTGCGCGTCCAGGCCCGCCACGAAGCGGTCATGCCACATGGGCCGATACCAGCCGCCCTTCAGGTCGTCGTCGCGCGTCCAGACTACTTTCACCGGAGCCTTCGCGGCCCTTGCCACGTTGACGGCTTCCACTACGAAATCGGAAGCCGGGTTGGCGCGCCGGCCGAATCCTCCCCCGAGCAGCGTCGTGTGAATCCGCACTTTCTCCGGCGGTAGGCCCGCCGTCTTTGCAGCATTCGCGCGGTCCACCGTTTCGAATTGCGTTCCCGTCCAGATCTCGCAGCTATCGGCGCGCAAATCCACCACGCAATTGAGTGGTTCCATCATGGCGTGCGCCAGGTACGGCACGTCATACTCGGCCGTAAGGGTCTTGGCCGCGGTTTTCAGCGCCGCCTCGGGATCGCCAGTCTTTTTCGCCACCGTTCCAGGCTTTTGGGACGTCTCGGAAAAATCGCGGAGCATCTGCTCGGTGGAAAGCCCGGAATTGGGACCCAGATCCCAATGCACGGTGAGCTTGTCACGCCCTAGCTTCGCCGGCCAGAACCCGTCGGCGATCACAGCTACGCCCGAAGGCACCTGCTCGACCGCCTTCACTCCCGGCACCTTCAGCGACTGCGTAGCGTCAAAATCGAGCGCTTTCCCGCCGAACACCGGCGACCGGGCTACTACGGCCGTCAACATTCCCGGCAGGTAGATGTCCAGCCCGAATTGCGCCGTGCCGTTGGTTTTCGAAGGCGTATCGAGCCGGCGCATGGGCTTGCCGATCAGGGTGAACTGGCTTACATCTTTCAGCGGCACATCCTGGGGCGGCGCCAGTTTGGCGGCCGCGTTGGCAAGCGACCCATACGTCGCGCGTTTGCCGCTTGAGCCATGAATCACCACGCCATTCCCTACGTGGCAGCTTGCTGCGTCCACATGCCATTGATTCGCCGCCGCTTGCACGAGCAGGGTGCGCGCTGCGGCGCCCATCTTCCGGTAGCGTATCCATTCGGCAGGAGAGGTGGTGCTGCCGCCCGTCATTTGAACTCCATACACAGGATGGTTGTACACGGCGTCCACTGGAGCGGCTTCTACACGAATCTTCGACCAATCCGCCTCCAGCTCTTCGTTCAGTAGCATGGGCAGAGACGTGTAAATCCCTTGCCCCATTTCCGAGTGCGCGGAAATCACCGTCACGCTTTCGTCGGTCCCGATGCGCACAAAGGCGTTGAGCGCCACGTCCTTTTCTTCCGCCGCGAAGACGTCCGAGTCCATGCCCGGCACCGACGCGTACAAGCTCACCAGCAGCCCGCCACCGGCGGCCGCGCCGATCCGCAGAAACTCCCGTCGCCCCACCATTGGCGGCGCGCTCATTTCGCCCTCCGCTCGCTCGCCAGCTCGGCGGCCTTGTGAATGGCCCTTCGAATTCGCGGATAAGTACCGCACCGGCAGATGTTTCCCCCCATCGCTTCGTCAATATCGGTATCCGTGGGCTTCGGATTTTCCGCCAGAAGCACCGCTGCGCTCATGATCTGCCCAGACTGGCAATACCCGCACTGCGGCACGTCTAGCTCGATCCACGCCCGCTGCAGCGGGTGCGTCAGGTTCGGCGACAATCCCTCGATGGTGGTGACGTGCTTTCCTTCCACGTGCGAGACCGGCGCCACGCACGACCGAATCGCCTTGCCGTCCAGATGCACGGTGCAAGCCCCACACAAGGCCATCCCGCAGCCGAACTTCGTCCCGGTGAGGCCCAGCGAATCGCGCAGCACCCACAACAGCGGCGTCGAAGGCTCGACGTTCACCTCGACGGCCTTTCCATTCACCAAAAAGCTTGTCATGTGAGGAGGTCTCCTTCTGGCGCATCCGGCGTACAGAGCTTTGCAATTCTGGTTGGATGGGATTGTACACCTCAAGGTCACATGGCAGGAGTCCGTCGCATTGTGTTCCCAATTCAGCGGCGGTCCCCTATAATCCGACGCGATTTGCCACAAACCAATGCCTGCTGAGCGCAACGAATCCGGTGCGGGACAATACTCCATCGCGATCATTACTCTCGATGAGTCCGTCTTCCCCGAGATGCGCCGTTCGCTGGCCTCCGAATTCCATCTGACCCTGGCTACTACCGAGCAGCAGATCAAGAATCTCGTGGAAGATCTGGAACTCCACTGCATCTTGTTTGACCTGGACAGCGTGGGCGAAGGCGCCTCTGATGGCATTGACGTGTTGAAAGAAATACGCGCGATCCGCGATGACCTTGTCCTGATGGCAATGACGCAGTCCCGCGACCGAAGTATTCCGCTGCGCGCAAGTCAGGCGGGCGCCGACGAGTTCTTCCTGACGCCGGTGAACTACGCGGTGATGCAAATTGTTCTCGAACGCGCCATCGAGAAGCGCACTCTGGAAATTGAAGGCCGCCGGATGCTCGAGCAGGTTGAGAGCAAGGCCGCCTTCTGCTCGCTCATCGGCGGTAGCGCGCCCATGCAGAAGGTTTACCAGGCCATACGCGCGGTCGCCGCTGGCAATACCAGCGTTATATTGCGCGGCGAGAGCGGCACCGGCAAAGAGCTGATCGCAGAGGCGATCGTGCAGTTGGGCAGCCGGGCGGAGAAGCCCTATATTTGCCTGAACTGCTCTGCTTTGCCGGAGACCTTGATCGAATCGGAGCTCTTTGGCTACGAGAAGGGCGCGTTTACCGGCGCCGATGAATCCAGGCCCGGTTTGATCGAGTCGGCCCACTCCGGGACGCTATTCCTGGATGAAATTACGACTCTGACCCCCAATCTGCAGGCCAAGCTCCTGCGGGCGCTACAGGAACACAGCGTGCAGCGGCTGGGCGGGAGATCGGCAAAGAAGATTGACTTTCGTCTTATTTGCGCCACCAACGAAGACTTGGAAGCATTCGTAAAGATGGGGCGGTTTCGCGAAGATCTCTACTACCGCATCAACGTGATCCCTATTTTTGTGCCGCCGCTGCGTGAGCGGAAGGGCGATCTGCCCTTGCTGGTGGACCATTTCCTGCGGATTTATTGCAACTCGGCGAAGAAGCCTTTCAAGAGCATCCAGCCCGAAGTTGTTGAAATTCTGGAAGACTATTCGTGGCCGGGAAATGTCCGCGAACTTGAAAATATTATCCAGCGGCTCGTGGTGATGAATGACGCCCCAGTGATCACAGCCGAGCAACTCCCGCAGACACTGCTCTATTCCAGCGCGGTGAGCCAGGAGGCCATTCTCATTCCCGGGAATGGCGTGGATTTCGATGCTGAGATGCGTCGCATCGAAATCGCTTACCTCAACGCAGCGCTCAAGCGCACCGGCGGTAAAAAGACGGCTGCCGCAGCTTTGCTGGGGATTGACGTTCAGCGGATGAAGTACCTCTGCCGCACACTGCTGGCGGAAAAGGGTTAAATATTAACCTTCATAGGGTTAAACTTTAACCTGCGATGGATTTTTCAGAGTCGCGCATTTTTCCTTAGGATCCCCCTATACCTACAAGCGATTGAATTCAAAGGGACAAGGTCGGCGCCGTTGAGCGGTGTGCGGTTTGGAACCCCGCCTGCTGTAGTGTAAGGTGAGCAGGGCCGGGGAAGAAACCCGAAATCAGCGAAGAGGAGACGAATCCGACATGTCCATCCAAAAGAAGTCTTTGATCAGCACCCTTAAGACCGCCAAGAAGGCCAAGGTGGCGTCCGCGCCGCTAGCGGAAGTTCAATCTGGCAAGAACGAAAAGAGGCCCGTCAAGGTTATGGGCAAGGTTTTGGGCAAGACCATGGGCAAGACCTTCGGCAAGACCTTCGCCAGGGTTAGCTAAGTCCAGTCTCTCAGCGAGAAGGCTGCCCCCGCAGCCTTCTCGCATCTACCATACCTTTCGGTCTACGAAGTTTTTCACTTCCTGCCAAGCCATCCCCGCAAGGCTTCTTCTTTTGCCATAGATGCGCGCGGTTCCCGTCATTCCGGGCCTGAGGCTGCCGTCCGGGTTGTTCGCAAGCAGGTCAGCCACATAAAAATGCGGCGACGTAATGCCCCGATACTGCGACTGGTCGACCAACTCAGGGTCAATCTCTGAAGATAGGGAAGAAATGGCCGCCGTTTGCGCATTCCACTTCCTGAAATCGCCTTCCACTTCGAGCCGCGCCGGCGCGCCTACACGGATCTTGTATACGTCCTGCTCGGGCACGTAGATACGCGCCCGTAGAACGCTCGTGTCACCTATATTGAGCAACTCTGTGCCCGCCGTGACGTACGATCCCAGGCGGTCGCCCGCACGCGGAGTAAGCACAATTCCCGAGATGGAACTGCTCAGCTCGAGGTTTCTGGCTTCGGAGGAGAGTTCGCCGGTCTGTTGGGCCAGACGCTCTCTCTCGCGCGTTGCCACACCAAAGTCGCGATAGCGCAGTGCCGCCGAGGTGGCCCGGTCCGACGCGACCGTGTAATCCGCCTCGCTGCGCGCCAGGTTCGATTGCAGGGGCACATTCCGCAGCCGAATGAGCGGCATACCGGCGGCAACCGAGCTTCCTTCATTTGCAGAAATGGCGGTGATAATTCCTGGCACCACCGCGCGGACCACGGCTCGCCTTGAAGGCTCCAGCACGAACTGACCGGCGGCGGAATCGTGGCGAAGGGGTAGCAGCAGCACAATCGCAGCCACTGCTGTTAGCGCTATCGAGCGCGAGGGTGTGAACCACGCCTTCACACGGTCCTTCTTATCCAAGTAGACGAATTTCATAAAGTTCACCAGCATTCGAATTCTGCTTCGAAAGATAAGTGCTGCGGTAGCGACTTCCGGCACGAACGACCAGTCCGGGTCGAAGTTTCGAAAAATATTGCCCACGAAGCGCGCGATGATGTAAAGCAGCGAGTAGCTGTAGAGACCCGACAAAATCGCGTAGATACCGTATCCTAGCCGCCGCCGCTTTGGAATGTAGGGAACTTCGACAGGAAGCCGCCAGATGTTTCGTTTGACCCAAGCCGAAAGATAGGCGGTAGACGCCTCTTTCAGGTCCACGATGCCGAGCATTTCGCACATCATGTGGTAGCCGTCCAGCTTGATCAGCGGATTCCAATTGATCAGCGCAGCGGAGATTCCCGTGATGAGCATCACCGTGTACGCCGCGTTGTGAACCAGGGTGTCCGGCGGAGTGTTCCACCAGATCGGCGTAGCAATGGAACAAACGATTAGTTCCGCCCACACGCCCGCCATCGCGATCACCAATCGCTGATAACGCGTCCCTTTGACCTCGCCCTCGGTGGTGTCCGTGTAGAAGGCCGGCGTGAGATAGATCAACGCAAAACCCATGGCCGGCACACGCCCACCGTAGTGCTTGCAGGCGTGCCCGTGACCGAATTCGTGGACTGCCAGGACCACTAAGGCCAGGAGATAGAACTGGATAAGGTCACCCCACGATTTATGGGAGAAATTGTAGAATTCCAGCGTATCGCGGCCGATTTCGGACCAGTGCGTCACCGTGATCCATGCCGCGAAGGCAAAGGCGCACAGCGTCAACACGGTAAACCACGGCGTGTAGATGAATTTCGTGTACTTATAGAGCCATGTCAGGAACTTATCTGGATTGAAGGCGGGAAAAGCGTAGAGCGAAAGATCGCCGTATTTCTTTTTGGTTTTGAGCAGTTTGTGCCGCTCTTCGCTGCTCTTTTGCATCAGCAGGATATTTTTTTCCTGCGGCGTCTTGTACCAGAAATCCACCGCCTCGAGTTCGCTGGCGAACTCGCGAATGGCCTCTGCGCTGTACACTGTGCCTGTTTGCCGCGAGTAGAGTTCCGAGATTTGCTCGTACGAGCGTTGGCCGTCGAATAGCTGAATCAATGTCCAATTTTGCGGCGGAAATTTGTACATTGCCTCCGCGCTCGGCACGTAGACGCGAATCACGCGCTGGCCGTCTTCGACGTGTTCCTTCAGGGTGATTCCGGGATCCATGCGAGGGCAGCCCTGCAGGACCCTTCTGGCCGGCATGTCAGGCAGGGCGACGTTCAGCGCTTCGGTGATGTTCATTGAGGATTCTGGATTCGGATACTGGCGGTCATGCCCGGACGCAACGCACCCTTTGCCCCTTGGATTTCCGCCAAAACCTCAATCGTTCCACTGGATGGATCTACAACGGGGCTGATTTCGATGATCTTGGCGGCATGCTGCTCTTGCGGGACGTCTGGCGACGTCAGCGACAGTTCCTGCCCCATTCTTACGTGTCCAATAAATCCCTCGGGCAAAGTGAATCGCAGACGCAGGGGGGCCTCCGCGGTGACCCAAAACAACCGGTCCCCCTTCGAAATGCCCTGGCCAACTCGAATATAGCGCCGCGCAATCACGCCATCGAAAGGGGCGGTGATGCGCATTTTCTCTAACTCTAGCTCGAGCGAGCGTTCTTCCTGTTTCGACGACGCCAGCACTTCACGCACCCTCTGAATGTCCCATTCCTCGGACTCCGCGTTGTACTTGGCATGTTGTAATTGCTCTTCCGACCAAAGTCGCTCGTTATAGAGCTTCTGCGCGCGCGAATAGTCGGCTTCCATCATCTTGGCTTCCGCTTCCCAGTTCTTCAAATCATTTTCGACACTGCGGGTCTTGGCGCGCGCCGCTTCCAGATTGGCAGCGAGCTGCCGGTCGTCAAGTCGCGCAAGTTCGTCGCCTGTCTTGACGCGCGTATTGACGTCGGCCGATAGCCGCTCGATTACGCCGTCCCGCTGCGCGGTGACATCCACCTGGTGTTCCACGATGAGGGGACCGGAAACCATCAAGAATCCCTCGCTCTTCAGCATGGAAGGTGAAGGGCTCGAAGAAATAGCTGGAGACGGGGGCAGCGCTGCGCGTGGCGGATCGGCCGCGGCCGTGGTTCCAGACCTGTCCCCACCGCACGCGCCTGTGAAGACCGCCGCTGCCAGCAGCGCAACTGGTAGACATTTCTTGGTGAATTTCGACTGGTGCATCTTTACCATCCAAACCAAGCCCAAATCTTCGAGTAAAGCCACATCACCGGGCGACGGAATAGTACATAACCCGCCGGATGCCAACCCACGGAAATCTTGCCGCGTCCTTCCATGCCCGTTCGAATGGCGCCGTCGGGATTCGCCAAAAGAACGCGCGCGAAGAACACTCGCGAGTCGCCCTGCTGTTCACTCTTGGGGCTGACAATTACCACAGTACCGTGAAACGTGCGGGTAGCGTAACTATTCAATTTGACGGCCGCCTTGGCACCGGGGCGCAAGAGGCTGGCATCTGCGTCCTCGACGGCGACGTCCGCCATCGCGCTTGATGCATCCACGACCTCGACAAAGCTCTCCCCGTACTGCAAGTGGCGCCCTGCGGCATTTTCGACGTGCGGCGTCGCAACAACCCCATCAATCGGCGAGCGGAGTTGCGCGCGGTCCAGAAGCTCCCCCGCGCGGTCCACCGCGGTCTTCCAATAGTCGGCTTGTGTGCGTTGAATCCCTGCCTCACTGCCGTCGCTCGCCGCCAGCGAACGGTTCATTTGCAAAATAGCGGATTGGTACCGCGCCTGCGCCTCCGCGAGCGCAGACCGGTAGTCCCATGCGTCCATTTCGGCGAGCACCTGCCCCTGTTTTACGGCTTGGCCCTCGTGGACGTAAACCTTGCCCACGACTCCTTCGAATTCCGGCTGCACTTGCGCCCGGTGCACCGGCGCCACAATGGCATCGCCAGACACGCGCATGGGCAGGGGGCATATCGCCAGGAAAACCACCACCGCGGCCGCCAAACTCAGGAATGCGATCCTGCGCCTCTTCTCCAGCGCCATAAACCGGCGCTTTCTTTCGAGCACAGGTTCCAGCAGGGAGATGAAGGGAACTTCCTTGTACATCTGCGCATTCCGCAGCGCAACGGTTGCTTGGCTGGCGAGCACCTGCAGAATCTCAATGTGCACAGGCGCCAAAAAATCGGGATCGCTGCTCTCTAGGCTCAGGGCGCCCACACGCCCGGTGTCATCGCTGAGCGGCAACGCATAGAAGCCTCGCATCCCTGTTTCGCGGAAGTAATTCCGGAATTTGTCGCGAGTCTCTTCGCGGTCGGCGTCTATTTCTTCGCCATGCTGCCGCACGTGAACGATTTCTTCGGAGAGCGCGGCCCACTGAAGAATGTGATTCAACGGGGCGATTTCCGGGGCGTCCGTATTGAGTTGCGTGACGCCGGTGACCGCACTCAATTTGAATCGTCCGCGTTGATCGAGAGCCAGAGCGGCCCGTTCATAGGGGATCACCACCTGGGGCGCGTTCACAATTGTTTGGAGCATCCGCTCGAGATTCAGGGTCGAGGTAATTTCATGACTGACGGTAACGAGCGTCTGCAAGATCTCCACTTTGCGCTCGGCCATCAACAGGCTGGCGTTGCGCAAAGCGATCGAGGCTGTCTCGGTCAGGCTCGTTAGGACAAACAGATCGTCATCATCAAAGGAACTTCGATCGAGCTTGTTTATCGCTTCAACGACGCCCACCAAAGATTCGCCGTCCATGATCGGCGCGGTCACGAGCGAAAATACTTCCTCGCGGATGTCCCCGTTACGCTCCACCAGGCGTGGATCGCTTTTTTCGCCGATCAGAACCGATATTCCATCATCGGAAACGTCGCCCGCTATGCCCTCACCTGGTTTTTGGACACTGCCTACCGAGGTTGTAGCGTCGTGCCCGGCCTGGTGCATTAGCCGAAGGCTCTCATCGGGCTGCAGAAGCCAAATGTTTATCGCCGCACATTCCATCACCTCGCGAAACTTCGCGCCCATGATGGGCAGCAGGTCGTCCATTTCGAGCGTTGAGGCGAAGACCTTTTCAAGGTCATACAGTTGCGTGAGGCGGTTGATGGATACCAGCGAATCGTTGCGCTCGTTTTCATAGGCGAGCGCCGCCGCGAGCGCCGCGCCGCCAATGCTGGTTATGTGGCTGAAAGAGGCGAGGTCCTGGTTTGAGATCTCCTTTGTAAAATCGAGGATTTCAATCGCACCGATCAGGCTTCCGGCATTGGTGAGAGGTAAGTAGGCCAGCGAGGCGAGCGCCCGGCGGATGTCCAGATGGGCGTAGCTTTCCCGGCGAAGCTTCTCGCCGGAAATAGCCAGCGGAGTCCCTGAAACACGAAGCTCGTCAAGCGTCCCAAGTCCACTCTTGACGGTCGAGGCCTTCACTCCGGTCTCGCCCGCGGTGGCCTTCGGAACCCAAACTTCGGCGCCTTCTTGCCGGGCGATGAGGTAAACGTTCACCGCCGTGTCGGGCAGGGATTCTGCGACGGCTCGCGCAATGGTGCGGGCGCGCGGCAGCACTTCTCGGTCCGCCAGTACGCGCGCACAAAATTCAGCGAGGTCGCTCTTCATTGCGAGAATGCCCGTTCACCGGTATGGATCCAGAAGACTGCCTGCGCAAACCCTGAGGAATCTTCTCCCCTTGCAAATTACCCGGGGTTCTTCTAATTTGAGCGCGCACTGTAGCAGACGAAAACTGTCAGCGCAAGCACGTCCAGGGCCTATTCGGGCGCTCTTGCAGGGTCGGGGGAAACGCTATTGGACATCGAGGTTCGAACCCAATCAGAAGTAAAGATAATCAAGCTGCAGGGACGCCTAAGCCTGGGCGAGCCGCTCGATCAGGTGACCGGGACACTAAAGGACTTGCTGAACGCAGGCCACATCTACTTTCTCTTGGATTTGCAGGAAGTGCCGGCGATTGATTCGAGCGGGATCGGACTTCTGGTTCGCTATCTGACCGCCGCCAAACAGCGCGGCGGATCTCTAAAATTGCTCAATCCATCGAAATTTGCGGTGCAAACCCTTAAACTGGTGCGAGTGCTGAGTCTTTTCGAAGTTTTCGAAGACGCGCAGCTGGCGGTCGCATCCTTCGGTTTGGGAGCCTCCGAAGCCCCGGCCTAGTAAGCCCTCCCATCCTAGCCGGTTGCGTTCAGACCAATTCAGTTTGTTCCACACATCGTTGTATTGACCCTGTCGCAGGCGCGGCATATATTTCGCGCTCGATTTCCGTCGTGGAGACATCGTGTTCGAACGGTGGTTCAGGCTGGCCGAAAACGGCACTACTGTCCGGCGAGAATTGCTGGGAGGCGTGACGACATTCCTGACGATGTCCTACATCATTGTGGTCAACCCGCGCATTCTCGCCGAAGCCGGGATGCCGATTGAAGGAGTGCTTTTCGCCACCTGTGTATCCGCTGCGGTGGCGACGCTGGTGATGGGCCTGTGGGCGAACTATCCAATTGCCTTGGCGCCCGGGATGTCTCTGAATGCGTACTTCACATACTCCGTCGTGCTGGGGAGGGGAGTGCCATGGCAGACCGCGCTTGGCATTGTGTTTCTCTCTGGAGCGCTGTTTCTTCTCCTCACGCTGACGGGTGTTCGCGAACAAATCGTCAATGGGATTCCTGACTGCTTGAAATACAGCACCGCTGCGGGGATTGGGCTATTCATCGCGTTTGTGGGCCTGCGGAACGCGAAGATGGTCGTCGCTCAACAGGCAACCTTCGTAGGCCTGGGGACCTTCTCCGATCCGCAAGTGCAGATCGCAGCTTTCGGGCTGATCCTGACCGCGGTGCTAATGGCGCGGCGCATCGGCGGCGCGATCGCGCTAGGAATTGTGGCCACAAGTCTCTTAGGCATGTTGCGAGGCGCTGCGCAATGGCCGAGCCATATCTTTGCCTTGCCGCATCCGGCGGGCACGTTTTTGAAGCTGGACCTGCCGGGAGCCGTGCGTCTGGGGCTTGTCGAACTCATCTTCGTATTCTTCTTCGTGGACCTGTTTGACAACGTGGGGACGCTCGTCGGAGTGTGCGAGCAAGGGGGATTTCTGCGCGACGGCCACCTGCCGCGAGCAGGGCGCGCGCTGCTCGCCGATGCGGTGGGTACGATGTTCGGAGCCGCGACGGGCACCTCAACGGTGACAAGCTACATAGAAAGCGCCGCCGGAGTGGCGGCCGGCGCATGCACGGGTCTTGGAAATCTCGCGATTGCCGGGCTGTTCCTCGTAGCCGTATTCTTTTCGCCGCTGGTCAGCGTTATTCCTTCCTATGCGACCGCGCCGGCGCTGATCCTGGTCGGTGCGCTGATGTGCAAAGCCGTAGCGCGTGTGCGATGGGATGACTTTACCGAGGCCTTCCCGGCCTTTCTTACGCTGCTGGCCACACCGCTGACGTTCAGCGTGGCCACGGGACTGAGCCTTGGTTTGATTTCCTACACGCTCGTGAAGGCCGGCGCGGGCAGGCACCGCGAAATCAGCCCCTTAATCTGGGTCCTGACTGCTTTGTTTCTGCTGCGGTACGCTTACCTGGCAATCGCGTGACCCGCCCGATTCTGCTAATTTTGGCCAGCGCATGTCGAAACACGGGGCATCTGAACGAGGAGGATTGAGATGTATTCTCCGGCCAATTTCGCGACGGCGTTAGTGATGACGGCGTTCAGCGCGGTGTTCTGGGGATCCTGGGCCAATACTTACAAGGGAACCAAGAACTACGCGTTCGAATTGTTCTACTGGGATTACATCGTTGGCGTGGTCCTCTGCTCCCTGGCGTTTGCACTCACGCTTGGCAGCCGTGGCGTAGTCGGCGAGCCATTCCTGGCGAATGTTTCCGCGGCGAGTGGCGCCGATATCGGATACGCGATGGTCGGCGGATTTATTTTCAACATTGCGAACCTGCTTCTGGTTGCCGGCATTGCGATCGCCGGGCTTGCCATTGCATTTCCGATTGCGATCGGCATCGCTGTAATTGAAGGCGTTTTACTGAGTTACGCGCTGCAGCCGAAGGGAAACGGCGCCTATCTGGCTGCGGGCGTGACATTGGCCACTGCTGCAATCATCTTTGATGCCTTGGCCTACCGACGCCTCACCGGCGCTATGAAAGTCACGCGCAAGGGAATCGTCATAAATGTTGTCTCCGGTTTGCTGATGGGGGCGTTCGCGCCGTTCGTGACAAAATCACTCACCGCCGGACATCCTCTTACGCCCTACAGCGTCGCGGTATTTTTCAGCCTGGGCGCATTCGTTTGCTGCTTCTTCATCAATCCGTACCTGATGAGCCACCCATTGCTCGGCCAACCGGTATCTTTTTCCGGGTTCTGGAAGGCCCCGGCGCGGGACCACGCTCTCGGCGTCCTGGGCGGAATTGTATGGGGTTTTGGCGGCTGCTTTAACTTTATTGCCGCGGGATTTGTCGGGGTGGCGATTTCGTATGCGATTGGGCAGTCTTCACCGATGATCGCTGCGCTTTGGGGCGTCTTGGTGTGGAAGGAGTTTCGCGGAGCGGATGGCAAGGCCTGGGGTTATTTGGGCTTGATGTTCCTCGCATACTTGGGTGCGGTGACCATGATCGCGTTGGCGTATCAGAGCTGACGGGAGAGCGGAGCGGGCATGAAATTTCGAAACTGCATATACATTTGCGCGACATTGCTTACGTTGAGCGGAACGGCACGGGCGCAAGGAAAGAGAATGATCATCTTCGATCAGGACGCTGCTGGTCCGGGCGGCACCGACATGATGTCGCTCCTGGTCTTGCTGCAAGCGCCCGACGTTGACGTGCTGGGCGTGACGGTGGTGACGGGCGACGCGTGGCGGGATGAGGAAGTCGCGCATTCGCTGCGCTTGCTTGAACTGGTAGGACGAACGGATGTTCCCGTCATGGCGGGCGCGGCATTTCCATTGGTGCGCACGAAGGAATGGACGCTGCTCTGGGAAAAGATGTATGGCACGGTGACCTATCTGGGCGCATTCTCGCAGCGGCCCAATAGTCACGGACCGTTTGAGGTCCCGACTTTGCGCGAAGGCAATCCCACGACAAAGGCGGCCAGCGAGGATGCGGCCCACTTTCTCGTGCGCACCGTGCGAGCCCATCCCCACGAAGTGACGATCTATGCGGGTGGGCCCATGACCAATCTGGCGATGGCGCTCACTCTCGATCCGCAATTCGCGGAGTTGTCAAAGGGATTGGTGTTCATGGGCAGCAGCATCAACCCGCGCAGCGACAATCCTGAGTTCGCGACCAATCCCAGGCACGAGTTCAATTTGTGGTTCGACCCCGAGGCGTCGCACATCGTGCTGCGCGCCCACTGGCCGAGCATTCAAGTGACAACTGTGGACGTCTCCATCGAAACGCAGCTTACCCAGGAAATGTTCGACCAGATTTCAAAAGTCCAAACACCCGTTGCGCAGTACATCGCGAAGTATGACCGTGCGGAGCGAAGTTATCTTTGGGACGAACTTGCCGCGGCGTCTTGGGTGGATCCGAGCGTCATTACCAATATCCAAAAGGTGTATATGGACATCAATCTCGACCGTGGCGCGGGCTATGGAGACACGCTCATCTGGTCCAATCGCGTCAAGCCGGAGTTCGATGTGCAGCTCGTCAACGCGCAAATGGATGTTGACGCAAAAAAGTTCGATGAGCTATTTGTAAAGCTGATGACCGGCCCGACACCGGGCGCTCACAACCCGCTGATGCTCAAAGAGGCAGGCACGAATCAGTAGGCTTCTCATGCACGGTGCCAAGCCGCGCTAGCAGTTCTGAGTTGTATTTCTATCGAGGGGAGACCATGGCCAGAATCGTTGTTGTCGGCAGCTTAAACATGGATTTGGTGGCCACTACGCCGCGCATTCCGGTGGTCGGCGAAACCATCATCGGTACTACCTATTTCACCGAGCCGGGAGGTAAGGGAGCCAATCAGGCGTACTCCGCTGCACGCCTTGGCGGGGACGTGGCCATGCTCGGGAGGATCGGCGATGACGACTTCGGCCGCGAGATGCGGGACAACCTGGTGAAAGCCGGCTGTGACGTCAGCGGAATCCACTCTATCCCCGGAACAAGCGGTGTTGCGCTCATCTTTGTTGCAGAGGATGGGCAGAATTCCATCGTCGTTGTTCCCGGCGCCAACACATCATTCGCCCCGGAACACATCACCCAGGACCGCGCCCACATTCGCAACTCGAAGATTGTTCTCCTGCAGCTCGAGAATCCCGTGCCAACGGTGTTGGCGGCCGCGCAAGCCGCGAGGAAAGCTGGCGCGAAAGTCATTCTCGATCCGGCGCCGGCACCGGCCACACCGTTGCCGCCCGAGCTGATGCGCACCGTGGATATCGTCACACCGAACGAAACGGAAGCCGCGATACTGGCAGGCCTGCCGCCCGGCACACTCACGCCTCAGCAAGCCGTGGTCATCGGGCGCAAGCTGCAAGCGATGGGTGCTACCACGGTCGTCGTCAAGCTGGGAAGCCAGGGTTGCGTTATCGTTGCGCAAGACAGGCCCATCTTGCTTCCCGCGCCAAAAGTAAACGCGATGGATACGACAGCAGCGGGCGACGTTTTTGGCGCCGGACTTGGCGTGGCGCTGAGTGAGGGGCTTGATCTGCCAGCCGCTTGCAGGTTTGCGAATCACGCCGCGGCCCTGTCCGTAACGCGGCTGGGAGCGCAGATCGCCGTACCTTGCCGAGCTGAAGTAAATGTGTTTCTGAACACCGCCCAGATTGACGCCCCGACTACTCTGGAAGGTTAAAACCGGCATAGTCTGTGCAGTAGCCCCTCATTGTTCAACCGGCATGGCTGCTGGCTCGCGGTTGAAATTGTGTATCACCATTGCCGGCATGCGATAGAGTAAGCCTGACATCCGGGGTTGCGGATAGCGAGGTGGCGATATGAAACGATGCCTGCGGGCTGTTGCTCTTGCTGTTGTGGCCGTCGCTGTTGCGTCTTTCGGCGCGAACATTTGCGCGGCTCCTCTGCCGCAGTCCGCGGCGACGAAATTTGAAGTCTCCTTTCCCGGATCTGTCCATTCGAGCCCGATTACCGGGCGCGTCTTCATCTTCGTCTCTCAGAAGGAAACACCGGAACCACGCATGCAAGCGGGAGGTTGGGGCGATACGTCGCCCCTCTTCGGCTCCGATGTGAACGGGCTCGCTCCGGACCACGTTGCCGTGGTGGACGTGAGCACACCTGGCTATCCGACCCGCAGCCTTCGTGAGATTCCCGCGGGCGACTACTATGTCCAGGCGCTAATCAACGTTTACACCGAGTTCCACCGGTCCGACGGTCACACGATTTGGGCGCACATGGATCAGTGGGAGGGGCAGCAGTTCAACCGCTCCCCGGGCAACCTCTATAGCGAAGTACAGCGCGTACATCTCGATCCGTCCGCAGGTTACGACATTCACCTCAGCCTGGCGAAGGTGATTCCGGCCGTCCAGGTGCCAGCCGACACCCAGTGGGTAAAACACATCAAGATCCAGAGCGAGTTGCTCACAAAATTCTGGGGCCAGCCAATTTACCTCGGCGCAATTGTGTTGCTGCCCAAAGGCTATGACGAGCATCCGGACTCGCACTACCCGGTGATCTACCAGGAGGGGCATTTCGGGCTGGGAGCTCCCTTCGGTTTCTCGCCGGCGGATCAGCCGGTCAATGCCGATATGCGTGCGCGGCTTGCTGATTTGAACCGGGAGACCGGCCACGAGTTCTATCAGTCGTGGAACGCGGACAATTTCCCGCGCATGATCGCCGTTACGTTCCAGCATCCAACGCCATATTTCGATGATTCCTATGCGGTGAATTCGGCCAACAACGGTCCTTATGGAGACGCCCTCGTCAAAGAGATGATTCCGTATCTCGAAGCACATTTTCGGATGATTTCGAAGCCTTATGCCCGCCTGCTCACAGGAGGCTCGACCGGCGGCTGGGAATCAATTGCCGTACAGGTGTTCTATCCCGATTTCTTCGGGGGTACCTGGACGCTTTATCCGGACCCGGTGGACTTCCGGCGTTATCAATTTTCGAACGTCTATGAGGATGACAACGCGTTCTTCGAGCCGGGGCACACCTGGTTGCAGGCGCCGAGATACATGCAGCGCAAATCTGATGGGCAGCCCGAAGTCACTATGCAGGCAATGAGCCAACTCGAGGACGTCCTTGGCAGCCATGGACGCTCGGGGCAGCAGATGGAAATCTGGGAGGCGACGTACGGGCCCGTTGGCGACGATGGCTACCCGAAGCCTTTATGGGACAAGCAAACCGGCAAGATTGATCACAGCGTTGCGCTCTACATGCGCGATCATGGTTATGACCTCAGCTACAATCTCCGCACAAACTGGGCCACGCTCGGCCCAAAGCTTCAGGGCAAGATTCACGTCTATGTCGGCGACATGGACAACTTCTATCTGAATCTGGCGGTCTACGATCTCGAAGATGCGCTCAAGTCTCTCCAGAATCCGCCGTGCGATTGCGATTTTCAGTATGGCCGTCCGATGAAAGGCCACGGCTGGCAGCCGACCTCAAGCGCAAGTCTGGTCCGCTGGATGGCGGATCACGCCATGAAGAATGCCCCGGCGGGCGAGAACGCGGCCGCGTGGCACTACTGATCGCCGTCGCGGTCGGCAAGTATCGGCGGGAACGTCAGCGAGATTCGGGGTGACTGAGGCTAGGGAAGGTCCATAACTGAAAATTCTAGCGAAACTTGGATACCGGCGAGTTGGTACTAAAGGACGAAGCACGGATTTGCGCGACTGCTAACGAAAACGCTGCGAGTAAGCGCTCTGCTCGATGATGGCCTTCGGATCCTTCATAGCGATGATGGTCTTCAGCGCCGCCGCTTTGTCCACCGAAATCTGGTAAAGCGATTGGCAAATTTTGTATCCCATGTAGTAGCCGAGATCGGGTGGGCCCACCCGATTTTTGTCTCCACCGTTGTAAAGCCAGGGTTTTAGATCGTTCTTTTTCGTATCCTCCTGAAATTTGCTCCACAATTCCTCTTCGTGCGAATCGCCGTAAGGCTTTGTATCTTCGTCGATCTGGTTGCCCGTGATCAGTTCGGCGATAAAATCCGCGGCGCCTTCCTTCATCACTTGGGCTGTCAGGTCTTCGCCCTGCGCCTGCTGTTGGTAATGAATCAGTTCGTGAATCACGATGCAAACCACTTCCGTCAAATGAACCCGCGAGCCGGTGTCTGCGAACATTTCGGCGCCGATGATCAATCCGTTGTCGCTATCGGTGCCGCCGGAATTGCGGCGGCCAATCACGAAATAGACCGGCGGGAAAATGGCATCCGGATAGATCTGCTTTAGGTGTTCGAAGCCTTTGCGAATTTCTGGCGCGAAGCTTTGCATCTTTTCCGTGTTGGCGCGAACGCCCTCGTAGTATTTCGGATCCTTAAGGATCATTTGTGCGAGTTTGTCGCCGCTGATGATGCGGTCCGGGATGAAATCCTGAACGCCTTGCGAACCTTTCTTGATGTAATCACGATCGAGAATCGCAGCCAACTGATCGGGCGCAGAGTTGGCGGTTGCGTTCCACTCATCGTACGCCTGCCAGAAAAGGTCGATGTCGGTTGTGGAAATGACAGCGGTTTGAGGGTCGTGATTGCCGGCCGGCTTTGACGCTTTATCTTGCGCGCGAAAGCCGAAACAGAAAAGGCCGAGCATCGTGACGGTATAGACGACGCGCGGGCTGGTTCCATTCATGCGTTTTGCTCCTGCGTTAGGGCTGTCGGAGACCTTAGTTAAGATTGTGGCTTGGCGCTCCCATTTTTCGCTGCATCCAACAGCGGCGCCACGGCATAAACCACACGTTGTAGTTGCTGCTGTCCCAGCTCAGCAGCCGCGCGAGGTCCTGTTTCGCTTGGTCACGCGTGCGCGGAAACTTCACGGACAGTGAGCGGTCGCTGCTGAAATAGAGCGCCCGGAGATCGCGGCTCAGATACGCGATCCGTCGTAAAGAAACGTTACAAACAAGCATAAGGGCAGCACGAAACAACCCAACTTTGTGATTCGTGAAGTGCTCCTTTAGTCTTGTAAAGCTAGGGCGTCGCTCGCTTCGCGTCAGCCTCTGTATTCCAACGCAGACTGATCCAACGATGCGTCTGCGACGCTCTTCGTTGCCTGTCCGGAGCATTGAAAGAAAAACCTCATAATCGTCTGGAATTGTCGCTCCAATCCGGTTCAACGAACATGCGCATCAGAGCACGCGTAGAAGAATACTGGCATCGAGAATCATACGTTTCGTCACATATCAATTCAGATATAGTCGCTGAACGGTTATAAACGGATCACTATAATGCGGGCCGGATGCGACTACCTCCTGTGAGGCAACCGACCATATTCGCATCCGGTCCGCTCCCTTTCGCTCTCGAAGAACCTTCATAATGGTTCTTAGCCCACATTTCCATTTTGAATTCTACCTACGAACCTTTGGACGCTCATTTTCATCTATGTTTGTGCAGGTTTGAACGCGATGAGGCCGCTCTGGAGGTGCACACCCCGTGGGTGAGAAACAAGATCAGCCATTTCAGCTCTTGTTCAACGCTTCTTTGAAGGTCGATTTCCAAGGGTCGCGTGTCACTTCGAACGGTGGCCTGATTCTCGTGCGGAAATTGGATGAGCGGTTGGGACTCAGCGAACTTATAGACCAACACTTGACCGACTCTCGAGGGAAGAACACGCAGTTGCCGCTCGCGGACCTGTTGCGACAGTCGGTGTACAGTCGCCTGGCAGGATACGAAGACGTGAACGACGCGGAGTGCCTCTCCCAAGACCCCACCCTGCGGCTGATCGGTTCAGAAAAGATCCGGGACCGTGGCGCCGCTCTGACGTCTCGGCTCCAGTCGTTCGAAACTGACGTGCTAACGCGAGACGAGAACCTGGCTGGCCTGGAAGCGATCAACCGGGATTTGATCGCCCGGACGGAATCAGTCGATTCGCGGGAGCGTGTAGTGCTGGACATGGACAGCACCGAGATCCCGGTCTACGGCCAGCAGGAAGACAGCGCTTACAACGGCCACTTTGAATCAACCTGCTATCACCCGCTGTTGCTGTTCAATCGCGAGGGAGACTGTCTGGCCGCCAAGCTGCGTCCAGGCAACGTGCACAGCGCCGAGGGTTGGGAAGAACTCTTGCTGCCGGAGATTCGAACGGCAGCAGAAGCTGGACCATGAGGTGGTGTTTCGCGCTGACGCCGCCTTTGCCAAGCCGGAGATCTACGAGGCCCTAGAGGAGCGGGGCGTGAAGTACGCCATTCGGATTCCTGCCAACGACAGCCTGGAACGGGATATCTCGGAGCTGTTGACGCGCCCGGTGGGACGGCCGAGCCACAAGCCCATCGTGTCGTACAAGGGTTTTCTCTACCAAGCGGCGAGTTCGAAGAGGGCGCGACGGGTGGTGGCGAAGGTGGAGTTCCACTTCGGGGAGTTGTTCCCACGAGTGGGGTTCATCGTGACCAACCTGGAGACACCGAGCCGGGCGGTA
>Ga0182024_10003010_pt1 | contig 40875 bp, 35 predicted proteins | sample P32metaG_FD_120480 | JGI IMG/M metagenome (GOLD analysis project Ga0182024, IMG submission 120480) | Permafrost microbial communities from Stordalen Mire, Sweden - P3-2 metaG (Illumina Assembly) | ecosystem: Environmental > Terrestrial > Soil > Wetlands > Permafrost | place: Sweden: Stordalen...
ACATGGGGCATGATCGAAAAAGGACTAAGGGGGCATGCCTCTATCCTGGGCTTTTGCTCGGGTGCCGTTGCCGGACTGGTCGTGATCACTCCGGCCTGCGGATTCGTCGACCCGACCGGCGCGGTCATCATCGGGGTCTGCGCGGCGGCCGTACCCTACTTTTTTGTTACGACCGTGAAGGCTAAGTTCGGCTACGACGATGCGCTCGACACATTCGGCGTCCACGCGATCGGCGGCACCCTGGGGGCGTTCCTGACAGGCATCCTTGCGACCGGCTCCGTGAACATCAAATTGACCGCCGCAAACGACGCCGCAAAGCAGAATGGACTGGCGGAAGCGGTCGCCCACCACGCTCTTTGGACGGAGCAGATAAAGGCGATTTGCGTCACGCTAATTCTGGCGATCGCGGCGACGATGGTCATAGGGCAACTATTGAAGGCGCTTATCGGCCTTCGTCCGGCGCCCGACGTCGAGCGGCAGGGCCTGGACATGATCGAGCACGGCGAAGAGGGCTACATCGACTGAGATTTTTTGTGCGAAACGCTGGCGCATTGTGCCTCCGTCGCCCTAAAGGGCGCCCGCCGGAGGCATCCCTTCGGGACGATGCTTCGCATCGCCATCTTCGCCCTTCGCGCTGCGTCCGCTACGAGGCGCTCCGTTCCGCTACTTCTTTTGCGGCAAAGCCCGGGTTTTGGTCTCGGCTGCCAGTTTTTCCAGGAACGCGGTGAAAGGCGACGACCCTTCGTCGCCGCGCGCCCGCGAGCGGACGCTCACGGAGCGGCTTTCCGCCTCCTTCGGTCCGAGAACCAAAGTGTAGGGTATTTTCTCGAGCTCGGCCCGCCGGATTTTGGCGCCGAGCTTGTCGCTGTGCTCGTCGAGCGACGCACGGGCGCCGGCGGCCTTTAGCTCTGCGAGAAGGCTCCGGCCGTAGTCGAACGCCTTGTCGCTCACCGGCACGAGCCGCACCTGCTCGGGAGCAAGCCAGACGGGAAAGTCCCCGCCGAAATGCTCGATCAATACGCCGCAGAATCGCTCCATCGAGCCGAAGGGCGCGCGGTGAATCATGACGGGCCGGTGCGGCTGGTTGTCCGCCCCGACATACGAAAGGTCGAATCGGACCGGCAGGTTGTAATCCACTTGGACTGTGCCGAGCTGCCACTCGCGGCCGATCACATCCCGCACCACGAAATCGATCTTTGGACCGTAGAATGCGGCCTCGCCCGGCTCCTCGGTGAAATTCACCCCGAGGGTCTGTGCCGCCGAGCGGCAAGCCGCCTCCGCCTTGTCCCAATTGGCCGAGTCTCCGATGTATTTGCTCGAGTCCGGACCGCGCAGCCCGACGCGGACCCGGTAGTCGGCCATGCCAAGCGTCGTCAGCACGATCTTTACAAGCGACAGGCATCCCATCACCTCGGCCGCGACCTGTTCTTCCATGCAGAAAAGATGCGCGTCGTCCTGGGTGAATCCGCGGACGCGGGTCATTCCGTTCAGCTCGCCGGACTGCTCCCAGCGATAGACCGTGCCGAACTCGGCCAGGCGGACGGGAAGGTCGCGGTAGGAGTGAGGCTGGGAGGCGTAAATCTTTATGTGATGCGGGCAGTTCATCGGCTTCAATAGGAAGCCATCGAGCAGAAGATTGTCCGGTTTGACCCGGTCTTCCGGCACCGAATCGCGGCCCGTGCGCCGATTGATCTCGGCGCGGAAGTGCCCCGAGACCGCTTCCAGCCGCACGACCATCTCGGCGCAGGAGCAGCCCTCGTGAAGTATCTTCGCCAGCGACTCGTTTTCAACGAGCGGGGAGAATTGCGACTCCTTGTAATAGGGGAAGTGGCCGGAAGTTTTGTACAGGGCTAGTTTCCCTATGTGCGGAGTGAAGACCTGCTGGTAGCCCTGCTTTCGCAGCTCCTCGCTTATGAAGTTTTGCAGTTCTTGGCGGATCACCGAACCGGCCGGCGTCCACAGGATCAGTCCCTGGCCAACGTCGTCGTCGATGACAAATAGCCTGAGGTCCCGGCCGAGCTTCCTGTGGTCACGAAGCTTCGCCTGCTCCAATCGCTCGAGATGGAGCGCCAGCTCCTCCTTCGTGGGGAATGCGGTCCCGTAAATGCGCTGGAGCTGCTTGTTGTGCTCGTCCCCCCGGTGATAGGCGCCGGCGACGGAGAGCAGCTTGAATGCCTTCAGCTTCGAGGTGTAGCGGACGTGTGTGCCCGCGCAAAGGTCCTCGAACTCGCCGTTTTTGTAGAACGAGATCTTTTCGCCCTCGGGGATGTCGGCAAGCCGGCCCAGCTTGTAGCGCTCCTGGCCGCGGGATTTGATGATCTCCGCGGCCTCCTCGCGTGAGACCTCCCTTCGGGTGAACGGCTGGTTCTCGTCCGCGACTTTCTTCATCTCAGCCTCGATCCGGGTTAGATCCTCCGCGGTCAGCTTGTGGTCGAGGTCGATGTCGTAGTAAAACCCGGTGTCCGTCGGCGGACCGATGTCCAGCTTCGCGTCCGGAAACAGGCGGAGGATGGCTGTCGCCAGGATGTGCGAGCCCGAGTGGCGGAGTTCTTCAAGCGGAGTCATGGGCATGGAGATCGGATTGCGCTCATTTCCCGAGCGGTTCAAGGCTGTAGCCGTCCTTGCGGTCGAGCATCGACCAGCCGGCGGCGGAAATATCCTTTCGGAGAGCATCGGCGACGGCGAAGTCCTTTGCCTGTTTCGCAGCCCAGCGCTTTTCGGCGAGCGCAGAGACTGCCGCAGGGATATCCGCCTTTGGACGGGGTGAGTCCAGCCTCAGTCCCAGCGGGGAAAGGGCGTCGTCGAAGGATTTCGAATCGATGTTCTTAGGGCCGCGATTGACGACGGTGAACAGGGCGCCGAGCGCCCCGGGAAGATTGAGGTCGTCCTCGAGGGCTGCGAAAACGCCGGCAAACGCATTCTTGTCGCCGCCCGTGGATCCCACCAGGGACGCGCGGAAGGACCGCAGCGTCGCCAGCGCGCTTCCTGCCGCGTGAAGCGAATCCAGCGTGAAATTAAGCTGCTTGCGGGGATGGCCGGACAGAAGGGCGTACCGGACGGCCATGGGAGCGAAGCCCTTTAAGGCGAGATCATTCAGGGTGTACACATTGCCGAGGCTCTTGCTCATCTTCTTTCCGTCCACGAGCAGATGCTCGCTGTGGTACCAGTGGCGCGAGAAGACGACTCCGTTGCAGCATTCGCTCTGGGCGATCTCGTTTTCGTGATGGGGAAAGAGCAGGTCCACGCCCCCGGTATGCAGATCGATCGTGTCCCCGAGGTGCTTCTTGCTCATCGCGCTGCATTCGATGTGCCATCCCGGCCGGCCCTCCGACGCGTCGGCGGGGCCGGGCCATTTAACGTCGCCGTCCTCCTCGGACTTGTGGGCCTTCCAAAGGGCGAAGTCGCCGAAATCGTCTTTGTGATCGGCGTCGAAGACCGAATTTGTCACCTTTAGCTCGCGCTCCTTGATTCGGGAAAGTGCCCCATAGGCCGGGAACGAGGCGATCTTGAAGTAGACCGAGCCGTCGGCGGCGCGGTAGGCGTTTCCCTTGCGCATCAGCACCTCGATCATGTCCACCTGCTCGCGGATATGGCCGGTGGCGGATGGCTCAATGATCGGTGAAAGGCAGTTGAGCGCCTTGCAGTCGGAATGAAACAGGTCGGTCCATTTCCGGGTGATGTCGGCCAGCGGCCGTCCCTCGGCCTTCGATTGCGCGATCGTGCGGTCGTCGACGTCCGTGATGTTTCGGACGTGCAAGACCTTATCCGGGCCGAATTCCATCTCCAGCAGCCTTCGCAATACGTCATTGATGATGAAGGTGCGAAAATTTCCTATGTGGGCGGGGCCATAGACAGTCGGGCCGCAGTTGTAGAAGCGGAATACCCCGTCTGGGCGCGAGGGCTTAAGTTCGCGCACTTCGCGGGATAGGGAATCGTACAGGCGTAGGGCCATGAACAGGCCAGTTAAAGGGTGGCGCGGCCCGGTCGGAAGCGAAATATGCGCGGCTCCCCCGGCGGGCCGGGAGGTTTCCCCGACCACTGGCCGGCAAAGTTTTGCGTGAAACAGGCGGGATTTGGGGTTAGGGTGTCCGCTCATGCCCGAAAACTTCAAGTTGGACCTGATCCATCGCCCCCGCCGGTTGCGCCGCACGGAAAGCCTAAGGCGCCTCGTCGCGGAGACGAGGCTCGCCCCCGCCGATTTCATAGCGCCGCTCTTTGTCGTGGAAGGGAAGGGGAGCCCCGAACCGATTTCCTCGATGCCCGGGGTTTTTCGATTTTCAATCGCCGACCTGGTGAAGGAATGCCGGGCCCTTCGCCGGCTGGGCGTGCCCGCGGTGGCGCTTTTCCCAAAAATCGCGGCCGGTCTGAAGGACCCGGAGGGGACCGCGGCCCTGGGCGAGGACGGGCTGATCCTGCGCGCTGTGCGCGCAGTCAAGCGATCGGTGCCCGATATCGCGGTAATGACGGACATAGCCCTGGACCCCTATACGACCCACGGCCACGACGGCGTTCTCACGGCCGCGCGCGACGATGTCGACAACGACCGCACGGTCGGGATCCTCGTCCGCATGGCGGTGCTCCACGCGCGCGCGGGGGTCGATCTCGTCGCGCCAAGCGACATGATGGACGGCCGCATCCGGGCCATCCGCCTGTCGCTCGATTCCGCGGGGTTTGCCGCAACGGGCATCATGGCCTATTCGGCCAAGTTCGCCTCGGCGTATTACGGCCCGTTTCGCGACGCGGTCGGCAGCGCGAAGGCGGCCGGGACGCCCCTGCTCGGGAAATCCACGTACCAGCTCGATCCGGGCAATCGGCGGGAGGCCCTGGCCGAAATCTTTCTGGATGAGTCCGAGGGGGCCGACATCCTGATGGTCAAGCCCGCGGGGCCCTACCTCGACATCCTCCGCGAGGTGCGCGACTCCACGCTAAAACCGGTCGCCGCCTACCAGGTCTCCGGCGAGTACGCTCAGCTCCACGCCGCCGCCCGGCTCGGCTGGCTCGACCTGGCCCGCACCCGTCACGAATCGCTTCTCGCGATCAAGCGGGCAGGCGCGGACATGATCCTGACGTATTTCGCAAAGCAGATGGCCGCCGAGCTGGCGGGATAACCCGCTTTCGCGGGCTACCGCTTTCCGCGCGAGCGTTTCCGCGGCTTTCCATCGGAGGCCTCGTCCCCGTCCTCCTCGTCGGAATCTTCCTTCTCGTCGTCCTCGTCTTTGTCTTTCTCGGGCTTGTCCTCGTCCTTGTCGGCCGCCTCCTCGTCCTCGTCCCACTTGAGCGACTCGTCGTTCTTGAGCTTCTCCTCCTCCTCCTCGTCAAGCTCCGGAACATCGTCGTCCTCGTCCTCCTCCACCGCGTCCTTTGCGGGATGCTCCTCGTCCGTGTCGTGCCCCGCGGGCATGTAATCGAGGATCGCGCTCAATTCCTCGAAGGTGTGGACAGCCCTGCCCTCGATGAAATGCGCGTTTTGATCCTCCCGTATCTCGTCCTCGACCTCATCCACGGACAGCTTCGCCTCAAAATCGAACAAATCGTTTAGCATCTTCACGCGGCAGCGGGTCAGGTGATCGAGAAGATCCGCGTACGGGCCGTTTTCCTCGTCGAGAATGTCGGGCAGGGCAAACAGCTTTTCGTCGGAATCGAAGAGCGATTCCTTGACGCGCTTCAGCCGCACCTTCCCGCTTCCGAGGTCGCGCTCGATGCGAAATGAGATGAACGCCGCCTCAAAACTGTCCTGGTCGAAGCCGTAATCGCGCAGCGGCTCCACAAGCTCGATCAGATGGGAGAGCTGGCGGGGGTCGATGATGCTGAGGCCGTCCACGTCCCAGCGGACGGGGTCGCTTGTCTCGGCTACCCACCAGTTGTGGTCTTCGCCGAGGCGTACAATGCACCATTCGAGTGTTGATGTCGGTTTCGCCATTGGGATCAGGTCAAATTCGAGGCGCAGCGTGCGAGGGGGTGTTGAAAAAACAAGCTCAAAAAGTGTTCTGTGTAACATGCAAGAATAAAAGGCCTTGTATCTCTCCGATGGGGATGCTTCCTATGCCCGCGATGGGCTTTTACTACGAGCGGTGGGTCAGGCCCGTGCTTTTTCGACTGGATCCAGAAAAAGCGCACGAGCGGGCCATCGACTCCCTTGCCTTGCTCGGCGCGTTTCCCCCTCTCTGCCGGGCTCTGGAAAGTTGGGTTTCGCGCAATGGGGCGGCACTGCGGCCCGTCAGCGCATTTGGAGTGAATTTTCCGAACCCGGTCGGGCTGGCTGCGGGATTCGACAAAAACGCCCGCGCCTGGCCGGCGGCTGCGGCGCTGGGTTTCGGCCACGTAGAGGTCGGCACAGTGACGGCGCGCGAACAGCCCGGCAATCCGAGGCCCCGGGTGTTTCGATATCCATCCCGGGAGGCGGTGATCAACCGGTTGGGATTCAATAACGCGGGCGCCACCGCCGTGGCATCCCGCCTGGCGCGCCAGGCCCGGCCAGGGCGCCGCCGGATCCCCTTAGGCATCAACATCGGCAAATCGAGGGCCGTCGACCTGGAAGAGGCTGCGGGAGACTACCTTGCCAGTTTCGGACGGCTGGCCGATTTTGCCGACTACGTCGCGCTCAATGTCTCCAGCCCGAACACGCCCGGGCTGCGCGAGCTTCAGGAAGTGCCGCGCCTGCGCGAATTGCTGGGCGCGATCGCAGGCGCGAATCGCAGCCGCGCCTCCGGGACGGGGCGCGCCCGCGTGCCCGTCCTTCTCAAGATCGCGCCCGATCTGCGGTTCCGCGAGATCGACGCAGTCCTGGGCGCTGTCGCGGAGTTTGGGATAGATGGTATCATTGCTACGAATACGACTTTGGCGCGGCCCGGATCGTTTCCCGGCGCCGCGGAAGCGGGCGGGCTGAGCGGAGCGCCGCTGCGCGGCCGCTCGACGGAGATCATCCGCTACATCGCCCGTTCGACCGGAGGGCGCCTCCCGATCATCGGGGTCGGCGGGATATGCGACCTGGAAAGCGCCGGCGAAAAGCTCGATGCGGGCGCGACTCTGGTGCAGCTTTACACGGGGCTCATATACCGCGGCCCGTTCTTCGCCCGCGACGTCGCCCGCGCCATCGCGGACCGGCAGAGGGTCCGGGGCTAACCTGCATTGGTTTTGTGATGAATGCAGGTTAAAGGAGGCCTCCGGCCGCTGCTCAAATGACCCAGTCGGCCACCTGCTCCAGCAGTGCTTCCTTCTTTTCCCGGTGCCGGATCACGAGATTTTCACCCTTGAAGTAGGCGATGCTGTGGGCGGGCATGGACTCGATGAGCCACACATTGCCGCCGACGATCGAATGTGCGCCGATTCGGGTGTCTCCCCCGAGGATCGTCGCGTGGGCGTAGATCGTCACGTGGTCGCCGACATCGGGATGGCGCTTGACCCCCTTGACCGGATGGCCCCGCGGATCCAGGTCGAAAGATTTGGCCCCCAGGGTCACGCCCTGGTACAGCTTGACGTGATCCCCGATCGACGCGGTCTCGCCGATGACGACGCCGGTGCCGTGGTCTATGAAAAAATGAGTGCCGATTCGCGCGCCCGGGTGAATGTCGCAGCCGGTCCGCTCATGCGCATATTCGGTCAACAGCCGCGGGACGAGCGGGACGCCCAGCTCGTAAAGCACGTGGGCGAAGCGCTGGAGAGAAATCACGAGGACGCACGGATACGCGACTATGATTTCCTCGACGCTTCGCGCGGCCGGATCGCCCTCGTAGGCGGCGGCCACGTCTGTTTGGATCAGCTTTCGTAAGGCCGGGAGGCGGCCGAGGGTCTCGGAAACGATTTGGCTCGCCCGCTCGGCCGGATCGGTTTCGCTGTCCAGGCGCAGGCTTTTTGTGATTTCGGAGGCGAGGCGGCGCTCGACTTTTTCCAGGAGCCGGTCCACGTGCGCGGGCACGTCTTTCTTGGCCAGGCGAGATTCCTCAAAATAGCCTGGGAAAAGGAGTTGCATGCAGTCGCGCGCGAGTACATTGATCGATTCCTGCGAGGGGAGGTTCGCGCCGTCCAGGTGATTAATGCCCCCGTCCAATTCGTACGAGGCGAGAAGGGCGGATTTTATTTCGGCATGGTTCATGAGCGTTGTCCGGCTCAGGCTAGTTGGAGTGTCCGTCGGGTCAAGGTTGCGACTGCGCAGGCCCGCGAACTACCCCTAAAGTCTGCTGTCAAAGCGACGATGTCATACTCATCCACCAAGGGCGCTCCATGCATCGAACAATCAGAGGCTGACCGTTTCTGTATCAGAAACGCATGATCGATTCAATGTCCTCATCCGAAGGAGCGAACCGCGACAAAGCAATACCCAACGGGAATGCAAAACGCGCGAAGGCCGGCAGCCGGCGCGGAACGCATTCAAGCGCCAAAGTGAAGCACCTCCGAACCGATTTTTCCAGCAAGCTTGATGTCCGGGCCGAAATGGTGGCCAGAGGCAAAAAGCTGGCGGCTGACCCTGATTATCCTTCCGAGGAAGTGATGCGGAAGGTGGCGGCCCTTATTGTAAACTCGCCTCAATTGTCCGACGATCCGAAGTCGGATCGGTGAGGAACCGGCTGCGCGATTCCATCGCGCCAGATGGCGGCAGCATCCTTTGCCCGAGTTCAATTTGATTGAACTCGGAGGCTGGGATCGCCACCCTGTGTTGCCTCCGCTCCAACCGCAATGTCGTTTGACAAGGCCCTAATCATAGAGGACGAGCCCCTCGTCCAGAACATGCTAAGCGAGATATTCTTGCGCAAAAAATGTTCTGTGCAAGTGGCCTCTTCCATCAGCGAGGCCGAGGCCTCGGTCTCCCGGGAATCGTTTGACCTGATCCTCCTCGACATACGCCTTCCGGACGGCGACGGAACAAAATTTCTCGAGCATTTGGCGGTCTTGCCCGATCGGCCGCTCGTCGTAGTCATGACGGGGTACGGCTCTGTTGAGTCGGCAGTGGCGTGCATGCGCGCGGGTGCATTCGACTATGTAATGAAGCCGTTTACGCCGGACCAGATCGACGTCATCCTGAAAAAGGCCCAGGCCTACCGCCAGCTGCTGCAGGTGAACCGACTTCTGAGCGACCCCAGCGATGACGGAGACGCCCTGGTGGGGCGCAGCTTCGCGATGGTGCGGCTGCGGCAGCTGATCGAACGGGTCGCGCCGACCGATGCGACCGTATTCATCAGCGGAGAAAGCGGCACGGGAAAGGAGATGATCGCCCGGGATATTTACCGGAAAAGTCCCCGCCGGCAGCAGCCGTTCATCAAGGTCAACTGCGCGGCGATTCAGGGTAATTTGATCGAGAGCGAATTCTTCGGCCACGAGCGCGGCGCATTCACTGGCGCCACCGAGCGGCGCGAGGGCCGTTTCGAGCTGGCTCACAATGGGACGCTTCTCCTCGACGAGGTGAGCGAGATTTCGGCCCCCCTTCAGGCAAAGCTTTTGAGGGTGCTGCAGGAGCGCGAATTCGAACGGGTGGGGGGCAACCGCACGATCAAGGTCAATGTGCGCATCCTTGCGACTTCGAACAGGGATCTTCTGCGCATTGTGGAACAGGGCCAGTTTCGCCAGGATCTTTACTACAGGTTGAATGTGTTTCCGGTGTCCGTGCCGCCGCTCCGGGAAAGACCGGAGGATATCCAGCACATGGCCGATTACTTCTTGCGGAGGTTTGCGCGCAAGCATGGCGTCGCCGTCGCCGGTTTTGCGGAATCTGCTCTCAAGGCGATGATGCTGTACCGATGGCCGGGCAACGTCCGGGAACTTGAACATGCGATCGAACGGGCGGTGATCCTGTCCGAAAACGGCCGGTCCATCACTGCGGCCTCTCTCGGGTTGCCCGCCCCGCAAGGGCAGGTCGAAATCTCATTTGGCTCCGATGTTGTAGTCCATGAGACCCTGGAGTCGGACTCGGCGGACGTATCCGCAGGTTCGGACTCTCTCGGGTCTTCGATCCCCACCACGTCGCCCGGGGGAACGATACTTTCGATAGCCGAACTCGAAAAGCAGGCGATTCGTGCCGCCCTTCTGAGAACCGCGGGAAATCGGACCCAGGCTGCGCTTCTTCTCGGGATCAGCATCCGGACGCTTCGCAACAAGCTTCAGGAGTACCGGGAGGCGGGCGCGCCCGTCGAATCCGCCGCCGGTGAGGGTTGACCGGCAGTTTTCGGACAAACTCAATTCAACCGTCGAGGGGACGGCGGTATATTGAGGACAGGACGGGCTGCAGACCGTGTGCGATGCGCTCGAGGCGCTCTGAATGCCCGACGACAAGGTAGCCGCCCGGAACGAGCCGGCGAGCGAGCTTTTCAATGAGCTCCTCCTGGGTCGCCCGGTCGAAGTAAATCATGACATTTCGGCAAAAGATAACATGCAAGGGCTCGGTGAAAGAGGGCGAACCATCCATGAGGTTGAGGTGGCGAAAGCTCACATTGGCGCGGATTGCGGGCTTAATGCTGCAGGTGTCTTTCTTAGCGCCGGTGCCCCGTTGAAAGTAAGGCATCGCCCAGGCCGGCGCTTTTTCGACGACCGATTCGCTTTTGTACACGCCATCCTGCGCCACTTCGAGCATCTGAGTCGATATATCCGCGGCTTCGACGTGCCACGGCCAATTCGCCGAGCCCATGGAGTCGGCGAGGGTCACGGCCAGAGAGTACGCTTCCTCGCCGGAGGAGCACGCCGCGCTCCAGGCATTGAAGCGCTTCCACCCCTCCTGCCGGGAGCGCTTCAACATTTCCGGGACGATTCGGGATCGAACGAATTCAAAATGCAGTCCCTCGCGGAAGAAACAGGTGTGATTTGTGGACATCTCGTCGATCAGCCGGGAGCGCTCCTTCTCCTGGCGAGGTGAGCGCAGGAGATCACAGTAATCATCGACAGAGGCTATCCGTGTCGCACGCAGCCGATTGGTCAGGCGCACGGCCACCAAACCGCGCCTGCCGTGGTCGAGTTTGATGCGGCTGCGCTCGTAGACCAAAGTCCGAATAAATTCGAAGTCAGTTTCGCTCATTTGGCGTCGTGCCTGTCCCCTTTGGTATCGGCACATGGACAGCGCGGTGTAGTTTTGGTACCGGACCGGCCGGCGATGTCGCTGAAACGGCCTGAAGGGCCTAGGCAAATAATGCCGCGTCGGTGGAGCGGTGTCCGTGCACGTTCGGCACGGCGATTTTAGACGTGTGTATTTGTATATACATTAACGTGTTATATATGTAAGGCGTTCATGGCACGCGCCCTGCATTATGAGCGTGCCATGATTCAACTTACCTCATCCTCCCAAGGCGTCCGGGTCGCGATGTTATGAAGACCACCCTATCCCGCGAACGCGTCGAGCGTGCCCCTTCAACCGCCGTTTGGCGCACATGCCCCGACGTTTCATCCGGCGTCGTTGATGAAAAGGATATGATCGAGCGCTACCTCCCCCTGGTTCGAAGCGTGGTCGATCGAATAAAGCTGACGCTGCCTTCGCACATCGAAGCCGACGACCTTCACAGCGTCGGGATCACCGGTCTCATGGCGGCGGTCAGCCGATTTGATCCTGACCAAGGCAGCACCTTTGCGAGCTATGCCGCCACACGTATCCGGGGCGCCATCCTCGACGAATTGAGGCGGATGGACTGGTGTCCGCGCCGCGCGCGAGCGCGGGCGCGCAAGGTTAAGGATGCAATTAACGCGCTCGAGCAGCGCCTGGGCCGCGAGGCCACCGAGGTCGAAATATGCGAGGAGCTTGGCATCGAGCCCCGCGAATACGCCAAATGGCTTGAAGCATCGCGGCCGGTCATATTCATCCCGATGGACCAGACAGGGGAGGGCGGCGAATCGACCGGGGCCTCCCTCCATGAACTGGTGGCCGACTCAACGGACGAGACGGGCCGCGAAAAGATGGAAAATAGCGAACTGATCCAACTTATGACTCAAAGAATCGCTGAATTGCCCGATATACAAAGAAAGATCCTCGCCATGTATTATTTCGAAAATATGCGGCTGGTGGAGATCGCACAAGTTTTCGACCTAACGGAATCGCGCATTTGCCAAATACACTCTCAAACAATCCTGGGCCTCCGGGCCTTCATTGGCCGCGCGCGGAACCGTTAGGACGCCGCCTGGCACCGCGGCAAAAGGAAGTCATGAATCAGGCATGGGAACCCGTCGCGGAAATGCTCCGCGCAGAGATCGCCGAATACGGCCGGCTGCTGAAGCTTTTCGAAGAGGAGCGGAACCTGATTCGCGGAGCCGATCCCGAAGAGGTGGTTGGGGCTAGAAACGCAATCCTGGCCCAATTTGCCGTCCTCGACCAATACCGCCTCGGCCGCAAGCGGGAGGTCGAAGCCTTTGCAACGGCGCTCGGCAAACCCGCTTCCTCGACACTTCGATCGCTCCTGCCGCTCATGGTGCCGGAAGCCCGTCCATTGTTCGAGGCTCTGGTTGGCGAATTGAACAACCTTATCCACCGCGTCCGCCTGGACGGGCGCAAGGACACTCGGTCGCAGGAAAGCGCAGCCGAATCCCAGGTCAGAGCGTCGGCATAAGTTCTGCCATGCTGGTCCTTTCCCGAAAGGTCAACGAGGCGATCATCATCGGGGATAACATCGAGATTCGCATCAATCGGATCGACGGCGATGTGGTGAGTCTGGGTATTAATGCCCCTCGCGAGATCCCGATTTTGCGCAAGGAAGTCCGGGCCGACATCGCTGCCGCCGCGAGAACGCCTAATCCTCGACCGGAATAGGGTAGGGTGTAAGGCGCGGGCTAGATTTCGCTCAATTCGAGTTTATTTGCGCCGAATGAAAGGGTGGCGGCTGAAATGCCGTCAACCAGGTCTGATAGCCCGGTTATTGTCTTGGGGTAATAGTGTGTGTTGAATCCGGCAAGGGCCAAGGGTGGCCCTTGCCGGAAGTCTTTATGGCCGACTCTTCGAATGCGTGCATTCGAGAGGCAATAGCCGGAAGATTTGGCACCAAGGCCCAACCTGGTCGATTTTAGGCAGCCGGTCCTCGCCGGCCTGCGAAACGTGTCAATCTCCGCCAGCCGAACGGCCATTTCCAAATGGCTGCATCGGAAACGGCAGGGGATCGACCACTACGCGCGGATTTGGCAACTTCGGCGGCCGGAAAACCGGCTTGCCCCAGCTGATCTCCTCGATGAATTTGCGCTCTCGTTCCTCGGCTTTCGCCGATTGGGTATCATCGGGTTTGGATGGGCGGGGAGGCATATGGATACAACGGATCTTTATCGGCCTATCCGGCGCCATCTTTAACAAACATCCGGCTTGCGTGCGGGTTTGGTGGCCTCCCAAATCGGAAGACACGCCCTCGCGGGGAGATTGCCGCCTCACCGCGATGCCGTAACAGTAGACTTTGCCATTGAACGCGCCATGAATCTGCAAACGCTTATCGACGCCACACGGCAGGAATCCGAGGGCCGCAAGGAAAAGGACTCACTCAAGTCGTTGAAGGCAAAGATTAAAGACTTGCCGCCTGCCCGCGGTTTTATCCGGCAGATCGCTTCGCGCCCATTCAGCCTGATCGCTGAAATTAAGCTGAAGTCGCCGAGCATGGGACGCATGAGCATCCTGGAGTCCCAGGATATCGCCCATGTTCACAGGCTGTACGACCGGCACCCGGTCGTATCGACGATATCCGTGCTGACTCAAAACGCCTATTTTGGAGGCTCTCCGGCGGCTCTGAGGCAAGTGCATCGCGAGACGCGAAAGCCCGTCCTCAGGAAGGACTTCATAATCGACGAGTACGAGGTGTATTACTCGAGGGCGATCGAAGCGGACGCGATGCTCCTCATGGCGAGCGTGGTCACGGACAAGGCGCGATTTCAGGCGCTCCATGATCTTGCGGTGGAATTGGGAATGGACGTTCTATGCGAGGTGCATGACGAAAAAGAGATCGAGCTCCTGCCGCCGAGCGCGAAACTTTGCGGCATTAATTCGCGAAACTTTCAGAGTGGGGCGCGTTTCAGTCTGTCCAAAATCACCCGTCTGGTGGGCCGGGATTTTACAACCGACCTGAATGTTTTCGAGCTGGCGGCGCACCTGCCCGCCTCCTGTGTCAAAATCGCCGAGAGCGGGCTTAACTCGGCGAACATCGGCGAAGTCTTGGGACGCCACATATTCAACGCCGCGCTCGTCGGCACGTCGCTTTTGCGAGGCGGCGAGAAGCACACGATCGAGGAGCTCGGCCGATTCGGAGCGGCGATCGCCTCAGAATTCGGGCAGACGGCCCCCGCGTAGCGTGGGGCTCAGTTTTCGAAACCGAGCGCCCTGCTGGCCTGGGTCGGCGGCGGAAAGCTTTCGGGCTGAATACGCGGGGACGAATCGGAAGACGAATTTTCCACCGGCTTGGCAGTGCCGGGCAGATTGCGTGAGACGATCGTGTAAAGATGGGCCAGTTCGAAAGGCTTGGGCAGCATTTCCAGGGCTCCGGCGGCTATTGCACTGGCTACGATATCACGGGTCGGGCACGAGGTCATCATTACGACCGGTATGTGGCTCAATGCCGGGTTTGATTTCAGAGCCTTGCAAACAGCTATCCCATTCATCTGCGGCATATTTACGTCTAGAAGGATCAAATCGGTCTGCCTTTCCGCAGCAACTCGAAGCGCTGTCGGTCCATCCCCCGCCAATATGACGGAATAGCCCGCGTCTTGGAGACAAAACTCCAATGTGAGTTGCACGGACAAATCGTCGTCGACTATGAGGATGCAGGCCATTGTTCGAATTCGTTGCCGGTCAAACTGCACGGGTTAAAACCCTAAAGCCACGGAAATCATATAAGTAGGAATACCAATCGCTTATAAGTATGTATACGCAATCGCGCTGCGGATTAGATTTCTCGAAAGTGTCGGAAGTTTCTTAGACGCCGGTCAAAAAATTGACCGCCGAGGATGGCATTAGATTCTTGTTAGTTTCTCGTCGGGTTTAAATTAGTCCGTGCTCAAAAGACGGAATAAAATCTTCCGCATAATTCCTGCCAAAGGCGGAACGATTTCTTTTTAAAGCTTTCCGGGCTTAGTAAGTTGTTATCGGTAAAGACAGAGCGATTGTTCAAAGACGCGAGCCTCTAACGAGGCTTTTGGCCTTAGAATTCAAGATTGTAAAAAAGTCCGACAATCGGACGCGCACGATTCGATTCCGTTGTGCATTTCGCGTGCGCGCCCGCCGAAGCCCACCGGGCGAAGGAGGGCCGATTTGCCAACTCGGTTTGTATTTAGAATAGATCTTCGCCAATGCTTCTCGGATAATGCATATTCCCGACGGATTCCTCGATGGAAAGACGATGGGCGCGACTGCTGCTCTGTCTGTCGGTGGGCTCGCGCTCGCATTGCGCCAGTTGCGCCGTAATTTGCCGCGCCGCCGGGTTCCTCTGATGGGGCTTGCGGCGGCGTTCGTTTTTGCCGCGCAGATTCTCAATTTTCCGATTGCCGGCGGCACTTCCGGGCACTTGCTCGGTTCCGTCCTGATCGCGGTCCTGCTCGGGCCGGGTGCTGCAGTTCTTGTCCTGACGGCAGTCCTAATCGTTCAGTGCCTGGTGTTCGCCGACGGTGGTCTCCTGGCGCTTGGCGCCAACATCTTTAACATGGGTATTGTGGGCGGCGTCGGTGGCTACGCGATTTACCGCTGCGTGCAACGCCTCGTCCCGGGGCCGCGCGGCGTCGTGATGGGAGCGGCGTTTGCAGCTTGGTGTTCGGCCGCGATCGCGGCGGTGCTGGTCGCGGGCGAACTTGCGATATCGGGCACTGCGCAGTGGGCGATTGTGTTTCCTGCGATGGTCAACGTGCATCTGCTGATCGGCCTTGGCGAGGCGGCGATCACCGTTCTTGTCATCGTTGCGATCCAGCGCACACGGCCCGAGTTGATCGATCCGGCGGCGCCCGCCTCCGGCGCTCTGAGCAACCGGCAGATCATCGGCTACGGCATGCTGATTTCCCTCGGACTGGCATTGTTCGTCTCGCCGTTCGCCTGCACGTGGCCCGACGGACTCGAGAAGGTTGCAGGTAAGCTCGGGTTCGCGCACCGCGCATTGACATCGCCTGCTCCGATGGCGGCCTACAAGCTGCCTTGGATAAGTTCGGCCCCTCTGGGCACCTCGCTCGCCGGCGCCGTGGGGACCATCCTCGTGTTCATCCTCGCCTTTGTTGTCGCGAGGGTGGTAACACCCAGGACGGCAACCGATTCCCGTTAATGGAGCGTTTTTCCGAGACATCGCACATTTTTCTCCCTGCGCGGGGGAGGATCCATGCCATTTAGACTGGATCCCCACAGCCGGATCCAAAGCCCGGTCCATCGACTCCCCGCCGCGGTTAAGCTGGCTGCGGGCTTGGCGATTCTCGTGGCGACGGTCAGCACGCCGAAGGCATTCGCGCCCGTTGCCTGCGTGTTGCTGGCGGCCGCCGTGCTGAGCCGGATACCGCCGCTCTTTCTTCTAAAGCGGCTCGTTCTTCTCGAGCCCCTCGCGCTCGGCGTCGCGATCCTGGCGCTTTTCCAGCCCCATGGAGGAAGGATCTTCGCCCTGATCGTCGTCAAGGCGACACTGTGCCTGCTGACGGTGATACTGCTTTCAAATACAACTCCCTTTGCCGAGTTGTTGCGGGTGTTCAGGCGGGCGCGGATGCCAGCTCTTCTAGTCACCACGCTGGCCCTGATGTACCGCTATCTTTTCGTACTGATCGAGGAATCCGAACGGATGCGGAGAGCCCGGGCCTGCCGCACATTTGCGGAAGGCCGCAGCCGGGCGTGGAAATCGCTGGCCGTTGTCGTCGGTCGGCTTTTCGTGCGCTCCACGGAGCGCGCGGAAAGAATCCACGCTGCCATGTGCGCCCGGGGATGGAAATGAGCCCATCCCTGGCGATCGAAGTTCGCAACCTGCGCTTTCGCTATCCCGATGGGGCGGAGGCCCTGGGCGGGATCAGCCTCAACGTCGCCGAAGGCGAGTGCGTCGGATTGATCGGGCCGAACGGCGCGGGAAAATCCACCCTGCTCCTGCATTTGAACGGGATTTTGCCGGATCGGCCGCCGGCCGAGCCATCGGTGTTTGTGTTTGGCATCCCGGTGACGGAGGCCAACCTGGCAGACATCCGGCGCCAGGTCGGGCTGCTTTTCCAGCAAGCCGACGATCAGTTGTTCTGCCCGACGGTGTTCGAGGATGTCGCATTCGGTCCGCAGCAGTTCGGGGACGGCCGGTCCGTGCCCGAAATTGTGGCGACCGCCCTGAGGCAGGTGGGGTTGAGCGGATTCGAAAATCGCGTGCCGCATCACCTGAGCGGAGGGGAGAAGCGGCGCGTTTGCTTGGCCGGAATTCTGGCGTGCGCGCCGCGCGTTCTCGTGCTGGACGAGCCGACGAGCGACCTGGATCCCCGGGGCAAGCGGGAGCTAAAGGCTCTGCTTCGCAACATTCCTACGACCAAGATCATCGCAACGCACGACCTCGAACTCGTCGTGGAGCTTTGCTCGCGGGCGATTCTGCTCGACGGGGGAACCGTGGTGGCCGCAGGCCCGCCCGACGTGCTTCTGGGCGATGAGGAACTGATGCTCGCGCACGGACTGGAGCGCCCGCATATCCTGCAGCACCGCCACCCGCACTGAGCTCCGACCGTTCGGCCAACTTGCGCGACATGGCGATCCTGAGTACGGTGGCAACCCCATGAACTCCAACTCCACCGACTACTCCTTCACGCGCCGCGATGCCGTCAAGATTATTGGTGCCGGCGCGGCAATGATCAGCCTTGGCTCCATGATTTCAAAAGCCGCCAGCGGGGACGCCATCGCGGGCACTCCGCAGCCGTTTGTCCTGCCACCGCTCGGATATGCGTACGACGCGCTCGAGCCGCAAATCGATGCCCGCACGATGGAGATCCATTACACGAAACACCATCAGGCGTATGTCACAAACGCCAACAAGGCCCTGGCCGACCATCCGGAGCTGAGTTCCCTGACTGCCGAGGCGATTCTTGCCAATCTGGACGGCATACCGGAGTCGATCCGCGGTACCGTGCGCAACAATGTCGGCGGCCACATGAACCACTCGTTTTTCTGGCGGATCATCGCCCCGGGCGCGCCGATGGGAGAAAAGACGGGGAACCTCGCCGCCGCGATCGACAAGACCTTTGGTTCGTCCGATGCCTTCAAGACCCAGTTCGCCGCCGCGGCGATGAAGGTGTTCGGCAGCGGCTGGGCCTGGCTGAGCTTGAAAAACGGCGCTCTGGCAGTGCAAACGACGCCCAACCAGGACTCGCTCCTGAGCGCGGGCGCCACGCCGGTGATCGGCCTGGATTTGTGGGAGCATGCCTATTACCTGAAGCACCAGAATGTGCGTGCCGACTATGTGGCAGCGTTCTGGAACGTGTTGAACTGGCAGCAGGCGGAAGCCAATTACGCCGCGGCGGTGCCCGCCTAAACAAGGTGCGCTCTGGGCACGCCAATCGGATGCGATCCCGACGTCAGCCGTTGGAAAACAGCCCGAAAAAGGGCGGAAATGCGGCTATCATCGCGATGATCAGGAGGACAACCGTAACAGCGGCAATCCGGCCTGGAGCGGCCAAGTCGCGCCGCCTCCAAAGCAGGTGGAGGATTGCCCAGGCGGCCAGCCAGCAGGCGATCCCATACGTGGTTTTGCCGGACAGATCGCCCACCGAACTGGAGAGCGCTAGCTTCGCCGAAAAGGTTTTCGATGCTTCAGCCAGATCGACCAGGATGCCGATCGATGCGCAGCCGATGCCGCCAGCCAAAATAGCCGCCCAAGCTCCGCCATCGTGAATGTGACCCGATTGTTTTTCCATTGTCAGCGGAGGGGCGCCGCCTTGTTTATGAAGGCTCCTAACAAGCCCGCGATGGCAGCGCAGAAAAAGGATACGGCAAGCAATGCCAGGAGCATCCTCCGCAAGCTCGAATCATTGAGCAAGGAGCTCCGCTGCCGCGTGACGGCATAGGCAACCGCTGTGGCAAGGATCGGTGCAAACCAGGCCAGATGCTCTTTCCACTCCATGCCGAACTGGTGCCATCCGGCCGTCTGCGCCCGCGACAACAGCAATGAGCGCGGAAATTCCTGCAACGACAGGTCGGACGCGCCGGCCGGGGGCTCCGCCCGATACCATGGATAAATCAAATAGGTTCCGATTAGAACCGCCGTCCAGGCGAGGACAGCCATCGCCCAGGTCACAACCATCAATCTTCGCAACGAAGCTTTGGCGCCTTCGGCGGTCATCCACTGCGCACGCAAAGTCAAAAGCCCGACAACACCGCCCGCAAACGTCAGAAGGAATCCGGCGCCGAATATCATCCCGTGAAGGCTGGTCCAGAATTCCCTGTCGGTTATGCTCATGGCTGCCGTTCCTTGACTTTTCGAGGTATTTACGACTATCGTAAACGGAGAACGTAAAAATGCAAACAGCGACTGAACGGGAGATTCTTCGTCCGCTTTGGAAGGTCCATATCCTCCATCATGCGAACGAGGGCCCCGTCGTTGGCAACTGGATGCTGGAGGAGCTGAGGGAGCACGGCTACCGCGTCAGCCCGGGGACGCTCTATCCCCTCCTGGGGCGCATGGTCCGGCTTGGCTGGCTGACCCGGGATCGCGAGGGGCGTTATCGCCTTTCGCCCGCCGGGCGCCGGGTCCTCGCCGAAGTGAGCGCGCGGCTGCTCGAGTTGCAGCGCGAAGTTTTTCCAAAAGAAAATCGCTCCAAACACGGCCATGGTCGAAGAGACTGACATCCGTCCTGTTTTTCGCCTCTTGCGCAGCGGATTGCCTGCCGTTGCTTTGCTCTTATTGGGATCGGCGATCGCGGCGCATGCCGGCCCGCCATTTCTGACAGACGATCCCGATCCGGTGGATCTGAATCATTGGGAATTCTATGTCTTTGGACAGGGCGAGCGAACGGCAAACGCGAATTTCATTTCAGGGCCGGCATTCGAATTCAACTACGGGGTGGCTCCGAATACGCAGGTTCATCTGGTCACTCCGCTTGCCAACATCTCGACACCCGGCGTAGGTTGGACGTCCGGATACGGCGACACGGAATTGGGCGTCAAATATCGCTTCATTGCGGAGACCGACGACATTCCAGAGGTCGCTACCTTTCCGATGATAGAACTGGCGACGGGAAGCGGAGAGCGAGGATTGGGCAATGGGAAGACCTGGTACCGTCTTCCGATATGGCTCCAGAAAAGCTTTGGCCCTTGGACGATTGACGCCGGAGGAGGCGCCCAGCTCAATTCCGCGCCGGGGGAGAGGAGCCAAGGCTTCGCCGGGCTGCTGGTGCAGCGCGACCTTGGCAAGTGCCTTACGCTGGGCACGGAGATCTTCCAGCAGCCGGCCGACTCGACTTTCGGGCACGCCACCACGCTGGCCAATGCGGGAGGCTATCTCAAGTTCACCGAGAATTTCAATCTGCTCTTCAGTGCTGGCCGCTCCCTCACCCGGGAGCGTTATACGGTGTGGTATCTCGGTCTTTACTGGACCGGTGGCCCGAAAAAGGCCGACAAGAAATAAGAACTTCTTCCGTCGTTGCCGTCGGAAGGGAAACGCCTGGCTTCCGTCAAAAAACTGAGCAATTTGCTCTAAAACCCAAATGATGCCATGAACGACCTCCTACCCAAAGTTGCGCAGTTTCTCGCTGATCAGCCGCTAAAGATGCACATTGCCGGGCGCTGGATCGCGGCCGCCAATGGAAAAAGCTTCATCACCGTCGACCCGGGCAACGGTCGCAAGCTCGCCGAGGTCGCGGCCGGCGACGAAATAGACGTCGACAAAGCCGTGACGGCCGCCCGCGACGCTTTTAATAAGACCGGCTGGGCCACGATGCCCCCGAATGATCGGGCGGTGAAATTGCACCGCCTTGCGGATCTGATCGACCGCGATCTCGAGGTCATCAGCCAGATCGAATCGCTCGATGTCGGAAAGCCCGTCGGACAGGCGCGCGCATTCGATGTCCCCCATCATGCGAAGACCCTGCGTTATTACGCCGATCTCTCGGTTCACACGCGACGGAGGGAGCCGATCGCCGTATCCGGGCTCGAGGCCCGGACGGTGAAACTGCCCTACGGCGTGTGCGGATTCATCTTTCCCTGGAATTTCCCGTTCCTTCTTGTCGGCTGGGGCATCGCCCCGGCGCTGGCCGCGGGCAACACAGTCGTGATAAAGCCGGCCGAAGACACGCCGCTTTCTACCCTGTATTTTTGCAAACTCGTCGAGGAGGCCGGAATTCCGGCCGGCGTGGTCAATGTCGTGACGGGGTTGGGCGAAACGGCCGGCGCGGCCCTTTCACGGCATCCGGGAATAAACCGGATGTCGTTCACGGGGTCTCCCGAGGTTGGCCGCATGGTCGGCGAATCCTGCGGCCGAAACCTCGTTCCGACGAAGCTCGAACTCGGCGGCAAGGGCGCCGCGGTCCTATTTGACGACGTCGATGTCAAGCGGTCGGCCGAAGCCCTCGCCTCGGCCGTCACGTTGAACGCCGGCCAGGTGTGCTGCACGGCGACGCGATGGCTGGTGCACCAGAAGATCCGGGACGAGTTTGTCGCGCACGCGACGTCTTTCATGCGCGGGATGAAGATCGGTTACGGAAGCGACCCGGACACCCAGATCGGCCCGGTCGTCAGCGAGAAACAGCGCAAACGCGTCCTCGGGTACCTTGCAAAAGGAACGAAGGAGGGCGCAAAAACGCTTCTCGAAGGCGGCGCGGTGAAAGTCAAAGGCCATTCCGATGGATACTACGTGAGCCCCGCCCTGCTCGGAGGAACGCCCGACAATGTGTGCGCAAAAGAGGAGATCTTCGGCCCGGTCGCATTCGTGATGACGTTCCGCGACGAGGATGAGGCGATCAAACTTGTGAACCGGAGCACCTACGGATTGGCGAATAGCGTGTGGAGCGGCGATCTCGACCGGGCAAACCGGGTTGCCGAGCAGCTGGTCGCGGGAAACTCATGGATCAACGCCCATAATCTGTTCGCCCACGGAATTCCCTACGGCGGCTGCAATCTGAGCGGGTGCGGCGGAGGTGTCCTGGGTCCGGACACCCTCGAGGACTATCTGCGGAAGCAGTCCGTAGTGCGGCCGCTCGCCTGAGCCCCGATTCACATGATTTAAAAGATAAAATGAAAGCTTCGTTATGAACGTCTCTTTTCTCGGCTTGGGAATCATCGGAAGCGCATGGGCGAAAAACCTGATCGCCGACGGCCATGCGGTGCGATGCTGGAATCGCACCCCGAAGGAATTTCCCAACTTTTATCCGTCGATCCTGGAGGCCATGGACAAGGCGGAGGTCATCTTCATCGTCGTCTCCGACCCGCAGGCTGTGGAATCGGTCATTAAGCAGATCCATTCCAAGCTCGGCCCCGGGCAGTTGGTCATCCAGTCGAGCACGATCTCCGCCAAATGGACGCTGCTTTTCGCTGAGGAGGTTCAAAAAACTGGCGCGCGGTACCTCGAGGCGCCGTTTACGGGAAGCAGGGGGGCGGCGGAAAAGCGCCAGACGGTGTATTATCTGGGCGGCGATCCCGAGATAATCGAAAAGGGGCGCCCCGTACTCAAACCAATCTCGAGCGCACTCCTGCATATAGGGCCTCTGGGTTCCGCCTCCTCGCTCAAGCTCGCTATGAATCTCAATATTGCCGGAGTCGCCCAGGCCCTGTGCGAAAGCTTGAGCCTGTGCCGGAAGGCCGGGATCCCGGACGACACTTACTTCCAGGCATTGGCGCGCAACGTATCGCACTCCGGAGTGGCCGATCTCAAGGAACCCCGATTGCGCCAGCGCGATTACAGTCCGCAGTTTTCCGTAAAGCACATGGCAAAAGACATCCGTCTGACGCTGGAGACCGCCGCTGACTTCTCGCTGCCGCTGGAGCTGGCCGAGCTGCTCAGGAGCATCTACGCCAAGGGATCGGCCGCCGGCTGGTCGGATGAAGATTACATCGGCCTCGTGCGGCTTATGGAAAAAAAGCAAGGCGCATGAAAATCAATCTCGCCTACGGATCGGGAGCCCTGGGAGTGGAGCTGCCCGACGGGCGGACGACCGTAATCGAGCCCGGACACGTGCCGGCGCTCGCCGACGAGCGCGCCGCCGTGATCGCAGCCCTCGAAAATCCGATCGCCGCGAAGCCTTTGCGGGAGTGGATCCGACCTGGTGCGAAAGTATGCATCACTTTCAGCGATATCACGCGGGCGACCCCGAACGAGCGGATCATCCCGTGTCTGCTTCATCACCTCGCGCACGTCGCGCGCGAGGACATCACGTTGATCAACCAGATCGGCAGCCACAGGCCCAACACGCGCGCCGAGCTCGAGGAATTGCTCACGCCCGATGTCGTGGCCAATTATCGGGTCCTCAACCACGAGCCGGAGAACCCGAAAGCCCTAGTCCAATTTGGCGCCACCCGGGACGGAGCTCCCGCCCTGATCAACCGCCATGTCGCCGAGGCGGACGTGCGGATCATCACGGGTTTCATCGAACCCCATTTCTTCGCGGGATTCAGCGGCGGGCCCAAGGGGATCATGCCCGGCACCGCCGGGCTGCAGACGCTGATGAGCAACCATGGCGCGATAAACGTCGGCAGTGCGAAGGCGTCGTTCGGGATCACGGATGGCAATCCGATCTGGGAGGAAATGCGCGACATCGCCCTGCGAGTCGGCCCGAGCTTCGTTCTCAATGTGACCCTCGACAACCGTCGCGGGATCACCGGAGTCTTCGCGGGCGACCTGATTCGCGCGCACAAGGTGGGATGTGAATTTGTCCGGAAAACCGCGATGCAGCTCGTGGACGCGCCCTTCGACATCGTTGTGACGACCAACAGCGGCTATCCGCTCGACCAAAATCTCTACCAGGCGATCAAGGGCTTGAGCGCGGGCGTCCGAATTCTCAAAACCGGCGGCACGCTCATCATCGCCTCCGAATGCCGCGAGGGGGTTCCCGCCGGCAGCCCCTTCGATGCCCTGCTCCGGAGCGCGTCCGGGCCGGAGGAACTGCTTGCGCGGATTGAAGCGCCGGGATTTTCGCGTCCGGAACAATGGCAGGCGCAAATCCAGTCGCGGATCCAGAAAATGGCCGAGGTTCTTGTCTACAGCTCGATTCCTGATGAGACGCTGCGCGGTGCCCATCTAAACCCCTGCCGAGACATCGGCGCCGCAGTCCGGGAACGGCTGGCCGCGCTCGGACCGAGTGCGCGCGTTGCGGTCTTGCCGCAGGGTCCGCTGACGGTCGCGTATTTGCAGGGAAATTAAGCCCGAAGTTACCACCCGGCATTTTTCGCGAAGCCGCTCTCACGCGCCGAGGACTCCCGCAATCTTTAGCGCGATGGCGTGCTCGCTCGGCAATTGCTCCGGCAGCCTCACCGCCAGCCCTTGGTCGGTTTGCGACCACTTGAGAGCGCCACCATGGCCGAGAAGAGTCACGTCGGCGACCTTGCGCCCGGCAAGCAGGGGTGAGCTCGTGGAAAGGCTTGCCACGAGCGCGCCCGACTCGGCCGGCCGCCCGAGCAAAAAGGCAAAGAGAACCCCATCCTTGGTCGTGAATCGGACGTCCTTCGCCGTCAGCGGATTGCGGTTGTCCCGCGCACCGGCGGATCGCGTGGCGCCCTGCGATGTGTCCGGGATCGGGGGCAGCATCTTGAATACGCTCGTATCCCTCACGGTCCCCTCCACGCTGGGGCCCTCGCCGCAGATCTTCCAAGGGCGGGTTCCGTAAATCCCCTCGCTGTTGGCCGCCATCCACGCGGTGATTTCGGAGATGATTCCCATTTCCGTGGAGTCGAGCGTCCCGTCTGATTTCAGCGGAAAATTCAGCAGCAGGGTGCCATTCCGGCTGACAACATCGACCAGCAGGTCGATGCATTGCTTTGGCGTCCGGTACTTGGCCTCCCGATCATAGTGCCAGCCTGCGACGCAGGTGTCGGTCTGAAACGGATTGGGCCAGATGCCCTCCGCGATTCCCCGCTCAAAGTCCAGCACTGCCGTGCCTTCTTGGCAGTCCTCCATGCCCTTGCTCGTGTAAACCGCCTCGATCCTGCCCTCGTGCCACTGCGCGCTCCGGTTGTACAGGTGCGCCACCAGCTTCAGCCCGTAGCGCTCGAACCGTATCACCCCGTCGTGGTACATGAGATCCGGCTGGAGCTGGTCAATGGCATCTTGGAGCCGCAATAGATACTGCTGCTTCCAGGATTCAGGCACCTGGCTGACGTCGCCCGGTTGCGCCGGCGGCACATGCCGGGGGTGGTAGAGGTCGGCGTACCGAGGGTCGTTCCCGTCGTAGGGAACGCCGGCGAGCGGGCCCGACTTGTCGCTGCCAAAGCAGGTAGACATCCATTCGTAGCTGGCATGCAGGTGCTGGCTCACCCCAAAGCGCAGGCCTTGCTTCACCGCCGCGTCCTTGAACATTTGCGCGATGTTCTTCCCCGGACCCGTGACAACTGAATTCCACCGCGGCTGATGCCGCGAATTCCACATGTCAAAATTGTCGTGATGCACTCCCATGCTGACGAAGAACTTCGCCCCGGCCTTCCGATATAATCCCAGCAGGTAGTCCGGGTCGAAATTTTCGGCCCTCCAGGTCGGGATCACGTCCTTGTAGCCGGACTTCGAGGGGTGGCCGTAGGTCTTGAGGTGATGATTGTACTGCCGGTGGCCCTGGATGTACATGTTCCGGGCGTACCAATCTCCCATCTCGGGAGCGGATTGGGGACCCCAGTGCGCCCAGATGCCAAACTTCGCGTCGCGAAACCACTCCGGGCACCGGTACTGCTTGAGGGACTCCCGGGTCGGTTCAAACGGACCGGGCGCAATCGGGTAATCGGGCGCGGCGGCTGCATACGCGCGGCAACGCAAGAAGGGAGTCGTCAAACCGACGCTGGCCGCGAGGGCGGAGGACTTGATAAAGTGGCGCCGGGAGAATGGAGACTTCATAGTGCGCTCAGGGTGCAATTTCGGCGAGAGCGACTTTCGCAGCCAGGTGATCGGGGCTCGCTTGCAGCGCGAGCAGGAACTCCTGTCTGGCCTTCTGCTCATCGGAGAGCCCGAGCTCGCCCAGGCCGATGATGCAGTGCGCATCGCCGATTTTGGCGCGCTGGGCGGAGCTTGTCTGCCCCTGGATCTCCGGCGCGCCAGCCAACGCCTGCGTGCCGGAATCGACCAGTTGCTGGAACATCGCCTTGGCGCGATCCGCCTCGCCAAGTTTCAGAAAGGACATCGCCTGGTAGTAGGTGTTGGCCTGTGCGACCCGCACGCCCGCGCCGAGCGGGGCGCTGGCGCGGCCTCCGCGCCTCCCGCCGCCTCGTGCAGGTCCCGCGTTGGCCGAATCCGATGCTGCGCCGGCTGATTCGCGCCAGGACTGCTGCGCCTTGTCCTTATCCCCCAAGAGGTCAAATGCGACGCCCGTCCAGTACCCGATCTCGCTCCTGCGGGCCTGGGCCGCGCCGGCGGTCGCTTCGGCGATGTTTTCGGGGAATGTCCCGGCTGCCTGGAAATCTCCCAGGGCATCCTTGTACCGCTTGGCAGCCAGATCCTGCTGGCCGCGGCCGAGCATGGCGTTCACCCACGAGTCGCCGACGCTTTGCCCCGCGCCGCCTTCCCAGGCGCGGAAGAGGCGGGACTTTATGAGCTCAGCCGCGTCGTCGTACTTGCCGGCAAAGACATCCAGGTTGATTTCACGCGCGATGATCTCGTCGCGGTCGACCGACGGTTTGTTTTGCTCGATCAGCGACAGGCGTTTATCCGGCGAAAGTCCGTCCTCCTCGTGCATCCGGTCGAGTTCCGCGAAGATCGTGCCGTTGCCGCCGAATTGCGCGCCCTTTTCCAGGGTTGCGAGGATCTTTTCCCGAGGCGCGTTCTGCTGCCGGTAGACCATCGCCAGGTTTTGGTAGACGACCGGGAAATCCGCGCCGGCGGCGGCGGATTTCTCCCACAGTTCGAGCGCCCGTTGCGGCTGCCAGTCATACAGCAGGTTCCCCAGGTAATAGGGGGCTCGGGCGTCCGCGGGATTGGCGGCCATCGCCTGCCCGAGCACCTCGATCACCTCTCGCTGGAACGGGAAAACGTAATCGGTGGGCGCCTTGACGGCGAGCTGGAGGTATTCGGCCGCTTTCTGCGGCTGATCCATCTTGCCCGCGAAATAGCCCAGATAGTAATAGGCGAGCGGCGAGACCTTGGACTTGTCCGGGGCGTCCTTGATCGTCTGTTCGAGGATAGCCGAGCCATCCTTCCACAGGCCGGCGTTCATGAACTCTGCCGCTGTTTCGAGGCCGGTATTTGGGAAGTCCCTCAACGCGATGGCCAGCTTTCCGGCGGCCTCAGGATCGCCCGCCAGCCAGCTCTCGGTCATGGCCCGGACATCGAGCGGATCGATCCTATGGAACGCCGGCGCCAGGGCCAGAGCCTCCTTGGGCCGGCCTTCCGCACGCAGCAACGCGGATTTCAAGGCCAGAGCGCGGATGTTCAGCGCGTTTGCGTCCAGGGAGCTGTCGGCGAACCGCAATGCCGCGTCCGTGTCTCCCCTCATGGAGGCAATCTGGGCGACCTCGAAGTAACCCGGCGAGCGCCAGGCGGCGCTCCATGTCGATTTGTAAAAATTGGCAAAAGCGTCGTCGACCTCGCCCTGCGCCTTAAGCGCCAGGCCCAGATAATAAAAGGGTTCGCCGTCCATTGGGGACGTGTATCCGGCGGTCGCCCGCTCCAGGGCCTTGCGCAGGAGCTTCTCGGCATCGGCGTAACGGGCCTTCTTGAAATAATCGATCGCCAGGGCGGTGTTCACGCGGACGTCGCCCGGATCGCGCCTGAGTGCTTCCTCCCAATAGGGCTCGGGGTAGAGCGTCGGATCGCGGAACTGTTCGATGCGCAGGCCGGTGAGGTAAAGTTCGTCGTTCGTCTTGATTTCCCCGGGTGCCGGATAATCGGGGACGCCCTTCGGCATCGGCACGTCCGGAAGTTTGATCGGAGAATAGGAGACCAATTCCCTGCCGTTGACGGAAATGGCCGCCCGCAGGTCGTGCTCGTCGGCGCCGGCGGGGATCGGCACCTGCTTGATGTACGGCTTGCCGGGGTCGATGCCAACCTGCTCGGATAGCAGCACCGTGTCCTTGAGCTTGAGGGACACCTCCGCGGACGGATAGGCGGCCGTCGTGAAGAAGCCGACACTGGCATTGCCGTCCTTCACCTCGAGGTTGACGGCCGCATCGATGTTGGCGTTTTTCACGCCGTCGATGTCGCGGAAGGGATACCAGTATTGCGTCCAGGTCCGCGCCTCGTACGGCTGGACCCAGCTATAATCGGGCTGGTTGTCGGAATAGGCGCCCACCATCAGCTCGATGTAAGGCCCGTCGTTGTCGGTCAGGAGCTTGTATTGGATCGAGTTGGTGCCCCACGTGAAGAATTTCTTGCCGGGCACGACATTGTGGTCATCCACCGACATCGTGCCGGCGTGCCTTCCGTGGTCATAGCCGGCCATGAAGTCGTCCTGGTAATTCCAGGCGAAGACCGAGGTGCTGTTGACATGGTTCTTCCACCAACCCAGGTCCGCGCCCGCGGCTAGGCGGGCGCCGCTGCTGAGCGGCCATGTGTCCATGTCGCGCTGGCGCTTGGAGTGGCCGGTTCCGTATTGGGTGCTGGGCGGGAAGATGATCTGGTAGTCGTTGTTCGCGTGGACCGCGACATTGGAGAAGCAGAGCATCGACACGGGCAGAGACGTCCGGTTGACCATGCGGAAAGCCACATCGAGGTACGACTTGCCGGGATGCAGGGTCACGCCGACGGACCAGCGCATGCGGTCGCGCAGTTCCAGCTCGCCGACCCAGATCGTCTTGCTGCCGTCGGCGTTCCGCTCGATCGAGTATTGGACCGGGAGAAAGCTCGTTGCGCGGTGATGGTGCGGCAGGTCCCACTCCACGCCTCCGGAAATCCAAGCGCCCAAAAGGCTGATCAGAGTCGGCTTGATGACATTCTGGTGATAGAAGAAATTGTAGCCGTTGGTCTTGTCGATGGCCTCGAAGATCTTTCCGCCGATTTCCGGCAAAATGCCCACCTTTACGTATTCGTTCTCGAGGTAGACCATCTTGTAGGTCTTGTCCGCCTTCTCGTTGGTGAGGTTGTCGTATGCCGGATACGGATAGATCCGATGCTCGGCGCCTTGGGACTGGTCCCCCTTGACATAGAACCGCGGATCGGGATCGGGCGGCCCAATCAGATAAGTCGGGATGACCACTTGCTCTTCCCAGGCCTTGACGCCGGCGTCGGCGGCGCGAAGGGACGATATGAGGGAGGCCGCGAAACAGCAGAAAATAAACGAAATCAAATGCCTATGGCGCATGATAGTTCTCCGTGAATTGAGGGGTTTCCTAGCGATGGCGTATCCGAGGCTTCCATCCTGCCCTGTTCCCTGGGGCCGCGCAATCCGGTTTTCCGTCTTATTGCCTGGCCGCCCGGAGCCTGTCCAGACCGTCGCGCGCTGCGGCAAGGGAGGGATCGAGCTTGAGAGCCAGCTCAAGTTGGGCGATCGCATCCTCTGTGCGCCCCATGCTGGCATATGCTGAGGCGAGATTGCGGTGCGCGTCCGCATAATCCGGTTTGATTTGAATCACCTGCTCGAAGTGGGCGACTGCTTCGGGCAGGCGTCCGGGAATCCCCGCGAGGATAATCGCCAGATCATTGTGCGCCTCGGCAAAGTCCGGCTTCAGGCGGATCGCTTTCTCGAACTGAGAGACCGCGTCGGGCGCGCGGCCGGGAATCTCCTTTAGCACGGTTGCCAAATTGTAATGCGCATTGGCATAATCCGGATTGAGGCGAATCGCTTCCTCGAACTGCGAGATCGCGTCGGGCGCGCTGCCTGGGATCCTCGCCAGCGCATTTCCCAGATCGTTGTGCGCCACAGCGGAATCCGGATCGAGGCGAAGCGCCTCCTCGTAGTGCGAGATCGCCTCGGGCAGGCGACCGGGGCTCTTCGCCAGCGCGATTCCGAGATTGATGTGCGCCATGACGTAATCCGGCTTTAGGCGCAGCGCCTCCTCATAATGCGGGATCGCCTCGGGCAGGCGGCCGGGGATCCCTGCAAGCGCATTCGCAAGGTTATAGTGCGCTATGGGGTAATCCGGATTTAGGCGAAGCGCCTCCTCGTAATGCGAGATCGCCTCCGGTACGCGGCTTGGGTCGTCCGTCAGCGCAAGAGCAAGATCGTTGTGCGCGCGCCAAGACTGCGGACGATCCGCCACCGTTTTGCTCCAAATCGACACGGCGCTGCGGTAATCCTCGTTGCGGCGCACGGTTAGGAATCCCAGCCCAAACGCCAAGACCAGGAAAATCGGAAGACTTCGCCGCCCGGCCGCCGCGTGGATCGCGAGCACCGCCAACGTCACGATGGCGGCCAGGGGAAGATACATGCGGTGCTCCGCAATTGTCTGTGTCGCCACCGGCACGATGCTTGATGTCGGGGCCAGGATCGCGAAAAACCAGGCGCCGCAAAAACCCAGGGGCGGCCGTCGCCATAACGCCCAGAGAGTTGCCCCAAGCAGCAAAACGACGATTGCCAATTGCGGCGCGACATCGCTCGCATGGCCGACCAAGGCCGAGCCGTAATCGAAGATCAACGGATGCGGCCAGAATGAGAGGCGCAGGTAATGCGCCACGGCTCCAAACTGAGTAAGGGCATAGCCGGGCCACGCGATGCCGGTGCCGAATCCCACGGAATGGTTGCGGGCGTTTGTACCGATCACCAGATAGCCGAGCAAAAGCCAGGAGGAGGCCAGGCCGATGAGCACCCCTTTGTGTTCGCGCCAAGCCTTTCGGAAAGTTCCGCTCACAAACGTGCGGTCATACAGCCAGACGATCAGCGGGGCCGATGCGATGACTTCCTTGCTCCCCGCGCCGAGAAAGCAGCATGCAATCGAGAGGGCGGCCCAGCCCCTGCCTCCCGCCTCGCCGGTCTTCGCGTACCTTATGAAGCAATACAACGTGAGCAGGTAAAACATCCCCATCAGGGATTCCGCCCGCTGCACAACGTACGTGACCGATTCTGTCTGAAGCGGGTGCAAAACCCAGAGAAGCGCCGCGGCCGCGGCGACAAGAAGCGGCCCGTCCGCGCCCGGATTCGTGCGGTCGCCCGGGCGGCCAGCCATCCCATCGAGCGTTCTTCGCACAATTCCGAACAGCGCCAGGCCGGCGAGGATATGGATCACGACATTGAGCGCATGATAACTCCAAGCACGTGTGCCGCTTATCGCATAATTTATCGCAAGGGAAAGGTTTACGATCGGCCGTCCGTCTACCGGCAGACCGCTTCCGGCCGGCGTGGCCAGGATCGCTTTCACATCGGTCAGATTCCGGATCGTCGGGTTGTCCAAGATTGACGGTGGGTCGTCTAACACGAACGCGCCCGAAAATGAATTGGCATAAGCGGCCAGTCCGGCGGCGACGATCGTCGCCGCCGCTAGCCGGCCGAGGTTCCATTTCATTCCATCCTGCTAACCTTTCCTCGATTCGTAGGCAATCCCGACACTCGGCGGGCCCCGTTGTAGAGCGGTCGCATCCATCGTTTCCGCTCGTCATCTCGTGCGCCTATTAAGGGTTGGTGCTCAGGACAGGACTCGAACCTGCACGCCTTACGGCACACGCCCCTCAAACGTGTGTGTCTACCAATTCCACCACCTGAGCAAAATCCCAAGGGAGGGGATCAGTTAGGGTAGGCAGCGTGGATTGTCGAGCCCTGAAATGCGGGAGCGAGGATTTCCGGCGATGGGAGGCTTGCCTAAAACTCGATTCCCGCCTGCGCCTTCACCCCTGCGGCGAAAGGATGCTTGATCTCACGCATCTCGGTGACCAAGTCGGCCGCCTCGATGAGACTCTTGGGCGCGCCGCGGCCCGTGACGACGACGTGCTTTCCGGGCGCCCGCGATCGGAATGCGGCGATCACTTCGCCGGCCTGAAGGTAGTCGTGCGCGAGCGCGATATTAAGTTCGTCCAAAAGCAAGAAACCGACGTCCGGGTCTTGCAGGTACCCGCAGGCTATAGCCCAGCCTTCGCGGCAGCGCGCGATGTCGGCGGCGCGATTTTGGGTGTCCCAGGTGAATCCGTCTCCTACTTTGTGCCAGGTGAGGAGAGGCGAACGCAGGACTCGCTCGATCGCTATGTCCCCCGATTTGATGAATTGGATGACCGCGCAGCGGCGCCGATGACCCAGCATTCGAACGAGCATCCCGAAGGCGGCCGTGCTCTTGCCCTTTCCGTCTCCCGTGTGCACGATCAGCAAATCGCGCTTTTCCCGCGCGGCCCCGATCTTTGCGCGCATCTTGGCCTGGAGCTTCTTCATTTGGGCGCGATGCTGCGCCTCCGTCGGCTTTTTGCGCGAGGATTTCATGGGAGCTCGAAATTCAGGCCGGGCGCTTCGCTTGCGCGCACGCCGAAGACCTCCAGCAGGAGCTCGGGCGTCAGTATCTCGGCCGGGGATCCGATCGCGCGAAGGTGGGTGGAGCTGAGGACCGCAAGGAGGTCGAGCGAGGATGCCAAAGACAGATCGTGAAGGGACAGGAACACTGTTGAGCCTTTTTGGGCGAGCTCCCGCGCGAGGACGAGCACTTCCAAGCGGTGTCGCGGATCGAGGGGCGCAAGCGGTTCGTCCCAGAGCTGAAGGGGGGCCTCAGTGACGATCGCCCGGGCGAGAAGCACGCGCTCTTTCTCTCCCCCGGAAAGATGGTTCACCGGTCTTTCCGCGAGAGCGGAGAGGCCGAAACGGACGAGAGCCTCCTCAACGCCGCTATCATCGTCGCCATGCGCGTATCGCCCCTGGGCGACGACCGAACGAACCGAGAAGCCGAATTCAAAATGCGCCTCCTGAGGCACCCACGCCGCGCACCGGGCTCTCTCCAACGCCGAAATTCCGGGCAGGGGCCGGCCATTCCAGGCGACGGATCCGCCGGAGGGGAGAAGCCCGGCCGCGACCCGCAAAAGGGTGGACTTGCCGGCTCCGTTCGGTCCGACAAGACCGACCAGTTTTCCGCCCGGAAGCCCCAGGGAGACATTTCCCAGGCGGCCGGGGACCGTGGCATCGATAATATCCAGGAAATTCATGGGAGCCGGCGCAAAAGCCAGAGAAAGAAAGGCGCTCCGATGACGGAGGTAATGATGCCAAGCTGGATACCGCCGGCCATCCGGCCGGCGGTATCGCACGCGAGGACGAAAACAGCGCCTCCGACCAGGGATAGCGGAACAAGCCTGCGATGCTCGGGCCCCACGAGAAGGCGGAGGATGTGCGGCACGACCAAGCCGACAAATCCAACGGCGCCCGCGATCGCTGTCGCAACCGCTGTCAAAACGGTTGCAAGCGCCAGCATCTGCCGCCTCACCCGGCGAACATCGACTCCCAGGCTTTGGGCTTCGCTAACGCCAAGGCTCATGAGATCCATCGAGCGCGCGAGGGGTAAAAGCAGCAGACCGGCCGCGACGATCGGAAGCGCGATTATCACGTGCTCCCAGGTGCGATCCTCCAATCCTCCGATGAGCCAAAACAGGATTTGGGCGTTGCGCTCATAAAGGCCGATGTGCCGGGAAAGGATGTAGCTCGTGACAGCGCCGAGAAGCGCGTTCAATGCGACTCCCGCGAGCAGGAGCCTCTCGGTGCTCGCCCCGCGCCGCGCAAGGACGAGGACGCCCAACGTCGCGGCGAGCGCTCCGACGACCGCGGCCAATGGCAGGAACCAGAGCGACACCGATGCCCAGCCGGCGGCGATCGCGAATACGGCCCCCGCGGCCCCCCCGCTGCTCACTCCGAGAAGCCCGGGGTTGGCGAGGCTGTTCCGGAAATAGGCCTGCATGACAAGCCCCGCCGACGATAGCGCTGCGCCGACCAATATCGCAGACAGGATCCGCGGGAGGCGCATCTGCCAGACAATCGTGGCCGCGATCGCGTCTTCCCGCCTCAGCCCGGCCAATAAGCGGCCCGCCGAAAGTGGCATGTCGCCGGTCGCCAATGCGGCGAGGACAAGGGCCCCGAGGAGTATGATCAGCGCCGGTAACGCGAATCGGATCGATCGGGCGGGGAGGATCTTCCCTGAATGAAAGATTCGCATCGGATCACTTGAACGCTTCCGGATGAAGCTCCCTCGCCATGATTTCGTAACCCTCGACGCGCAGATGGGATACGCAGCTCAATAGGGCGGCAGGAAGCAGAACCGCGCGGTTTGATTTGATCGCCGGCATAAACGCATAGGGCGGCAGGGTGCGAAAGGGCGCCAGCGCTGATTCGAGGTCGGTGCCGCCGACGACTATAAAGTCTACAGGCCATGTCAGCATCGCCTCGGATGGTTGCGGCCCGTGGCCTTTGATGTGGCCGAGAGTCCAGGCGAGATTCTCGGCGCCTGCGTGTTCGCAGAGATCCTGAAATGTCGTTTGCGCGCCGGGGATCACCCCGAAAGTCGAAGGCGCGATCACTCGCACCGGACGTACGTGCAGCAGTCGCGCTTCCAATGCGGCGACCCGGTTTTCGCACTCGCCGATAATATGCTCCGCGCGTTCCTCCCGGCCCAGCTCATGGCCCAGCAGGCGCAGATTGGCATAAGAGTCGGCGAGCGTGAAGTACCGGTCGAACACGATGACGCGTGTCCCCGCCCGCTTGAGCTGCGTGACCAACTCGGCCCGGCTGTAGTCCGCGCAAAGGACCAGCGTGGGGTTGAATTTCAGAACCGATTCGGCGTCTCCATTGGCCGCGATCGATGGGTAGCTCCGCGCGTCGTCTGCAGCCGCGCAAAAATCGGGATCGCGGGCCAGAGGACTCAGCGCGGCGATCTGCCCGGGTGCAGCCAGGGCCAAAAGCAATTCGTCGGTGCCCACCGTCTGCGAAACGACCCGCACGGCGGCTGGCGCCGCCTCCACGGGTGCCGCAAGCGCAAGGGCAGCCATCATCAGTAGGCGCGCAAAAACCGATCCCGTCGCCGCGGCGATGAGACACCGGATGTTGGACAAGAACGGCGTACCCAAAGAAGCAAGAGAATCCGACTTGCTTCGGCGGGCAATGCCATTTTGAGACTTTGCGGCGGAACTCGCTAATCCGCGGCGCCTCCCGGACCCTTTGCCGGTCCTGCTACGTCTTTCAACTGCGCTTCTCCCCATGAAAAAATTTCCCATTGTTTTCTGTGCCGCAGTCTCGGCCGCATTGTCCAGCATCGACCTGAAAGCCGCGGATGCTTCGGGCGCCGTTACAGTCGACTGGCTCGGCGGCGCGGCGCCGACCGCCGACGACGGCGTGAGCTGGGGTGTGCCCTGGCCGAAGGGGCAACTGCAAAAAGACGACCATCTGGAGCTTAAGACGAAGACGGGTGCTTCCGTGCCGCTCCAAACATGGCCCCTGGCGTACTGGCCTGACGGCTCGATCAAATGGTCGGGCCAGGCGATTGCCACCACGCAGGGTCTCGACGGGCCGCTGCAGTTGGCGATAGGGCAGGGCGAGCCGATTTCCGGGCCTTTGACGGTTTCGGAGGATACGGCATCGATAACGATCGACACGGGCGCTGTCCGGGCGGTCGTGCCCCGACAGGGAGCCAATCTCATCGAGTCTCTATTTGTGGGAGATCGCAAGGTGGCGCAGGACGGCAAATTGATCGCCCTGATCGAAGATCGATCGCATTACGACTCCGAGGGCATTCTCCGGGAAGAGAAATTTGCCAGCCAGATTGAGACCGTGACCGTGGAGCAGTCCGGACCGGTGCGGGCGGTCGTGAAAATCACCGGCAAGCATCATTCGGCGACCTCAGATCGCCTTTTACTGCCGTTCACGGTGCGGCTCTATTTTTTCCGCGGCTCGGGAGCGATTCGCATCGTTCACTCGTTCATCTACGACGGCGATCAGGACAAGGATTTCATCAAAGGGCTGGGAATCTCCCTGGCCGTTCCATTTCACGAGGAACTGCAGAACCGCCACTTCCGCTTCGTGGGCGATGGCGGCGGCGTCTGGCAACAGCCGGTGCGGATGCTGCCCGGATATCGTTCGCAGGCCGGTTCGCAGATTGGCGGCCTCTATCAATCCGAGCTCGAGGGTCAGCGGGTTCCAAACCTGAGCGAGTTGTCCGAGCAGTCCCGTTCGGCCCTTCTCACAGTTCCAGTATGGGGGGATGCGAAACTGACGCAAACCGGGCCCAACAGCTTCTCGATCTACAAGCGCACGACCGCGGCCGGTTCGTGGCTTCATGTCACCGATGGGCATCGCGCGCAGGGGCTGGCGGTTCTCTCCGACGTCTCGGGCGGGATCGCGGTTTCGATGCGGCATTTTTGGGAGAAATATCCGACAGCCATCGAGCTTACAAACGGTGCCGCGGATGTCGGGGAAATGAAGATCTGGTTTTGGTCTCCGGAGGCAGACGCGATGGATTTGCGGCGTTACGACACCGAGCCGCACGGCCTGAGCGTGAATTACGAGGACTGGAAGCCGGGCTGGGGCACGCCGTACGGCATTGCGAACACATCCGATCTGACGATTTGGGCGCTCGGAGCCGTGCCGTCCGACCAGAAGCTGCTCGCGATGACGCAGGAAGGGCGGGAGCCGCCGATGCTCGTCTGCCAGCCTGAGTACTACCACGGATTGCAGGTGTTCGGGCATTGGAGCATGCCGGAGCGCTCGACGCCGACGCTCAGCTGGCTCGAAGACCAGATCGGCGGCCTTGTGAATTTCTACGAGGGCCAGGTCGATGAGCGCTCTTGGTATGGATTTTGGGACTTCGGCGATATCATGCACAATTACGACTTCGGGCGCCATGTGTGGCGCTACGATGTCGGCGGATGGGCATGGGCGAACACCGAGTTAATGCCCGACATGCTTCTGTGGTACAGCTTTCTGCGGACCGGGCGGCCCGATCTCTATCGCATGGCCGAGGCGATGACTCGGCAGACGAGCGAGGTGGAGGTCTATCACATCGGCCCGTTTGCCCCGCTGGGCTCGCGGCACAATGTCAATCACTGGGGTGACGGCGCCAAGCAGCCGCGGATCAGCCACTCCGGCCTGAAGCAGTTCTACTATTTCCTGAGCACCGATGAGAGGGTCGGCGACTTGATGCACGAGCAGCTGAACGCCGATCTCACCTACGAGATGCTCAAGCAATTCAACGGCTCCCACTATGTCCCGACTGCGGACGGGGGCGCCCGGCTCGACACCGGAGGCAGGGGCCGCGGCGGTATTGCCCGAACGCCGCCGCCAGCGGCGCCCCTTCCTGAAAATCTCCCGCCGAAGCCGACCGAGCGAACCGAAGCCGCCCGCGCGGGCCTGGAATGGATGTGCTATGCGATGAATTGGATGGAGGAATGGCAGAGAACCGGGAACGTGTTCTGGCGCGATCGGGTGATCGGAGACATGAAAGCGATGTCGGCCGGGCTCAAGCCGGACGACCGGCTGCCGGGCTCCTATTTCGACATGATATTCGGCGGACCGGAAAACCTGTACGAAATGGAGCCGATGTTCGACGTGCCTGAGTTTTGGCGGGCCTGGGCCAATACGAGCGAGGCGGTGGGCCGGCAGGCGGGCGGCAACGAAATGACCGCGCCGCGGATGCTCGCGTACGCGGCGTACAAAAAGCACAGCGCGGAGTTGGGGCTGATGGCCTGGAACAAGCTGATCGGCCCGACGCTTCCGCCGGTGTCCGTGCCGAAAAAAGTGTCGGGCGTTGGACTGCTCAAGCCCGTGACGGACCCCGCATTCCTGGGTGCCCCTGTCGGCTGGCAGCTGCACGGGGTGGCGAGCGTCCAGTGGGCGTTAAATGCGATTGAGACGCTGGAGTTCGCGAAGGATTATCTGCCGGCCTGGGATTCGGCACACGGGATCTCCGAGACCCCGGCGCCTGCAAGCGCGCCGGCTAGCGGTACTGATGGATCGCATTGATAAATCGCGGAGTTTGTATTCTGTCCCTCTATCCGCATGCGATCCTTACCCCGCCCGCTGGCCTCGAATCTTCTCACGCTAGCCGCCCTCAGCCTAGTCGGCCGGGCGGAGGCCCAAAGCCCCGAGGCGGGAGATCCCGCTCATGGAAGGGTGCTATTTCAGCAGAGCTGCGCGCTATGCCATGCCACCGGACAGCGCGGGCAGGCGCCCGCGGGCCAGGGGCCGCTGCTGGCCGGCGTGGTTGGCCGGCCGTCGGCTTCGCTGCCCAATTTCAATTATACCAAAGCTCTGCAGGATTCGCACCTGACGTGGGACGCCGCCACATTGGACAAGTTCCTGAGCGGACCGTCGGCGTTGGTGCCGGGAACGTCCATGCCGATCCCCGTGGCCAATCCGGCGGATCGCCGGGATCTGATCGCTTTCCTGGGGAGCCTGGGTCCGATCACCCCGCCGGAGCAGCGGATGAATCCAGCTTCCATTACCCGGGTTTCCAGCCCGGGCGACTGGCAGAATGACGCCCCCGGCGTCAAACATCGGATCGTGGTCGCGGATTTGCCGGCACCCTTTGCGACTGTGTCTGCGGGAAACAATCCTCAAGTCGTCGATCAGCCGACGGGTGCCCACCTATCCGTTCCGACGGGTTTTCAGGTCAAAATGTTTGTTTCCGATCCGGCCGCTCCGAGGTTGCTCCGCACGGCGCCCAACGGCGATATCTTCATAGCGGACACCCGCTCGGGGCAGATCCGCGTCCTGCGGACTGCGGACGGGGCGGACGCTCCCACCGAAAACTCGGTATTTGCGGAAGGCCTGCAGGGACCGTTTGGCATCGCTTTCTATCCGCTCGGCGCCGATCCGCAATGGGTATACGTGGGCAATCTCAATTCATTGGTGCGCTTTCCCTATCGCAACGGCGATCTCAAGGCGCGCGGACCGTCCGAGACCGTAGTGCCGCTCCTGGCGGACAGCATCGGGGGCCATAGCACTCGGGACGTGGCGTTTTCGCTCGATGGAAAGACGATGTTTATTTCAGTCGGCTCCGGATCGAACGTTGCGGAAGGGCTGCCGAGTAAGACTCCCGCGGAGATCCGCGATTGGGAGGCGGCGCACGGCAGGGGGGCCGCTTGGGGTTACGAGAGGAACCGCGCCAACGTCCTGGTGACCGACCCAGAGGGGCGGCAGGCCCTGCGGCCCTACGCGACGGGGATCCGCAACCCGGTCGGAATCGCCGTCCAGCCGGTCACCGGAGATCTGTGGGTATCCGTCAATGAGCGCGATGCCCTCGGCGACGACTTGGTGCCGGATTACATCACTCACGTGAAGGAAGGCGGGTACTACGGGTGGCCGTGGTATTATATGGGCAATCACGAGGACCCGCGCCATGCCGGCGAACGGCCGGATTTGGCGGGCCTGACGATCACGCCCGATGTGCCGGAGCAGGCGCATTCCGCTTCGCTCCAAATGACATTTTACCCGGCAAACGCCTCCGGTCCGGCCGCATTTCCGGCGGAGTACCGCGGCCAGATTTTCGCGGCCCTCCACGGTTCCTGGAATCGGACCGGCCGGACCGGGAGCAAGATTATATGCGCCCGGCTCGAGAATGGAGTAGCGACGGGCGAATATGTCGATTTTCTGACCGGCTGGGTGATCGACGACGGCCATGTCTGGGGCCGCCCCGTTGGAGTGACCGTCGCCCACGACGGCGCCCTGCTAGTGACCGAAGACGGAAATAACACGATCTGGCGCGTTTCCTATACGGGGAACTAGACTAGGAATTGGCCGCGCAGGCTCGATGACCGCCCCTGCATGAGCCTTCCCCTTAAACACACGCTCGATCGCATTCCCGGAGGAATGGTGATCGGCCCGCTGCTGCTCGGGGCGCTGATCGAGACGCTGGCTCCGGGCTTCCCGAAATTTTTCGGTTCGTTCACCGGGGCCCTGTTCACCGGTGCGCTGCCGATTCTTGCCGTATTCTACGTCTGCGTGGGCTCCGCTATACATTTTACCGCTGCGCCGGCCATCCTCCGCCAAGGAGGACTGCTTCTCGGGACTAAGATCCTCTGCGGGGTGCTGGTTGGCGTCATTGCGGGCCGCCTGCTTGGAAATGCGCCGATCGTCGGCGGGGCGTTCGCCGGACTGTCGACGCTCGCGCTCGTCGCCTCCTTTAACGATACCAACGGGGGGCTTTATCTTGCGCTGATGGTGCAATACGGATCGCCGCGCGACGCAGGGGCCTTTTCGGTGATGTCCCTGGAAAGCGGCCCGTTCATGACGATGGTCACGCTTGGCGTCGCGGGGCTGTCTTCGTTTCCATGGCCTGTGCTGCTCGGCGCGGTGCTGCCGCTCCTCGTCGGAATGGTGCTGGGAAATCTCGACCCGAGGATGCGCGATTTCCTTAGTCCTGCCGTTGCGGTGCTGATACCCTTCTTCGCATTTGCGCTCGGCGCCACTCTGGACCTCGCCGATGTCTGGCGCACGGGATTTCTCGGAGTGGCGCTAGGCCTCTCGGTCACCGCCGTCAGCGGCACGCTGCTATTCATCGTGGACCGCCTGAGCGGCGGCAATGGCATTGCCGGCCTCGCGGCCTCGTCGACCGCGGGCAACGCCGCGGCGGTGCCGTTGCTCGTCGCAATGGCGAACCCCGTCTACGCTCCCGCGGCGGCGCCGGCCACGCTATTGGTCTCCTCCAGTGTCGTTGTCACCGCGCTAACCACGCCGTTGGTCACCGCATGGTGGGCCGGACGGCTTGCAGAAAACCGATGAGCCTGCCGCGCATCGCCGTCACAATGGGCGACCCGGCCGGCATCGGACCGGAGATCTGCCTGCGCCTCCTCGCCGATGCGGGCGCGGTTCAATTTTGCACGCCTATTGTATTTGGCGATGCCAGCGTCATGCAGCGGGTCGCCGAGAAACTTTCGCTACCTTTCCCGGCTCGCGTAATGAACCTGGGCGAGTGGCACGCAGCGGGAGCGACTTTGTCGGGCCCAGCGCTGCTCGACTTGCAATGCATCGGGGTGGAGGACTTTGTTCCGGGACAGGTGAGCGCCCGTTGCGGCGACG
>Ga0182024_10003011_pt1 | contig 40857 bp, 46 predicted proteins | sample P32metaG_FD_120480 | JGI IMG/M metagenome (GOLD analysis project Ga0182024, IMG submission 120480) | Permafrost microbial communities from Stordalen Mire, Sweden - P3-2 metaG (Illumina Assembly) | ecosystem: Environmental > Terrestrial > Soil > Wetlands > Permafrost | place: Sweden: Stordalen...
CATTCGTCCGCCCAAGGCGAATGCAAAGCATTCGTCCGCCCAAGGCGAATGCAAAGCATTCGTCCGCCCAAGGCGAATGCAAAGCATTCGTCCGCCCAAGGCGAATGCAAAGCATTCGTCCGCGACCTTCGCGGCGCGAAGGCCCCTTCTCCCGCGAGGCAGGAGAAGGGGCGCGTCGTTTCAAATCGCCTGCGGTTCGGTTGGCGGGGTTTCGCCGGACGGGCTCTCGGACGAATCGTCGGCCGATTCTTCCTCCGGCGCGTCGCCTTCGCCGCGCTTGCGCGGCCTTGCCTTGCGCACTTCGGGTTCGTCGGTGGCGCGTTTGCGTCCCGCCACCAGAAGATCGCGCTCTAGCCGCGGCTGGGCCGGGCCTTCGGGATAGACGAAGCCGAGCTTCTTGACGCCGGCATCGTCGCCCGTCACCACGACGCGAACGATGCCGCCGTTCTTGAGCCGGCCGAACAGAACCTCGTCGGCGAGCGGCGTCTTGATCTCCTTCTGGATCACCCGCGCCATCGGCCGCGCGCCCATCGCCTCGTCATAGCCGTTCTTGACAAGCCAGGTGCGCGCCTCGTCCGACAATTCGATCGACACGTTGCGGTCGGCAAGCTGGGCCTCGAGCTGCAGGATGAACTTGTCGACGACGCGCGCGATCACCTCCTCGGGCAGGCGGCCGAACGGCACGATCGCATCGAGCCGATTGCGGAATTCCGGCGCGAACAGGCGGTTGATCGCCTCCAAGTCGTCGCCCTCGCGCTTCGAACTGCGGAAGCCGAACGCCGCCTTGGCCATATCCTGCGCGCCCGCATTGGTCGTCATGATGAGGATCACGTTGCGGAAGTTGATCTGCTTGCCCGAATGGTCGGTCAGCTTGCCGTGATCCATGATCTGCAACAGGATGTTGAAGAGGTCCGGATGCGCCTTTTCGATTTCGTCGAGCAGCAGCACGCAATGGGGGTGCTGGTCGATGGCGTCGGTCAGCAAGCCGCCCTGGTCGAAGCCGACATAGCCGGGCGGCGCGCCGATCAGCCGCGAGACCGTGTGGCGCTCCATATATTCGGACATGTCGAAACGGATCAGCTCGACGCCGAGGCTTGACGCCAATTGACGCGCCGCCTCGGTCTTGCCGACCCCGGTCGGCCCGGAGAACAGATAGGAGCCGATCGGCTTTTCGGGATCGCGCAGACCCGCCCGGGCGAGCTTGATCGCCGAGGACAGCGCGGCGATCGCCTCGTTCTGGCCGTAGACGACGCGTTTCAGCGTCTCTTCCAGATGCTGCAACACCTCGGCGTCGTCCTTGGAGACGGATTTGGCGGGGATGCGCGCCATGGTGGCGATCGTCGCCTCGATCTCCTTGATGCCGATCGTCTTCTTGCGCTTGGCTTCGGTCACCAGCATTTGCGAGGCGCCGGTCTCGTCGATCACGTCGATCGCCTTATCCGGCAATTTGCGGTCGTGGATGAAGCGCGCCGAAAGCTCCACGGCGGCCTTCACGGCCTCGTTGGTGTAGCGGACCTTGTGGAATTCCTCGAAATAGGGCTTCAGCCCCTTGAGAATTTCGATGGCGTCCTCGACGGTCGGCTCGTTGACGTCGATCTTCTGGAACCGGCGCACGAGGGCGCGGTCCTTCTCGAAATATTGGCGATATTCCTTGTAGGTCGTCGAGCCGATGCAACGCAGCACGCCCTGGGCAAGCGCCGGCTTCAGCAGGTTGGAGGCGTCCATCGCGCCGCCCGAGGTCGCGCCGGCGCCGATCACGGTGTGGATTTCATCGATGAACAGGATCGCATCCTTGTGCTGCTCGATCTCTTTCATCACCTGCTTGAGGCGTTCTTCGAAATCGCCGCGATAGCGCGTTCCCGCCAGCAACGCGCCCATGTCGAGCGCGAACACGGTCGCGCCGGACAGCACTTCGGGCACCGCGCCGTTGATGATCTTATGGGCGAGCCCTTCGGCGATCGCCGTCTTGCCGACGCCGGGCTCGCCCACCAGCAGCGGATTGTTCTTCTGCCGGCGGCACAGGACCTGGATCGTGCGCTGCACTTCGGCCTCGCGGCCGATCAAAGGATCGATCTTGCCGTCCTTCGCCTTCTTGTTGAGGTTGACGCAATAAGCGTCCAGGGCGGCTTCCTTTTTCTTCTGCTCCGGCCCCTCTTTCGAATCCTTGGAATCGCGCGATTCATGGTCGTCCTCGGCGCCGCGCGGCGTCTTGGAGGAATCCGACAGGCCCGGCCGCTTGGCGATGCCATGGCTGATATAATTGACCGCGTCATAGCGCGTCATATCCTGCTCCTGCAGGAAGAAGGCGGCATGGCTCTCGCGTTCGGCGAAAATGGCGACGAGCACATTGGCGCCGGTCACTTCCTCGCGCCCGGACGATTGCACGTGAATAACGGCGCGCTGCACGACGCGCTGGAATCCGGCCGTGGGCTTGGCCTCCTCGCGGGTCTCGATGACGAGGTTCTCAAGCTCGGAATCGATGTATTGCGTCAGATTCTTGCGCAAAATGTCGAGATCGACGGTGCAAGCGCGCAGCACCGAGGCGGCGTCGCTGTCGTCGATAAGGGAAAGCAGCAGATGCTCCAGCGTCGCATATTCGTGCCGGCGCTCGTTGGCGATGGCGAGCGCCCGGTGGAGGGTTTTTTCTAGAGCGCGAGAAAAGGATGGCATTGCGCGCCTTTCACTTCTTTTCCATGATGCATTGCAGCGGATGCTGGTTCTTGCGGGCGTGGTCCATGACTTGAGCCACTTTGGTCTCGGCGATCTCGTAAGTGAAGACGCCGCATTCGCCGACCCCATGATGATGCACGTGCAACATGATCTGGGTCGCCTCTTCCTGATTCTTGTTAAAATAGGATTGGAGAACGAGGATTACAAACTCCATCGGCGTGTAATCGTCATTGAGCAGCAGAACGCGATACATGCTCGGACGTTTGGTTTGGGTGCGCGTGCGCGTAATGACCGCCGTGCCGTTGCCGGGGCCTTCCGGGGTCTTGCGCGGCTCGCGCGCCCCGACGGGCGCAAGTCGCGCCGCCGATCCGCTCGCATTGCCGACGCCGCCCGTCGCCGCGCGGCCCGAACCGCGCGGGGCGAACAACCACCGCGCCAGAAGCGCGACGCCGGCCCTGAAACGGTTGACCACCAAATGCGGCTCGCCGATCACCGTCAACCTCTCATCGAACAAGGAGGAGCGGCGCGCGATTCGTTTGGGGCGGGCCGCTTCCACAGCGAAACTGATGCGCTAATCTAGGCGCCTTATGGCCCATATGCAAAGAGCCTGCGCGCCGGTGCGAGCACCAAATGTCGAAGCGGCGACAAATGCACGCGGGAGAAACAAAAATAGGGCCGGCTTTTCAGCCGACCCTCGCGTCGCGCCCCATCGGCGGAGCGCGCTTAAATTCGCAAACGAACCGACTTAAAGTCGATTACTTGACCGGCGCCGACGCCTTGGCATAGGCGGTTTCCACCGGCTTGAAAGCTTCCTTGGCGAGCTTGGCGTAGAGTTCGCTCACCTTGGTGGCCTGGGCGACGAAGCCCTCATAGGCGGTCTTGGCGAAATCGGTCTGGATCTGGATCGCGGTTTCGACATTCTTGGCGCCGAGCAGCTTCTCGACGACCGAAGTGTTGGCGGCGATCGCCTTCTTCGAATAGTCGGTGGCCTCGGTGGCGATTTCCTGCAGGCCCTTCGAGAAGGACGTGGTCGCCGCCGTCACGGCTTCGAGCTGCTGCTTGCCGAACTTCTGGATCTCTTCAACATTGTTGAACATGGCTTTGGTCTTTCAGTTTGCTGCCGCCTCTCCCGCGTCTTCAACGGCGGGGCGTTATCGCTGTGCGACAGTCATTTCCTACAGCGCAGATATGATCGCGGTGCGACCCTATCGCTGCTGCAGTTTATATATGTGCAGTGCACAATAATGTCAACCGGTTGTTTTGCACTGCACCATTTTTTCGCGTGAGCCGCCGCGGCCGCGTCGTTAACGAAAGCTTATCAAAAGCGACAACATTCGTTTATATTCAATTACTTGGCGCTCTTTAACGAGCGCCGCCGCGAATCGAAGGATCGTTAATCATATCCGGTTTTCGCGCGTCAATTCATCGACTTGAGCCGCGATCCGATCCATTGCGCAATCCCCGTTAACTCCGCCGTAACCGCAACCCCATAGGTTTTACCTGTGTGTGCGCGAAGCCACTCTCGCGGAAAACGGTTCGGCGCGGGTCGGTTTGGGTGCGGCAAGGGACGGGTTCATGGCGTTGCGTTTTGTGAAGACCGGGTCGCGGCGCGCGACCTCCCTGGCGGGAATTTGCCTCGCCCTCGCGGCTCTGGCCGTGTTCGCAACGCCCGCTGAGGCCCGTCACTGGCGCCATTACCGTTATTACGCCGTCCATCAGGCCGCCCCGGCGAGCAATCCGGCCTTCGCCGCCCTCGTCGTCGACGCCAATACGGGCCGCACGCTCTATGCCGCCGATGAGAACGAAACGCGCCATCCCGCCTCGCTCACCAAGGTGATGACGCTTTATCTATTGTTCGAACAGCTCGAAAAAGGCCGGCTCTCGCTCGATTCGCCCATTACGATGTCGGAGCATGCGGCAAGCCAGGCGCCGTCCAAGCTCGGCATCGATCCCGGCGATACGATCAGCGTCGACAATGCGATCAAGTCGATCGTCACGCGCTCGGCCAATGACGTGGCGGTCGCGATCGGCGAGGCGATCGCCGGCGACGAGGACAGTTTTGCCGAGATGATGACGCGCAAGGCGCATGCTTTGGGCATGTCGCGCACCGTCTATGTCAACGCCTCCGGCCTGCCGGACGACAGGCAGATAACGACGGCGCATGATCTGGCGGTGCTCGGAAGAGCGGTCCAGGAGCATTTTCCGCGCTACTTCCATTATTTCTCGACCCATTCGTTCGACTATGCCGGCGAGACGATCGGCAACCACAATCATCTGCTCGGCCGCATCGACGGGGTCGACGGCATCAAGACCGGATATACCCGCGCCTCGGGCTTCAATCTTCTTACCTCCGTGCATCGCGACGGTCGCTCGCTGGTGGCCGTCGTCATGGGCGGACCCACCGCCGGCGCGCGCGACCGGTTCATGGAAACGCTGATCGCCCAGCACATCGCAAGCGCCTCCCCCGTTCATAGCGCGACGATGATCGCCGATGCTTCCGGGCCGGAGATGATGCGGGTCGCCGCGCCGCCCGACCATCGCGGGTCGTCCGCCCCGGCTCCGATCTCGGCGGCAGCGCCGATGCAATTGGCGGCGGCCGCGCCATTGCCGCCGGTCCGCAGCGCGGCGCTCATCCCGGCCAGCTTTGACGCGCCGACGCCCCCGGCCCGCGAATCCGTCGCGCATCTGCCGCGCGAAGACGCGGAAGGCGACGACGACAATGTCGAGCGCGACCCAACGGCGCCGACGCTGGAAGCGACGCGCCGCATCGTCAGGCGCGATCTTCCCGCCGCGCCAGCGGCGGCTTTGCCGATCGCGGCGCCCGTTTCGCCGATTCCTCCCGCCCCTCCGGTGCGCATCGCCGACGCCAGCCCGGCCGCGCTCGGTTGGGTCAAAGGCCCCGATGGCGTCGCGCCCGCCGCCGAGCCAAAGGCCACCCTGCCCGCCAAGTCGGTCGCGACAGCGGTCGTCGCGCCGCCCGCTCCGGCCCGCTTGGCCGACAAGAGCCCCGCGGCGCTCGGCTGGGTCAAGGGACCCGATGGCGCAGCGCCGGCGGAGCCAAAGGGCGGCCCGGCCGCGGCCGTCGCCCATGCCAAGGAAGAAACCCATATTGCGCGCGTCGAGGATTCCCGCCCGCTTACCCATGAAGGTTGGGTAATCCAGATCGGCGCCAGCGACGACGCCGGCAAGGCCAACGACCTGCTGATCCGCGCCAAGGCGCAGAACCGCTCGACGCTGGCTTCCGCAAAGCCCTTTACCGAAAAGGTCGAGAAAGGCGATGGCGCATTCTATCGCGCGCGCTTTGCCGGTCTCGATTCCTCGTCCGCCGAGGCCGCCTGCAGGAATCTGAAAAGGACCGGCTTTTCCTGCTTTGCGACCCACGACTGACGCGGCCGCCCTTTAGGGGCCGCAAGCCTGCGTAGAGTTTTTGTAAGTGGAGTTCCTTCAATGGCCGCGCAGCAGAACGTCCTTGGCTTGATTGACGCGCGCGGCCAGACTCGTCGATCCGCCATGGTCTGGATGAAGCTTTTTCATGAGGATCCGGTGCGCCCTCACTATTTCCTCGGAGCCGGCGCCCGGCGCCAGGCCGAGAATCTGATAGGCCTCCTGCGCGGACATCGAACCCGAACCGCCGAGTCCGCCCCCCGCCTCGCTTTGACCCTGTGCTGTCTCGCGCCAACCGGCGAACCGGCGGTCGAGATAAGTCTCTAAAAGACGCGCTCCGTCCGGATCGTCGCTCAAAGCGGCCATGTAAAGACCCAGGCATTCGCTGCGTGTCAGCGTCTCCAGCGGGCGTCCCTCCAAAGGTCCCGCCAGCACGTTTCCGGTCAGTTCGCCGGTCGCGTGATCGAGATGCATTTCAAACATCGCCGATCGCGCGCTGGACTTTTGAGCGCCGGCCGGGCGCGCGCGCCCGAGCCCCAGATTGGAAACTAAATTGCGAAACTTGCCCCAGCCGGCAAAGCTGAACGCCACGCCAGCCACCAGCGAGGCGAGGCCCAGACTGCCGCGCAGCACGAGCAACAGCGCACCGATCAGGCCCAGCACGCCGCCGCCCTGGCGCACCAGCCGCGCCGCCAGCGCCGGGCTCAGCCGCGAGAATTGCTTGATCCCGGCAAGGACGAGATAGAGCAGAAACAGGCCGGCGATCAGATTGGGCATCGTTCACTTAGCTTTTCTGTGCTGGCCGCCCCGCCCATCCGCCCGTGGCGAAAAACGAAACGGCCGAGCTTACGCTACAACCAAACGGCGTTCAGCGCATCTGCCGCAGCAGTAGCCGCGCCGCATCCTCCTTCAAGGCCTGCGCCTCCAGGCCCGCTCTGCCGCCGGCGGCATAGGCGGCGGCGGCGCGCAGCAGCCCTTCCAGGCGATCGGCGGCGCTCGCGTCGAAGGCGCCATAAGCGCCCCCAGTCAGGCGCGCGATGTGCTTGAACGCGCGCGCCGCTTCGGGATCCTCGCCCTCCTGGAACATGAACGCCTTCACGCCGGCGATCGCCAATTGGCCGGCGATCGTCGCAAGCGCGTCGATCTTTTCCTCCATCGCGTCGCCGACGAACACCAGCGCCCCGACCTTGGCGCGGCGCGCCTCGTCGCGCGCATGGGCGAGCACTTTACCGATCTGCGTCGCGCCGCCGCGCACCTCGATCTTGGCCATAAGGTCGCTGAGACCCTGGCCTCCGGATACGAACTTCGAGGCGCGGCATTCGCGAAAGCCGCGGAAATAGACGAGTTGCACGTCGAGCCCGCCCAGATCGGCCGCCACCTGGAACATGCGCGCCTGCAGGCTTTGCGCGAGATCCCAGGTCGCCTGCCGGCTCATCGTCGCATCGAGCGCGAAGATGAGGCGGCCGCGATCCGATTTGACCGGGACCGGCGCGTTGCGGGCCGCCTCGACGAAAGCGGCGATATCGGCGTTTCCCGGTCGAGGCGCAAGCGGCGCATCCTTGGGAGCATCTTTGTTTTCGTTGGCCAAGTTCAGGCTCCGCCCAAATGCCCCCGCGCTGCCATAGATCGGCGCTCGCGCGCGTTTCGGCAAGCGGGGCGCGCGAATTTAGAGCAAGCCGAGCCCGCTCAGCTCGCGGCGCAATTCTTCGGGCATTTCGGCAATGCCGCTGCTGGCGCGAAGATCGGGCGGCGCGTCCTTGGGATTGAGATAGCGCCAGCCCTGGAACGGCCGGTAGGGGCGCGGCAGAACCGGCGTGACGTTCGGCTCCATCCAGAGGCGACAGCGGCCGATCCCGTCCTTGTCGGTGAAGGTCTCGATCGCCTCCAGCCGCTGGCGCGCCGCCACCTGGCCTTTGATGACCCAATAGAGCGAGCCGCCGTCGAGCAATTGATCGCCGCGCTTGGGCGCCATGCGCGTCACGTGAAGGGAGAGCTGCCGCTCGCCGCGTTTGCGGCGCTCGGCGACGCGCTCGCCGATCCATTCCTCGAGATCCTCGATCGATTCCGCGCCGACACATAATTTGATGAGATGTAGGGGCATAGCTGACTATGGCGCGGCGCGGAGGAAAAGCGAAGGGCGCCGAGGCGGGGGCTGTGGATAGAGGACATGACCGTTCGTGAAACGTCCCATTGTGGCAGAATATTTGAGCCGAGCGGACCGATGAGCATTCAAGCCGGCACCCACGCTATTTTTGCACCAGCGCGCATCGCCTACGTTGACGCTTTCGGCACTGCACATACCGCCAACGTTCGCTTGTACCGCAATTTTCTGGTATAGAAGGTCGGGCGTTAGGGGAGGAAGAGATGGCCGTTTGGAAGGACGCCAAATCGATGCCGCTGCCATGGGGCGCCGGACATTATGTCGTCGGACCCTTCAAGATTGTTCATCACACGACGGAAGGCTCCTCCGCCGAGGGCGCCTTCGAGGCCTATGACAAAGATCATTGGATCCCGCATTTCACGGTTGACGCTCAGCAGATTTATCAGCACCTCGACACCCTCGTCTCAGCGACGGCGTTGCAACATCCCGCCGGGACCGTGGAAACAAATCGCAGCTCGGCGATTCAGTTTGAGGTCGTAGGATTTGCCGGAAGGCCTAAGGATCGCGCGACTTTGAAAAACGTCGCTCTTCTATGTCGCTGGATTGAAGCCACCCATGGCGTGCCTCCGGTTTGGCCAAGCGGATATCCTGATCCTCCGATCGATGGCCGCGACCCCGGTCACCATAATCGAAGCGTCGTCAATTGGACCACGAAGGGCGGCCATTACGGACATTGTCACGTCCCCAACAATGTCCATTGGGACCGTGCCTACACGAAGGACGAGACCGATTTCATCATGTCGGTGGCGGCTGGCGACGTCTGACCTCTCTAAGCCTCCTCGATCGTCATCAGCCGCGCGCCTTGCCGCACCTGCGCGCCTGCGTTCTGGCCTCATCCGGCATCGGGCTCGGCAGCGGAGTCGGCGATTGGCCGTCGAAAACAAAACAATGGGGGCCCGCCGAATGCGCCCATGGAGAGACGGAACCGCGCACCGGCGTTTGATCGTGGACGGGCGGCGGCGTCGGCAAGGTTTCGAGTTTGAAGTTGGCGCAAAGCTTGTAGCGGTGCGAATCGATGCGCGCATATTCATAGGGCCGCCCGCTTTCCGGATCGGTCAGCGGCAGCGGCGCTGTCGAGGGTCGCGAATTTTCGGCGAGCTTGGACATCACCATTGCGTCGAGCACGAACAGGACCAGGACAACAATGAACAGTTTGCCGTGACGCAACAACGGGTTGTTTTCGAGACGCGCCGAGAGCATCCGGAACGCGATGAGGAAGAGCGGCAGCGCGACGAGGAGGACGGAAACGCTCCAGCGCGGATCCGAAGCGCGATTGAGCTGTTCCGCGATCTTCAAGGGTTCTGGCGAGAGCGCGAGATCGATCAAGCGAAAAACGATCCGGCACGCATGCAACAGCGTCTCGCGCAACGCGGCGAACGTGATCAGCATGAGAATGCCATCGCCGATCTGCTCGATGAGATCGCCCTCTTCGGAGGCGTCGCGCATGGGAGCGATCACATTAAAGCCCTTCGCCGCGGCGTTCGCATGAAAGATTGGCGAAAAAGGCGCAAAAGCTCAGCGCGGGCCCGGCCCCTCCCCCGCCTCGATCGTCATCAGCCGCGCGCCCTGCTGCACCTGCGCGCCCACGGCCGCGGCAATGTCGGCGATGCGGCCGGCGCGGGGCGCGGTGAGCGAATGCTCCATTTTCATCGCCTCGACGATCGCCAGCCGCGCGCCCTGTTCGACCATCTCGCCTTCCTCGACGAACAGCGCGAGAAGCCGCCCGTGCATCGGCGCCTCGACCTGGCCAGAGCCGCCGCCGGCGCCCTCAACGTCGCCCTCAAGCGGATCGATGAGGCGCAGCTCCGTTTGGCGCCCCTCGCGCAACACGAAGACAATCTCGTCGCTTTCGACGATCGTCGCGAGCGCTGTCGCCGTCCCGCCCTCAGATGGGCGATCGGCCGCCCATTCCAGGCTTGTCGCGCCATTCGCGCTGCGCTGAACCAGAGCCACGGGGCGGCCATCGGCAAGAATGTCGACGCCGACGCTTCGGCGCCCGGTAAGCTCGAAACGATCGGCGAGCCGCCAGGGATCGAGCGAGGCCGCCGCGCCGCCGCGACGCGCCAGCAGACGCTCGGCGCCCAGCAGCACGGCATCCGCGTCGAGCTCCCTCGGCGCCGCGCCAAGCCGCGCCAGATTGGCCTCGATGAAGCCGGTGTCGAAATTCCCTGCGCGAAATTCCGGCGCGTCGATGAGCGCGCGCAAAAAGGCGGCGCTGGTGCGCGGGCCGGCGACCAGGGTCTCCCCCAGCGCGCGGCTCAGGCGATCCAGCGCCTCGTCGCGGCTCGCGCCATGGGCGATGATCTTGGCGATCATCGGATCGTAAAAAGGCGTCACTTCGCTGCCCGCCTCGACGCCCGTATCGACCCTGACGCCTTCGCCCTCGGGCAGTCGCAGCGCGTGAATCCTACCGGCCGAGGGCAGGAAATTATTCTCCGGATTTTCGGCATAAAGGCGCGCTTCCACGGCATGGCCGCTTTGGCGAATTTCATTTTGTTTGAGCGGCAGCGGCTCGCCCGCCGCGACCCGGAACTGCCATTCGACGAGGTCGAGCCCGGTGATCGCCTCCGTCACGGGATGCTCGACCTGCAATCGCGTATTCATTTCCATGAAATAGAAGCCGTCCGGCCGCAATCCGCGCGAGGAATCGGCGATGAATTCGACGGTGCCGGCGCCGACATAGCCGACCGCCTTGGCCGCTGCGATCGCCGCCTCGCTCATGCTCGCGCGCATGGCCGGCGACAGGCCCGGCGCCGGGCTTTCCTCGATCACTTTCTGGTGGCGGCGCTGCAAGGAGCAATCGCGCTCGTAGAGATGCACGACCTCGCCGGTGCGGTCGCCGAAAATCTGCAATTCGATATGGCGGGGACGCGCGACATATTTTTCGATCAGCACGCGCGAATCGCCAAACGCGCTTTGCCCCTCGCGCGCGGCGCCCTCCAGGGCGGCCTCGAAATCGACATGCGCGTCGACGCGGCGCATGCCCTTGCCGCCGCCCCCCGCGATCGCCTTAATGAGGACGGGGTAACCGATCTCATAGGCCTTTTCCCTGAGGAATTTCGGCGCCTGATTGTCGCCGTGATAGCCCGGCACGACGGGCACGCCCGCTTTTTGCATCAGCGCTTTGGCGGCGTTCTTCAGCCCCATCGCGCGGATCGCCGAGGGCGGCGGCCCGACGAAGACGATGCCCGCCGCCGCGCAGCCCTCCGCAAATTCGGCGTTTTCCGAGAGGAAGCCGTAGCCGGGATGAAGGCAAGCCGCGCCGACCTGCCTGGCCAGAGCGATGATCCTGTCCCCGGCGAGATAACTTTCGCGCGCCGCCGCGGGCCCGATTTCATGCGCCTCGTCGGCGAGCCGCGCGAACAGGGCGCCGCGATCGGCCGCGGAAAAGATCGCGATCGTGCGAATTCCAAGCCGGCGCGCGGTGCGGATGATGCGGCAGGCGATTTCGCCGCGATTGGCGATCAGAACGGATTCAAACAAGACGGGGCTCCACATCGGGGCGGGCAACCTAACGCAGCGCGCCGCATCCGCCAACGCGGGACAATTCAATCGAAAGACTCGACGGAAGCCGCCGAACTCAGCCTGAACGGCGGCGGCGGATCGCCTACATCCGGAAAATTCCGAATTTCGTCTCTTCGATCGGCGCGTTGAGACAGGCGGAAAAGGCCAGCGCGAGGACGCGGCGGGTTTGCGAGGGCGCAATAATGCCGTCGTCCCAAAGGCGGCCGGTGGCGAAATAAGGCGAGCCCTCGCTCTCGTATTTGGCGCGGATCGGCGCCTTGAACGCTTCTTCCTCCTCGATCGACCAGCTCTTGTCCTCGGCCTCCAGCGCGTCGCGGCGCAAAGTCGCCAGCACGCTGGCGGCCTGCTCGCCGCCCATCACGCTGATGCGCGCATTGGGCCAGGTGAAAAGAAAACGCGGGCCATAGGCGCGCCCGCACATGCCGTAATTGCCCGCGCCGAACGAGCCGCCGACGATCAGCGTGATCTTGGGTACGCGCGCGCTCGCCACCGCCGTGACGAGCTTGGCGCCGTCCTTGGCGATGCCGCCGGCCTCATATTGGCGCCCGACCATGAAGCCCGAGATATTCTGCAGAAACAGCAGCGGAATCTTGCGCTGTGCGCAAAGCTCGATGAAATGGGCGCCCTTCAGCGCGCTTTCCGAGAACAGGATGCCATTGTTGGCGACAATGCCGATCCGCATGCCGGCGATGCGCGCAAAGCCGGTGACAAGCGTCGTTGCATAGCGCGCCTTGAATTCGTCGAACGCCGAGGCGTCGACGAGCCGCGCGATGATTTCGCGCGCGTCATATTGCTTGCGCAGGTCGACGGGCACGATTCGCTCGAGCTCCTCGGCGGGATAGAGCGGCTCGACCGGCGCGATGATGTCGTGCTCGGTCTTTTGCGCGCGATTGAGATTGCCGATCGCGCGCCGGGCCAGCGCCAAGGCATGGGCGTCGTCGCGCGCCAGATGATCGGCGACGCCGGAGACGCGCGTGTGGAGGTCGGCGCCGCCGAGATCCTCGGCCGAAACCACTTCGCCGGTCGCCGCCTTGACGAGCGGCGGCCCGGCCAGGAAAATCGTGCCCTGCCCTTTCACGATGATCGTTTCGTCCGACATCGCCGGCACATAGGCGCCGCCCGCCGTGCAGGAGCCCATCACTACCGCGATCTGTGCGATTCCAGCCGCCGACATAGTGGCCTGATTGTAGAAGATGCGGCCGAAATGTTCGCGGTCGGGGAACACTTCGGCCTGGTGCGGCAGATTGGCGCCGCCGGAATCGACGAGATAGACGCAGGGCAGATGATTTTCGCGCGCGATCTCCTGCGCGCGCAGATGCTTCTTGACCGTCATGGGATAATAGGCGCCGCCCTTGATCGTCGGATCATTGGCGATGATCATCGCCTCGCGCCCCTCGATGGCGCCAATGCCGGCGATGATCCCGGCGCCATGGACGTCGCCCTCGTACATGCCATAGGCGGCGAGCGGCGCGATTTCGAGAAAGGGCGAGCCGGGATCGATGAGCCGCGCCACGCGCTCGCGCGCGAGCAGCTTGCCGCGCGCGACATGGCGCTCGCGCGTACGCGCCGAGCCGCCCTCCGCCGCCAGCGCGCGGCGCTCGGCAAGCTCGCCGAGCAAGGCCTGCCACGCCTCGGCATTGGCCTGCTGTTCGGCCGAAAGGGCGCCGGCTTTGCTCTTCAGGGTCGCCACGCGTTTCTCCGGGGACAGATGGCGGCGCATCGACCCGCGCCGCGAAGGAAGGAAGGCGGAGATGCCGCCCAAGGAGAGTCTAGACCGTCGCGGGCCGCGTGTCGTGCAGCTTGGCGTAGTCGATGTGCCGCATGCCTTCATCGTCAACGCGGATGATGTCGACGAATTCATGGCCATGGCGCAGGTCGAGCGCGCCATAACGGTAGCGCGCATGCACGATCTGCGCCGAAGTCTCGTCGAGCCCGCTGATGCTGACCACTAAATTGACTTCAGCGGCCACGATATCGGCCGCGCTCATGCGGTAGAGCTGGCTGTTCTCGTCGATGACGTGAAACAGCACCCAGCTCAGCGCGAAGACCGGATTTTCGTATCGCTCGAGGCGCATTGGCTGGAAGCTGGTGTGCCGGCGCCCCTCGGGCGACGTGCTGGTCATGACGATCCATAGTTTGGCGCTGGCGTCCGAAATGAAATTGTTTCGCGCGTTGGCGAGCCGCACCATCAGCGTCGGCGCGCCATTATGCACGGCGATCACCGGGCTCTTGGCGAAGATGAGCCGCGCGCGCGGGCGCGAGAAACGCGCAAAAACCAGGCCCGTCATCACGGCCAGCGAAACGAGGCCGAAGAAATTCTCGACCGTGGCGACGACATGGCCGTAGATCGACTGCGGATACATGTCGCCGTAGCCGACCGTCGACGTCGTCTCGACGCTGAAGAAGAACAAATCCCAGAAACTGCCGGGCTTGGCGTTGGCGATCGGCTGCTGGCCTAAATTGTAGACTCCGGCAAACAGCAGGTTGAAGAAGAAGAAAATGGCGGCCAGCGATCCGAAGAAGGTCGGCCAGGTCACCGTCATTGCGTTGAAGTAGAAGTCGGTCCAGATATTTTTCTCAAGTCCCTCGGTGATGATCGTGCCGGCGCCCAGGTTCAGGACGCGCGGGCGCGATCTGCGGATTCCCAGCACGTCAAGCGCACGCTCGTAGAGCCAGGTCAGACGCTTTCGTATTTTTCCAGGCGCCATGTTTCGGCCTCCGCGTCCCCGATCCAGGCCTTCCAGGCCGGAAGCGCCATGACGGCGTTCATATAGTCGCGGGTCGCCTTCTTCACCTCGACGTCGTAGACATGCAGGCGATTGACGACCGGCGCAAACATCGCGTCGGCGGCGCTGAAGCGTCCGAACAGGAACGGCCCGGCGGCGCCATAGGTCTTGCGCGCATTCGCCCAGGCCGCCTCGATGCGGGCGACATCGGCCAGCACCTCCGGCGTCAGCTCGATCTTGCGAACCGGCCGGCGGAAATTGGTCGGACAATGCTGGCGCAGGGCCTGGAAACCGGCGTGCATCTCGGCTGCAAGCGTGCGCGCATGCGCCCGCGCCGCCTTGGCCTTGGGCCAAATCGCCTTGTCGGGATATTTCTCGGCGACATATTCGACAATGGCCAGGGATTCCCAGATCGAGATCGCGCCGTCATGCAGCGATGGGCACTTGCCGCTCGGCGCATATTTGAGCATGCGCGTGCGCGTGTCGGGCTGATCCATCGGGATGACGATTTCCTCGAAGGGAATCTTGAAATGAGCCAGCAGAATCCACGGCCGCAGCGACCATGACGAATAGGCCTTGTTGGCGATCACAAGCTTGAGCGGCATGGCGGCCTCTGAAGACAAAAGATAGTCGTTCATTCAGCGCGCGCCTGCCATTGTCAAGCGTCTGGCTTGACCGGACGGCAACGCGCGGCGCATCACCTCGTTATGACCAATCCCGCCGACAGCGCCGATTCCCCACCCAGCCTCGAAGGAACAATCTTCGCTCTCTGCAACCACGCGGGATCTGGCCGCACGATCTGCCCGACCGACGCCGCGCAGGCCTATGCGGCGGCGCGCGGCGAGGATGCGCTCGGCTGGCGCTCGCATCTGTCCAAGGTGCGCGGCGCTGCGGTCCGTCTGGCGGAGACCGGCCGGATCGTCATCTATCGCAAAGGAAAACCCGCCGACCCCAATGATTTTCGCGGCGTCTACCGGCTCGGCCTGCCCCGTTACGACTGAGAAGTCGCCTCAAGGCGCCGGGAAAAGCTCGTCGATCTTGCCGCTGGCGCGATAGGCGATAAGGCCGATCCATTCGTGGACCGCGCCATCGAACAGGCGCAGGCCGCGCGAGGCCTCCCGATTGAGCCGCCAGTCGTCCCATCCCCCCGCCGAGCGATAGTCGACGGGATAGGCGACAATATTGAAGCCGGCTTTTCGAAACAGCCCCATCGAACGCGGCATGTGGTAGGCCGAAGTGACGAGCAGCCAAACTTGCGAGGGTTCGGGATGGACGAGGTCGCGCGTGAACCTCGCATTCTCGTCGGTGTTGCGCGAGCGGTCCTCCAGCGTGATGCGGGCCGGGTCGACGCCAAGCGAGATCCATAACTTGCCGGCATCCGCCGCCTCGGTTGACGAGCTCTCGGTCACCGAGGAACTGCCGCCGGAATAGACAAGGCGCGATTGCGGGAACCGCCGCGCCAGCGCGACGGCCTCGGTCAGCCGCGCCGCGCCCTCTTCGAGACTGACCTGATGGCGCGCGCGCCCCAATTCGTCGTCGATCGCCCCGCCCAGCACGACAATGCCATAAGGGGGCGCCATATCGGCGGGCGGCGGCGGAAATCTGTCCTCGAGCGGCTCGATGAGCCAGACTCCGAGCGGCAATAACCCGATCAGCAGCAACACCAAGGTCGCCAGAATGACAATCCGCCTCGCTTGGCGCGCATAACGCCCGGCGGTCAGCAAGGCGCCGACCAGCGCCGCGACGAGCAGGATATTGAGCGGCGCCGCGAGGAACCACAGCACTTTCGAGGCGAGGAAGAACATGAGGCGCCAGGTCGGACGGGGAAGCGGTGGAGAGCGACGCCTGCTTAACCCAGTGCGTCGGCGATTGCACGATAGGTGGGCCGGACTTTGGCGGCGCGGCGGGTCGTGGTTTGAAACCTATAAAAATATCGTTTATATCGACTTTGTTCAGGCATGACCCCTAATCCAAAGACCGGCGCCGGGATTTTTCGGCGTCGCGGCGTCGTGTTCACAGAAAAGGACGCTGCTTTGCTCTATGTCTTGTCGGGATTTTTTGTCGGGGTCGTGGTCGGCCTGACGGGTGTTGGCGGCGGCTCGCTGATGACGCCCATCCTCGTGCTGCTGTTCGGCGTCCATCCGGCAACCGCGGTCGGCACAGATCTGCTCTATGCGGCGGCGACCAAGTCCGTCGGCACGGTCGTGCATGGCTTCAACAAGACGGTGATCTGGCGCGTGACCGGCCTGCTGGCGCTCGGCAGCGCGCCGACCGCATTTGCGATGATCTATCTGCTCGATCATTTCGGGCCGTTCGGCCCCGGCGCGGCGGCGCTCATCACCACGATTCTCGGCTATGCGCTGCTGCTGACGGCGGCGGCGATGCTGCTGCGCGGCCGCATCCAGGCCTATGCGGCCACACGTGTCGGGCGCATCAACCCGACGACGCGCGTTATCCTTACAATCCTGACGGGGATCGTGCTCGGCGTTTTCGTCTCGCTTTCGTCGGTCGGCGCCGGCGCGCTCGGCGTCACCGCGCTGATCCTGCTCTATCCGGAAGTCCCGACCTCGCAAATCGTCGGCAGCGACATCGCCCATGCCGTGCCGTTGACCTTGGTCGCCGGGTTTGGCCACTGGCTGATCGGCTCGGTCAATTTTGGCACGTTGGGCCTGCTGCTGATCGGCTCGATTCCCGGCATTGTCATCGGCAGTTTCATCGCGCCCCGCCTGCCGGACCATTGGCTACGGCCGCTGCTGGCGATCGTCCTTGTTTTTGTCGGCGCTCGCCTCGTCCTGGTGTGAGCCCGCGCGGCGACCGACGTCTTGTCCCGCGCCGCGCGCTTCTCTAGTTTGCGGCCATCCCAAGAGGGCGACATGAGGTTCAGTCCATCGGTCATCGAAGCGATCGGCCATACGCCGCTGATCCAGTTGAAGCGCGCCTCGACTTTGACCGGCTGTACGATTCTGGGCAAAGCCGAATTCATGAATCCGGGCGGCTCCGTCAAGGACCGCGCTGCGCTGGCCATCATTCAGGACGCGATCGCCAGCGGCGCGCTGCGTCCCGGCGGCGTGATCGTCGAAGGCACGGCGGGCAATACCGGCATCGGGCTTGGCATGGTCGGATCGGCGCTCGGCTTTCGCACGGTGATCGTCATTCCCGACAGCCAGACGCAGGAAAAGAAGGATATGCTGCGGCTGGTCGGCGCCGAACTCGTCGAAGTGCCGGCGGTCCCCTATTCCAACCCGAACAATTACGTGAAGTATTCCGGGCAACTGGCTGAAACGCTTGCCAAATCCGAGCCCAACGGCACCGTTTGGGCGAACCAGTTCGACAATATCGCCAACCGGCGCGGCCATTTCGAGACGACCGGTCCGGAGATCTATGAGGACACTTTGGGCAAGGTCGACGGCTTTGTCTGCGCGGTCGGTTCGGGCGGCACTTTGGCCGGCGTCGGCATGGCCCTGAAGGAACGCAACCCCGAAATCAAAATTGCGCTGGCCGACCCGATGGGCGCCGCGCTTTATGAATTCTACAAGAACGGCGCCCTTAAAAGCGAGGGCTCGTCGATCACCGAGGGCATCGGCCAGGGGCGCATCACCGCCAATCTCGAAGGCGCGCCGGTCGATCTGGCCTATCAGATCCCCGACGAGGAGGCGCTGCCGATCGTTTTCGATCTGGCCGAACAGGAAGGCCTGCTGCTCGGGGGCTCCTCGGGAATCAATATCGCCGGGGCGATTCATCTGGCCAGGGAATTGGGGCCGGGCCATATTATCGTGACGATCCTGGCCGATTCCGGCGTGCGCTACGCCTCCAAACTGTTCAATCCCGCCTTCTTGCGCGCCAAGAACCTGCCCGTTCCCGGCTGGCTCGAGCGCAAGGCTGGCGCGCCCAAGGTTTTCTTATGAAATGACCGAGCCGCTGTTTCGTCAGGACGCTTATCTCAAGGAGGCCGGGACGATCGTCGTCAGCGCCGAGCCGCGCGGCATCGTACTGGAAGCCACCAATTTCTATGCGCAGGGGGGCGGACAGGCGGGCGACCGCGGCGAAATCGTCAAAGCCGACGGTTCGAGCGTCGCCATCGTCAATGCGATTTATGATGCCGACAAGCGCACCATTCTTCACGTGCCGGCCGACGGCGCCGAGCTTCCCGCCCCCGGCGAGCGCGTCACGGCGCGGATCGACTGGGATTTGCGGCTGAAGCGCATGCGCGCCCATACCGCGCTTCACCTGCTGACCGCCGTGCTGCCCTATCCCGTGACCGGCGGCTCGGTCGGCGATGGCGAAGGCCGGCTTGACTTTGATTCAGGCGACGCCGCGCTCGACAAGGTCGAGATCGCCCAAAAGCTCAACGCGCTGATCGCAACCAATGCGGCGGTCGGAACCCGCTGGATCACCGATGAGGCGCTCGCCGCCAATCCCGGCCTCGTGAAGACCATGTCGGTCAAGCCGCCGACCGGCAGCGGACGCGTGAGACTCGTCGAAATCGAGGGGATCGATCTGCAGCCCTGCGGGGGGACGCATGTCGCGCGCACCGGCGAAATCGGTCACGCCGAGGTCACGCAGATCGAAAAGAAGGGGAAGATCAACCGCCGCGTGCGTATCGCGCTGACTTGAAGCGGGCCATGATTGGCGCCGGGCGGGCGAAAACGTCAAGATCAAGATGAAGAGAACGGGAGAGGCCGACTGGTTCGATGTCGGTTCCGCGAAATTATCCGAAGTTGGCGGCTCTAAGTCGCCTGCACGACATCCGGCGCCGGTTCGGGTTGCAAACTGGATGGCGCTTTCAGGCAAACCGCAACATCATCACCGCGAAAGTGGCGAAGAACGAGAGGATGAACAGGACGTTGAATGCATTGTGGCTTACGGTGTGGTCCATGAGAGCCTCCAGATGCCGAACGGCGGCATGAAGGACGCTTACGGGACGCTTTTTCGCCTCTCGGTTCGATCCGCCACAGATACTCGCAATATTTTTTTACGGGATGTCCGCCGGCGCCGCGGCGCCCTTTCCAACCCGTGACGGGGACCTTGCATGGCTCCATTGGCCCCTTCAGGCGTTCGGCCCAAAATCGTCATCGTCGGGGCGGGTTTTGGCGGCCTGTCGGCGGCAAAGGCGCTGGCCAAAGCGCCCGCCGACGTCACCGTCATCGACCAGCATAATTACCACCTGTTCCAGCCCCTGCTCTATCAAGTGGCCACCGCCGGCCTGTCGCCCGCCGACATCGCCTCGCCCATTCGCAGCGTGCTGGCCCGCCAGGCCAATACGACGGTGCTGCTGGCGGAAGTCTCGGGGATCGACATCGAGCGCAAACAGGCGATCGCAGAGGATAGGCGCATCGATTATGACTTTCTCATCCTGGCCACCGGCGCCCGGCACGCCTATTTCGGCCATGACGACTGGGCGCGCCACGCGCCGGGCCTCAAGCGCATCGACGATGCGACCTATATCCGGCGCCGCATCCTGCTCGCCTTCGAGAAGGCGGAATCGGAGGCCGACCCCGCCCGGCGCCGCGCCTTGCTCAATTTTGTCGTGGTCGGCGGCGGCCCGACCGGCGTCGAAATGGCCGGCGCCATCGCCGAACTCGCGCGCAAGGCGCTGAAATCGGATTTTCGCACCATCGATCCGGCGAGCGCGCGGATCCTGCTGGTCGAGGCCGCCCCGCGGCGGCTGACGCCCTTCGATCCGCGACTGTCGGAAGCCGCGCGGCAATCGCTGGAGCGGCTCGGCGTCGAGGTTCGCCTTGGCGCGCCGGTGACCGATTGCGACGAATGCGGCGTCGCGATCGGCGCCGAGCGGATCGAGGCTGAGACAATCATCTGGGGCGCCGGCGTGATGGCCTCGGCCGCCGATCTATGGCTCCGCGCCAAGACCGACGCGGCCGGCCGCGTCGAAGTGCAGGCCGATCTTTCTTTGCCGGGCCACCCCGAGATCTTCGTCATCGGCGATACTGCGCTCGTTAAATCGAGCGACGGCAAGCCTCTGCCCGGCATCGCGCCGGTCGCCAAGCAGCAGGGCGCCTATGTCGCGCGTCTGCTGATCGACCGCATCAGCGGTCGAGCGAGGGCGCCGTTCCACTATCGGGATTTTGGGATTCTTGCGACGATCGGGCGCAAACATGCGGTCGTTGAGATCGGGCCCATCCGGCTTTCCGGCTATTTCGCCTGGCTGCTGTGGTGCTTTGCCCATATCTACTTCCTGATCGGATTTAGAAACCGCCTCGCCGTCGTGCTGAACTGGGCCTGGAACTATTTCACGTTTCAGCAGGGCACGCGGCTCATCACGGGGATCACGGGATCGCGCATGACCCAGCTTGACGAAGCCATGCCGCCGCTCGAGGCGTCCCCTGCGGGGACCAAGAGCGACAATCCCTCATAACGGGGAGAAGCCGACTTCTGGTCGTCCCGCAATGCGGATAGACTGGCGCGGAACGTCGACGAGCCGACAGGGACCCATCCTCATGACTTCGCATAATTTCGTCACCACCGAATGGCTCGCCGCCCATTTGGGCGAACCAGGCCTTGGCCTCATCGACGCGTCCTGGCACCTGCCGCCGACCGGGCGCAACGGCGCCGCCGAATTTCGCGAGCGCCATATTCCCGGCGCGGTGTTTTTCGACATCGACCTCATCGCCGACACTTCGAGCGGCCTGCCGCATATGCTGCCCGATCCCGTCGCCTTCTCCGCCGCCATGAGCAAACTGGGCTTGGGCGACGGCATGCATTTTATCGCCTATGACGCGCATGGGCTGTTCGCCGCCGCCAGGGTCTGGTGGATGCTGCGCGCCTTCGGCGTTTCGGACGTGAGGATTTTGGAGGGCGGCCTGCCCAAATGGGTCAGCGAGGGCCGTCCGGTCGAAGAAGGCGCGCCCGTGCGCCAGCCGCGCCCCTTCACCCCCCGCTTCGATCATGGCGTCGTCGCCTCGCTCGCCGATGTGCGCCAGGCATTGGCGAGCGGCGCGAGCCAAGTGGTGGACGCGCGCCCCGCCGAACGATTTGCCGGCACGGCGCCCGAGCCGCGTCCCGGCCTCAAGAGCGGCCATATGCCCGGCGCGCTCAACTTGCCCTTTGTCGAGATCGTCGAGCGCGGCAAGCTCAAGTCCGGCGAGGCGCTTGCCCAAACGCTGACCGCCCATGGCATCGACCTCGCCAGACCGGTGATCACGACCTGCGGCTCCGGCGTCTCGGCCGCCATTCTGGCGCTGGCGGTGGAGGAAGCCGGCGGGCGCGTCGCCGGCCTTTACGACGGCTCCTGGGCCGAATGGGGCGGGCGCGCCGATTGCCCCGTCGCGACGGGGCCGGCCAAAGGCGCTGCTTGAGGATCGAGGGATTCATCGGAAACGAGAGGCGCATCCGGCATGATCACGCTCTACAAATTCGGCCCCGGCTTCGGCCTGCCCGACCCGAGCCCGTTCGTTCTCAAGGGCGAAACGCTGCTCAAACTCGCCGGCCTGCCCTATGAGGTCGATCTCAAGGGGTTCGGCAAGGCGCCCAAGGGAAAATTGCCCTATATCCGCGACGAAGACGAGATCGTCGCCGATTCCACCTTTATCCGCTTTCATATCGAGCGAAAATATCGCTTCGACTTCGATCGGGGCTTCAGCCCGGGGCAGAAAGGCGTCGCCTGGGCGGTCGAGAAAATGTGCGAGGATCATCTCTACTGGACGGTGATCGACGCGCGCTGGTTCGACAAGGCCAATTTCGCGCGCGGTCCGGCCGGCTTCTTCAAGAGCGCGCCGGCGCCGATCCGGCCGGTCGTCAAAACGATGGTGCTGCGCGATCTGAAGAAGAGGATGGTCGGTCACGGCATCGGCCGCCACGCCAAGGCCGACATCGAGGAATTGGCGCGCCGCGACCTCGCCGCGATCGCCGCCATTCTCGGCGACAAGCCCTATCTGCTGGGCGGCGAACCCAGCGGCGCCGACGCCACGGTTTTTGGCGCCGTCGCGGCCTGCCTTTGCGACATATTCGAAACGCCGGTGCGCACGGCGGCCGAGTCGCATCCCAATCTCGTCGCCTATCGCAACCGCATGATGAAGCGGTTTTATCCCGAATTTGCGGGGTAGCGCCGGAGATCGGACGTTTTTCGCAAGTTCGATTGGCGGCTGAATTCTTCGGAGGAGCGACCCGTGAGTCCCCGCATCACTATCAATATGTCTGCGGATGGAGAATTGGAGATTTGGCTTAACGAGCAAGGGCGTGATCTGCTGGTCCGCGAGTTACGCGCCATGAGTGAAAAGAGCGATCATTTCCATCTTGCGACAATTGACGGCGCTGAGATCAAGTTGAACGATCGGGCTTACCGACCGACTGACAAGATCATGCATTCAACAAAGGTGTATTTCCGACCCGACGATTGGGATCGACGCCACTTCCCGCGCGTCATTGACGGCGAAACCTGACAAGCTGGCCGCCGCTATCGGAATCCGGGAGCAAATATCAAGAATTTTGACGAAGCGACTCTTGGCGGAAAATCCGCGACTTTTGAGAGAGTGGGCGGCAGCCTGCCGCCGGTCGGCGTCCCCGCTGCCGCGGGCGGCGGTACCGCAGGCAACGCGCCCTTGCGGCGACCGCGCCTGCAAAGCTTGCCGAACCGTCCTCCTCGTGCCGGGCATCGTCGCCGCGAAAGATCACCGTCAAGGGCGCTCGCTGCGCTCCGGGCAAACCCCTGACTGTAATCTTCCGCGGCAAAACCCCCGCACCTATCAGGAGGACGGGACAACGGCAGGACCGCTGCCGGGCGCGCCAGCGTGAGAGCCTGACCACCACATCTGACCACAACTGAGGCCGACAGAGACAGGCTGAGCGCGACGGCGCGGCCGCCTATCGAGTGAATGCGGCGTGAAGCTCGTAGTACGTGAGGTCAGGTACAACTCCAGGCGGGAGATTCGGCTTCAGGTTCTCGGTGAAAAACTTCTGGCTGTCCGCCTCGGACTCCCAGATCTCGATCACGCGAATCCCGCCGGCGTGACTCGGACCTCCGGTGTGGGACATGAAGCCGTTCGCCGAACGCAGCAACGGCATCAGCTGCTCCAGCATCGCGGCATAGGTCCCCTTGTCGAGGTTCGGTTGTTCAGCAATCATGAGTACAGGCATCGGTCCACCTCCTTGATGGGTGAATAGCATAGATTGTCGCCAGAAGACCTTAGAGCCTGGCGCTGTCAGAAAATGTCAGCATCCGCGTGCGGCTGTCACTGTTAGGGGACTCCCTCGGTTTTCCGTCACCTCGCCAGCGTTTGAGGGCGATGGCGTGGATGTCCTTTTCGAAACGAGCGACGCAAGCGGGCGAAATCTGCTTGCGCTTCGGGCGCGGCGAAAATCAAGACTTTCGAGAACGGAGTCGGTCGCGGAATATCAATCACGCGTCACGTCCATAAACCTGTTGCGAATGTCCCTTTCCGCCCGAAGCCCGTCACATATCAGGCACCAAACCTCCAATCCATCAGCCAGCTAATCGGCGCGGTCCCCATCGGTTCCTGAGGCGCGGGGCGGGAAATTCGGTTAGAACCAATCCGGCGAGCCGAACTGGGCCGCGCTCGCCGAGGCGTTCCATGCTGTCGGTTTCCATCATCATCGCGCTGATCCTGTGCTGCGTGCCGCTCGCCTGGATCGCGCGGAAAATGGGCCTGCCCGATCCGGTGGCGCTGGTGATCGGCGGGGCGGCGCTCGCCTTCATTCCGCAATTGCCGCAGATTCGCATCGCCCCCGAAATCGTCTTCACCGTGCTGCTGCCGCCGATCCTCTATCAGGCGGCGCTGCACCTGCCCTGGGCGGAGTTTCGCGAGAGCCTGCGGCCGATCCTCATTCTGGCCATCGGCCTCGTGCTGGCGACAATGGCGGCGGTCGGCTTTGCCGCCCATTGGCTGATCCCCGCCCTGCCGCTCGGCGCCGCGATGGTGCTGGGCGCCATTCTGGCCGCCACCGACCCGACCGCCGCGATCGCCGTCATGCGCAAGCTGCGGGCGCCGCGCCGCGTCGTGACGGTGGTGGAAGGCGAGAGCATCGTCAATGATGCGACCGCGCTCGTGCTGTTCACGCTGGCGGTTCAGGCGGTTTCGACCGGCGAGTTCTCGATTCCCCAGGCTTTCGTGCAGTTCGTCTTCGTGGCGGCGGGCGGGATTCTCGTCGGCCTTGTCATAGCGGCGCTGTTCGAACTCGTTCACGGCCTTCTCGCAGATTCCGAACTCGAGGCGATATGGGGCATCATGCTGCCCTTCGCGGCCTATCTCGCCGCCGATTCCGTTCATACCTCCGGCATAATGGCGGTGCTGGCGGCGGGCATGTTCCGGGGCTGGCATTCGGCCGACGTCTTGAGCGCCCGTTCCCGGCTCATCGGCTTTGTCCTTGCCGATGTCGTCGCCTTCGGGCTCAACAGCCTCATTTTCGTGCTGATCGGCCTGCAATTGCGAACCGTCGCGCTGGCTTTGTCTGGCTATAGCGTCGGGCAGCTCGCGTTCTATAGTCTGGCGATCAGCGGGTTGCTGATCGCGTTGCGCATGGCCTGGATATTGGGATCGGCCACGCTCGCCAATCTTTTCATGCCGGCGCCGCAGCGCCCGATGACATTGCCGATGATGGTCGTCATCTCCTGGAGCGGCATGCGCGGCATGCTGTCCTTGGCCGCCGCGCTGGCGATCCCGCAGACCATCGCCGGCGGCGAGGCGTTTCCGGCGCGCGACCTCATCGTTTTTCTGACCTTTTCGGCGATCGTCGTCACGCTGATCCTGCAATCGGCGACGCTGAGACCGCTGATGCGGGCGATCGGTCTGGAGAACGACGACGAAAGCCTGCCCGGCGAGACCGCGGCGCGGCGGGAAATGGCGGTGGCCGCGCTGAAAGTGCTGCGCCGCCGCGGCAAGGAGGCCTCGCCCGGCAGCGCCGCCGCCGCTTCGCTAAAAGCGCTCTTGGCGCAATATCTGGCCGAAGCGCCGCCCGATGCGCTCGTCTACGACCCCGCCGCTCAGGAGGCGCGGCGAGAGGCGCAACAAGACATTGTCGCCGCGCAGCAGCAGCGCCTCCTCCTCATGCGCCAACGCGGCCTCGTCAGCGACCAGATCTTCCTGCGCCTGCAGCGCGAGCTCGACCATGTCGAGCTCAGCGTCGAATAGGTCTCGCCGAACGCCAGCCCGGAGCGGGCCAAATGACAGATCGCACCGAAAGGCGTAGGCTTGCGGCCAGAGAAAGCAGGGCGAGATTTCGCATTTTTGAACGGCTCTTCCCAAGACAAGCGTGATCTCGCGATTGCTTCGGTTCGGGAGGAAAACCATGGCGAATTTTCACGTCTACGTCGGCCAGGGCGGGGTCGCGGCCGCCCCCGTCATCCGCAGGCTCGAGCCCAGGGACATCGGCGAGGCGCTCGCCAAGGGAGCGGACGATTTCCGCGCGATGCCCTCGCATCTGGCCTTTCTGGCGCTGATCTATCCGCTCTGCGGCCTGGTGCTGGCCTATGCGACTTCGCATGAGAATGCGCTGCAACTTCTGTTTCCGCTCGCCTCGGGCTTTGCGCTGATCGGCCCCTTCGCGGCGATCGGCCTTTATGAGATGAGCCGGCGGCGCGAGCTGGGGCTCGACACTTCGTGGAAATATGCCTTCAACGTGCTGCGCTCGCCCTCCATTCCCTCGATCGCGGCGCTCGGCCTGTTGCTGCTGGCGATATTGGCGGCCTGGCTCACCGCGGCCCAATGGCTCTATGCGGGGCTGTTTGGCCCCGCGTCGCCCGCCTCGCTGGTCGACTTCGTTAAGGAGGTTGTCTCGACGCAGCGCGGCTGGCTGCTGATCGGCATCGGCTGCTTCATCGGCTTCTGCTTTGCCGCCGTGACGCTCGCCATCAGCGTCGTCTCGTTCCCGCTGCTGCTCGACCGCGACGTCGGCGCGGCGCAGGCGGTCGCAACCTCGCTGAAGGCGGTGCGGGAGAGCCCGGTCACGATGGCGCTATGGGGCCTTACCGTGGCGGGCGCGCTGCTGATCGGCTCGCTGCCGTTCTTCGTCGGCCTCACCATCGTCGTGCCGATCCTCGGCCATGCGACCTGGCATCTCTATCGCAAGGCGATCGTGCGCGATCCCGCCCAGGAGCACCCGACCGACTGGCGCGAAGCGACGACGGGCCTGTCGCCGAGCCAACACGTCGAGGCGCATTCGTTTCTGTTTCCCTGGCCGAAGGAGTGAGGCGCGGCGCCCTTTGGGCAGAACAAATCGCGCTGAATGCCTTGGGCGATCCCGTCACGCATTCACGTCTTCAACCGATATCCCGTCTTGAACATCCAGACCACGATCGCCAAGCATACGCCTAAGAACACCAGCGTCATGCCGAGGCTGACGCCGACGCTGACGTCCGAGACGCTGTAGAAGCTCCAGCGAAAGCCGCTGACGAGATAGACCACGGGGTTGACCAGCGTCACGGCGCGCCAGAAGGGCGGCAGCATGTCGATCGAATAGAAGCTGCCGCCAAGGAACGTCAGCGGCGTGATGATGAGAAGCGGGACCATCTGCAGCTTTTCGAAATTATCGGCCCAAATGCCGATGACGAAGCCGAACAGGCTGAAGGTCGCCGCCGTCAGCAGCAGAAACGCCACCATCCAAAAGGGATGGTCGATCCGCAGCGTCACGAAGAGGGTCGCCGTCGCGAGCGTGATGAGGCCAAGAGCGATCGATTTGGTCGCCGCGGCGCCGACATAGGCGATGACGATCTCGACCGGGGAGACCGGCGCCGACAGCAATTCGTAGATCGTGCCGACGAAGCGCGGAAAATAAATTCCGAAGGAGGCGTTGGAAATACTCTGGGTCAGCAGCCCCAGCATGATGAGTCCAGGCACGATGAAGGCGCCGTAGCTCACACCGCCGACTTGCGACATGCGCGCGCCGATCGCGGCGCCGAACACCACGAAATAAAGCGAAGTGGAAAGCACCGGCGCGACAAGGCTCTGGAGCAGCGTGCGCCGGGTTCGCGCCATTTCGAAGAGATAGATCGCGCGCATCGCGTGGAGGTTCATGGCGTCCCCCTGACCAGGCTGACGAAAATATCCTCCAGCGAGCTCTCCTCGGTGCGCAGGTCTTTGAAGGCGACGTTGGCGGCCACGAGATCGCGAAGCAGCGCCGTGACGCCACCGCGCTCGCCCGCCTTATCGTAGGTGTAGACGAGCTCCATTCGATCGGCCGAGAGATCGAGCGGATAGGCCGCAAGCTCGGCGGGAATCTGCGCCAGCGGCGCTTCGAGCAGCAGCGTCAGGCGCTTCTTGCCGAGCTTGCGCATCAACGCCAGCTTGTCCTCGACCAGGATCAACTCCCCTTTGCGGATGACCCCGACGCGATCGGCCATTTCCTCGGCCTCTTCGAGATAATGGGTCGTCAGAATGATCGTGACGCCGGAATCGCGTAAACCGCGCACCAGGCGCCACATGTCGCGGCGCAATTCCACGTCGACGCCCGCCGTCGGCTCGTCCAGGAACAATATTCGCGGTTCGTGCGACAGCGCCTTGGCGATCATCAAGCGACGCTTCATGCCGCCCGACAATGTCTGGATGCGGCTGTCCTTCTTGTCCCACAGGGAAAGGTCCTTCAGCACCTTTTCGATATAAGCGGGATTGCGGGCCTTGCCGAACAGGCCGCGGCTGAAGCTCACGGTGCCCCAGACGCTGTCGAAAGTGTCGGTCGTCAGTTCCTGCGGCACGAGACCGATCAGCGATCGCGCGGCGCGATAATCCCTGACGATATCGTGCCCGTCCGCCTGCGCTTCGCCCGCGCTCGGCGTGACGATGCCGCACAGGATGCTGATGAGCGTCGTCTTTCCCGCCCCGTTCGGCCCGAGCAACGCGAAAATCTCGCCGCGGCGAATTTCGAGATTGATGTCCTTCAGGGCGGCGAAGCCGGAGGCATAGGTCTTGGAGAGATGGCGGACGGAGATGATGGGCGGCATGACGGCAGCTTGTAGCCCGGCAGGGTTGTAATCGCGAAATCGGACGCTCATGGCGGCGGCAAGTTTTTATGGGCAAGGCTCATTACGTTTCTCCTTACGATCATTTCCGTCCCAAGGACGAACGGGCGGCGGGCGAACCGACATCGTCGGCGCAATCGAGGCGGCGTAATCGGGTCAGCGTTCGTTCCGTGCGCCGCCAAGCTGACCTGCACTGGCTTCAGCCTCCGGTTCGCCGAACAAGAGCGCCGCGTCGGCCGAAGCGTCGACGACCTTAACGGCCGTCACGGTCGGCGCGAATCAGGAAAGCCGCCTCGCTTGGCGTCCGCAACCCAAGGCGACGAACTTCGGCCAGCACATTGGTTGCCGTGTCCGGTTGATCCCCTGACGCGGCGGCTTCGATGATCGCCAACAGCTCGCCCTGCAGCGACCGGTGATTCCGCGCGGCCCGAAGCCGCAGCCGCAGCCGCTGCACGACATGATCCGGGGCGTTCTTGATCGAGATATTCAAAGGCATCGTTCCATTTTGGCTCCAGGATGGATCGTTGGTTAGCGCTTTCGGGCGAAACTCTCAATCGAGCAGGCAAACGCCCTACCGAAACGCCGTCGCATAGGTCTCGGGCTTGAACCCGACGATCAGCGAACCGCCGACATCCAGCACCGGCCGCTTGATCATCGAGGGTTGGGCTAGCATCAGCGCGATCGCTTTGGCCTCTTTAAGCCCGGCCTTGTCGGCGTCCGGCAGTTCGCGAAAGGTCGTGCCGACGCGGTTGAGAAGAACCTCCCAGCCTAACGCGCGCGCCCAGCCTTTCAGCAGGCCGCGCTCGACGCCCTCGGCCTTGTAGTCGTGAAGCGCGTAGGCGACGCCATGCGCGTCAAGCCACGCGCGCGCCTTCTTCATCGTGTCGCAGTTCTTGATGCCGTAGATCGTGACGGACTTGGTCAATTGGCCTGGCTCCCGCTCGATTGTTTCGAAACATCTTGACGAATTGATTGCCGCCGAAGTTATGGGACGCAGTTGAGCATCCATTGCACGCCAAACCGGTCCGTCAGCTTTCCGTAATAGCTGCCCCAGGGCTGCATGCCGAGCGGGGTCGTTACCTTCCCGCCCTCTCCAAGACGCCCGAATAATTGCTTGGTCTCCTCGCGGTCCTTCATCATGAGGATATGCGCGGAGCCCCGCATCGGTTCGGCGTCGTCATTGTCGGAGGCGTAAAAGACGACGCCCGGCCCTTCGAATTTGGCGTGCATGATCTTGCCGCGCATCGCCTCGTTTTTCACCGGCATGCCATTGTCGCCATAGCGCATCGCTTCGGCGACGCGGCCGAGGCCACACTGCGCATAGAAGGCGAGAGCCTCCTCGCAGGTCGTCGTGAAAAACAGATAGTTTGATAGCTGCATCATCTAGCTCCGATCCGGCCTTTGCATTCAGCGTAATAGCCGTCGCGACAGGCTTCCCTGCTGCTTCAAAAGAGCCGCTCCCGCACCGCTTCGCGCAAGGCGGGCAGAACCTCGCTCTCGAACCACGGATTGCGCTTCGTCCAGATGGCGCTGCGCCACGATGGGTGAGGCAACGGCAAGAACGCCGGACCGAAAGATCGGAACGCTTGAACCCTCGCGGTGAGCGAGGCGTCCGCCGCCTGCGGCAAGTAGCGCGCTTGCGCATAGGCGCCGACCAGCAGCGTCAGGCGATCGGCGGGCAGCAACGCCAGGATCCGCTCATGCCATCGAGGCGCGCATTCGGCGCGCGGAGGCAGGTCTCCGTTCTGACCCTTGCCGGGATAGCAAAAGCCCATCGCCATCATGGCAACCTTCGCGGGATCGTAGAAGTCGCGCTTCGACAGGCCCGTCCACTCCCGCAGCCGATCTCCGCTAGGATCGTCCCACGGAATGCCGCTCGCGCGAACGCGCGAGCCCGGCGCCTGACCGATGATGAGAATCCGGGCGGCCGAGCTGAACTGGACGACCGGCCCGGGACCGGCGGGAAGGTCGGCCGCACAATACGTGCATGTCGCGATCTCCGCGCGGAGGACAGACTCGACACCCCCCATCCCACTCGAAATGACTTCCAAGTCGGTCATTTCGACGCCAGACGGTCACGCCTGCTTTCGGGCGGCGGCTTGACGAACCGGCAGCTTCCAGCCGGGCCGCACGAAATGGCAGGTGTAGCCGGCGGGATAGCGCTCAAGATAATCCTGATGCTCGGGCTCGGCCTGCCAGAAATCGCCGGCCGGCGCCAGTTCGGTCACGACCTTGCCCGGCCACAGCGCGGAAGCATCGACATCCGCGATCGTATCCTCGGCGATCCGCTTCTGTTCGTCGCTGGTGTAATAAATCGCCGAGCGATAACTTATTCCGACATCGTTGCCCTGGCGGTTGCGCGTGCTTGGATCGTGGATCTGAAAAAAGAATTCGAGAATCTCGCGGTAACCGATCACCGCGGGGTCAAAAATGATCTCGATCGCTTCCGCATGGGTTCCATGATTGCGGTAGGTGGCGTTGCGCACGTCGCCGCCGGAATAGCCGACCAGCGTTGAAAGGACGCCCTTATAGCGGCGAATAAGGTCCTGCATGCCCCAGAAACAACCACCGGCAAGCACTGCGCGTTCTTCGGTCATCGGATATCTCCATCTCTCGAGGCGAGCCCCACTCTACTCCCGCTCTATCGTTCCGGGCGGCTTGCTTGTTACATCATACACGACCCTGTTGATGCCGTGCACTTCTTTGAGGATGCGCGGCGCGGCCGAGGAAGTCAGTGGCCGCCACGCCTCCGGCCGTTTGACCCCGCGACAGCAAGAAGGTCGACGCCAAAGCCAATGTATTCACCCGCAATCTGGCGGATACGTCATCCGAGCCCGGCTGCTCGCGCGATCAGAAACAACCCCGCCCCGACGATGATGACCCCAGTGGCTCGCGAGACGCGCTCGCCGGCCGGCGCCAGACGCTCGACGGCGATGGCTGCCGCCACGACAGCCATCGCGCGAAGGTCCATGACGCCGATGACCAGGAGGATCGCCATCAGACCGACACAGCAGTGGCTGCAGTGGAGGCCGAGGCGCAGGCCGTATCGCCAGGCCGCGCCGGCGTCGGCCGGCAGCCTACGGCCGCGCCCGGGCGCCTCCCGGCAGCAGGCGAGGTGACGCGTCTTCCACGCGGTGAACTGGAGAGCGCCGGCGATCAGGACGACCACGCCGACCGCGATCGGAACGGCGCGCGCCAGCGCCGGCTGCTGCATCTCGACCGCCGCCAGCGCGACGCCCAGCGGAAAGGCGGCCATCCCGAACATTGTCCAGACGAAGAAGTACCTCACGCCCACCAGCGCGGTCAGCCGATTGAGGCGCGTCTCGCCTGGTCTGCCAACGGCCTGGCGGTAGCGCCACAGCATCGGGACTAGGGACGGCAGCATCATCGCCACCATCATCACGACCCACATGCCAAGGAACGACGCCGCGGCGCCGGGCCACGTCTGGCCGGGCATCCGCATCCACGCCATCGACATCGTCCAGCCGCCGGGCATCGCCATCTCGCCCATCGCCGACATGGACGCGCACCAGACGATCGTTCCCGCCGCGCTGGCGGCAAAGAGCAGCGCCGAGACGCCAAAGAAAGCTTGCTGGGAGGCTCGCTCGGAAGACATGCGTCGTGAGATTTCCCCACGAAATCGCTCAGCCCTTGTCGTATTCGTCGTGGCGGCGCCACCAGACGCCCGTCTCGTTGCGCCCCTTGGGGGCGCGGTCGAGCCATTGGTACATGCCCCAGAGGCCGTCCAGTCCGCGCGCATAGGCGGAATAGACGTGGTAGACGACGCCGTCCTCGAGCACGAACGCGCTCATGCCCGGCCTGTCGCGCGTATACGTGGCCGCGTCGGTTCCGGCCATGGCCGCGTTCTTGGCGACCGGCTCGGGGATCGCCGTCGCGTCCATCGCGTGGCCGCCGCGTTCGTAGTTGTATTCGATGGCCCCCTCGCGCTGTTGCTCCTCGGTGAATGAGACGTTGAAGTCGAAGTTGAAGTCGCCGCCGAGCGAGGACGCCCAGGGAAACGTCCACCCCATCCGCTGCTTGTACGCCTGCAGTTTCGCGAGCGGCGCCCGCGACACCGCCGAAAGCGTGACATCGTGGTTGGCCAGGTGGACGACGAAGCCGCCGAACCCGTCGGCGATCGTCGAGCAGGTTGCACACCCCGCGGTGTAGTCGGGCCCGAACATGTAGTGATAGACGAGGAGTTGCGAGCGCCCTCTGAAGAGGTCCGCCAGCAAGGCGCTCCCTTCACCGGTCTCGAATCGGTACTTCTTGTCGACCCGGACCCACGGCAGCTCCTGACGTCGCCGCGCCAGCTCGTCGCTGCGCCGCGTTAGCGCCTTCTCTTCCTTGAGCAGCCCGAGCCGGGCTGCAAGCCATTCATCGCGCGAAACGACTTGATTCGGCATAGATAACCTCCTGTTTGTTGAGATGCTTGTTGCGTGAAGACGATCCATTCCGGTCGAGGAGCCGGGTCAGGCCGCCGAACTCGCTTTCCCCACCGGACGCGTGCTAGTGCAGCGGTTTCGGGGAATCCTGTTCCGCGGCGATGGCGTCGAGATTCCGGACAACCTTTTTCCAACCTTCGCCCATGGTCCTGAAAGCCGTATCGTTCTTCGGGAGCACGAAGCCGGAATGGACAAGGCGAACGCGCGTGCCCTCCGCAACCCTGGAAAGGGTGAAGCTGACGACAGTGTCCAGCGGTGAGCCGTATCCGACATTGCTTTCGTGTCCGCCCTTCCAGGCATAGACGAGGCGTTCGTTCGGCGCCGCCTCCAGCACCTGGCAGTGAATGACGCCGTCCCAAGCGCCGGCGGCCGTCGTCTGGAACGTGAAGTGCTTGCCCTTCACGGGCTCGAACCCTGTCGGCGCCATCATCCAGCGGCTGATAAGCTCGCCGGTTGTCAGCGTTTTCCAGATCGTCTCCGGCGCATGTGGGAAGACCTCGTCAACCACGATGTCTTGCGTGTCGGACTTCAACGCGGCGTCGTTCATGGATCGATCTCCTTCAGGAGGGTTCTGAGGTTGGCAAACCGGTCGCGCCAGAAGACGCCGTAGTGGCTCATCCAATCGACGAGCGGAGCGAGGCCCTCAGGCTGGGCGCGGTAATAGACGTTGCGGCCCTCGGGGCGCTCGGCGACCAGGCCGGCATGCTTCAAGGACTTGAGGTGTTGGGAGATGGCGCCCTGCGTCACGCCGCTCCCGCGCGTCAGCTCGACCACGGTGATCTCGTCGGAGATGGCGACCCGCTCGAACACGGCCCGCCGCGTGGGATCGGAAAGCGTGCGCATGACGGCGTTGATGGCGGCGGCTTGGGTCATGGCGCATACATTAGCCAGAACTAATCAATTAGTCAAGACTAATATGATGCCGCGGTGTCAGTGCCTCCATAGCTGAACCGTCTCAGCGCGCCGCCCCTCAGGATGCAGAAGGCGAGGACGATCGCGGTGATCCGATAGGCGATGTTTCCGGCTTTCGACGCCGGGCCGCCCAGCTCTGACTTGTTCCGAAGAACTTCACCCTATCCGCGCCAATACCTGCTCCAGGGCCGCAAAGAACCGCGGCCACCCGCCCTTGGCGCCCTGGTAGGCCTGCTGTTGATCCGGCCGGAACCCTGACTGCTCCATGCGCAGGTGAGTCCCCGCGCTCGTAGGGGTGAGCGTCCACGTGACGACACTCTCGAGACCATAGGCGCCCCACGTGTAAGACAGCGTTTTGTTCGGCTCGACTGCCATTACCTGACAGTCGACCGCACCCCAGTCTGCGCGAAGATTGAAACTGTGGCCGACGACAGGCTTGAAGTCGTTCTTCATCAGCCATTCCTCGATCAGGTGGGGTTGCGTGAGCGCGCGCCAGATCTTTTCCGGCGGAAAAGCTACCTCCCGTTCGACGACGACGGAGAGCGTTTCGGTCGCAGTATTGGTCATGGGTCCATCCTATTGAGTAGATCTTCGAGTTGGTCGAACCGGCGCGTGAAACCGGCTAGATGATCCGCTCCTCAAGGGCTCTTTGGTCTCTTCCGAGAGCGGACAGGCCCAGCGGCAGCTAGCGCCGACGTGTTGAGCGCCACGGCGGCGCCAATGAGCGCCTTCAACGCCTTTTCATCAATCTTGTCGCCCTCATGGAAATCGATGGCGCGCCGGGTGCTGCCTTCGAGGCTGGAGTTGAAGAGGCGTGACGGGTCCTCCAACGAGGCGCCCTTGGCGAAGGTCATTTTCACGACATCCTTGTACGTCTCGCCGGTGCAGATTATTCCGGCGTGCGACCACACCGGAACCCCTCTCCACTTCCACTCCTCGACCACTTCGGGGTCCCGAGCGAGCGTCTCGCCCCGCCAATCGCCCAGCGCCTTGATTCTCGCCTCTATCAGTTGAGAGGGAGAGTCGGGTTTGCTCATTGGTCCATCCTTTTGAGCAGGTCTTCGAGGTCGTCGAACCGGCTTTGCCAGAAGCCGGCCATGTGGCGTGTCCAGTCGATCAGCGGGGCCAAGGCGCCGAGCTGCGCGCTATAGTGTGTCTGGCGACCTTCGCGGCGGTCGCGCACCAGCCCGGCGAGTTTGAGAATGCCCAAATGCTTGGATATTGCGGGCTGCGAGACGCCCGATTGATCGGTCAGCGCTCGTACGGTCTGCTCCCCCTCACGACACAGCCGTTCGAAAACCGCGCGCCGAGTTGGGTCGGCGAGGGTCTTGAAGAGGACGTCGGGGGTGCTGAGCCTGTTCCATCGATAACCCATGAGCGATTGATCAGATCGATAACTTATGAGTTATGGGTTAGCCAAGGACGAAAAAGCATTCGAACCGACGGCAGGAAATATGGGCAGGGCTCATTGTGCGGGGCGCGCGCCCGCCCGACCTAGGGCCCGCGCGTCGGACGAAAACCAAAAACGGCGATCTGCCGCCAGTTCGACACTCAGCTCTGAATCGGCCGCAGCGCGGCTTCAAGCGCGTGCAGCCGCGCCAAGCCCTCAGCGTCGGTCTTCCCGAAAGGCTCTTCGCACAAAGTGACCAGCGCGGCGCCGTCTTTGAGAGTTTCGACTTCGACATCGGCGGGATATTTCGCGCGCGCGGCAAGGTTTGGAGGCAGGTAGGTGATCCAGCCGATCCGTGGCTTGAGAGGTCGCTGGTGCGCCGGCCAAAGCGGATTGGGGATCGAGGGAAGGTCGAGGGTGTAGAACGGAAACATTGCGCACATTGCTGCCGGGTTCCAGATTTCGCGCGCGAATTTCATCAACGGCCGGAGTTCCGACGCGCGCCACGGCCGTCCAGTTGTCGGCCGCAACGCCGAGAGCCGCATGAAGATGTGGTTTGCTGTACTGCCCGCGGGCAGGCCGTAGGAGCCGACAGAGCACTTTGTATCGGCGTAGCTCGACTCACGAAAATCATAGGGCGGAGGCCCCGCGTGCCCTCCCCAGATATGGCTCCCGTGCTTCGGCAAGGGACCGCCTCCGAAGTCAGCGCGAGCCACATTGTCGATCAAAAGCTGTTTCGCCTCGGCTTCGCTCAAGGGGACGGGAACCGTCTCCTCCTTGGTTTTCGGCGAGTTCAGCCAACTCTGGTAGATCGGATCGAAGTAGGGCAGCCCGCTGACAAAGTCAGAGAGCCTACGCGCGTCGCTGGCAACCGCGGGTTCGCGCGATTCCCACCAAAGATTGAGGTCCGGTCTATCCATCGAAGCTCTCCGTTCAGTTCGGATCGTAAACGACGAAAAGGTTCGTCTTCTCGAGGTCGTTCGCGATCTTGCTCAAACCCGGAAACCCCTTTTCGATCTGCCGCCGGTTCGACACTCAGGTCTGAATCGGGCGCAGCGCGGCCTCGAGCGCGTGCAGCCGCGCCAAGCCCTCGGCGTTGGTCTTCCCGAAAGGCTCTTCGCACAAAGTGACCAGCGCGGCGCCGTCTGCGAGGGCTTCGACTTCGACGTCGGCGGGATATTTCGCGCGCGCGGCGAGGTTCGGGGGCAGGTAGGTGATCCAGCCGATCCATGGCCCGAGAGGCCGCTGGTGCGCCGCCCAAAGCGGATTGGGGATCGAGGGAAGGTCGCGGATGTAGAACGGAAACATCGCGCACATTTCAGCGGGGTTCCAGATTTCGCGCGCGAATTTCATCAACGGCCTCAGTTCGGACGCGCGCCACGGCCGTCCCGTGGTCGGCCGCAAATTCGAGAGGCGCATGAAGATGTAGTTCGGATTGATGGAGGCGCTCCGGCCAAAGGCGCCGACATGGCAATCGGTATCCGCGTAGCTCGATTCGCGAAAGTCATAGGGCGGAGGTCCCGCATGGCCTCCCCAAATATGGCTCCCCTGCTCCGGCCAAGGGCGGTTGGGGGAGTCATAGTGAGCTATATTGTCGACCAAGAGCTGTTTCGCCTTGGCCTCGTTCAGCGGGACGCGAACCGTCTCCTTCCTGATTGTCGGCGACTCCAGCCAACTTTGATAGATCGGGTCGAAGTCCGGCAGACCGGTGACAAAGTCAGAGAGCTTACGCGCGTCGTCGGCTTGCGACGGATCGCGCGGCTCCCACCAAAGGTTGAGTTCCGGCTTATTCATCGAAGCTCTCCGCTCAGTTGGGATCGTAAACGACGAACAGGTTCGTCTTCTTGAGCTTGCGCACGATCTCACTCAATCCGCGGTAGCCCTTCTCGGTTTGCGCGTGCCAAACGACAAGGCGCCCCGCGGCGAACGCTTTATCGGCTTGTCTTTCCATCTGAAATCGCGGGTCATTCTCAGGGTCGATCCACTCGTTCGACTCATCGTTAACGCCAAACAGGTGATCAATGTTCGCCTTGGCTTCGAGCAGGTTTCCCGTCGATCGTTCGCAGCCGTCGTAGTCGACGCCGCCGACGTTTATCGCCAACCCGTAGGGCAGCCCGCTGACATATTCCTGATAGGCGATCGAGTTTGCCGATTTCGTCGTCTCCGGCTCGGGCGTCGGGTCCGGACAGAGTTTCGGCTCGTGATCGTCATCCGTCGGACTTGCGGCCTGCTCGCCGTTCGCGCGACGCAAGTCCGCGAGGGCGCGATCGAGGGCGTCGACGGCGGTGACCAAAGTGGGTCGCCGCCCGACGGTAACAACCACCCGGGCGACAATTTCACCGTCGGGACCGTAGAAGGCGTTGCCCCGTTGGCGCCCGCCCGTCAGGGTTCGCCACTGGCCGTCGATGAGCACCTTGAAAGTCACCTGGGTCTCGTTGCGAGCCCAGCGGTAGGTCATGTCGGGACGACCCGGGACGGGGCCTTCGCCGACGATTGGGTTGGCGCTCGGGATGAAAATTGCGCCAAAAAGGATCGCCGGAGCGGACATGCGAGCGGCGAGCGCTACGAGCCCATCGAGGGCGGCCGCAGACAGATTTTCGGCAAGCAACGAGTCCGCGCCGGTCGCGAGCGCGGGAGGAACGAAGGCGAGGTCCCTGCCGACTTTCGGCGGCTCATCCGCCTGCGCCTCTTTGGGTTTGGGCGCGAACCAGCCAGGGTTCGGCGGCGAACCGGTTCGCGGGTGCTGCTCGTCCCAACCGTCATCAGCCTTCAAGAGACCGCATGCAACAAGGTCGCGAGAAAGTCGCTCGCCCGACTTGCCCAACGCGGCGCCCGCGAGCGGAAGCGGGTCTGGAAGCCGCAACAGCAACGCCGCGATCTGCGCCTTGGCGATATTCCGACCTTGGAGCGCGTTCGCGACGGCGCCGAAGCCGGCCATCTTGGCCCGGACATCTACCGGAAAGCCGTAGACGCGCGAAAGGTCGTAACCGAGATCGCGCTCGTCGCGCGCCGCCCAAGCGCCCTTCTCATCCCGCGCCAGCAGCGCGACGTCGCCAACGCGCAGTCCTCCCTCGTCACATTCAATTCCGTCGGGCGAGAGGCGAAAGAACCGAACGGACGAAAAATCGTTCATAGCGCAAACCTGCAACCGCGATTGGGCGATTAGAACATAACATGAACATTCCAGCAAGCATGACGTCGCCTATTTTTCGCGCTGAGCGTCACGGTCAAGCGAGCCCACCGTGACGCGCCCACAATTTCAATAGGTTATGACGAGACCCCTCGACCGCGATATATTCCGGCCGGTTCCTGCCCCCATCTTGAGGGCCTGTTGCAGGCAAGCCATGGCGCCGCGGCTCAACATCGACGGCGATGGTCAAGGAGATTGGATATGGAAGACCGGGAGATTCGAGCGGCCCTCGATCGCCACTGGGGCGCCTCCGATGCGAACGATTTCGAGGCGGAGCACCAGATTTACCGGGAAGACGCGGTGCTCGAATATCCGCAATCGGGCGAGCGCATACGCGGGCGGCGGCAGATTCAGTCGTCGCGCGCTGCGCAGCCGAACCGGAAACGCTTCACCGTGCGGCGGATCATCGGCGCCGGCGGCCTCTGGATCACTGAATATGTCCTAACTTACGACGAGCGGCCGTCTTACACGGTCAGCATCATGGAGTTGCTCGATGGGAAGGTCGCCCGCGAGACCCAGTATTTCGGCGATCCGTTCGAGCCGGGACCTTCGCGCGCGCAATGGGTCGAGCGGATGTCCTGAAACCTGGCCGCCGTAAGCATGGCCATGCCCCGCCCGCTCGCCCGCTCGGAGCTCCCGATTGATACGGCGTCTCTCGCCCGCTATCTCATTGGCAAGACATTGGTGCGGGAGCTGCCTGAAGGCGTCGCCAGCGGTCGTATTGTCGAGACCGAGGCGTATATCGTCGGCGACGCCGCCGGCCACGCCTACCGGGGGATGACTCCGCGCAATCACTCGCTGTTTCTCGAGCGGGGGCGCGCCTATGTTTATCTCGCCTACGGAATCTCCTACATGCTGAATGTCTCAAGCGAGACCCCCGGGATCGGCGCCGGCGTCCTGATCCGGGCGCTGGAGCCGCTCGAAGGCGTGCCCATCATGCGGCACAATCGCGGCGTCGAGCGCTTGCGCGACTTGGCGCGAGGACCCGGAAGGCTCGCCGCCGCGTTGCGAATCGATCGTTCGCTCGACGGGCTCGATCTTTGCCGAAAAGGCCCTCTATATCTAGGACACGGCGACCACGAACCTGGCGAAATCGGGCAGAGCCTTAGGATCGGCATTTCGCGGGATGCGGACCGCCTCCTGCGATTCTATCTTCGGGGCAGTCCGTTCGTCAGCGGTCCAAGATCGCTCAATGAATAAGAGACCGCCGGAGCACACCATAGCCCTCTCATTGGCTGAACGCTCTTTATCCCCCTCGGGCCTGAGCGCAGATCATCTCGGAGGTATTTCGGGAGATCCGGCAGCCACTCACGAATGGCCAAGACGGAGGCGTAAAAGGTCAAAAAAATTCGCCGTCAAGACCCCGCTATTACACACGATCGGGATGTGGCGATCGTCATCAAGAAAAAGCCGCGATCGCGGGCGGTAGCTAGGATTTCGGTGTCGGTAGCCTGACGTCGGTTGCGGCACAACCCGATCAAGGTTCGTAGTGATCACTCTTGTCACGATTACATTCGAAACAGGTCAGGCGCAGATTGTGTTCTTCTGAACTTCCTCCTTTTGAAACCGGTATAATGTGGTCAAATTCGACCTCGTCATCGCGAAGTTTTTCTTTGCAATGCTGACAGCGATAGTCGTCGCGACGCACAATTCTCATCATTGTCTCGAAGCTGGGCTGATGCCGCCCAATTCTTCGCTCTTCCTGAGTCTCAGTCATACCCTCCGCAGCAAAGAACACGGGACAAATGTGACCAAAAATATTGCACGACGCCTCCACAAATTGGTGGGGTATTTCGTCTGGATGCTCGTTCGGATCAAACTCCGCCACGCGTCTTTCGAACCAAGCTCTCCGCACAGATTCTAGAGGAGAACGAGTGTCATCCACCGCTGTCTTAAGGGCTTCCAACATCTTTCGCATTTTTTTTCTTTGGCGATTGATTTTAACTCGCTCCACGCTTCTGGGCTAAAGTCGCTTTCTATTATGTCGCGATCTTCAGTTTCGAACGGCGCGCGATAAATGTGAACTGGTGGCAATTCGGTGCCGAGCCATGTGGTGATTTGGCTCTCTTCAGAATCGAGTTTTTCGGCAGATTCGAAGCGCTTTTTTGTCTGCATCTCATAAAAGGCTTGCTTTAGGAGCACCTGTTCATCCCGAGACCACTGCTTGTAAAACGCCCGCCGCTCCTCACTAAGCGGTGAAAGTTCACCGACCATGCTAGTAGCTAAGCAATTCTTGAAGTAAGCAATCTGGTCCTCTGAACCCTTTCGTGAGCTCGGCAACAATGGCAGCTGCTCGACGAGCGGGCCGTAGGGGCAATACTTTAGCTCCCAGCAAGGTTTGCATACGCGACTGGTTCGATCTTTCCAGTCGGCATAAATCTCGCTATCTGAGAGCCTGACTGAAAAGGGAGTGAGTGATTTCAGTTGGTTGTGATTCCTTCGGATTTGCGAAGATTCGATGGAGTTCACGATGTCCTGGACCGAAACCACTCGCCGCCAGTATGGGCGGTCGGGGTTGCGTTACGCAAGC
>Ga0182024_10003012_pt1 | contig 40856 bp, 36 predicted proteins | sample P32metaG_FD_120480 | JGI IMG/M metagenome (GOLD analysis project Ga0182024, IMG submission 120480) | Permafrost microbial communities from Stordalen Mire, Sweden - P3-2 metaG (Illumina Assembly) | ecosystem: Environmental > Terrestrial > Soil > Wetlands > Permafrost | place: Sweden: Stordalen...
GCGGCGACTCCCAACCCGCCGCCGGCGAGAAAGGCAGCACCGGCGCCTGCTGCTCCGCTTCCTGGACCGCCTTCGTAGTCTTCTTCCACCGTGTCCGTGGAGGTGACGGTGAGCAGTGGGCTGGTGAGGGGGATCGTGCGGGCATCGGGAAGCTTGAGAGCCCGCCCCATCTCAGCGGCCGAGGCAAATCGATTGGCCGGATCGGGATCAAGCGCCCGCTGGACGACCGCCGCGAGAGCCGGATCGGCGTCAGGCCGGCGTTCGAGGAGCGGCACGTACCGCCCATCCTGGGCGGCAAGCGTCACGGCGATCGGGTTGTCCCCGAGAAATGGCCTGACGCCCGAGACCGCTTCGTACAAGAGGACGCCGACCGACCAGAGATCGGAGCGCACCGTGGCGGGGTTGCCCTGGGCGCGCTCGGGCGCCAGGTAGCCGGGTGTGCCGAGCACGATGTTCATCGCCGTCGGCTCGTCGTTGTCCGGCGATGGGTGAACGGCTTTGGCAATGCCGAAGTCGGCGACCTTGGCGGTGCCGTCGTCGGTCAGGAGCACGTTTGCCGGCTTGATGTCCCGGTGGAGCACCCCTCTGGCGTGGGCGGCGCCGAGCGCGTCGAGGATCTGGCCGCCGATGCGCCTGGCCTCGGAGGAGTCGAGCGGTCCGCGAGCAATCCGATCGGCCAGGGATTCGCCGACGACGAGCTCCATGACGATGAAGGCATGATGCCCGCCACCGGCGCCCGCCCCCGCCGTGGCGTCGTTGTCCTCGCCGGCGTCGTAGACGCCTACGACGTTGGGATGCGAGACGAGCGCCGCCGCCTTCGCCTCCTCCTCGAAACGGAGTCGCAACGCCGGGTCATGGGAGAATTGGGGGCGCAGGATCTTCAACGCCACAGGGCGGGCCAAGCGCTGGTCGCGGCCGCGATAGACCTCGGCCATCCCGCCTCGGCCGATCAGCTCGGCTACGACATAGCGACCGACGAGCACCCGACCGGGAGCGAGCCTGCCGAGACTGTTATCCGGTTCCACTTCGCTCGAGCGTCCTTTGCCTGCCGCCGTTTTCGTGCCGGGCGCGACGCATCGGAGAGACGCCCGCCCGCGAAGCCCTCCGTCCCGTGCCAGCGTCCGCCTCCGACCTGGCTGAGCGATACCCGTACGGGCAGCCGCCGACACTCCGGCGGGCGGGACGGCTCACTCGTCGCCCCCGTACGTCCAGCGCCTGAGCTGGCGTCGCCGCTGCTGGTGCTGGCGGGCCTGCCGCCGGCGGCTCAGCTCCCGCCTCGACGGGGACGTCGGACGTCGGTCCGGGGGGATCTCGAGCGCCTCGGCGATCCGCTCACCGAGCCGTTCCATGGCCAGCCTGCGGTTCTGCAGCTGGGACCGCTCGTCGCTCGCCACCACCCGCACGAGCGGCCCGAGCCGCCCGGTGACCAGCTCCCGCTCAGCCGGTGACAGGGCGTCGGAGGCGGCAGCATCGAAGAACACCTCCGCGCGGGTGTTCGAGGTGTTGGCGTGCTGGCCGCCCGGGCCGCCGCTGGAGGAGTAGCGCCAGCGCAGCTCGCCGGCCGGGATGAGCGGTCCGCCCGGTACCTGCAGGTCGCCTGTCACGTGACTGTCACGGTCACGGGACCCTCATCTCAGTCAGGGAGGACCGCTTCGATCGCTTCGACCAGCTCGGCCGACTCCGGATCCGTGGTGGGCCGGAAGCGCTGCACGTCCTTCGCCCCTGGCGCGACGAGAAACTTCTCGAAGTTCCATTGAATGTCGCCGGCGGTCCCCGCGGCGTCCTCGACCTCGGTGAGCTCGTCGTAGAGCGCGTGACGGCCTGGTCCGTTCACTTCGACCTTCTCGGTCATGGGAAAGGTGACTCCGTACGTCGTCGAGCAGAAGGTCCTGATCTCATCGGCTGATCCTGGCTCCTGCTCCCCGAACTGGTTGCACGGTACGCCCAGGACAGAGAAACCCCGCCCGGCGTATCGCTCCTGCAACCGCTCCAAGCCCTCGTACTGTGGGGTCAGCCCGCAGCGCGAAGCGACGTTGACGACGAGGACCGCTTTGTCGGCGAAGCCGTGCAGGTCAAGCGGGTCGCCTTCGAGGGAACTGATGGACTGGTCGTAGATGGCCATGGGTCAAGCGTAATGGCGGGCCGCCCGGTCGCAGGGGCCAAGCCCGCGCCCACTCAGTACCTCCGAAAGGCGATCCTGCCTACCACGAGGCCCGGCAACAGACCTGAGCCCCATTCCGGCTCAGGCGAAGTATGACGTGAAGGCGATGCCGGCCACGAGGCAGTAGGCCGCAAAAGGCCAGAGTGTCCTCGTCTGGAAGTACTTCGAGAGGAACCGCACCGAGAACAGCGCCGCCACGAATGCGAACGCCGCCCCGACGAGGGTCTGGCCGCGGATGCCGTTTCCGAGCGAGCCGGTGAGGTCCGGGAGCTTCAGCACGCCGGCGGCGAGGATGATCGGCGTGGCGAGGAGAAAGGCGAAACGGGCACTGTCCTCGTGGTTCAACCCGCGCACGAGGCCCGCCACCATCGTGATGCCCGAGCGGGAGATGCCGGCGAAGAGGGAACCGATCTGGCAGACCCCGATGACGGCTGCCTCCCGGAAGTTGAGATTGTCAAGCTGCCGCTTGGGCTTGATGCCGCGCTCCTCTCGTTTCTCTGCGCCCCGTCGCACCCCCTCGCCGAAGAAGAGGATGAGAGCGTTCACGATGAGGAAGATCGAGGCGGCCAGCGGCTTGGTGAACACGACGCGGAGCGGGTGTTCGAGGACGAGCCCGAAGAGGCCGGCCGGGATCGTCGCCACCACGAGAAGCCAGGCGAGGCGCTGGGTGCTGTTCTCGATCCGGCGGTGATAGATCGAGCGGAAGAACTCGGCGATGATGTCGATCCAGGTCCGGAAGAAATAGACGAACAGTGCGATGGCCGTGCCGACGTGCAGGCCAACGACAAAGGGCAGCCAGAACGACTCCGGCTGGCTCTCGGCCACGACGACGTGCTTCCAACCGAACAGTTCCGGGAGGATCACCGTGTGGCCGAGGCTGGAAACGGGAAACAGCTCCGTGACACCTTGGATCAGCCCGAGCACGATGGCCTGCCAGTACGAGATCGTGCCGTGATACACCGCGGTCGCGTGGGCGGCGGCGAGCGGCGCCTGCCCGGCCACGGACGCGCTGAGATGGGCTAACACGAGCGTTCGCACGCCGCGCAGCCTATACAGGCTCCTCGCGCCTTCACGGGCGCGCCACCGTCCTCACAGGGCGCGCTCAGGTGCGCCGCTCACAGGCGCGAGCTGGCCTCCTCGAGCACTGTGTGGAGGATGCCCTCGATCTCGTCGAAGTGCTCCTGCTCGCAGATGAGCGGCGGAGAGAGCTGGATGACCGGGTCGCCCCGGTCGTCCGCCCGGCAGATGAGGCCGGCGTCGAACAGCGCCGGCGACATGTACCCCCGCAGCAACGACTCGGCCTCCTCATGGGAGAAGGTCTCGCGGGTGCCCTTGTCCTTCACGAGCTCGATGCCGTAGAAGTAGCCGGCACCCCGAATCTCACCGACGATCGGCAGATCGGTCAGCCGTTCGAGCGTGGCCCGGAAGGCTCCCTCGTGCTTGCGCACGTGCTCGATGATCCCCTCGCGCTCGAAGGCGGCGATGTTGGCCAGCGCCACTGCCGCCGAGACGGGGTGGCCCCCGAAAGTGATCCCGTGGGCAAAGCTCGCCTCGTGGGCCAAGAACGGCTCCATGAGCCGCTCGCTGGCGATCATCGCCCCCATCGGGGAGTAGCCGCTCGTCATCCCCTTTGCGCAGGTGATCATGTCCGGCACGTAGTCGTATCGGTTGCAGCCGAACATCTCGCCTATACGACCGAAGGCGCAGATGACCTCGTCCGAGACGAGCAGCACGCCGTGGCGGTCGCAGATCTCGCGCACCTTCTCCATGTAGCCCTCCGGCGGCGGGAAGCACCCGCCCGAGTTCTGCACCGGCTCGATGAAGACGGCCGCCACCGTCTCGGGGCCCTCGAACTCGATCATCTGCTCGATCGACTCCGCGCACCTGAGTGTGCAGCGGTCGAGGTGCGAGCAGTCGAGGCACCGGTATCTGTTCGTGTTCATCACCTTGCGGGCGCCGGGCACGAGTGGCTCGAAGGGCTGACGTGTCGAGGGGATGCCGGTGATGGAGAGCGCTCCCATCGTGGTTCCGTGGTAGGCGATGCTGCGGCTGATCACCTTGTACCGGGTGGGCTGCCCGATGGCCTTGAAGTACTGCCGGGCGAGCTTCCAGGCCGTCTCGACGGCCTCGCTTCCGCCGGTCGTGAAGAAGACCCGATTCAGGTCTCCTGGCGTGTATCTGGCGAGCGTGTCAGCGAGCTCGATGCTCGCCGGATGGGCGTAAGACCAGAGCGGGAAGTAGGCGAGCTTCTCGGCCTGGGCTCGCGCCGCCTCGGCCAGGTCCTTCCGGCCGTGCCCGAGCTGGACGACGAACAGGCCGGCCAGCCCGTCGAGATAGCGCTTGCCCTGCTCGTCGTAAACATAGGGACCCTCACCGCGCTCGATGATCGGGATCCGCTGCTCGTCGCTGTAAGCGCCCATGCGGCTGAAATGGAGCCAGAGGTGCTCCCGGGCTGTCGTCTGCTGCCGGGTCTCGTGGCCGGCTGCATGCTCTATCGGCTGGTCCTCGATCTCACCGTCGGGCATGGGCACTCTCGGCTGGTCGGTCATCTCGTCTTTCGTCTCGTCGTCCAATAGTTGTTCGAATGGGTCCGCAGGGGCTATCTCGTCCCCCACGCATAGGTCTGTTTCACCAACCGTAGGTAGACGAAGGTCTCGGTCTCGCGTACTCCATCAATAGCGCGGATGGACTCGTCGAGCAGCCGCAGCAGGTGCTCATCGTCCTCGCACACGAGCTCGACGAGAAGGTCGAACGAGCCGGCGCAGACCACGACGTACTCCAGCTCCGGCAGGCTCGAGAGCCTGGCGGCAATGGCTCGCAGGTCTCCCACGGCCTTGATCCCGACAAGCGCCTGCCTCGAGAAACCCACCGTCAACGGATCAGTCACGGCCACAATCTGCATCACGCCGTCGTCGAGCAGGCGCCGGACTCGTTGCCGGACGGCCGCCTCCGAGAGGCCGACCGACTTGGCCAGAGCCGCGTATGACCGCCGCCCGTCCCGCTGCAGCTCCTCGACGAGCTTCTTCGACACCTCGTCGAGCACCGTAGGCTGCTGTTCGCGACGGAGGTGGCCATTTGCCAGTGGTCGGCCCTCCGAGTTGCCCTCGCGCAACCGTGAGGAGTTGCGGATCGGCATGGCGCTCATTGTCACATTGAGGTCGACGATTGTCAATGGAATCCGTTGTAAGTAAGCTCTTGCGCAACTGATTCAGTACTGTCGTGAAAGGTGGAGAGTTGCCTCCCTCCGAGATTTCACAGCGTCGTTCGCTCGTCACCGACATCCCCGGTCCGCGCTCGACGGCCTTGATGGAACGCCGTCGGGCGGCTGTCCCCGATGCCGTCGGGGGCACGATGCCGGTCTTCGCCGAGCGGGCCGCCGGCGGAGTTGTCGTCGATGTCGACGGCAACTCTTTCATCGACCTCGGCGCCGGCATCGCCGTCCTCACCGTCGGCTCCTCGTCCGAGCTCGTCTCGGCGGCCGTGTCCGAGCAGGCGGGGCGATTCACCCACACCTGTTTTCAGGTGACGCCCTACGAGAGCTACGTGGCCCTGGCGGAGCGTTTGAACGAGCTCGTCCCAGGCGATGTTCCTCGTCGCACCTACTTCGTCAACTCCGGCGCCGAGGCCATCGAGAACACGGTCAAGATCGCCCGCGCCGCCACCGGCCGTCAGGCGGTAGTTGCCTTCGATCACGGCTTCCACGGCCGCACGCTCCTCACGATGAGCTTGACGGCGAAGGCGATGCCTTACAAGTCCGGCTTCGGGCCGCTCGCGGCAGAGGTGTACCGGATGCCCTACAGCTATCCCTACCGGTGCCCCGTCGGTGCCTCCTACGAGGAGTGCGGGCCGGCCTGTGCCGAGGCGGCCATCGCGGCCATGAACCGCCAGATCGGCGGTGACCGCATTGCCGCCCTCGTGATCGAGCCTGTTCTCGGAGAGGGTGGTGTCATCATCCCCGGTGACGGCTTCCTGCCGAGGCTCGCTGAGTACTGCACGGAGAACGGCATCGTCTTCGTCGCCGACGAGGTGCAGGCCGGCTTCGCCCGGACCGGTCGCTGGTTCTCCTCGGAGCACTCGTCGATCGTGCCCGACATCGTCGCCACGGCCAAGGGCCTCGGCGGCGGCCTGCCGATCGGCGGCGTCACGGGCCGGGCGGACATCCTGGCGCGAGTCCACGGCGGCGGCCTCGGCGGCACCTTCGGCGGGAACCCGATCTCGTGTGCCGCCGGGCTGGCGGCGATACAGGAGGTCGAGCGGCTCGGGCTCCTCGAGCGGGCGGAGCGGATCGGCGAGACCTTCGAGCGTCACCTCCGACCACTCGTCGGCGAGGTCGAGGCGGTCGGGGATGTCCGCGTGATCGGCGGGATGGCCGCGGTCGAGCTCGTGTCGGATCGGGCGGCCAAGACTCCCGATCCGACTGCCGCCTCCGCCGTGCTCGCCCGTTGCCATTCAGAGGGCGTCATCATCCTGAAGGCGGGGACCTACGACAACGTCGTCCGGATACTCCCACCGCTCGTGATCTCCGATGAGCTCCTGAACGAGGGCCTCGAGGTCCTCGAGAAGGCACTCAGGTCACTCTGAGCCGCGGCCGCCGAGCCCTCGGCGGCGATGCGCCGCCGGAGGACGGGGCAGGCGACGGGGTGGCCGACGTCGCCGCAGCGACGGTCGCAGCGTGCGATCGGACCGATCCACACGAGCCACCCGATCCGCCCGAGCCGGATGGCGCGGAGGGGGCGGTGCCGGCCGGCGACACCCTCCCCAGGTTCCGGCGGGCCCGTCTGCTGTCCCTCGGCTTCTCCCGATGGGGCGCCGTTGCGCGCCGGACCCTGGTCGAGGCTGCGCACGACCGGGTGACGACGGGGGCGGCCAGTTTGGCATTCCACGGGTTTCTGGCCTTGTTCCCGGCGATCGTGGCTCTCCTCGGCGTCTCCGGCCTGGTCGGCCTTTCGTCCTCGCAGCTGCAGAGCCTCGTGCACGGAATCGCCGTGCTTCTTCCGGCCCAGCTGTCGTCGCTCCTTGATCAATCCCTCCGCCGGCCGGCGAGCAACGGCTTCAGCGTGCTCGAGTTGGTCGCCGGCGTCGCAGTCGCCCTGTGGAGCGCGGCCGAGGCGATGGCCAACCTGCAGGTGACCCTCGACGTGGCCTACGAGGTGCAGAACGATCGGGGTTTCTTGCGGCGCCGGCTCATGTCGCTCCCGCTCATCGGCTTCACCGTCCTCTTCGGCGGCGTATCCTCGTTCCTGCTCGTGCTGGGCGACCCGCTCCGGTCCCTCTTCGGCCTCCGGCTGTCCGGCATCAGTGCTCCGGCCTGGGACATCATCCGCTGGTCGGGAGCGATCGTCCTCATGATGCTGCTGCTGTCGGTCTACTACTACCTCGCCCCGAACCGTGGGCCGGCCCGCTTCGAGTGGATCAGCCCGGGCAGCGTGGTGGCCACCGTCGGCTGGATCGTCGCCTCGCTGGCATTCTCGTTCTATCTCGCCCACTTCGGGCACGAGTCGCAGTCCTACGGCGCCTTTGCCGGGGTGGCGGTGCTGCTCCTGTGGATGTTCATCACTGCAACGGCCGTGCTCCTCGGCGCAGAGTTGAACCGCGAGCTCGAACGAGCGGCCGCCCGCCAGCCCACCGAGGAGGCCGCCGGCGTCAGTGACCGGTGAAGCGGCCCATCAGGTCGGCGAGCCGGGATGGGCGCCCAGTTGCCTGCTCGTCGAGATCCGCCCGGTGCATGAGCGCCAGACCGGCGTTGACGCCCGCCCACCGCAGTGGTTCGTGCTCCCACTGCGGAGAGCGGTGTCCGACCCAGCACAGCGAGGTGAAGTCGGTCTGCTGCCCGGAGATGAGGTCGGCGAGGGTCCGCCCGGCGAGATTGCTCGTGCCGACGCCGTCGCCGACGTAGCCGCCGGCGGTCGCCAGCCCGGCCGAGCGGTCGAAGACGACCGACGGATGCCAGTCGCGGTGCACCCCGAGAGGGCCGCCCCAGGTGTGGGTGAGGCGCACGTCCCCGAGCGACGGGAACAACTGGCCGAGCGTCTCGCGAAGCGCGCTGTGTACGGCCGGGACCTGGTCGAAGGAGTCGGCGACGCTCGAGCCGAAGTGGTACGGGGCGCCCCGGCCGCCGAAGGCGAGGCGCCCGTCCGCGGTCAGCTGGCCGTAGATGAGTAGGTGCCGGCCGTCGGTGAACGTGACGCCGGAGCGAAGGCCGCCAGAAGGAAGGCCGGCGTGGGCTGAGCGGCCATCGGTGGCGGAGCCAGATGCCTGGTCGCCACGAGCGCTGCCGTGGCCCGGAGAGGTCCCACCGAGTGCCGCCAGCACTTCGTCTCCGAGAGGCTCAGTCGCCACCATGAGCGAGTAGAGCGGGAGGACGCGGCGCCTGTTGCCCGGGAGGAGGGACGTGTAGCCCTCGGTGGCGAGCACGGCGACCTCGGCCCGGATGCGACCGCCAGGCGTCTCGAGCCGGCGGAGCCGGCCACTCGGCCCTGCCGCCGAGATCCGCCGGACGGGGGTCTGCTCGAAGATGCGCACACCGCGGCTTTCTCCCGCCACGGCCAGCCCCCGCACGAGGCGAGCCGGATGTACGGCGGCGCAGTGCGGCGTGTAGATGGCCCCGAGGACGTCGCGCGCCGCCACGAGGGATCTCGCTTCGGCCGGCTCGCACCAGCGCACGTCGTCTTCGCCGATGCGGAGCCCGCGCAAGGATTCGATCTCGGCCCTGGCCCGTGCCACCTGGGCCTCCGAGCGGGCGAGGCTGATGCTGCCGCCCTTGCGGTAGTGACAGTCGATCCCCTCGCTCGCGGCGACGGCACCGACCTCGTCGACGGTCTCCTGCAACGCCCGCCGGAGCCGGTGCATGGCCTCGTTCCCTTCGCGGCGCGCCAGGCGCTCGGGCGAGGCGGCGAAGAAGGCGGAACACCATCCGCCGTTGCGTCCCGACGCCCCGAAGCCGGCCACCTCCTGCTCCAGCACCGCTATGCGCAGGTGAGGGTCGATGCCCGACAGGTAGTAGGCCGTCCACAGGCCGGTGTAGCCACCCCCGACGATGGCGACGTCCACCTCGAGGTCCGAGGTGAGGCGGTCGCGGGCCACGACTGGCTCGGGCAAGCTGTCGAACCAGAAGGAGTTGCCGCGCCAACGTGTCGGATCCGAGATCGCCGGCACCGGCGGTGGCGCGGAGCGTGAGGCAGGCATGACCGGGAGCTTATGGGGGCGCCGCTGCCCGCACCTCCTCCGGCGACCGAGTCGGATGGCCTGCCCTCCTTCTGCTACGGATTCTGTCAGCTCGACCTCTCTCTGCAACGGAATCAGCGGTGGAGCCGAGGCGGCGGCCCTTGTCTCTCCGGCCCAATCTCTGCGAGGATCAGGAGCAAAGCCCGCCGCCGCGGTGTCCTGTGCCGCCGGCAAGGGCCACGATGCCATCCGGCACCGGACGACAGAGCGACGAGACCTCGGAGGTCAGCTGTGGGAAGCGAGAATGGGAACGGAAGAGGCCTTCGCCGGCTGCAGAACTTCATCGGCGGTCAGTTCGTCGACACGAAGAGCGGTGAGACGAGCGAGCTCATCAACCCGAGCACCGGGGAGCCCTTCGCCGAGGCGCCTCTCTCGCGTGAAGACGACTTAGACGCCGCCTGTGAGGCGGCCGCGGGCGCCTTCGAGACGTGGCGCGACAAGACACCCTCTGAGCGGAGCCTGGCGCTCATCCGCATCGCCGACGCCATCGAAGAGCACGCGGACGAGCTCGTGCGGGCCGAGTCGGAGAACACCGGCAAGCCCCTCGCTCTCACGATGTCCGAAGAGGTTCCCCCGATGGTGGACCAGATCCGCTTCTTCGCCGGCGCTGCCCGGCAGCTCGAGGGACGGTCAGCGGCCGAGTACATGGCCGGGCACACGTCGTTCGTCCGGCGTGAGCCCATCGGCGTCTGCGGCCAGGTGACGCCGTGGAAGTACCCCATGATGATGGCCGTCTGGAAGTGGGCGCCCGCCATCGCGGCGGGCAACACGGTGGTGCTGAAGCCGTCTGACACGACCCCGGTCTCGATGCTGCTGATGGCAGAGATCATGTCGGAGCACCTGCCGGCGGGCGTCATCAATGTCGTCTGTGGCGATCGTGACACCGGGCGGGCCCTAGTTGCCCACCCCATTCCCCAGATGGTCTCGGTCACCGGCTCGGTCCGGGCCGGAATGGAGGTGGCCGAGTCGGCCGCCCACGACGTGAAGCGGGTCCACCTCGAGCTAGGTGGGAAGGCGCCGGTCATCATCTTCGACGACGCCGACCTCGAGAAGGCGGCCGAGACGATTGCCGCCGCCGGCTACTTCAACGCCGGGCAGGACTGCACCGCTGCCACCCGGGTGCTCGCCGGCCCGGCGGTGTACAGCGACTTCGTCTCCGAGCTCGTCGAGCGCGCCAAGGGGACCAAGCCGGGCGGCACCGATGTCGAGGACGCCGACTTCGGGCCGCTCAACAATGCCAACCAGCTGGCCCGCGTCAGTGGCTTCGTCGAGCGCACGCCGTCGCACGCCGAGGTGCGCACCGGCGGTCATCACGTCGGCGAGCGGGGCTACGTGTTCGAGCCGACCGTCGTGGCCGGCCTGCACCAGGACGACGAGATGATCCAGAACGAGGTATTCGGCCCGGTCATCACGGTGCAGAGCTTCTCGGATGAGGGACAAGCACTTGCCTGGGCGAACGGCGTCGAGTACGGCCTCGCCTCGAGCGTGTGGACACGGGACCACGGACGGGCGATGCGGATGGCGAAGGGCCTCGACTTCGGCTGCGTGTGGATCAACACCCACATCCCGCTCGTCGCCGAGATGCCTCATGGCGGCTTCAAGCACTCGGGCTACGGCAAGGACCTGTCGATGTACGGCTTCGAGGACTACACGCGCATCAAGCACGTCATGAGCGCACTCGACTGAGCCCAAAGCCGGCCGGGATGGCTTCGCCTCGGTGCCCCACCTAGCCGCTCGTTATGGACGCTCGCATCTGGCCGCTGTCGGGGCTGCGGCTCGTCACGCCCGGACTCGAGCTGCGCCCCACGAGCGAGGCGGACCTCGACGAGCTGGCCGGGGTGATCTCGCTCGATGTCGAGATGGATCCGGAGCTTCCGAGCTTTGCCACCGGCGACGACGGCGCCATTCACCGCACGCGGCTCGCCCTTTCCTACTGGAGGGCGATGGGACGGTGGCGGGCGGACGACTGGGCTCTCCTGCTGACGGTGCGGTCCGGGGGCGACGCGGTCGGAGTGCAGGTGCTCGAGGGGCAGGGTTTCGCCGTCCGCCGCACCGTCGAGACGGCGTCGTGGCTGGCCCCGGAGCAGCGCGGGCGGGGCAAAGGCAAAGAGATGCGAGGCGCTGTGCTCTCACTTGCCTTCGACATCCTCGGTGCACGGGTCGCCGAGACGGAGGCGCTCGCGAACAACGGAGCTTCGCTCGGGGTGTCGCGGGCGCTCGGCTACGAGCCGAACGGCGAGAACGTCTTCGACCACGACGGCGTGCCCGAGACCATGATCCATCTCCGGCTGACGAGACAAATATGGCAGGACCGCCGCTTGAACTGGCCGGTCGAGATGACTGGGTGGGAGCCGGCGCTCGTCCTCTTCGGCCTCTGACTGTGCACACAGAGCACATCTCTCCCCGAGGGTGCACCCGGGCGCCGGCCGGGTCGCCGATCCCGGGGCCGACTATCCCGGCGGCCGGGCCGCCGATCCCGGGGCCGACCATCCCGGCGGCCGGGCCGCCGATCCCGGGGCCGACCATCCCCGGCCGCCCATTCTGTCGCCCGAGATGCTCTCCATCGGGCCGAGGACGCGCGGCGCCGGAGGGATGCCCCGTCTCAGGTCGAGGCCGGCGTGTCCTCCCGGAGGTGCCAGGGCTCGCCATAGGAGGTGATCATGTCGAGGAGCGGCACGGCGTCGAATGCCTCGCACCCGAGCACGCCGGCTCCCTGCCACTCCCCGTTCGCGCGCAGCTCGAGGGCGGCCACCGGCGTGATGGCCGTCTGCCACACGACCGCCTGGCAGCCATGACGTCCCATCGTCTCCGCATTGTCCGAGACGTGGTAGAGGTACACCTGGCGCGCCTGGCCGTCCCGGCCCGTGCCGCGGACGGCCGTGCCGGCGCACGTCTTTCCCGTCATCCTGTCGCCGAGTGTGGCCGGATCCGGCAGGCAGGCTGCCACAACATCTCGGGGCGAGACCTCCTGGCCGCGAACCGTCACCGGCCGGGTCGAGTCGAGTCCCAGCTTGTGAAGCGTCTGCAGCACGCCGATGAACTCGTCGCCGAGCCCATACTTGAAGGTGACCCGGCCGGCGTCGAGGAAGCGAGGGATCAGGAGCACCTCCTCGTGCTCGACGTTGACACAGGTGATCTCGCCGATACCGTCGGGAAAGTCGAACACCTCCGGCTCCGAGAAGGGTTCGGTAGTGAACCAGCTCCGCTCGCGCTCATAGATGACCGGAGGGTTGAGGCACTCATCGATCGTGGTCCAGATGTTGAACGTCGGGGCGAAGTCGTACCCCTCCACGACGAGGTTGGCCCCGTCCCGGACGCCGACGTCGTCCATCGACGTGAAGAGGTGGTCGGAGGCGTACCGGGCGAAGACATCTGACAACCCGGGCTCGACACCACAGCCGACGAGGGCCAGCCGGCCCCTCTCGAGAAAGCCCTCATGGGCGGCGAACTGCTCGGCGCCGAGGGTCCGGCCGACCTCTTCGTAGGGATGCTCGTCATCAGGCACCGAAAGCGACATCGCCATGTCGAGATAGTCGGTGCCGGCCGCGATGGCCGCCCGGAAGATGGTGGGCACGAACCTCGGATCGCAGGCGTTGAAGATGACGTCCACGCTCTCGTTCGTCGCCAGCTCGGCGATGGCGGAGGAGTCACTGGCATCGAGCCGGAGGCCTGCGGCCTCGACGCCGGCTCGGCCGGCCCGGGCCGCAACCTCGCCGGCACGCTCGCCATCGATGTCACCGACGACGAGGCGCTCCAGGAAACGACGCTCGCCCGCCAGTACCGCGGCAGCCTCCCCGACACCACCGGCACCGACAAGCAGGACCCTCATGTCTCACCACCTCTCTTCGTCGCAGAACCGTCTCTGCAGCGAGAAGAAGTAACCCGACGCTGCGCCGGATCAGGGTAGCCCGCCCGTCGGGGCCACTCCCAGCCGGACTGGCCAGCTAGTGCCGCGACCGGCAACGTCCGCCCGATCCCGACGGAGTCGGAACCGGTTACCGAGCCGTCGTTCGAAGCGACTCCGCTCAGGCGCGAGCGCTGCAGTTGCCGACGCCGAACTGCTTCTATGCCGGGCCACTTTGGAAGGGGAGTTGCTGGCCCGTCTCGAGCAGCGTCTTCAGCCCGCTGAGGATCTCGCTCCAGCCGCCGCCGGCCCCGCTCGACTCGCTCTCGCCCCTCAGCACGACGGCCCACATTGGCGCACCCGTCACGTCGTGGGTGACGGTGAGCTTTGTGACACCGCCTCGTACTGGCTCGATGTCATAGGTGAGTTGGGTAAAGGCCTCGGACGCCATCTCGGGCGTCATCGTCATCCGCCACGTCTGGATCAGCTTGCGAGGCGGGTCGGCCTCGATCACCTCGCCATCGCTGATGACATCCGGGCAGCCGAACGCCTTCATTCCCTCGTTCGCGTGAGCCCGAAAGGCACCGCCCGAACGCAGCTCGTACTCCACGAGAGGGGCATAGCCGTACTGCACCGTCCACTCGGGCTTGGTGATCGCCTCCCAGATGGCTTCGGGCGTCGCCTTGATGTACACCCGGTAGATCTGGATTGTCTCGGTCTGGGTCGCCGTGGTCATTTCTGTGCCTCCAGGTTGGTTTTCAGGTTGGCGAGCGCCGAAGCGTGGTGCTCGGTGTACTTATCGATCCACCGGTCATGGATCAGCCGGATCGGAACGGGATTGAGGAAATGCAGCTTCTCCCGGCCCGACCGGCGCGTGACGACAAGACCCGCCTCTTCCAGCAGGCGCAGATGCTTCATGACCCCGATGCGCGTCATCTCCACTTGGGATTCGAGCTCGGTCAACGTGCGACCTTCACGCTCGAAGAGAAGATCGAGCAGGAAGCGGCGCGTCGGGTCGGCAAGCGCCTTGAACACGAGGTTGTCGTCCACACCCGGTCAATATATGTAACTATATGGTTACCTGTCAAGGGGTTGGCAGCACACGCCGGAATGGCGGTTCTGCGCTCAGCGACCCCCCGCCGACGAAGCTGCAGGACTCAGAGGCACCTAATCGGCAGGGCCCTCTTTGCCTGCTCAGCCGGCAACCGTCAAATAGCGCAAAGGTTTCCGGTCGCGGCGCTAGCCCTGCCGACGGATCAGCGCTGGATGGAGACCGGGTATCCGTGGTTCGGGACGAGCTCGACCCAGGTATTACCCGGCGACAGAGTCATCTGCCGCCCGTTCTTGAAACGGAAGTGCGTGACGTCGCCGGTTCGTTTGCAGCTCCACGTGCCGGCCTCGACCTTGCCGTTGCGGAGGATGTAGGCCGTGCCGGTCCCCTCCGTGATGCTCTCGACGTCGGGGACGGTGCCGCTCTCCGCGTAAGGCCCCCTCTTGGTGGCGACCATCTCGATGATCACGTTCACGGCTTGCAACTGCCGCCCGCCGGCATCGAGGTCTGCCGTGCGCACGCCGCCAGACTGGTAGTAGCGCATGTAGGCCTGCCTCGAGGCGTCCCATTTCCATACGACGTTCTCGCCGGTGGCAAAGGCGGCGATCGTGGTCCCGGCAGCGATCGTGGAGCCGGCCGGAGGCGCCTTCGAGTAGCTGAACTGCGGCTGGGGAGCGGTCCTTGCCTTCGGGAAGAGGCCGTAGAGCGCCTTCGTCGAGGAGTAGTAGTTCCAGGGCGGCACGCGGTCGCTCGTGCGGTAGTAGGCGTTGGACGTGGGATAGCTCGACCCGTTGGCGTCGTGGAGCCAGTGGAGGCTTGCGACCACGGCGTCCCACTGCGTGATACCGCCGGAGAAGGAGAGGATGGGATTTCCGTAGGAGGCAAGGATGTGCCAGTCGTCCCAGCGGACCGAGCGCGTCGGACCGATGGCGCCCGCCGACTTGCACTGGAAGATCGCCAGGTAGCGCGTGATTCCCCCCTCGGCCATCTCCTCGTAGACGATGTCGGCTTCGGGGAGGCCGCTCTGGGGGCGGGAGGCGGGATCGTTGCCGATCTTGACACCGAGGGCCGGCCGCGCCGGCACGCGACCCCCGCTTGGGCGGGTGCCCGTCAACGGGCAGAGGTGCGACGCCAGGTGGGGATGGGGAGTTGTCGATGTGCTCGAGGAGCTGCTGCTGCTCGATGTCGACGAAGTCGAGCCATCGGCGTGAGGCTTGGGGTCGCCGGAGGCCGTCACGAGGCTCAAGCCGATCACGAGGGCGACCACTGTGAGCACGCCCGCGCCGGCGGCCAGGCGCTGCTTGGTGTCGAGGTGGCGGAACCACAAGGCAGGGCGAGCCGTCCACGGAGCAGCGCGGCCACGCTTGCCGTTGCCCGGAGGCCTCGGTGTCGTGTGATGGGAGTCGCTCACCACTTGAAAGTAACCGACAGATATGGCCATATGGGGGATACCCGGGAGGCCGAGTGGGGAGCGTGCCGGGGACAGGGGGAGGCGGAGTGCGGAGGATGCTGGGATGATGAGGCAGTGGCGCCGGGTGCCGGCGGGGATTAGGGCAGAATGATCCTCCCGCCCGGCGGCCTCGTGGACGGGCAGCGGAGGGGCCGGGTCGTCCAGCTCGTCGCCGCGGCGGACTGGTATCTGGCCGAGCAGGGCAGGTTCGACTTCGTCGGCCGGGGAGACGTGAGCGAGGCGGATCTGCGTGCAGTCAACCGCGAGCTGCCGGGAGCCGTTTTCGCCTGCGTCTGGCGCCCGAAGCCGATCGAGGAGCTCCTGCCTCCAGGCCGAGCGTTCACCTCACGGCGGCTCGCCAAGGCGTCGAAGGCCGCGGGTGCCGTCCGGCCGAAGCTGGAGTGGGTGGCCAAGGGGGCCCGCATTGCCGTCCTGCCCGGGGCGGGGGTGCGCTGGGTGGACGGCGAGCGTTTCTACCGGCCTGGCGAGACTGTGACGTTGCCGTGGACGAACCCGCCGATCGAGCTGATTACCGTGCGGCCGGTCCAGCTGGCTCTGGCGATGCGCCAGGCGATCGGACCCGACGGCCCGAGCCGGGCGGCCCGTCCGGACCTGCCCTCGGTCAGGGAGGGGACGTCCCGTAGCTCTGGGACGAGCCGGCTTCGACGGGGGCCGGAAGCGGGTTGAGATCGTGCCCGGTGCCGGCCCGGCGCAGCTGGCACGCCGGGCACAGTCCGCGGAAGACGATTTCCACCCTCGTCAGCTCGAAACCGTGATTGTCGCCGGCGCTGAGGCTGGGTGTATCAGAGTCCCGGAAGACGTCCCACAGCTCGCCACAGTCGGTGCAGACCAGATGGTCATGGGGCACGTGAGCGTTCGGATCGTAGCGCTTGGCTCCTCCGGCGACTGGGATCTCGAGCACCTCGCCCATCGCCACCAGCTCGTTCAAGGTGTTGTAGACCGTTGCCAGGCTGATCTCGGGCAGCCGAGCGAGCGCTCGGCCGTGGACCGTCTCGGCGGTGAGGTGCACGTGCTCTCCGTCGAGCACCTCCGCCACGACCCTCCGCTGGGGCGTGAGGCGGAACTGACGGTCTCGAAGCCGGTTCAAGAGATCCCTGATGAGCGTGACCTTACCTGCTCAGGCTGCCTTTCGGCTGCGATGCGCCGGCCGGCGCCTGCGGCGGACTGACCCCTTTGTGCGGCCACGGCCTACATTTCGCCGACATGGCAACGTGGATTGAGCAGTGGCAACCGGCGACCGGCGATGGCCCGCGGGTCGCCGTGAAGGACCTGATCGACGTGGCCGGCTCGGTCACCACAGCCGGTTGTCGGGCGGTGGCCGACCGCGCCGTGGTTGCTGACCGGGACGCACCGAGCATCGCGGCCATCCGTCGAGCCGGTGGCCGTCTCATGGGCAAGGTGAACCTGCACGAGCTGGCCTTCGGCACGAGCGGGATCAACCCGTGGTTCGGGACTCCCGCCAACCCGGCTGATCCCGGGCGGGTGCCCGGAGGTTCTTCGTCCGGATCGGCGGTGGCCGTCGCCACAGGCGAGGCAGACGTCGCGCTCGGCTCTGACACCGGTGGCTCGGTCAGGATTCCGGCCGCCTGCTGCGGTGTCGTCGGGCTGAAGACGACATACGGCCGGCTGCCTCTCGAGGGCGTGTGGCCGCTCGCCCCCACTTTCGACACCGTCGGCGTCCTCGGGGCCCGGGTCGATGCCGTCGTGATCGGGATGGCGCTGATGGAGGAGGGCTTTGGCGTGGTCGCCGAGCCGCCCGAGGTTGTCGGGCGGCTGCTGTCGGATCCGGCGGAGGGTGATGTCGAAGTGGATCCGGTCATCGACGAAGCCGTCGACGCGGCGCTGCAGGCGGCCGGCTTCAGGGTCGAGCCGGTTCCCGTCGGCGGCTGGAGGAGTGCCTGGGCGGCTCAGCAGCGGCTGCTCGTGGCAGAGGCTCGAGAAGTGCTGCACGGCCTCGTGGAGAAGGACCCGGCCGGCGTCGGCGCCGGAATCCACGAGAGGATGCAGGCCGCCAGCCGTCTCACGACCGAGGACCTGGCAGCAGCCACGGTGATGCGCCGCCAATGGACCGAAAGCCTCGGCGCACTCCTTGGTCGCCATCTGGTGCTGGCGCTGCCCACCTTGGCCGGCCGCCCGCCCTTCCCGGAGCAGTTCGGGCGGGAGTTCAACCTGCTGACCGCTCCGGTCAACCTTGCCGGCTTGCCGGCGATCGCCCAGCCCGTCCCGACACGAGGACGTCCGCCGGCGAGCATCCAGCTCATCGGGGCGGCGGGCTCGGAGGAGCTCCTCTGTGCAACAGCAGGCAGGATCGAGCGGGCCGTGTGGGGCTGAGCGGCAGGACGAGGAGCACAGCCACATGCCGGATTACGAGCTCGACGTCGCCACAGCCCTCGAGCGGACCGCCCCGGGTTCCTATAGTGGGCAGCTGACATCCCGGTGGGATGTCGGCGGGGGCATGAACGGCGGCTATCTGGCTGCGTTCTGCCTGCGCGGCGTCCTCGCCGAGAGCGCGCTGCCCGACCCGATATCGATGACGCTCCACTACCTGTCCCGGCCTGAGCCGGGGCCGGCGCACCTGCGGGTGGAGGCGATGCGCATCGGGCGGGGCCACGCCAGCTTCCGGTTCGACCTGCTGCAGCTGGTGGGAGACCGGGCGGAGCAGTCGCGCGTGGGCGGCGTTGTCCTGACTGGTCGTCTCCGGGAGAGCGGGCTGCTCGACTTCGCCCCGCCGCCGCCCGCCGTCCCCGGGCCGGATGCCTCCCATCGCGTCGACCCGTCGTCAGGGGCAGCCAGAGCGGCGAGGCTCTGGCAACGGCTCGACCTGCGCGTCGCCTCTGCCGGAGATGTCTACTTCCACCGTGACGAGCCAGGGGAGCCCCGCGGTGGCGGGTGGACGCGCCTTGCCGACGGGAGGCCACCGGACGCCCTTTGCGTTCCCCTCTATCTTGACTGCTGGCCACCGGCAGTCTTCGCCCGCACGATGCGCCCGCAGCTCGTGGGCGCCCCGACCCTGGAACTGACGGTCCACTGGCGGAACCGCGTCCGGACCGACTGGCACTACGCCGCCTTCGAGACCCGGATGCTCGCCGGTGGCTACGTCGACGAGGAGGGCGAGCTGTGGAGCTCCGACGGCACCCTGATCGCCGCCAGCCGGCAGCTGGCCCGCTACTCAGGGGAGACCGCCTGAGAGTGGCGGTCCGGCGGCTCACGAAAGGTCGCCTAGCGTGGAGACGTGCCCTCACTGCCGTCTTCCACGGCGCTCCTCACCGATCGCTACGAGCTGACGATGCTCGACGCCGCGGTCGGATCGGGCGTCGCCGGGCGCCGGGCGGTCTTCGAGGTCTTCGCCCGGTCGCTCCCGCTCGGGCGGCGCTACGGCGTCTTTGCCGGTCCCGGGCGCCTCGTGGAGGCCATCGAGGCCTTCCGCTTCGGAGGCGAGGAGATCTCCTACCTCGTGGGCGAGAAGGTGGTGGGGGAGGAGACCGGCGAGTGGCTGCGATCGTTCCGCTTCTCGGGTGATCTCGACGCCTACGCGGAGGGCGAGTGCTATTTCCCCGGCAGCCCGGTGCTCACGATCGAGTCGACTTTCGGCGAAGCGGTCCTCCTCGAGACCCTCGTGCTCGCAGTCCTCAACTTCGACTCCGCCGTCGCCGGCGCTGCCTCCCGGATGGTGGGGGCGGCGGCAGGTCGCCCGGTGATCGAGATGGGCTCACGGCGCACGCACGAGCTCGCCGCGGTGGCGGCTGCGCGAGCCGCCTACGTCGCCGGCGCCGCCTCGACCTCCAACCTCGAGGCCGGCAGGCGCTACGGCATCCCGACCGCCGGCACAGCGTCTCACGCCTTCATCCTCGCCCACCGGGACGAGCGGAGCGCCTTCGGCGCCCAGCTCGACGCCATGGGCACCGGGACAACGCTCCTCGTCGACACCTACGACGTTCCCACGGCGATCAAGACCGCCGTGGAGCTGGCCCGGGAGCGCGGCGCCGGCGGGCCGGGAGCGGTCAGGCTCGACTCGGGCGATCTCGTCGGTGAGAGCGTGCGCGCCCGCCGCCTGCTCGACTCACTCGGGGCGACCGATACGCGCATCGTCATCACGTCCGATCTCGACGAGTACGCCATCGCGGCTCTCGCCGCTGCCCCTGCCGACGCCTACGGCGTCGGCACCCGGATCGTCACAGGCTCGGGAGCGCCGACGGCCGGCTTTGTCTACAAGCTGGTCGCCGTGGCGTCCGAGGGCGGGCGGCTCGCCGCTTTGCACCCGGTCGAGAAACGATCGCCGGCCAAGCACAGTCTCGGTGCTCGTAAGGTCGCCTCCCGCTGGATCGACGAGGAGGGCGTCGCCCGCGTCGAATTCCTCCAGGCTGTCGGGAACGGGGCCTCCGGCGCCGATCTGCCTGTGCCGCCGCTCTCCGACGAGCTGCCGGAGGGATGGCAGGCACGCGATCTCCAGCGTCGGATCGCCCACGACGGCAACTTCGTGGCGGCGGTGCCGACCCTCGAGGAGTCGCGGGAGCATCACCGTTGGGCAGTACGCGAGCTCGGACCGGCGGCGTTCGACCTGCGCGCCGGCGAGCCTCTGATCCCCACGCGATACGCCAAGGCGCTGCCGAAGGGCAGGTCCGGCTCGTCGCCCGGCTCGCCGCCGGCAGGGGGAATGCCCCCGACACGGCCGGAACCGCCGAACAACGGCGCCTCCGGCGGGGCACCCGGCTGGCAGCGGGAGAGCACCGCCGCCGGCCACGCCCAGCTCGCTTCGTCCGCAAGGGCCAATGTCAGCTCGCGTGCCCTCCTCGTGGTGGACGTACAGCGTGACTTCTGCGAAGGCGGCTCTCTCGCCGTCGACGGCGGCGACGACGTTGCTGCGGGGATCGCCGACTTGATCGACCAGTCGCCGGCGGACTACGCGGCCGTTGTGTCGAGCCGCGACTGTCACGTGAACCCGGGCACCCACTTCGCCCGAGAAGGCGCCGTCCCCGACTACCAGACATCGTGGCCGGTCCATTGCGTGGCCGGGAGCGACGGCGCCGAGATGCACCGTCTCCTCGGCGACGTCGCCTGGGACGCCGTCTTCGACAAGGGGGCCTACGAGGCCGCCTACTCGGCCTTCGAGGGCCGGGAGGCCGGCGGGCTGTCACTGTCGAGATGGTTGCTCGACCGCGGCGTCGATCGCGTCGACGTCTGCGGGATCGCCACCGACTACTGCGTGCGCTCGACGGTGCTCGATGCCGTCAGCTCCGGTTTTGCGGCCCGGGTGCTCGTCGGGCTCACCGCCGGGGTGGACCCGGCGACGACCGAGGAGGCACTCCACGCCATGGCCGAGGCCGGCGCCGAGCTCGCCGGCGACGACGTCGCCGGCACCCCGCTCGCGGCGCGCTTCGCACACGACGAGCGGTGACGGCGGCTCCTTTAGACGGCATCCTCGTCGCCGACTTCTCCCGCGTGGTGGCCGGGCCGTACGCGACGATGTTGCTCGGTGACCTCGGCGCCACCGTCATCAAGGTGGAACGACCGGGCTCCGGAGACGACACGAGAGGCTTCGGGCCTCCCTTTGTCGACGGCGAGAGCTCGTACTACCTCGCGGTCAACCGGAACAAGAGAGGCGTGGCCTGGGATCTGACCACCGCCGACGGTCGCTCGAAGGCCCGGCAGCTGGCAGCGCGGGCCGACGTCCTCATCGAGAACTTCCGGCCCGGGACTGCCGACCGGCTCGGCATCGGCTATCAAGAGGTCTCCTCGGCCAACCCGCGCGTGGTCTACTGCTCGGTGTCCGGTTTCGGGACCGACGGCCCCGGTGCCGCCCTGCCCGGCTACGACTTCCTCGTCCAGGGCGTCGGGGGCCTCATGTCCATCACCGGTGACGCGGGCGGGGAGCCCCGCAAGGTGGGCGTGGCCGTCGTCGATGTGTTGACGGCGCTGTTCGGGTCGAACGCGATCCTGGCGGCGCTGGTGGAACGTGAGAGGTCAGGGCGCGGCCAGTACGTCGAGGTCAACCTGCTCTCGTGCTTGCTGGCCTCGCTCATCAACCAGGCTTCGACATATCTCACGACGGGGGCGATCCCCCGCGCCATGGGCAACCGGCATCCGAGCATTGCGCCGTACGAGACGATGCAGGCGGCCGATCGGGTGCTAGTCGTCGCTGTCGGCAACGACGCCCAGTTTGCCGCCCTGGCGGGCGTCGTCGGCGCCGGCTGGATGGCCGCAGACGACCGCTTCGCCAAGAACGCCGGCCGGGTGGCGCACCGCGACCGGATGGTGGAGCTGCTCGAGATCAAGCTCGGCCAGCGCCCGGCGGCCGAGTGGATCGAGCTGCTGCAGGCCGCCGGCATACCGTCAGGGGTGGTGAACGACGTCGGTGAGGCCTTCGCCCTCGCCGACCGCCTCGGCCTCGACCCCGTCGTCCGTCTGCCGCGCGACGGCGAGGCTGGCGCCGGCGCCACCGGCGGACCGGGAGCGGAGGTGCAGGTGAGAGATCCGATGGGTTTCTCGAGGACGCCGGTCACCTACCGGCACGCGCCGCCCCGCCTCGGCGAGCACACAGCCGAGGTCGAGGAGGAGCTGGGACTTAGCTGAGCGGGGCCGCTCGGGGTCAGCCAGACGAAGATGACGCCTGGTCGCGCCCTTCCTTCTTGCTCGCCTCGGCGCGCTTGGAGCCTTCGATCTCCTCCAGCCACACCGGGGCGTGGCGCATGGCCCAGGCGCGGGGGACCTTGCCGCTGAACATCGACTTCAGCTGCTCCGGCCGACCGAGGGCGAAGAAGACGTGCACCGCCACGGCGACGAACAGGGCGATATAGCCGATGTCGTGCACGAGCGTGGCACCTGTCGCGAGGGTGATGAAGCGCGACGGGGCGAAGCGCATGACGCTTCCCGTGGCCAGCATGACGACCATCCCCCCGCCGAGGAAGGCGGCCTCTGCCTTCTGACCGCCGTTGAATTTGCCTCGCGACAGGTTGTGCCGCCTCGCAGGCCGGCGGAACCAGTCGAAGTCGGCCGCTCCCCACCGGTCGAAGCGCCGGAGGTCTGCCAGCAGCCGTTGTCGCCATGGCCCGAGGACGCCGGCGAGCAGCGGGACCAACAGGGCCAGGCCGGCGATGACGTGGATGTTCTCCATGATGGCCCGGTGCCCGATCATGAGCGCCAGGGTGGGGACGTAGAGGACCGTGCCGGTGAAGAGAAGGACGATCATGAGGAGGGCCGTCGACCAGTGGACGGCGCGCTCGACGCCGTCGAACCGGTCCAGCTCCTTCAGCCGCCTGGGCTGTCGCGGTGAGCGGGCGCGCGGCGGCACGGCGCCATCGTTCGCCGTCCCGCTTTTTCGGGGCGCCAGGCGCTCCTCCGGCCCGGTCAACGGTCGGGGCGGCGTGCCCCCCCGGGCGCTCACGCTGCCGCGAGGGCCGACTTCATGCCGAGCCGCCGATCCAGCCGTTGACCGCGTAGCCGTAGTTCTCCCAGTAGCCCGGGATCACGCGGTCGAGCAGCTGTATGCGGTCGAGCCATTTGATCGACTTGTAGCCGTACATGGGCGGCACGTAGAGCCGGACCGGGCCGCCGTGCTCGGCTGTGACGTCGTTCCCGATCATCTTGTCGGCGACGATGACGTTGGACAGGCGTGCCTGGGCAAGGGTGAGGCTCTCGGTGTAGACGCCGTCACCGGAGAACATCCGCAGGGCGGTCGCACCGCTGCGGACGCCGGCACGGTCGAGCACCACTGAGAGGCGCACGCCCTCCCAGTGGACTTGCGGCACACGCCAGCCGGTGACGCACTGGAACGTGTGCACGAGCCTCGTGCGGGGCATGCTCCGGAGATCTGCGAGCGAGAGCGTCAGATCACGGTCGACGAGGCCGCTCACCTGCAACCGGTATCTCTCGGGGGAGATCGTCGGGATCGAGCCGGTGACTGTGTAGATGCGAAACTCGTCCGCTCCAGGCACGAGGGCGCCGAGGCCTCCGAGCGCGTTGCTCACGTGGGTGAGCGCCCCGCCGGCGGCCGACTGCAGCTCTGAGCCGAAGGCGATCCCGACCGCCCCGAGGCCGGCGATACCGAGCACCGTGCGGCGGCCGACATGGGTGACCCTCTCGACCGGAGGCTCGGCTGCGGCGGCCGGGTGGGCGCCGAGGTCAGGCCCGTGAAGCTCTGTCTCGCCGTCTCCCGTGCTCTTCTCGCTCATGGGATCTCCGAACTCCTTGCTCAGAGTCTTGCGCACATTTGGCCCTAGGCGACCCGCGCCCTGCTCAGTCCCGCGCCGGCTGGTGCCGTTACGACCCCTTTGCGGGGATCAGCCGCGAAGACCGGGAAGGGGCGCGTGGAGCCGGTGCTCGTAGCCGGGGAGCTCCGTCCGGTACAGGCAGCCGTCGCAGTTCATGCGGGCGTCACCGTTCAGTGCCTCCCGGTACCGCTCGAGGACCAGCGCCGCGATACGCACGTCCGGCCCGAGCTCGTCCCCCACGGTGACCGACACGCCGGGGTGTCGAGCTGCCCAGTCGGCCGCCTCCTCCCGGATGCGGTCGACGAGGATTCCGGTGAAGAGGAAGTAGGGCACAACGGCGATCCGGTCCGCCCCGAGCCGGCGGGCGCGAGAGAGAGCCTCACCCACGGAAGGGGGTGCGAGCGAGACGAAGGCCGGCACCACCTCGTCGAGCTCCCCCGGTCCGGCGAGGCGGCGCCGGTCGGCGAGGAGCCGGCCTGCTTTGTACAGATCGGCGTTGGCGTCCGGATCGGTCGACCCCCGCCCCACGACGACGACGGCGGCCGGCGGCCCGGGCGTGCCTCCTCCTGCAGACGCCGGTGCCGGCCCGGGGAGTGCACTCAGGGCCGATCGGGCCCTCTCCTCTGCGACGGCGAGGATGCTCGGGTGAAGTCCCAGGTCGCGGGCGTAAAAGAAACCCACCGCCGCATGCCGCGCCCGCCCCCCTACCAGGGCGACCGGGCCGTCGTCCTTCAAGTGGCCGGCGCCGAGCAGCACGAGCGGGACGGCGACGATCGACTCGGCGCCCCCGGCGACGAGGTCGTCGATCGCCTCGTTGAGGCTCGGAGAGGCGAACTCGATGAAGCCGCAGCCGATCTCCAGATCGGGCGCGAGAGCCCGCAGCCGGTTGGCGAGCTGCCAGAACTGAGCCACGCCGTCGCCGTCGCGGCTGCCATGCCCGACGAGAAGGAGCGCCGGCGCTCGAGCCACAGTCACGTCCCGCCCGTCCCGGCTGATCCAGGGCCACTCCCTGATCCAGGGCCAGTCCGGGTGGGGGAGAGGCCGGCGAGCTGCCAGAGGGCGTTCACGACGGCTGCGGCGACGGCCGACCCGCCCCTCTCTCCGCGGTTCGTGATCGAGCAGATGGCCGCCTCGTCGGTGAGGCGCTGCTTTGCCTCAGCCGCCCCGACGAGCCCCACAGGGACGCCGATCACGAGGGCGGGGCGGGCGGCGCCGGCGGCCACCAGCCCGATGAGTGCCTCGAGCGCCGTCGGGGCGCACCCGATGGCAAACACAGCGCCGTCCGGGTGGCGGTCCACTGCCAGCTCAACGGCGCGAGCGCTCAGCGTGGGCGCCGTCCCCCGGTCTGTTCGCGCGTCGTCGAGGAAGCATTCCGCCGCCCCGTAGGAGATGCCGGCGCGGACCATCTCCACGTCGGCGACTACCGGCGCTCCCGCGCGAAGGGCGGTCACGCCGGCCTCGACCGCCTTGGAGGTAACGAGAAGGGACTCGGCGAAGGAGAAGTCGGCCGTCGCGTGGAGAACCCGCTCGATGATCGCCCGCGGCCCCGGCGCATGCCTCGACAGATCACATCGATCTGCGAGGCGCCGGTAGCTCTCGGCTTCGATCGGGTGCACCGGCGACGGCGACGTCACGTCTGCCACGACGCCGCTCGGCTGCCGCCGGGCGCGTCCTCGAGGATGGCACCCCGGGGGCAGATCTCGATGCAGTCCCCACAGGCCGTGCACGACGCCAGCACAACGGGGCGGTAGGGAGCGGGAATGATCGCCCGTTCCGGGCAGGTCCACAGGCAGGCCCCGCACGCTGTGCAGGAGGCAGTGATCAGCACCTGGGGTAGCCCCGCGGCGTGACCATCCGCCCAGCGAGAACCCGGGTGCTCGACGAGCCGATGACCACGCACGTCGTCATCCCTACCAGCTCCGGGTCGAGAAGAGCGAGCGTTGTGAGGGACACCGACGCTCCGGGGCGACCGACGTCGGTGACGACGCCGACCGGGGTGGCGGGGTGACGGCGCTCGAGCAACAGGTCGCGGATCGCCCCGAGCTGCCAGTGCCGCTTCTCCGAACGGGGGTTATAGAGGACGAGAACCAGGTCGGCGTCACGGGCAGCGGCCGCTCTGACCCTGATCAGCTCCCACGGTGTGAGCAGGTCGGACAGGCTGAGGACGACGTGGTCATGGCCGAGCGGGGCGCCCAGGGCGGCGGCCGCCGCCAGGGCCGCGGTCACGCCCGGAACCACCTCCACCTCGAACTCGCCCTCCCCTCCGGTGAGCGCGGCGGGCGCCCGCCCCGCCGACGACGCCGTGGCCGTTCTTCCACGGTCCGCCTCCTCGAGGACGAGGGACGCCATCGCATACACGCCTGGGTCGCCCGAGCAGACGACGGCCACCGACCGGCCGTCGCTCGCGAGCTCGACGGCGCGACGGGCCCGCCCAACCTCCTCGCCGATGGGCGAGCTGATGACCGTCTGTGACGGGCGCAGCAGGTCGGCGCACTGCTCGATGTATCCGCTGAAGCCGATGACGACCTCGGCGTCCCGGATCGCCCTCACGGAATCAAAGGTGCGCCACGGAGGGCCACCAGGCCCGAGGCCGACGACGGCGAGATGACCGTCGGGACCGGCGCGGCGGGCGAGGGCGACGGTCGTGTGCGAGGTGGCACGTTTCTCGGCCACGAGCACGGCGCCCGGGCCGGCGGCGAGCAGGGCGGCTGCCTCGGCGACGCTCGGCGTGCCCACCGCCTCCTGCACCGCTGCGGACGGGTTCGGCACCGCCACCTGGGCGAGGCGGCTCGCCGCGAAGGAACGGACAGGCAGGCCGAGGGCGACGATGCCCTCGTCGGCCGCCCGGCGGTCGATCGTGGCAACAGCATGGAGGGATGCCCGCGAGAGCCCGGCGGCGGCGAGGGCGGTCGCGACCGCCTCGGCCACCTCGCCGGCCGGGGCCCCGCGCGAGGCACCGATCCCGACGACGAGGCTGCGGGGGCGCAGGACGGCGGTGCCGGGCGCGCAGGCGACGATCTCGTCGGTGACGACGAGGCGCATCGCCGACCGGCCGGCGGCCGCCGGGGAATCTGCGCCGGCGGCTCGGGAATCGTCGTCGGCGTCCTCAGCGCCGCCCACGCGTCCGGCCAAGCTCAGCGGGAGGGGCCAGTGGAGGGGATTGTCGAGCTGCAAGGTGCAGCCGTCGAGAAGGGCCGCCGTGGCGCCGGCGACGTCGCCTTCGGCTTCGAAGCCTGCCAGCTGGTCGAGGGCGACTGAGCCGCTGGCATCGGTGGCAGTGGTGATGACCGGTGTCGCATCGAGCATCCGGGCCACCTCCCGGGCTAGGTCGTTCCCGCTCGGGCCCGGGCCGTTGTGCCGGTGGCCGCCGACGATCGGCACCACGAACTGCGCAGTGTCGTCCACGCAGACGATGACTGGATCGCGGCGCTTGTCGCTCAACAGTGGCGCCACCACTCGCACCGCCGCCCCCACCGCCACGACGAGGACGAAGGCGTCGGTCCGGTGCCACTCGGCCCGGACGGTGTCGCCGAGAGCGCCGTGCGAGCGTCGGTACGGGAGGGCCGAGGCGACGGTGCGGCCGCGCTCGGTGACCGAGACAACGAGGACCCGCGACGTCATTCGGGTCCCCAGCACACAAAGACGGGATCGGAGGCGACCAGGCGGAACGCCCCGTCCGGGAGCCGTCGCCCCCTGCTCACGGAGATCTCGGCCAGGTTGCCGAGGCGCTCGGCGGCGGCGGCCGCCCTCCCGAGGGCGGCGAAGGTGGCCACCACTCGTCCGCCGGCCCGGAGCCGGCCGAGGACCGCATCCAGGACGGGCAGGCCGCCCCCTCCGATAAACACGCGGTCAGGGTCAAGCAGTGCCTCGAGGGCCGCGGGGGCCTCCCCGGTGACCACGGCGAGCTGCACCCCATGGCGGGTGGCGTTGCGCTCGATCCTGGCGGCGTCTTGCGCCTGACGCTCGACGGCGTACACGGTGAGGCCCGGCCGGAGGGCGGCAGCCTCGATCCCGATGCTGCCGGAGCCCGCGCCGACGTCCCACAGCAGTCCGCTCCCCGGCAGCTCCAGCCGGGCGAGGCAGACCGCACGAACCTCGGCTTTCGTGATCATGCCGCTCCGGTGCTCGAACTCGTGCTCGCCGAGGCGGAAGCCTGCCACCGGCCGGCCGGCCGGCTCACTAATGGCCGGGCGCCAGGCGAGCGATGCCTCCGGTGCCACGCCGCTGCCCCGGGCTATGACGACGACGCTCCGCGCCGGGAACGACTGTGCCGCCAAGTGGTCGAGGTCACCCTCGACGACCTGCTCGTCCGCGGCACCCAGATCGCTCACCACCACCCCCCGGGCGCCGGGACCGGCGACTGCGGCGAGAGCTGCGCAAATCGACTCCGGTGGGTTGTCGGGTGAGGCGAGGACGGCGGCTTTGCCGGCTCGCCGCACGGACTCCACCGCCGCCTCGAGCGGACGGCCATGTGCCGAGGCGACGACGGCATCGTCCCATGGCAGCCCCAGGCGGCCGAAGGCGACGGCCACGCTGGAGGCGGCCGGCCGGACGTCGAGCTCGCCGGGGCCGAAGCGCTCGGCCAGCAGCCGCCCGATCCCGAAGAAGCCAGGATCCCCCGTCGCCGCTACCACCACGGGCCCGAGACTGCGGGCGGAGGCGATCGCCTCGAGAGCCTGCTCGAGGTCGGCGTCGAGCTCTATCGTCCCGCGTCGGATCGTGGCCGACGGCACGGCCACCTCGGGACGGGCGCGGCCGATGAGGCCGGCTTCAGCCAGCGCGGCCAGGTGTCGGCGGCCGCCCGCCACGACGGCCGCCGCCACGATGAGACGACGTTCATCCTCGCCGAGAGCGGCGGCGCCGGCTACAGGGATGCCCACGACTGCGATGCGGTTCACGTCGGCCCTCACACCTCGTCGTGTCCCGGTGGCGGCTCCCCGGCCCACGCCACGACGCCTTCGCCCTCGAAGTCCGACATCCACACCACGACAGCGAGCTTGCCCGAGGTGTGGGCGGTGCACGCCGCCCGGGCGCCCTCGCAGAGAAGAAATAGTGCGCCGGTGTCGCCGGTGGCGATCGCCACCTCGGCGAAGTGACGTGCCGTGGCAGTCTCGGTGGCCGCCGCCACGAGGCGATCACCGGCGCCGGCTTGCCGGGCGGTGCTCTCGAGGAGCCCCGTGTCGACGTCGCTGCGATGAAAGTGGGTCATCATGACGCCAGCGGCGAGCTTGGTCAGCTTGCCGGCCATGGCTACGACGTAGACCTTGTCGAGGCGGTGGGAGGCCGCCCTGCGGAGGGCGATGCCCATGAAATCGCCCACCTCGACGAAACAGACCGGGTCGAGGTCACCCAGCAGTCGGGCGGCGACCGCTTCGGAGCGATGACCGGTGGCGAGCACGACAACAGGCTCTCCGACCGCCGCGGCGACGTCGATCTGCTGGACGACAGAGGCCCGGTAGGAAGCGGTGGAGAAAGGGCGCACGATGCCAGTCGTCCCGAGGATGGAGATGCCGCCCTGGATTCCGAGCCGCCCGTTCGTCGTCTCGGCGGCCATCTCCTCGCCACCGGGCACCGAGAACGTCACCACGAGTCGCTCCGAGGTCACCTCGCTGAGCGCGGCCAGGATCATGCGGCGGGGCACCGGGTTGATCGCCGGCGTGCCGACGGGCAGGCCGAGGCCGGGACGGGTGACGACGCCGATGCCGGCACCGGCGACGAGGATGCTCTCCTCCACGCGCGGCGTGTCCGCTCCCGGCGTGTCCGCGCCCGGCGTGCCGAGCCCGGCCAGCGCCGCCGCCGCCGTCATCCGCGCCCCGTCCGTGCAATCGGGATCGTCGCCGGCATCCTTCACAACGACCGCCGCCGGCGTCGCTCGCCCTGTCGGCGCCTCTACGGGGAAGCTGACCCGCCGGCCGCTCGGGATCGCCACCTCGACGATCTCCGGGACGAGGCCGGTGACAACGCCGATGGCGGCGGCCTTGGCGGCGGCGGAGGCGCAGGTGCCGGTCGTCCAGCCGGTCCGTAGGCTCCTCTTCCGCCGAGCGACCTCGGGGCTCAGTTCCGGCTCGTAGGTCACCTCATCGGCGGCGGACGGGCCGGCCCGCCGTGCTGCCCGGCAGTGAGCGCTTCCGGAAGGAGTGGGCGAAGGCCGGGTCGTAGAGATGACTACGCCGACCAGGGGCGTCGGGCAAGGAGGCGTCGTCTGGCGCATCGCCGCCAGGCGGGCGGGGCGATGTGGCGAGGGCATCGCCCACGAGCACGAGGACGGTGCGGGTCTCCCCGGTCGACTCGATGGCGGCGGCGAGGGAGCCCACGGTCGTGGTGACGATCTGCTCGTCGGGCCAAGTCGCCCGCACGACGACCACCGCCGGCGTCGCTGCTGTCCACGCGGAGCCGCCGGCGAGCAGCTGCTGCTGCAGCTGGCGGGGTCGTGCCCCGGAGAGGAAGACGGCCGTTGTCGCCCCGATGGCGGCGAAGGCGGCCAGTGACTCCCTTGCCGGCATCGACGCCTTGGTGCGTCCGCCGAGCCGGGTGATGACGACGCTTTGGGCGACGCCGGGCAGGGTCAGCTCCCGGCCGGCGGCGGCCGCAGCGGCGCCGAGCGAGCTGACGCCAGGGACGATCTCGTAGCTCCGCCCGTGAGCGAGGCACCAGTCGATCTGCTCCTGCACGGCCCCGTAGATGGCCGGATCGCCGGAGTGGAGGCGGACCACCCGCCTCCTGTCGTTGGCGGCGTAGAGGGCCAGCACATCCTCGAGCGTCATGGCGGCCGAGTCGTGTATCTCGGCGCCGGCGCCGGCGTGCTCGAGGAGGGCCTCCGGCACGAGCGACGAGGCCCACACGACGACGTCGGCTCGGCCGAGTCGTTCCGCTCCCCGGAGGGTGATCAGGTCGGCCGCCCCTGGTCCGGCACCGACGAAGCTGACGAGCCCGCGCTCCGGCCCGACGGTCATTGCGGACCTTGTCGCCGTCGGGGAGGCACGATCACTGTGGCGAGATACGACGCCGGCTTGTCGCCGGCTGCCCCGACGGGCACGATCCGCTCCCCCGGGAGCCCGAGCATCTCCCCCAACACGGCTCCCTCCAGGCGACCGGCTCGAACGAGTGCCTCCCTGATGGCGGGCAGGTGCCGGCCGCCCTTGTAGACCACAACAGCCGCCGCGTCGTCCTCGACCGCCCGTTCGAGCTGTGCGGGGCCGTCAAGAGCTGTGACGAGGTGGAGCGACTCGGTCCCGTCCAAAAGGGGGATCCCGGAGCACGAGGCGAGCTCCTGGAACGCCATGATCCCGGGCACGGTGGCGACGCTCAGCCCGGGCCGGAGCCGCCGGAGCTGCGTGGTGAGGGTGGAGAACGTCGAGTAGATGTTGGGGTCCCCGAGCGTGACGAAGGCCACGTCCTCACCGCCGTCGAGCGGGCCGAGCAGCTGTTCCGCCGCCGCTAGATGGGAGGCGGCCCTGTCAGGGCCCATGTCGAACACGAGGCGCTGCAGTGTCAGTTCCGGGGCCGCCTGGGCGACTATCGACTCGGCCCGGCCGGCGGTGCCGGCCTCACCCGACGGGGCGACTACCCGGTCGGCTGCCCGCAGCGTCGCCAGCGCCCGTGTCGTCAACAGGTCGGGATCGCCCGGACCCACTCCCACCCCGACAAGGCGGCCGTCTGTGATCGTCCTTGTCACCGGAGCGCCACCCTACGGGCGTCGCTGGTGACGAAGGGCCCCGGCGGCGTCACGTCCGGACCTCTTCCCCCGAGGTGGCCGCCACGATGTGCTCCCGGCGCGTCACGTCCGCACCGCCGCCCGGCTGGCGGCCGCCGCCACGAAGCGCTCCGCCGGCGTCACCTCGGCACCGAGATGAAGATGCAGGTAGGTGCCGAAGAGCGACGAGTTCGCGTAGCCCTCCTGGCGTACCCCGCTCCGGCCGGAGAGCCGGAGGGCCGTGCCGGCCGGCGTGAGGGCCGAGTAGTGGAACTCGTGCCCCCGGAGCACCGAGCCGGCGGCGGCAACGGGGTTCTCCCGGCGGACCGACGCCGTCCTGTAGCCGAGGGTGAGGGAGGCGGTCATCGACCCTCGCGCCTTGATGGCGCCGCAGAGGGGGAGATGGTCGAGAGAGCTCGAGAGCCAGAGGAGCCCCCCGCACTCGGCCCAGGTCGGGAGCCCCGACGACACGGCTGCTGCCACCTCCCGGCGCAGGGGGACGTTCTCCGACAGCCCTTCGGCGTAGACCTCCGGGAAGCCGCCGCCGGCGTAGAGGGCGTCGGTGCCCGCCGGCAGCGCCGGATCGTTCACGGGATCGAAGTCGGCTAGCTCCGCACCGGCCTCGGCGAGGCGCTCGAGGTTGTCCGGGTAGACGAAGCTGAACGCCGGTCCGGCCGCGACGGCGATCCGCGGGGGGCGGGCGAGCTCCGCCGGACGGACGGCGACCGGCAGGGGTGAGGTCGGAAGCACCGGCGCCGTCGAGGCGAGGCGCACGAGGGCCGGTAGGTCCAGTCCCGCCGTCACGGCGGCCGCCAGCCGGACGAGAGCCGCCCTTATCTCCGCCGGCCGTTCGGCCACCGGCACCAGGCCGAGGTGGCGGTCCCGCCAGGCAAAGGCGCTCTCGCGCCGCAGCACCCCGAGGACCGGTACCCCGAGAGGAGCAAGCGCCAGGCGCAGGCCCTCCTCGTGGGAATCCGAAGCGACCCGGTTCAGCACCACCCCGGCGAGGGGGACATCGGCCGACCAGGAGGCGAAGCCGTGGACGACGGCAGCCACCGATTGGCTCATCGCCGAGGCGTCGACCACGAGCACCACCGGCGAGGCCGTCAGGAAGGCCACCGCGGCGGTGCTGCCCACAGGCAGGCCGGCGGCGCCGTCGTCCACCTGTCCGGGCGAGGGTTGAGCCCCGTCGAACAGCCCCATCACTCCCTCGATGACGAGGAGGTCGCGGCCATCCCCGGCTCGCGCCGCCAGTGAGGCGATGAGGGGCTCTGGGGCGAGGAAGCAGTCGAGGTTCCTCGAGGGGTGGCCGGTGGCGAGGCGGTGATAGCCGGGATCTATGTAATCGGGGCCTACCTTGGCCGCCCCCACCTTCAGCCCGCTTCGGCAGAGGGCTGCCATGAGGCCCGTGGCGACGGTCGTCTTGCCGACGCCCGAATGCGTTCCGGCGATGACGAGGCGGGGACCGAGCGCGCTCAGTACTCGATGCCCTTCCGGCCGGTGATGCCGCGGTCGTAGGCGTGCTTCACCTTGCGCATCTCGGTGACGGTGTCTGCGAGGTCGACGATCTCCTGAGGTGCGTCGCGGCCTGTGAGGACGACGTTGGTCCGGGGGTGCCTCGCCTTCAGCCCTTCGACGACGTCGGGCACCGGGACCCACTCGTACTTCATCGCGTAGGTGATCTCGTCGAGGATCAGGAGGTCGTACTCACCGCTGGCCAGCTTCTGCGTCGTGACGTCCCAGGCGTGCCGGCCTTTGGCGGCCGTCTCGTCGAGGTCGGTCGACTCCCAGGTGAAGCCGTCGCCGAGGGTGTGCCATTCGATGCCGAGATGATCGGCGAGCTTGCGCTCACCGGTCTTCCATTTGCCACTCTTCACGAACTGCACCACGCCGACCGTCCAGCCGCGGGCCCAGCCCCGCCCCATCACCCCGAAGGCGGCGGAGGATTTCCCCTTGCCGTAACCGGTGTTCACCAGGATCAGCGACTCTCGTGGCACGCGCCGCCACCGTACCGGCTGGGGCGCCGGCGGGCGAGACGGCGGTACCCTCCGGCATGCGCTATCGGCAACTGGGCCGCTCGGGCCTCACTGTGTCTGTCGTTGGTCTCGGTGCGAACAACTTCGGTGGTCGTCTCGATCTCGACCGGTCGCGTGCGGTCGTGGAGGCCGCCCTCGAGGCCGGGATCAACTTCATCGACACGTCGGACAGCTACGGCAACATGGGCGGCTCGGAGGAGATTCTCGGGGCGATCCTCGAAGGGCGGCGTGACTCCGTCGTGGTGGCGACGAAGTTCGGCTCGGACATGGGCGGTTCAAACGGACCGGAGTGGGGTGCCCGTGCCAGCCGCCGCTACGTCATGAGGGCGGTGGAGAGCTCGTTGAGCCGGCTGCGCACCGACTGGATCGACCTATACCAACTGCACCGTCCGGACGGGCTGACGCCGCTCTCAGAGACGCTCGAAGCGCTCGATGACCTGGTGCACCAGGGCAAGGTGCGCTACGTCGGATCGTCCAACCTGGCTGCATGGCAGGTCGTGGAGGCCGACTGGGTCTCCGATACGAAGGCGATCACGCGCTTTGTCTCCGCCCAGAACCACTACTCGTTGCTCGAGCGCCAGATCGAGCGCGAGCTCGTCCCGGCCTGCCTGGCCCGTGAGGTCGCCGTCATCCCTTACTTCCCGCTGGCAAACGGTCTCCTGACCGGCAAGTGGCGGCAGGGCGAGCCGCCACCGGGGGGAAGCAGGCTCGCCGATGGATGGGCGAGCGGGACGGCGACCGAGGAGGCCTTCCAGGTGATCGAGGCTCTCCGGTCGTTCGCCGCCGAGGCCGGCGTCGACCTGTTGTCCGTGGCAATCGGCGGCCTGGCCGCCAAGCCTGCCGTGGGATCGGTCATCGCCGGTGCCACCTCGGCAGAGCAGGTGACGGCGAACGCCCGCGCCGGCGAGTGGGGGCCGACTGCCGAGGAGCTGGCCCGGATCGACGAGATCACGGCTGCGTTCCGCTAGTCGGTCCTCTGCCCGGGCCTGGCCGGCCCTCCTTTGACGTCCGCCGCCGGGCGGGGCAGGGCCTAGGTTCAGGGGGTGCCGCCGGGCGGGGCCGGGGTTCAGGGCGTCGGGAGGAGCACGCCCGGGTTCAAGATCCCGGTCGGGTCGAGGGCGGACTTCACCGACCTCATGAGGGCGATCTCGGTGCTCGAGCGGGCCTCTCGGACCAGCCTCACCTTGGCCACGCCGATCCCGTGCTCGGCGCTGATCGAACCTCCGTGATGAAGGGCCAGTCGCAGCACCGCGTCGTCGACCGACTCGTCGTCTGCCGGCGGCCCGAGGACGTTCACGTGCAGGTTGCCGTCGGCCACATGACCGAAGCAGATCGTCGTCGCTCCGGGCCGAGACTCCTCGACGACGGGCCCGACGACGTCGGCGAACTCGGCCAGGCGGTTGAGGGGAAGCGCCACGTCCAGCTTGTGAGGGATCCCCATGGTGGCGATCGCTTCGGTGTGACGCTCCCGATAGGCCCACAGATGCTCGCGGCGGATGGGATCGGTCGCCACGGCGGCGTCGAGCACGCCAGGCTGGTCCGCTAGCGCAGCCGCCAGGTAGGGCGCCGGGTCGGCGGCGCCGGTGGCCTCGATTGTCAGCCAGGCATCGGCGGAGCGCGCCGAGGGCGGGTCCGGCAGGCCAGCCTGGCCGGCGACGAGCGTGGTGCCGGCCGGATAGGTGATCTCCACCGCCTCGACCCCGTCTACGCGGCTCCGCACGGCGGCCGTGACGGCGATCGCCGTCGCTGTGGCCGCTCCCTGCCTCGATCGGAACGGCTGCCCATCGCCGCTGAGGGCCACGAGGGCTGTTACCCGGTGAGCCGGCCGGGTGACGAGGCGCATGGCGACGGCGGTCACGACGGCGAGGGTGCCCTCGCTGCCAGCAAGGAGCGCCGCGAGGCTCCATCCCACGTTGTCCTTCCACAGGCCGTTCATCCGGCGGACGACGGACCCGTCGGCGAGCACTGCCTCCAGACCGACCACTCGTGCTCGCATCGGTCCGTGGCGGATGACGTGGATGCCGCCGGCGTTTGTGGCGACCATCCCACCAAGAGTCGCCGAGTCCCTCGCGGCGAGGTCGATGCCCAGCTCGTGTCCGATAGCGCCGGCCGCCCTTTGGGCGTTCCCGAGCGTCGTGCCAGCACCGGCTTCGAGAAGCAAGGAAGTGGCGTCGCATCGGGTGACCTCGTGGAGGCGACGCATCGACAGGACCAGGGGTGGAAGGAGCGACGAGGACGGGGAGGGGATGGCACGCCCCCCCGGCGGCGAGCGGTCGGGCGCCAGGCCCGGGCCGCGGGGCACCGACCCGCCGACGAGGCCGGTGTTGCCGCCCTGCGGGACCACCTCGATGCCGGTTTTGTGGCAACAGCGAAGGATTTCGGCCACCTGAGCGGTGTCGGCCGGCCGCGCCACCGCCAGGCACGGTCCTCCGAAGCGCCCCGTCCAGTCAGACTCATAGGAAGCCGTGACCGCTTGCTCGGTCAGCAGGTGCGTCGGGCCCACGATGGCCCGCAGCTGCTGGAGGGCACCCTCTATGACAGCATTCATGTCCGGATCGCCTCGACCGTCAGGCTAACCCGGTCGTGATCCGGCCGGCACACCTGCCCGCCCACCGGTCGCCGTCGGCATGGCATCCTGTGCCTGTGCCCGTACCGAAGGCGCCCAAGGGCTCTCGCGGAGCCGGCCGTGCGGGCGGCCGTCGCCGCGCTCCGGAGCTCGTCTACCTCGAGATTGGCCAGAGGCGGGTCTTTGCGGCGGCGCTCGACTGGCCGGGTTGGTGCCGGCCGGGGAGAGACGAGCAAGCCGCCCTCGAGGCGCTCTCCACCTACGCTGAGCGCTTCGAGCCGGTTGCGTCCCGGGCCGGATTGCCGTTTCGCTACGAGCCGGCCGCGGAGTTCGACGTCCGGGAGAGGCTGGCGGGCTCGGCCACCACTGACTTCGGCGCCCCCGGGGCCGTCCGCCCGGACGACGACGAGCCGATGGCACTGCGCGAGATCAAGCGCACTCTCGCCCTCCTGCAGGCCTCCTGGGCCACCTTCGCCGACGTGGTGGCGTCTGCCCCGGCGACCTTGCGCGAGGGGCCCCGCGGAGGCGGTCGGGACCGCGGCGCCATCGCCGAGCACGTTGTCGGCGCCGAGGTCGAATACGCCCGGAAGCTCGGTCTCGCGCGGCGCAAGCTGACTGCGGCAGACGCCGGCGCCGTCGAGGCCATGAGAGAGGAGATCGCTGGTGCGCTGCGAGCACTCGCCGGTGGCGGCCGGTCGACGGCGAAGGGCTGGCCCGCCCGGTACGCCGCCCGCCGCCTCGCCTGGCATGTCCTCGACCACGCCTGGGAGATCGAGGACAAGAGCAGCTAGAAGGGCGTGAACGTGGAGCCCTCTCGAGCCTGATGTCTTCGCGCGGCCGGGTGTCAAGAGCGTGACAGGCGGACCGCCGGCGTCGATGAGAGGGCTTTCGCTGCGACCGCTCACATGGCGAGCGCGCCGATCAGTATCTGTAGGACGACGCTTTTTCCCGCCGTCCGGCGATTCCCACTACCACGCCCACGACCAGGCAGACGACGCCGATCGCCAGGGCTATGAGCCCTCGCTTGGTGTGCTTCCCGGTGTAGTGCGATCCCTTGGAATGACCGGGGAAGAACGAAGGCAGCGAGTGGATGGGCTCGATCATGTAGATGACTCCTACTGCGATCGCCAGCAGGGCCAAGATGACTAGAAGAGTCGCGACTACGGTGCGAGCGGTCATGGCGACAGAGTAAACGTCCGAGCCGCTCCGCAAAAATCACCTTCCGGGGCCTCGGACGGGCGTACCCGGGACTTGCCCTCTTAGCGTGGCCCCGCCGGGCTCAGGCCGGCCATGACGAGCTTGTCGAGAGCGCGGGGTGCGGTAGAGGCGGAGAATAGGAAGCCCTGGGCGCGGTCACAGTCGAGCGTCTCGAGGATCCGAAGCTGTTGGTCAGTCTCGACGCCCTCGGCCACGACGGTCAGCTCGAGGGCATGCGACAGGTCGATGATGGCGGCGACGATCGCCCGCCCGCTCCTGCCGGCGCTGTTCACCCAGTCGAGCCCACGGATGAACGACCGGTCGATCTTCACGAAGTCGAGCGGGAATTGATGAAGGTAGGCGAGCGACGAGTATCCGGTGCCGAAGTCGTCCAGGCCGATTTGGACGCCGGCATCCCGTAGCGCCCGCAGGCCGGTCATGGATGAGTTGGATGCCTCGAGCAGGACGCGCTCGGTCACCTCCACCTGCAGGTCACCGTGGGGCACTCCGTGCGCGTCCAGCTGGTCGATGACTGCGTGGTGGAATCCGGAGTCGGCGAGATGGCGCGCGGTGACGTTTATCGCCACCTCGGTGAAGGCGCTGCCGGGCAGACGGCTGTGCCAGCCGCTCACCTGTTTCATGGCGTCGAAGAGCACCTCTTCGTCCATCTCGATCAGCAAGCCCGTCTCCTCGGCCACGTCGATGAACGAGTCCGGGAGGAGAAGGCCACGTTCCGGATCGTCTATTCGCATGAGGGCCTCGGCGCCGACCGGGCGACGAGTGTGGAGGTCGATTATCGGCTGGTACTCCACGACGAGGCGCTGCTCGTCGAGAGCCCTCCGGAGCATCCGCTCAGTCACGAGGCGACCGACGGCCCTGGTCCGCAATTGCTCGTCGAAGGCCTCCACCCGGTCACGGCCCCGTTCCTTGGCCCTGTGGAGGGCGAGGTCGGCCTCGCCGAGCAGGTCGTCCGCACTGCGCTCGGAGTCTTTGGTGCACGCCACGCCGACGCTCATCGTGCAGACCAGATCCTCGTCGCCCACCTGGAACGGTTGGCGTCCGGCGGCGGCAATCCTCTTCGCCATCCCGACGGCCGCCTGTTCGTCCAGCAGCCCTTCGGCCACGACGACGAACTCGTCCCCGCCGAGGCGCCCGAGGGTGTCTGCGGGACGAAGGTGCTGCACGAGCCGCTCGGCCATCTGCAGCAGGACGGAGTCGCCGACGTGGTGACCGAGTGACTCATTGACGATTGTAAATCTGTCTAGATCCAGGTAGAGCACGGCGAGGAGCCCCGACTCGCGCCCCAGCCGGCGGAGCCCGTGACGGAGGCGGTCCAGCAGGACCGTCCGGTTGGCCACGCCGGTGAGGGGATCAGAGAACGCCTGGTGCTCGAGGCGGGCAATGTGCATCTGGCGGTTGGTGACGTCTCGTATCGCCGACACAACGAGCGGCTCGCCATTGTCTTGGACGCGTCGGGAAGTCGTCTCGGTCCAGCGAGTGGAGCCGTCGCGGCACAGGAACCGGTAGCTCACCGTGGCCACCTCGGCCTCCTCGAGGGCGGCCCGACAGCCGCGGAGCGACGCCAGGTCGTCAGGATGGACAAAGTCGTCCTCCGGGCGTCCTTCGAGCTCATCCGGCTTCCAGCCGAAGAGCTCGTAGCAGGCCGGTGAGACGTAGCACAGCACGCCCTCGCTCGTGGCGACCGTGTTCAGGTCGGGGGAGAAGAGGGCGAGCGACGTATATCGGCCCGCTCCGTTGCCGGGGCTCGCCCCGTTGAGGGGGATTGAGGAGCCGTCCATGTCAGCCTTCCCTGGCTTCCGCATTTGCCCGGTCCGGCAAATGCGCTCGCAGGGTCTGGACGAGCTTCTCGGCGATACTTGCGACGAGGATACTCGGTTTGGCGTGATCAGGCTATGGAGAACACCGAAACGCTTCTGGCCGGCGCGGGCGCTCAGGGGCGCGGCGGGGCCGCGAAGCGGTCGTTCAGCTTCGCCGGTACCGGGACGTGTCGGCCTCGGCCGCCTTCCGGCCGGCTGGAGGCGGCGGCGCCACCCCCCTTGGCAACTGGAGAGCGAGCGTCGAGAGCTTGCCGGTGATGAAGTCGCGGGCAACCTCGGCGAGCAGCCGGTTGTGCCCGCGGGCGTACTCCCGCAGAGTACCGAAGGCTAGGTCCATGTCGATCCCGGCCCGCTCGGCGAGCATCCCTTTCGCCTGCTCGATGACGATGCGGCTGTTGAGGGCCAGGCTGAGCTGCTCGCTCAGTATCTGTGCGTCGGCCGCGGCGCGCTGCTGCAGAATGGCGATCGTGGCGACGTCAGCGAGTGACTGGGCGGCGAGGATGTCGGCCGGCGGCATCGTCACCGGCTCTGTGCCGAACAGGTTGAGGGCACCGATGACCACTCGCCGGAGGCGCATCGGAAACGCATGGGCCGAGCGGAACCCTGCCTCGAGTGCCTTGGGAGCGAACCGCGGCCAGCGGCCGTTTACGGTGGCGAGGTCCTGGTTCACCACCGGCTCGCTGCTGCGATAGCAGTCCAAGCAGGGCCCTTCTTCGGCTTGCACCTCGAACAGCTCCAACAGACGCATCGCCTCGGACGAGGAAGCAGCCACTCGAAGGTCGCCTTCCGGGGAGATGATCATGAGGCCGGCGGCCGAGATGTCGAGCACCTCGACGCATCTGTCGGTGAGCAGGCTGAACAACTCCACGACGTCGAAGTCGTCGACGAGGGTGTCGGCCAACTCGACCATGGTTCCAGCGAGAGTGACGTCGTTCGGCATGGATCCTCGTTTCCTCTTTCCAACGCTCCCGTGGCCTCGAAGCCGGGCCTCATGATGTTACGGCCATTGCGGGCACATTTCTCGACCACATCTTGGATCAGGCTGAGCGGGACGGGAGCTCTTGCACGTGGGCGTCGCCACCATCGTCGAAACGCAGCCGGCGCAAGACGACATCCTCTGCCACGTCCGAGATCGGACGGTCGCTCGTGAAAGCGCGGGAGCGCAGCCTGACCAACGCCTCCCGGACGCTGACGTCGAGCTGCGCCGCCACCATGCCGGCGGCCTGGTGGACGATGAGCCGGAAGTCGGCGCCTGTCTCCAGCTCGGCAGCGAGCGCACCGGGCGGCCCGTCGGCCTGCATCGTGAGGATGCCTCGGGCTGCCACACCGGCGAGCACGAGGGCGTCGGCATGCTGGTCGTCGGTGAGAGAGCCCGGCTGGTCGCGGTAGAAGTTGAGAGAGCCGAGGCGGGCTGCGCCGACTTGAAGAGGGAAGGCAAAAGCGGCGCGGGCGCCCGCGGCCACCGCCGGCGGCGCAAAGGCCGACCAGCGGATCCTCGCAGGGTCGGCGAGATCGGGCTCGACGACCGGCCGATCCTGCACACAGGCGTCCACGCCGGGCCCCTCCCC
>Ga0182024_10003013_pt1 | contig 40853 bp, 30 predicted proteins | sample P32metaG_FD_120480 | JGI IMG/M metagenome (GOLD analysis project Ga0182024, IMG submission 120480) | Permafrost microbial communities from Stordalen Mire, Sweden - P3-2 metaG (Illumina Assembly) | ecosystem: Environmental > Terrestrial > Soil > Wetlands > Permafrost | place: Sweden: Stordalen...
GAGCTCAAAGAAAAAAATATTACCGACCTCGCCAAGATCGCCAAGGAACTCAACATTCCCGGCGCCAGCGGCATGCGCAAGCAGGAGCTGATTTTCCAGATCCTCCGCGCACAAACGGAAAAGAACGGGCTGATCTTCTCCGAAGGCGTGCTCGAATGCCTGCCCGACGGGTTCGGCTTTCTGCGCGCGCCCGAGTACAACTATCTTCCGGGCCCTGACGATATTTACGTTTCGCCGTCGCAGATTCGCAAGTTCGATCTACGCACTGGAGACACCGTCTCCGGACAGGTTCGTCCTCCCAAGGACGGCGAGCGCTACTTCGCGTTAATCAAAGTGGAAGCCGTAAATTTCGAAGATCCGGAAGTGGCGCGCAACAAAATTTTCTTTGATAACCTCACGCCGCTGTATCCGCAGGGCCGGCTGAAGATGGAAACCACTAAGGAAAATATGACCGGGCGGGTGCTGGACCTGCTGTGCCCAGTGGGCAAAGGCCAGCGCGGTTTGATCGTAGCTCCTCCGCGCACCGGAAAGACCATGATGCTGCAGTCCATGGCCAATTCCATCACCGTGAACCATCCGGAAGTCGCGCTGATCGTGCTGCTGATCGATGAGCGGCCCGAAGAGGTCACCGACATGCAGCGCACCGTAAAAGGCGAAGTCATCAGCTCGACTTTCGACGAAGCGCCACAACGGCATATTCAAGTTGCGGAAATGGTTCTGGAGAAAGCCAAGCGGTTGGTGGAGCACAAGCGCGATGTCGTGGTGTTGCTCGACAGCGTAACGCGCCTTGCGCGCGCTTATAACGCGGTCACACCACCGTCCGGCAAAGTGCTGTCCGGCGGTATTGACGCCAACGCGTTGCAGCGGCCGCGCCGTTTCTTCGCGGCGGCGCGCCACGTCGAAGAAGGTGGCTCGCTCACCATTATTGCTACCGCACTGATCGACACTGGCAGCCGCATGGATGACGTCATCTTCGAAGAGTTTAAGGGCACCGGCAACATGGAAATCAATCTTGACCGCCGACTGTCCGACAAGCGCGTCTTTCCAGCGATCGATATTCAGCGCTCCGGCACGCGTAAGGATGAGATTCTGCTTCCTCCAGAGGAGTTGAGCCGCATCTGGGTGCTGCGTAAGGTGCTCAGTCCGCTGTCGACTGTGGAAGCCATGGAGTTGTTGCTGAGCCGCCTCACCAAAACCAAATCCAACTCCGAATTCCTCGGCTCCATGTCCGCACCTACGTAATCAGCTGCGGCACTCCACATATACGATTGTTGCGTTACCGCACGGTGTCTCATTTTTTCCACATCGACTTGTGCGATTACTTTGGCGTAACTTCCATCCAGTGTTCCATGTGTGCGTTTAGCACGTTGAGGGGCAGCGCACCGTTTTCCAGTACGGCATCGTGAAATGCGCGCACGTTGAATTTTGCGCCTTGGCGCTTCTCTGCTTGGGTACGTAGCTCGCGGATTTTTAGTTGGCCCAGCTTGTAGGCCAGCGCTTGTCCGGGCCACACGATGTAGCGATCGACTTCCACGGTAATGTCCTGATCGGTCTTGCCGGTGTTGTCCTTAAAAAATTGGATGGCTTGTTCACGCGTCCAACCTTGCGCGTGCATTCCGGTATCCACCACCAGGCGTACCGCGCGCCACATTTCATAACTGAGCTGGCCAAATTTGGAATAGGGATCCTTGTACATTCCCAATTCTTCGCCCAAACTTTCGCAGTACAACGCCCAGCCTTCCACAAATGCTGAGTAGCCCACGTGCTTGCGAAATTCCGATTCGTTTTCCAGTTCCTGCGCCAGAGAAATCTGCAGATGATGGCCGGGCACCGATTCATGGAGAGAAAGCGCCTCCATCTCCCATTTAGGGCGCGCGTGCAGGTTGTAAGTGTTCACGAAGTAGTAGCCGGGCCGGCCCACACTCGGCGCACCGGGCTGATAATATGCAGTCGTTTGCGAGGGCGCTTTAAAATCGGGTATGGGCGTCACACCGTAGGGCAAACGCGGCAACTTGCCAAACAAGTGCGCCAGTTCGGGATCAATTTTCTTGGCGATGATACGGTAACCGTTGACAAGGTCATCGGGCTTGTCAAAATAAAAACGCGGATCGTTGCGTAGGAATTCAGTGAACTCATGGAAAGTACCTTTAAAATTAGTGGAAGCGATTACCTTGTCCATTTCTGTTCGAATGCGCTTCACTTCCGACAAGCCAATTTCGTGAATTTGTTGCGGCGTCAAATTTGTGGTGGTCTGCCAGCGCACATGAAACGCGTAAGCTTCCGCACCTTTGGGCAGCGCCGTGGCGGCGATGGATTCGCGGCAAGCCGGCAAATAGCTGGATACGATGTAATCGTGTAATTTCTGAAAAGCGGGAACTACGCGCGTGCTGTAGATTTCTTTCGCGCGGTTGGACAACCGCGTGCGTTCCTGCTCCGGAATTTCCACTGAGAAACTTTTGAATGGCTCTAGCAAAGCACTGGCCATAGGGTCGGCCGGAATTAGATCGGCGATCTGCTTGGGAACGTCGCGAAGCACCAGCTTCGGCGGCGTGTATCCGCGCTTGAGACCTTCTTCCATCAAAGCTTGTTGTTGTTCAACATAAGCCGGCAGCGCTTCGAGCCTTGCCAAAATGTCTTCATAATCGGCAGCGGACCTGTTCGGCATGGTGGAAATGGTTTCCGCGGCGCCTTGCTGGACGCCGCTCATCTGACTTATGGGCATCCAGTTGTTCTGCGGCACTACACTGCGGAAGGGCAGCGGGTCGTCGCCATACTGCAGACCTTCTTCGGCCGTGCTGAGCAAATCGGAATACAAATCGAAATTGAGCTGTTCCGCGCGCGGGAGAGCTTCGCGAGAAAAGGTCTTCAACGCGGCCGCGCTCTCATGCAGATGCTTTTTGCGCGCTTCAATTCCCGCGGGTGAATCGTCACTCCATCGCCGATTCTGGCCTGGAAAGCCCGCGGCCGTTGCGAGTTCCGGATATTCCACCATCCAACGCTTCCAGTCGTCATCCAGGAAAACGCGAAATTTTCGCGCTGTAGTGTTGTCGCTTCTTGTTTCCGCGGCGTTTTCTTCGTGTGCAGCGCCTTGTGCCAACAAAATTAACGGCACAGCCAGCAATCCGCCACCAATACTTAGAGCCACCATCGTCAGCATCCGCATCATGCGGTCCTCCCCGCTTTTGCTGCCTTCGCCTCGCGTTCTCTCACCAGCATGACAATTATTCGCGCGGTTTCTTCGATGCCCATGGCGGTGTTATCGACCAGCACGGCATCCGCGGCGCGAACCAACGGGGATACTTTTCTTTCGCGATCGCGGCGGTCGCGCTCGCGGACTTCTTGCACTACTTCCTGGAGCGAAATCTTATCGCCTTTTTCCTGATGTTCCTTCCAGCGCCGCTCTGCGCGCACTTCCGGAGAAGCATCCAGAAAAATCTTTAGCTCGGCGTCCGGAAACACCACCGTGCCAATGTCACGCCCTTCCATGACGATTCCGCCGCCGGCCCCGGCTCGTTGTTGCTCAGCCACCAGCACCTCGCGCACTTCCTGAATGGTGGCAAGTCGCGAGGCCGCTTGCGCGACTTCTTCAGTGCGAATGTCGTCGGTCACTTCGACTCCGTCCAGAAAAACGCAGTTCTTGGCGCCGGCCGCTTCTTGCGCCGCACTCGGCCGCTTCAACTCGACATGCGTTTCGCGCGCGATTGCGCTTAGTGCCGGTTCATCGCTGAGAGACAATTTTCGACGCAGCGCTTTCAGCGCCACGGCGCGGTACATGGCGCCGCTATCCATGTACAAATAACCCAGCATACTGGCCACCCGGCGCGCCAAGCTGCTCTTGCCTGAGCCCGCCGGCCCATCAATGGCGATAGTTAGTTTTTGCATATTGTGGAAAATGCGCGCGCGGCATTGCGGGGCTTCGGATGGGAGCTGATGATTATGAACATTCGCGCGCTGGGCTCGCAGTTGTAAATGAGCGGTTCAAAATCCCATGATGTTATAACCGCAATCGACGTAAATTGTCTCGCCTGTAATTCCGGAGCCCGCCTCGGATAACAAAAACGCCGCGGTGCCGCCAACTTCTGCGGGATCAACATTTCGCTTCAGGGGGGCGCGCTCGGCGTGCGATTTCATCATTTCACTCAGGCCAGAAATTCCTCGAGCCGCGAGGGTTTTGATGGGACCAGCGGATATAGCATTTACACGAATATTTTGCGGTCCTAGATCATTAGCAAGATAGCGCACGCTGGCTTCCAAGGCCGCTTTGGCCACGCCCATTACGTTGTATTTGGGCACGACTTTTTCGGCGCCGTAGTAGGTCATGGTTACGATGCCGCCGCCATTGGTCATTAAGGGAGCAGCCGCGCGGGCCACAGCAATCAGCGAATACACGCTGACATCATGAGCAATGCGAAAGCCTTCCCTGGTGGTATGCAGAAACTCGCCGCTTAGTTCCGCAGCGGGCGCAAAGGCCACGCTATGCACGACGCCGTAAAGCGTGCTGTATTGTTGTTTCAATTCTTCAAACAGTTTCGCGATCTGATCGTCGTGCGAGACGTCGCACATGAATCCCGTGGCTCCCGGAAGCTCTTCGATCAAGCCCTTGGCTTCCTGCGCCAGGCGCTCGTTTTGGTAGGTGATGGCTAGCCGCCACCCGGCCTGCTGCAGTTTCTGCGCGATGGCCCACGCGATGCTACGCTTGTTCGCCACTCCAAAAATAACGGCCGTTTTCTGTGTGTCGGTCATGCTGCGCGTTCACCTCGCCTGGTCAATTATTTATGCTATCTATCGCCGCGAAGATCTTCGCGCGACGTGCAACTATATTCTTTGAAAGGCCCGCTCGATTTCCTTCACCGAGTATCGCAGCACCACTGGCCGCCCATGTGGACAGCTCATGGGGCAATCTGTTTTGGCAAGCTCCGCCAGGAGCCATTCCATTTTGGTTTGATCCAACGGCATATTTACTTTGATGGCCGCGTGGCAGGCCGTTGAAGCCGCGATCTTGGCCTGGAGAGTTTCAATCGAAATGGCGACATTTTCCCGCTCAATTCCATCCAGAATTTCTGTGAGCAGTTTTTCAGCATCGCTGGCGACAATTCCCGCGGGGACCGCCTGGATGGCTACACTCCTTGGCCCCATTGGTTCCACTTCAAATCCGTTCGCAGCCAGTTCTTCCGCGATTTTTTCGTAGATCACAATTTGTCGCGGCGCCAACTCGATGACCATGGGCATAAGCATTCGTTGCGCTTCGATTTTACCCGCTCGCCGCGCCGATAAGTGTTGCTCGAATAGCACACGTTCGTGAGCAACGTGCTGATCGACGAGCCACAGGCCGCCGCTATTCACGGCCACGATAAAACTTGAACTCACCTGGCCCAACGGTTTCAGATCGGATATTTGATCAGGGTGCAGCAGGCTGGCGGGTGCGTCGCCATTCGGCCCGGCCAGGTTCGCGGCCCAATTTCCGACCGCAGTTGCTCGAGTCAACACCGGCTCGGTGGACAACCCGCCCCGTCCAAATGCGAGTCGCTGCTCTATTGGTCTCAGCGGCGCAGAAGTTAAATCAAAACCGCTGTCAGAGCCGACGCCGGAGCCCATGCCAATATCGTCCACCGGAATGATGGCCCGCGGAATTCCTGATGGCCCGGCGCCACCGCCAATTCCCCGCTCGCGCGTAGAAAACTCCGCAGTCGTTGCCGCCATTGAGATTCCCACACCGGCTCCTGGCATTCGCATCGACTGAACGCCACCTGCCGCAGCAGTTGCGAAGCTCGCGACCGCGCGTGTGCCGGTCAATGTCTGGCGAATAGTGTCGCGTGTAAAATCGTGAACGAACTGCGGGCGGCGGAAGCGCACCTCGATTTTTGCAGGATGGACGTTCACATCTACTTCGTCATACGGCATATCCAGGAATAAAAGCGTGGCGGGAAAGACTCCGGCAGGCAAAATATTGCGATAGGCTTCGTGAATCGCGTGGAGGATCAAGCGGTCACGCACCAGGCGGCGATTTACGAAAACATAGATTCCGTTGCGATTCGCGCGTTGCACTTCCGGGCGCGAGGTGAAGCCCCTGACAGTCAACGTGGATTTTTCTTCTTCGGGATCTAATGCCGGCGCGGTAATAGCGGAACGAAACGCCGATGTTGCCACAAGAATTTCCGCCAGTTCATCGAGGGCCTGCTTTCCAAAGAGCTGATATACTCGGTCGGCCAATTTTTCAACGGGAGTGCAATTGATAATTTCTTGCGTTGGGGTAGTCAGGACAAAATGTTTCGATGGATTTGCGAGCGCGTAGTGCGTCACCAGCGAAGCAATGTGACCCAATTCGGTGGTGTCGGATTTTAAGAATTTCCGGCGAGCGGGCACGCTGTAAAAAAGATCAGCAACGCTGAGGGTAGTTCCGGCTGGCAGCCCGGCCGGTTTCACGCCAATCAATTTGCCGCCCGCAAACTCGACACGCGTGCCTTCGACTTCCGCGGGATCGCGCGTTTCGAGCGTAAGCCTGGACACCGCCGCGATGGTCGGCAGCGCTTCACCGCGAAATCCCAGCGTGGCGATGGACAGCAAATCATCCGCGGTGCGGAGTTTACTTGTGGCATGCCGTTCGAAGGCCAGCAGCGCATCGTCATGCGCCATGCCGTGCCCGTCGTCGATCACCCGAATCATGCGGCGGCCGCCCGATTCCGTCTCTACACGAATTGTGTTGGCGCCGGCATCCAGCGCGTTTTCGAGTAACTCCTTGACCACCGAGGCAGGCCGCTCCACAACTTCGCCTGCGGCGATTTTATTCGCGACCGCTTCCGCCAATATGCGTATTCGTGACATAAAATGTTTCAGCGGCTCCTGGCTACGGTTTCGCGATTGGTCATGAACCGCTTTCGATGGTGCGAATGCCGAGTTGATCGAGTTGTTCTTTGTCCACTTCGCTGGGAGATTCCGCCATCAAATCCACCGCTGCGGTGGTTTTGCCGAAGGCAATGACTTCGCGAATAGATTTTTCACCCGCGAGCAGCATCACCACGCGATCGAGACCGAGGGCTATGCCGCCGTGCGGTGGAGTGCCGTACGTGAGTGCATCGAGAAAAAAACCGAAGCGTCGACGTAGTTGCTCTTCGGTAAGTCCGAGGGCCTTAAACAAGCGCTCCTGCACGTCCTGACGGTGGATTCGGATGCTTCCCGAGCCCAGCTCCACGCCATTCAAAACCAGATCGTAGCCCTTGGAGCGCACTTCCCATGGCGCGGATTCAAGTTTGTCCAAATCCTCCTCCACGATTCCTGTGAAGGGGTGTTGCGCGCTGACCCACGTTTTGTCGGAATTGCTCCACTCGAAAAGCGGAAAGCCGGTGAGCCACAAAAATTTCCATTGAGTTTTGTCGATCACACCGAGTGCTTCGCCAAGCTGCAGCCGTAACTGTCCGGCTACCAGCGCGGCGGCTTCGGTGCCTTTGATTTGTTCCTTGGCGGAGACGGCCACGACCAGGTCGCCCGTTTTTGCGCTGCAGAGTTCCGCAATTTTCTTTACGTTTTCGGCGCCGACGAGTTTTTCTACAGTAGAGGTGGTGCCTTCCGCAGCGAGCTTTACAAAATAAGCGCCTCGCGCGCCTGCGGCTTTGGTCTTTTCGGTGAGCTCATCCAATTGTTTGCGCGAGTAGCCGGCAGCACCGGGAGCCGCGAACGCAAAGACATTGCCTTCGATCTGCAACTTCGATTTGGCCTCGGCAGGAAAAGCTTCTGTGACCTCGTGCAGTTCCATGCCAAAACGCATGTCGGGCTTGTCGCTGCCATATTTGCGCACGGCGTCCTTATAAAGCATGTGGGGAAATGGCGCGGCGGCTTTAATTCCCGCGACCGCGCAGGCGCGCACCATCACGGTTTCGATCACGTTGAAAATATCTTCCTGACGCGGGAAGGACATTTCCACGTCCAGTTGCGTGAACTCGGGCTGGCGGTCGGCGCGCAAATCCTCATCGCGAAAACACTTCACGATTTGAAAGTAGCGGTCCAAGCCGCCAATCATCAGAATCTGCTTAAAAATCTGGGGCGATTGCGGCAAAGCGTAAAATTGGCCGTGGTGCACGCGACTGGGAACCAGATAATCGCGAGCTCCTTCCGGCGTGGAGCGCGTCAGCACGGGCGTCTCGATTTCAAGAAAGCCCAGCTCGTCCATGGTGCGGCGAATTTCCAGAAATAGTTTGTGGCGCAACGCCAGGTTGCGATATGGCCGTGGGCGCCGCAGATCGAGGTAGCGGTAGCGCAGCCGAGTCTCTTCCGCGGCATTGATGTCGTCTTCAATTTGAAACGGCGGGGTCTTGGCGGTATTTAAAATGTGCAGCTGCGAAGCCACAATCTCAACTTCACCGGTGGCAAGCTCTGGATTGGATTTTTGGCGCTGGATGACTTTGCCTTCGACGGCGACCACAAATTCCGAGCGCGCCTGTTCGGCCTTGGCGTGGGCTTCCGGATGCGTTTCCTTGTTAAAAACTGCCTGCACAATTCCGGAGCGATCGCGAATGTCCAGAAAAAGCAAATTACCCAGATCGCGTCTTCGCGCCACCCATCCCATTACCGTCGCATCGTGCCCCGCGTCTTTTGCTCGCAGGTCGCCGCAGTAATGTGTTTTCTTCAAATTTCCCATAAAATCCAGCAAGACTTTTATCTCCTCAAAAACTTAAGTACTTAGGTCCATTGTTCACGGCCGGATGGTTCTCTCGCAGATAATCCAGCAAACCGCTCTCGGTATATTTCTTCTGCGATCCGTCGGCCAAGGTCTTTAACGTCCACTCACCGGAGGTTACTTCGTCTTCGCCCAGGATCAGCGCGTAACGTGAACTCAGCTTATCGGCTTGACTAAGCGCCTTGCCAAATTTTTGTTCGGTGGCAGGCAATTCCACGCGGTAACCTGCCGCGCGCAAATCTTTCGCGGCGCGAATCGCCGTGGCGAATGCTTTTTCGCCCATCCACGCGATGTAGATGTCACGTCCCGTGGACGCGGGAGCCTTGCCACTTTCCTGCAACGATAAAATTAAACGATCTTCGCCGATTGCAAAGCCGATTCCCTTGGTGGGAGGGCCGCCGAGCAACTCCACCAAACCGTCATAGCGCCCGCCGCCGCAAACGGCGTTTTGGGAACCCAAGCCTTGTGCGGTGATCTCAAATGTTGTGCGCATGTAGTAGTCCAAGCCGCGGACGAGCCGCCAGTTTTCGCGGTAAATCACGCCGCGCAATTCGAGTTGCCGCTTTACTTCCGCGAAGTGCTCGGCGCAGTTCGCGCAAAGATGCGCGGCCATGCGGGGCAGCGTGGCGATAATTTCCTGCTCGCTCTCGAGTTTGGAATCCAGCACACGTAACGGATTCGTTTCGATGCGCCGCTGGCTGTCCGGTCCAAGCTTGTCTTTCACCTTTATGAGTGCGGCGCGCAGGACTTCTACATACTTTGGCCGGCATTCGCGGCAGCCGATGGAGTTGATGTCCAGCTCCAGGCCTTGCAGTTCGAGCTTGTCGAAGAAGGTCATCAGCATTTCGATAACTTCGGCGTCGATGCCAGGGGCATCGTTCCCGCCCAACACTTCGGCGCCAATCTGATAAAACTGGCGATATCGCCCCTTTTGGGGGCGCTCCCGCCGAAACATTGGGCCCAGGTAATACAACTTTACAGGCTGCGGGAGCTGCTGCATGTTGTGCTCGATGTAGGCGCGACAGACGCTGGCAGTCGCCTCGGGACGCAGGCTAATCATCGACTCATCACGATCCTCGAAAGTGTACATTTCCTTCGACACTACGTCGGTATCGAGGCCGATCGAGCGCGCGAACAATTCCGTGGGCTCAAAAATTGGGAGGCGGATTTCGCTGAAGCCGAACGTGCCGAAAACTGCGTGCGCCGTTTCCTCGACATGATTCCAAAGCGGCGTTTCCGCCGGCAACAAATCCCGCACGCCTTTAATGGCTTGAAATTTGCGAGGCTTTGCCGCGGGCTTGGATTGCTGTCCGGTTGCTGAACTTTCACTCACTCGCGGCTTCCTCACGATAAATATTTTTGTATTCCACGTAACGCTTGGCGTAATCGGCAATCGAGGCCCGATCCAATTCCGTGAGTGAACGCTTCACTTTTGCCGGCGCACCCATCACCAGGCTGCCGGGCAGAATCACGGTGCGCTCGGTAACTAAGGTGCCCGCGGCAATGATGCTTCCCGCTCCGATTCTGGCGCCGTTCAAGATGATGGCGCCCATTCCAATCAGGCAGAGCGATTCGATGGTGCAGCCATGAAGCGTCACGGAATGCCCGACGGTGACATCGTCGCCTAACACGAGCGGCCACTCATCGCGCATGACATGTAGCACACAACGGTCCTGCACATTGGTGCGTGCACCGATGCGAATGTAGTGCACGTCACCGCGAATGATGGTGCCCGGCCACACGCTGGCATCTTCGCCGATGGTCACGTCGCCGATAATTACTGCAGCGGGATCGATCCACGCGCTGGCAGCAATTTGCGGCCACTTCCCGCGAAAGGCTCGGATGTCCGGAACTCTGGCCAATATTCCCCGTGGTCAGCAGCCTGAGACGCAAGAGCTGCCGTTATCTTGCCTCTATCTTAATGGGGATTGCGGTTGGTGCAAAGAAATGGAGTCAGTGAATGGCGAAGGGTTCGGCAGTCGCTCTAAGAACTTGAATGTGAGTCACCGGGCAGGATGAGCTGAGAAAAGCGCCCACCCTAAGCATCGGGGCGACAGCTAGTCGATTTGTACCGACGGGCCCGTCGCGGTAGCGCCGACTTCCGCAAGCCGAGCGGTAACTGCACGCGCCACGACAAAAAGACTTTTTGCCCCTGCGCCATTTTCGCCTAGCGCGGCCACTGGCTTGCCGGTATCCCCACCCACACGAATCCGCGGATCAATTTCAATTTCGCCAAGCATTGGCACGCCATATTCCCGCGCGGTCGTGGCGCCATCGCCGTGGCCAAAAATATCCACGGCTTTGCCGCAGTGCGGACAAGAAAAGGTGCTCATGTTTTCGACTAACCCCAACACTTCTACGTTAACCTGGCGAAACATTTCGATGGCTTTGCGCACGTCGGCCAAGGCCACGGTCGAAGGCGTAGTAACGATTACTGCGCCGGTTACGGCTACGGTCTGGATCAGCGTCAGTTGCACATCGCCCGTGCCGGGCGGCAGATCGATCAGCAAATAATCCAGTTCGCCCCAATCCACGCTGCGCAAAAATTGCGTGATGACGCTGTGCAGCATGGGGCCGCGCCAGATCATGGGTTTGTCGCCGGGATTCAGGAGGCCCATGGAAATCATTTTGATGCCTTGGGCCATCACCGGAATGATGCGCTTGTCTTGCGTGGCTTGCGGTTCAGTATGGGTGCCCAACATGATTGGTACGTTGGGCCCGTACACGTCGGCGTCCATCAGTCCAACTTTGTGGCCAAGCTTGGCAAGGGCCAAAGCAAGATTCACTGCGACGGTGGTCTTCCCCACGCCACCTTTTCCGCTGGCAATTGCTACGAGGTTTTTGACGCCGGGAATTGGCTGACGTACGGGTTGCTGCATCGGACCTGTTCCTGGCGGCATTTTTGTTTGATCCTTTGGATTCGCTGTCGCGCTGGTACTAAACTACTTCAATTTAGATAATTCAGGATCGCGATAATTGAATGAGCCACACGCCGCGATCAGACATTTGCGCCGTGGCACTTCTTGTATTTCTTCCCTGATCCGCAGGGACAGGGATCGTTGCGCCCGACTTTGGCGGCTGCGCGAACGGGCTTTGGGGCTTCGGCTTGCGCCGGGCCAGTTTGGTATTGCAGGTCGCGCTGCTGCCGGGCTTGCTTGCGTTCAATTTCGCGCGCCACGGAAGGCAAATGCTGTGGCACCGACTGTTGCGAGTCGGAGTCACCCAAAGAGGCTCGCGCGGCGGCGCTGGCCATGGCGCTCCGCGCATCTGGTCTCGGAGCCCGCGGCGGTTCGGGGCGCTGTTCCAACTGCTGCGGCGGCTCGCCTTGCTGCACCTGGATGTGGAATAAATAGCGCACTGTTTCATTGTCGATGCGCGCCATCATGTCTTCGAAAAGAGTGAAGGCTTCCTTTTTGAACTCGACCAGGGGATCTTTTTGGCCGTATCCGCGCAGCCCAATGCCCTCTTTCAAATGATCGAGCGAAAGAAGGTGATCTTTCCATTGGGAGTCCACGACGTCGAGAATGATGCGGCGCTCCAACCAGCGCATGAGGTCCGCGCCAAATTGCGTTTCTTTTTCCGCGTAGCGGGTGCTCACCGCTTCAGCAGCGGCATCGGAAAGCGCATCGTGGGTGAGCGTGCCGGGATCGGCGCCCGCGGCTTTCGCGTCGATGCCAAACTGAGCATTCATTTCCGCTAGAAACTGCGTGGTATTCCATTGATCGGGATGCTGTTCGCGCGGGCAGAAAGTATTTACCAGCTCGCGAGCTACATCTTCGGCGATGCCGAGAACATAATCGCGCTGATCTTTGCCTTCCAGCGCTGAGCGGCGAATGCCATAAATGGTTTCGCGCTGCTTGTTCATCACATCGTCGTATTCCAGCAAATGTTTGCGGGCATCAAAGTTTTGCGCTTCCACGGATTTCTGCGCGTTTTCGATGCGCCGCGAAATTAAGCCGGATTCGATGGGCACGCCTTCGGTCATGCCCAGGCGGAACATCAGCGCCTTGACGCGTTCGCCGCCAAAAATGCGCATCAAGTCGTCTTCTAATGAAAGGAAAAAGCGCGATGATCCGGGGTCGCCCTGGCGCCCCGCGCGGCCACGCAATTGATTGTCAATGCGTCGAGCTTCGTGTCGTTCGGTGCCGAGAATGTGCAGGCCGCCGAGAGCTACGACTTCGTCATGCTCCGCTTTGCACTGCTCCGCGAACTGGTTGTAAACGGGCTTCCACTGATCGGCGGGAACCTGGAAGATCTTGCCCTCGTGCTGGAACAGCACCATCGGCGTTACGGGCGCTGCGGCGCCGTTGCCGGACCCGTCGACTGCGGCAATCACCGCGGGAGCGGCGGCATATGGCATCGCCATTTTGTTTTTCAGGAAATAATCGCGGGTCATTTGTTCGGGATTTCCGCCGAGCAGAATGTCCGTGCCGCGGCCGGCCATGTTAGTGGCCACGGTTACCGCACCCTTGCGTCCGGCCTGCGCCACGATGCGAGACTCGCGCTCATGTTGCTTGGCGTTCAAAACCTCGTGAGGAATTTTCGCTGCTTTCAAGAGCGCGGCGATGGTTTCGGACTTTTCGATGGAAATTGTGCCGACAAGAACAGGTTGCCCGCGTTCGTGATAATGGCGAATGCCGTTGGCGAAGGAATCGTCTTCCTGCATAATGCCGTTTACCACTGCGGTGAATTTTTCTTTTTCGGTGCGGTAAACGATGTCGGGATGCTCTTTGCGAATCAAATTGCGGTTGGTGGGAATCACCACGACGTCGAGGTTATAAATTTTGCTGAATTCCGCGGCTTCTGTTTCGGCCGTACCGGTCATACCAGCCAGCTTCTTGTACATGCGGAAATAATTCTGAAAGGTGATGGTCGCGAGGGTCTGATTTTCGCGCTCGATCTTCACGCCTTCCTTGGCTTCCACGGCCTGGTGCAATCCGTCTGACCAGCGACGGCCGGGCATCTGACGCCCGGTAAATTCGTCGACGATGATGACCTCACCGTTTTTGATGACGTAGTCCACGTCATTCCTGTACAGCGTGTGCGCGCGCAGCGCCTGATAGACATGGTGAATCGATTCCATGTGCGCGGGATCGTATAAATTGCCCAGACCGAGCAACCGCTCCGTCTTGCTAACGCCTTCTTCCGTGAGGGTAGCGGTGCGGTGCTTTTCATCGATGGTGTAATCGATGTCCTGGATCAACTTGGGAATAATTTTGTCGATTTTGGCGTACTTGTCGGTGGACTCTTCGGAAGGCCCGGAAATAATGAGCGGCGTACGCGCTTCGTCGATAAGGATGGAGTCCACTTCGTCGACGATGGCGAAGTGATGACCGCGCTGAACACAATTGGCGAGGTCATATTTCATGTTGTCGCGAAGATAGTCGAAGCCAAATTCGTTGTTGGTGCCGTAGGTAATGTCCGCGTGATAGGCCGCACGGCGCTGTTGGTCGTCCAGGTCGTGCACGATGACACCAACGCTCAAGCCCAGGGCGCGATACAAAGGACTCATCCACTCAGCGTCGCGACGCGCCAAGTAATCATTAACGGTAACAATATGTACGCCTCGTCCGGCTAACGCGTTCAGACAAGCAGGCAAGGTAGCCACCAGCGTTTTCCCTTCGCCGGTTTTCATTTCGGCGATTTTGCCTTCGTGGAGGACCATGCCGCCGATCAATTGCACGTCAAAATGGCGCATGTTTAGAAAGCGCCAGCCGGCTTCGCGCACCAGCGCAAATGCAGGTACGATAGCTGGCTCCAGGGCTTGCTGCATCAATTCGCGAAAAGTAGGTTCCGCGGGATCCGCATCCTTGAGGCGGTCCTGTACCTGGGTTTTCAGCTCCGCAAAGCGAAGCTTCAAATCCTCATCGGATAGCGCCTTCATCTCCGCTTCGCGGGCGTTGATCGAAGCAATGAGAGGCTGAAGCTTCTTGACGTCGCGCTCGTGCTTGGTACCTATAAATCGCGCGACTACTCTATCCAGTATTTGTGCCGCTTCCATGTAATGGTTCGCCGTTTCCTGACGGTTTTCTGCGTGTAGGTTCGAACAGAGCGCTACAAACAACTGCGTACGATCATCCTATTCTAACTGGTTGGATGCATTCACGCCAAGAATCACAACATTTTGCCGTTAGCAATAAGGTCGCTCGAATCCCAAGCGGATGAGGAAACGGTTCGATCTAGCGACGGCCAAATCCCAATAGCGAGCAAGCCGACATGTGCCATTTCGGCAGAGTGTAAAGAAGTACTTTAAATTCAGGGGCGCTTCCCTTCCGTGCTTGGCCTCTGGTTTGCCCGAGAATACGCGGTGGAATGAGTGGAGGCATGAGCTATGGATGACCTTTGGCAGGATCTGCGGTATGGGCTGCGTATGCTGGCCAAGAGCCCTGGCTTCACACTGATCGCTGTTCTTACGCTGGCACTCGGCATTGGCGCGAACACCGCAATTTTCAGCGTGCTCGATTCGGTTTTGCTGCGTTCGCTACCTGTTACCCACCCCGAGGAGCTAGCTGTCTTAACCAATCCGGATGAACATGGCACACACTTTGGAAGTCAGACCGGCGACCGTTCGCTGCTGGCCTATTCCGAATTTGAATACTTGCGAGATCACAACCAGGTTTTCTCACAAATGTTCGCGGCGGATAGCGCATTGCCGGAGTTGGAGGTGACGATTGGCGGCTCCTCACATTACGGGCAAAAAGAAACTGTTCGAATCCGCCTCGTCAGCGGAAATTATTTCGACACGCTGGAGGTCAAACCGGCGGCCGGGAAGGTATTTACCTCGGAAGTGGATCGCGCGCGGGGTGGCTCCCCCATCGCAATCATCAGTTATGCATTGTGGAAGCAGCGCTTCGGTTTGAATCCCGCTGCGTTGGGTCAGACCATCCAAATCCGCGATAAAGCATTTGAGATTGTGGGAGTAACGCCGCCAGGTTTTTTTGGCGAGACCGTTGGCGAAGCTCCTGACATCTGGGTTCCGATAATGATGCAGCAGACGCTGTACCCAGGAAAGGACTACCTCTCTGCCTCCACGCAAGGAATTCTGAACCAATACATGTGGCTGCAGGTAATTGGACGCCTGAAACCGGGCGTGACGTTTGAGCAGGCTAAGGCCAGCGTGAACGTGGCTTTTAAAAACATGCTCGAATCGAGGGCCGGAAACTTATCCGCAGATGACCGCCGGGTAGGCATGGATCAGCGGCTTGATTTACAGCCGGGGGCGCGGGGCTCTTCGACGCTGCACGGACGATTAGGAGCGCCTCTGAAGCTGTTGATGGTGCTGGTGGGATTAGTGTTGTTGATTGCGTGCGCCAACGTCGCCAACCTGCTGCTGGCGCGTGGCGCGGCACGGCAGAAAGAATTTGTGATGCGCCTGGCGATGGGCGCGGGCCACTGGAGATTGATCCGCCAGTTGCTGACTGAGGCACTTCTTCTGGCCATGATGGGGGGCATCGCCGGAATCTTACTGGCGCAATGGGCCGAGGTATTGCTGTCGCGGCTGGTTTCCGCGGAGGTGGGAGTCTCGGCGGTGCAACTAAATCTGCAGCTAGATGCTCGTATGCTGACATTCACCCTGGGTCTGACGTTACTTGCCGCCCTACTCTTCGGACTGGTTCCGTCTTTGAATGTCACGCGGATAAATCTGTCGCCAATTTTAAAATCCGCAAGCACCAGTCCAACCGGAAGAAGCGGGTTGCAGCGATTACCCGTGGGGAAGTTGTTGGTCATTGCCCAGGTTGCGGTGTCGCTGATTTTGCTGGTGGCGGCAGGACTCTCGGTGCGCAGCCTGGCGAAATTGAGTGAGGTTCATCTCGGTTACGATCGTGAAAATTTGCTGCTCTTTCGGATTGATCCACTGGCCGGTGGTTTCAAAGGGCCGGCTATCACTCATTTGTATCAACAAGTCTTGGATCGAGTATCGGTCATCCCTGGCATTCGCGCCGCTACTGTTTCGCACAATGGATTATTCAGCCATGCCGAATCGGCCGATCCTATTTCGGTGGAAGGCGTTACCCCTAAACAGGACGAAGACATGGATTCGCGATTCGATCATGTCGGCCCGGCCTATTTTTCGACGCTGGGGATACCTATGCTGATGGGGCGCGAATTAGGGCAACAGGACATGAACGGTATTCATACCGCGGTTATCAATCAAACCTTCGAAAAGCGTTTCTTTCGTGGCGCCAATCCCATCGGAAAGCATGTTCGCGACACGTACCCCGGCAATCCCGCGGATATGGAAGTCGTAGGTGTAGTTGCGGATGCAAAATACAACAGCCTGCGAGAAGAATCTGTTCCGCGAATCTATGTTTCGCTTTTTAACCCCATGTGGGACCAAAACTCTGCGGTATATGAAGTCCGCACATATGCGGATCCAGCGGCCGTAAGCGCGGCCCTCCGTCAGGCAGTGCAGGAGACCAGCGCGTCGCTTCCGCCGATTACGATTCACACCATGTCAGGGCTTGTTGACGAATCGCTGCAAACCGATCGCTTTATCGAAAGACTGTCCGGCGCTTTTGGCGTTTTGGCCCTAGCGCTCGCGAGCATCGGACTGTACGGCATCATGGCCTACACCGTGGCGCGCCGCACTCGCGACATCGGCATCCGGCTGGCACTGGGCGCTGAACCGGGAAATGTTTTACGACAAGTGCTGGTGGAGACGCTCGCTCTCGTCCTGATAGGAGTTGCTATCGGGGTGCCGGTCGCGGTCGGGGGCACATATTTTGTGCGCAGTTTACTGTACGGGTTGGGCGTGGCCGATCCTGTTGCGCTGACCTTCGCGGCCTTGATGTTGTTGAGCGTCGCGGCGCTCGCTGGATTTTTGCCGGCGAGGCGGGCATCCAGAGTTGATCCTATGGTGGCTTTGCGCTACGAGTAGACAGATTTCACGCGGGCCGTGCGGGCATTCTTTGGAGTTTCTCACTTCATCAGTTCGTTGACTTCGCTGTAAGGGATGTTGCGATCCAGGAATGCGTTGTAGGTGCCCTTTTGCAGCAGCTCTTCCGCCGCATCACGCGCCAGGGCGAGCGTTGCACGCATGATCGCGGAACCTACGCTCAAACGCGCTATTCCGATGCGTTGCAAGTCAGCCACCGGCGGCATCCCGGGACCTGCCAAGGCATTGAGGGGGCCCGACACACTTCGAACCAGTTGCGTAAGTGTGGGTATATCCGTGACTCCGGGCACGAATAAACAATCTGCGCCAGCTTCGCGATAAGCATTCAGCCTACCCACCGTCTCGGCGAATCTACTTGCAGGCTCGCCAACTTTGGCGAGGTAAACATCTGTGCGTGCGTTGATGACGACGCGAAGGTTCTGATGGTCCGCTGCTTCACGCGCTGCTCGAATGCGCTCGGTTTGTTGTTCGACTGCAAATAAGGGTTGCGCGGAATCTCCGGTGGCATCTTCAAGATTGAATCCGATCGCGCCTGCATTGATGACCGCGCGAATCGAATCACCCAAGTCTTTTAAAGACGCGGCGTAACCGGACTCTATGTCGGCGGTGACTGGTTCATCTACCACCCGTGCAATACGCGCGATGGCTTCGACCATTAAATCTCGGGGCACGTTTTGTCCATCCGCATACCCAAGCGCCGCAGCTATGCCTGCGCTGGTCGTCGCAATCGCACGCGCACCGGCTTTCACAAACAATCGCGCAGTTACGGCATCCCATGCGTTGGGGAGAATTAGCATGGGAGGAGCATGGTGCATGTTTCGGAAAGCGAGCGCTCTGGCGTTGAGTGCGGTTGTCATTTTTGCCCCGTCAAGTTTCAAGCCCAAACAAAGTCGTCATAAAGAACAGGCTCATATTGTATAAGGTCCAGGCGGAACGGCTTTGTGGCGGACGATATTTTGAATAATTTGAAGGCGATTGGACGGGTCTTTTTTGCGATTCCCATCATCGTATTCAGGATTCAATTTCGCGGAGGTATCAAAATAAGTGTGAAGAACGCACGTAGGTAACGCGTGAAAAATGATAGATTTTCAATGGATAGAGCTATGTTAGGCCCAGTCCACGGGAGGAACGGCTAAAGACCAGAAATCTGGAGCAGGGTGCTCAAATTCAATACCCACCCTGGTTAATCCGGCGTTAGAAAGTCCGACATAGACTACCTTGCCTTCGAGTTCATCCCAATTTCTTTGATTCAATAACCGCACTTTTTGGCCGAGGGAAACATTGTTTTTCAGCGCCAGCAAGACGCCGTGAGCGCTAGCGCTCAAAGTGAATGTTTCTTCTCGAAAATCGTCTCCGCTTTCACCACGTCCTTTTATAACCAGCGGTGCATCCAGTGGAATTCTTTGGCTACGTCTTTCTGCAATGGCGGTTGGCATATGTTCACCTCTGCAGCACAGTCGGAAGGTTAGACGGAGAATCGTAAGGAGCGGTTTCAGACTACCGAATCCAAGTGCAAAAAATCTACTGTCCTTTGGTACCTAATTCAGGTGGTCATCCGACTAGTCAATGTCGTGGTTGCGGATTTCCTACCTACATAAGAATCTTCTCAGATTCTCTGGTGGTCGCTGATTCTTGGAGTGCATGAAAAAGGCACCGAGAAAATCTAGTTTGCTACGGCGGACGGTTTCAAGGAGCCATCAAATTGCAAAGATGAGAGCGTTGGGAAGTAAATCTAGCGGGCAATCACCGTGTCAACTGGCGAAGCCGTAGTCACGGGATCCTCTTCAATGGCGGGGATGAGGCGAGTCAGTTTTCCGGCGAGTAGGCGGCGGTACTTGGTGCGTTCGTCAAGATTCATGTCCACAATTTCAAAAGCCATATCTTGCGCTCGATAATCGCGCATTAAGGCCGTGGCTTGCAAGCTGCGCAAACCCAACTGCAACTTGAGCTGCACTTGTGTGCCGGGCGCGAGATGGCGATTGATGGTAGCCACACCGCCGGCCAGACTGGCGGTTTTTATTTCCAAGCGGCAATTTTCTTTGAGGTTAGTACTGACCGCGGTGAGCGGTTTTCTGAGTCGCACACGCGTATGCCGGCGTTGCCGAACGAATTTTGAGTTGGCCAAGATCGTTAGCGGCGCAAGCGTCAAATCTTCATTTTCAATGCCGCTCTTGGGCAGAAATTCTTGTGCCCACGCGAGGTCAAGTTTTTCAAGAGCTTGCAAAGCGGCGATACGCAGCTCCTGCGAGTGCGCCCAGCCAAACACTTTTTTCCCGCCAGCAATGCGCTTAAGCGCGGCAACGGATTCCGTTGCAGGAATGCGGCCCAGTGCTTCCACGGCTTTCACGCGTAAATACTGACCGGAGCCGATGGGCAGATCGCCGTCGACGATGGTCAACAAGCGACCAAGGGCTTCACGATCGGCGGAAACACCAATTTCATCAATGACCAGTGGCATAACGAGAGGATCGACGTAATCGAGAATGTCCAGCAAAATGCGGCAGCGACCGGTTGCACCGCTCCCGGAAATCTGGCGCACGATGCGGTCCTGAGCGCTACGCGCAAAGTCCCTGATGCGCCCCGGCAGAAACACCTCAACGGCTTGTGGATCCAGTTTGCTGAGCAAGCCGACCATTTCGACAGCTTCCGCAACCGGCCCACCTCGCAAGGCACTGCGCAGATATTGCAAGCCTTCTTCACCTAGATCGCCGGCCAGATTGGCGATATTCTCCGCATCGTGGCGCTGGCTGCAGCGATTGAAACGCGCCGAGAGTTGTTCCATGGCCGCTTGCGGCAAAAGTCTTAAGACTCCAGTGAGGCCGGCGGCAACCTGGCGAGCGCGCAACGCTTCCTCGACAAAATCTGGAACGCGCTCTTCGATGCCCATTTTGCCGCGCAGACTACGCGCGATACCCGGACGCTGCGATTCAACACCGTCCAATAATTCCAGCGCCTGCTCCATGGCGGGATAAGAGCGGCTCGACGCTGCTTCCTGGCTGAGCCGCACGAACGCGGCACTGACCACGCCTTGCACGTCGGCATCCTGCTCGACGCTCAGGCGCAGACCGACGTGACGCAGCGCTTCCCCAAGAAGCTTCGGATCGGCTTTGGAATAAAGTTCAGCGAGCTCGGATAAACCGGCAGCGGCTTTTTTGCGGGCATCGGCTTCTTCGCTGTCGGCGCACGAGGCATAGTTCTGCAGAATTTCAATGGCTTCTGTGACGTTTCCTTTTTCGAGCAAGCCAGCGACGTAGGACTGCACGTTGCGCGGCGGGATGCACCAGGCGTCTTCGGAAAGCAGAACACTTTGCTTGCCGCTTTCCGGCACGGCGGCCCAGAATTGGCGGTCGAGGATTTCGCGGTGGGATTCCACGAGAATCCCCGCGTCGGTCATCTTATTTTCGTGTTCGCCAAGGATGTTGCGAAGACTCTCAATCTCCTGATTCATGCGATCAAGCATCTGGCGAACGGCGCTGACCTTCACATCGCCGTGTTCGAATTGTTCCAGGGCAAAACGGATGGCGAGATGTTCGGCCAACTGCACGAGCATGGTTTCATCAGGTTTCGCTTTTGTGGTTTGGGCCGCCAAACCGGCAATGGCCTGACGCAGCGTGGCCTGCGCGGTGCCCGGTAATTGCGCGATCTGTTGTTGAAATGTGCCGGCTCCGGCAATTCCGCCCTGGCTAGAAGCGATTTGACCAAAGTTTGTGAGCGCGCCGAGAATTTTGAACATCTCAGCTTCACTGGGCGCGACAGTTTTTCCATAGGAATGGCTTGGGACGAGGCCTTCAGGCACGGCTTCGCCCGCGGGTATCCAATAACCGCCCGCGTCACCACCTGGCGAGGAAGGGGACAATTCGTTGCCGGGTCCGGTTGCAAATTCGACTTCCGGATTTCCGGTGCCCGGAACTCCTGGTCCGGTTGACATCGTTCCGCGCGTACCTTGACCATTGCCTGGGCCAGATCCTGGACCATTTCCCGGGCCCACCGCGCCAGCGGATCCTGAGCCACTGCCACCGTCGGCATGAGAACCTTGTGCCGCGGCAATCAACTCCAACAATTTTTTGGGATCGTTAAGCCACTGTTTGAATTCGTCCTGACTGGCGTCGCTGAGCGAAGCAACCGCGAGCTGCGCGGCAACGCTGGCATCTTTCAAGCGGGCGTCAGTGGCGATGAAGCAGATTTCGTTGATGCGCAAACCGCGCGCGCCCACGAGAGCATTTTTGAGTTGTAACGCGAGCTCGGCAGGCTTGGCTTTACTGGTGGGAAAAGCGCGTGCGAAGCGTCGCAATTCCTCATAGGTTACGATGGGGAAAAATTGAACGCTGGCAATTCCCGCGGTAGAAAGTAACAGTGCGAACTGCCTCTCCGCTGGAGCACCTTCAAGCGGAACGCCATCAAGCAATAGTTGTGAGCCTGTGGCACCCAGGAGCAGTCCCGACTCAGATGCGGGAGGGATGGCGGCTTGCAGTTCACGCCAGGCGACGTCCAGATGCTCGATAGTGCGGACATGGTCGTAACCGTAGAGGCGCGCGAACTTCAATAGAATATTCAGGCTGCGAACAAACGCACGTGCCGAAGCTGAGTGTGGGTCGATTTTCATGACGCCTCGGAAGAACCCCGCAATAGGACTTCCTTTCTAGTACCCTAAGTTCCAGAACGGTCCCGTGCAATGGTACATAGGTCCTATGTGCCCAGCAGATCAAGTAACGGGCAGGTGGCAAAATATTTAAGTGGTGGCATGCTTTGCCGGTAACTACGCCGAAGCCCGTTTTAGTTTTTGGAGATCGCTATGCGACCGCGGCGCCGACTGCGATTTACGGGAGTAGCGGGCGGCGGGGGCAATGAACCCAGTTCCAGTAACAATTTTCTGAGTCTCGAGCGCTCCTCCAAATCCATATCCACGAACTCAAACGCCATGGCCTGCGGACGGGCGCCGCGAACAATCGCTTGAGCTTTAATATTTCGTACGCCTGACAAAATCTTCAAATTGATGATCGAACCGGGCGCTAGATTACGCTCTCCGGAACCAATTCCGCCGCCAAGATTTAGCTCTGGTACGGATAACCTGAAATTTTCTCTGAGGTTCGTCGTAGCGATAATGACATTCCGAGTGAGTTTTATGCGCGCGTAACGACGCTGGCGGATGACGGAAGCGTTAGGTTCCGGATCGGTAGGTCCGAGCACCAAGTCCTTGTGATCGATTCCGCAGCTAGCCACCTTTTGAGTTCCGAGGGGAGGGTTAACCAGGATTAAAGCTTGTGCAGCCGCGATGCGCAACTCGTTTGGATAGGTCCAGCGCCATAATTGCTTGGCGTCAAGAATTCGCTCGAGGGAATGGCCGGCGCGCGTGGCACGCAACCGTCCCAGGGCCTCAGTGGCCTTCACACGGGCAAAGCCCGGGGTTTGGTCGTTGTCGACGAGGTCCATGAGCTTGGCGATGCATTCGGGACGTCCGGACATACCCATTTCATCGATGGCCAGTGGGCGAATCATGATGTCAAGAAAATCGTACATGGCGACGAGCAAACGGGCGCGCTGCTCAGCAGGCACGGAAGAGAGTTGACGCACCGCGCGGTCGTGCGCCGCGCGTGGCCATTGTTCAAGACGGCCGGGGAGAAATTGTTCGATGGCGTCTGGATCGAGTTGACTGAGGAGACCGATGACTTCGGCGGCCTCCGTTGCGGGGGCGGTCTGCAATGTTTCAATCAAGCGATGCGTGGCGTCTTCGCCGAGGCCGCGAGCCATGTTACCTAACAGCTCGCAATCCTCGCGAAATCCGCAATGTCCAAATCTAGTCGTAAGATAGTGCAAAGTGGCCTGCGGCATTAAAGCCAAAATATCGGACAAGCCGTCGGGGAGTTGGCCGTTGCGCAGAGCTTCTTCGACAAATTCGGGAAGCCGATCCTCGGCACCGATTCGGGGACGCAAATTCTGCGTAGCACCAGGCCGCTGGATTTCAATGCTTTCGAGTGAGGCTAGTGCCTGGTGAATCGCCGCGTAGCATCGCTTGGCTGCGGCTTCTTGGCTGAGCCGAACGAAAGTTGCGCCAACGAGCATTTGCAGTTCCGGTTCGCGTTCCACGCCAAGCTGGTTTCCAGTGCGGCGGATGGCATCCATCAGCGCACTGCCGTCGCCACTGCCATAAAGTTCGGCGAGATCGGAGATCCCAATGGCGATAGTTCTACGGGCTTCGGGAGCTTCCATGGCGATACAGGTGGCGTAATTCAGAAGAACTTCGTTGACGGTTTTGAGTTCGCCGCGCCGGAGCATATCTTCGAGGTACACACGAATATTGCGAGGGGGTACGCACCACGCCTCTTGAGAGGTCAGAACCTCTTTCTTGTTTTCGTCCGGCACTTGCTGCCAAAATTCCTGATCCAGGAGCTCGGTATGGGATTGTACGGAAAGGCCGGCGCTAGCCATCATCTCTTCCTGCGCACCCATTATCTTGCGCAAGGCTTCAATCTCCGTATTCATACGATCCAGGAGCTGTTTTACGGCGTTGACGCGCAATTCACCGCGCTCATAGCTGTCGAGGGCAAAGCGAATCGCCACGTGCTCCGCAAGCTTGAGCAACATAGGCTTGTCTGGCGCCTCCGTGGGCGCCTGGGCAGCCAAACCAGCCAAGGCCTGCTGCAATGTATACTGCGCGCGAACGGGCATGGCGCTGAGCCGGGATTGAAACGTGGGCATATCCATGCGGGCGTCTGGATTCTTGCGCGACTTTCCGAGCTGCGAAAACAAACTCAGAACAGAGCGTATTTCTTCCTCAGCCACGGAATAAGTGGCACCAAGGGTCACAGAGGTCGCCGGCAACATTGATTCAGGGGATCCCGAGACCTCCGTTCTCAATAATGCCGAGGCGCTGCGCCATCGGCCCAGCCTCGGAGGCTCCATTTCGGAGCTTTGGTTTCCGGAGCCTGTCCCAGTCCCAGAACCCGGACCCGAACCGGTTCCACCACCTGAGCCCGTTCCGCTGCCCGACCCTGCACCGCTACCCGATCCGAGCCCTGATCCAGTTCCACCGCCTGAGCCGGTCCCAGATCCTGTCCCGTTGCCGGGACCAAATCCCGAGGCCTTTCCGTTACCAATCCCAGTTCCACTGCCAGCGCCTGTTCCCCCGCCCGAACCGCTACCGCGCGACTCCCAAAGATCAGCACCGCCAGACCCGCGAGACGGCCCGTCTCCTCCGTCGCCTTTCGAACCGCGAGTCCCGGAACCGGTTCCGCTTCCAGTTCCGCCACCACCACGGGAACTCTCCGCAGCCAGAATCATTTGCAATAAGCGGTTAGGATCGTTGAACAAGTCCTGGAATTTGTCGCCGGTGGCACCCAGAACTTTTGCGGCCAGGTTCGCCGCGGTTTTTATTCCGGCAACCGAAGAATCTTCGGCGACGTAGCGAATGTCGTTGATCTTGATACCGGTTTCACCTGCAAGTGCGGACTTAAGCTGCTCAGCAAGAGAAGAAGGTTTTGCGTTACCGCTGGGAAAGGCGCGAACAAAACGGGCGAACTGTGATTGTGTAAGTGCGGGAGAGAAGTGAATGCTGGCGATTCCAGAAGTAATCAGCAGGTGAGCGAAACTTTTTTCACCACCTGATGCGCCTAGAGGAACACCGTCGAGAAGAATTTGATTTCCGGAAGCGCCGAGTAAGAGACCCGTGCCGCCGCTTTCGTCCAGAGCGCCACGCAATTCCTTCCACGTGGTTTCAAATTGAGCAGCAGTGCGCACATGCCCGAACTCATAGAGTCGAGCAAGTTTCAACAAAATGTTGAGGCTGCGAACGAAACTTCGCGAGCCACCACGCGTGTCGACGCTCATGTGCGTTGGCGAGGCACAGCCCCTCCAGAGTTCTACAGTAAAGTTTACCGACACACTAAGACAAGCGTTGCGACGGGGTCTGTGGCTATCTAACCAACAACAAGCATGAAACGTTGCCCAATTGATAACGAAGCTGGTTGAGTGTCAAAGCTGCCGGAGTGTCACTAACATGTGGATTGAAGTTTCAGCAGTCTAATACCGGTGATCAAAAAGAACAAGGCGTCCCAGCTTCAGGACGCCTTTCAAAGCCTGTCACCCCATAAATCAGGCGAAGGGAATGAGTTTAGAAGAAAATCTTCAGCGCCAGCTGCAGGGTCCGCGCGTTGCTGGCGAACTGCGTTGACGGCTGGTTGAAATTCGTGCTCTGCGGCTCCAATATGGTTCGCTGAGAACCCGTGAAACCCAGCGGGGCTATGTCATTAATGAAACCGCCCACATACTGTGGATGATTGAACACGTTGAAGGCCTGCACTTGAAATTCAATGCGGAAGCGTTCGGTAATGTTAAAACGCTTCAAGGCTGTTAGGTCAATGTCGTTAATCGGGGCGAGCTGTAAGGTGTTGCGCCCGACATTAGCTAGGGCACCATAGCCGGCCTGAACATATTGAGCCGTGGAGTTGGTCGCGAGATACCCGACTACGCCCACAGGATTGGCGTTGGCCGCTGTCACCGTAGCTGGACAGGACACGACCGCGCTGGTGCACAAAGGGATGACGCCTGAGCCCGTCCCTGGTACGCCACTGGGATTTAGAATGACGCGGTCACCAGCAGTATCTCCGTTCAAGTTCGAGTCAATGGCGCTCTGAGCGGTAACCCATTGGCCGGACTGGTAAGTATAGATCGGAGCAATTTCCCAATTGCCGAGAGTATTCTTCAAGAAATAATTGCCATTCTTAAAGAAGGGTTCGTCGTAAATCATCGTCAATGTCAGGCGATGCCGATGATCGAGGATCGAGTTGGCGCGGTCAGCGCTCAGGTCCAACCCATTCTGTGCGCGCCGGGGAGCCAGCACAGTGCTGAATACTTCGGCGGTAGCATCGTCAATGTTATGGCTATAGGTGTAGGCCAGAACACCCTGCAAGCCATGGCCAAAGCGTTTGGTCAATTGTGTTGCCAAGCCGTGGTAGGTCGACGACGCCGCGGGCTGATAGGACGTTATCGTGCTCGTGAAGCCGGCGTTGAGAAATGCCGGTACCACGGCGGTGGTCGCAGATTTCACGCCTGCCAAATCGATCGTCGAGGCATCCAACGTTGCTTGACTAGGTGCCGTAAAGTAGGTCGGAATGAAATTGGAAGCCGAGACTATGGGCTGCTTGTTCAACTGGATCTGGGCTGGCAAATGGAGACCGCGCGTGCCTAAATAGCGGATCTCAAAGGTGTAGTCAGACCAGAAGGTGTGCTGAATCCCCAAGGTCCAGTCGATAGACTTCGGCATCTTCTGGAAATTCGGGAGATCTGCGCTGGTGGCCGCCCGCTGCGCGGCGATACTGGGGAAAGTATTCAGTCCGCCCGAACCAGGCAGGATACCTCCGCTCGCAAGAAAGCCGGTGGCCGGGCAAGGATAACTTCCAAAATTAGGCGCGCAGTCGTTGGTTGACCCGATCTGCGGAGGCACTGTCAACAATCCAAGGTTGTCGAAAAGTGTGTCAAAGGCTTCGCCGAAACCCGCCCGGATGGAAGTCCGTCCGCTGCTGCCAGGGGACCACGCGATACCGATGCGCGGTGCATAGTTATTTTTGGACCATTGCGGAGCGGCAAAAGTGATCAGGCCTGGGACGCTGGCGGCCGCGTTCAAATATTGGAGCGTTTCGGAATAAGGAGTGGTCGTGTATTCGTAACGCAGGCCCAGGTTAAGAGTGATATTCGGGCGGATACGATAGTTATCGCTCACATACCAATAAATAGCCGATTGGTCGCCAAAGTAGACGGCGTCGCCGTTACTACGTTCGGCAAAGGACGTGGGGCTCAGATCCTGGAGAAATTCCAGAGTATTGTTGTATTCATAGTCGCCACGCACGCGTTGTGTAAATGTCTGAGGAGCAATGAGCTTACGGCCTTCGATTCCAAACTTCACGGTGTGCTTGCCCTTGGTCCATGTCAACGCCTCAGCCACCTGATACGTGTTCTGGTTCGAACCTTGGGGAGCGTTGCCGTCCGGGCCAATCTGCAAGAAGTTCAGGTCATTAAGCACCAAGTTGGGGAAACTATCCAAACCGGGGAACGAAAAATTGCCGGAGCTGAAGCTCTGCGCGAAACGGTTATAGCCCAGTCGAACTTCGTTGGTCAGAGTAGGGCTAAACGTATGATATTCATTGATGGTAACCAAGTGGAACTTGTTGGGCTGGGGAAGAAAGAATGCCGGCAGATTAGCGGCATTGTCAATTCCAATGACGCTGTTATAAATGTAGCGGCCGCGTATCTGATCGTTGGTGGAAATGTCATAATCCATACTGGCGACTATGAACTTGGAGTTTGTATAAAAAGGAGACACAACAGCGAGGCCCGCAGTCGGGATGGTCGTTCCACCGGTCCAATTAATTGGAGTACATCCCGCCCCAGCGAGGGTTCCCGGTTGGACATATTTCTCGAAAATCGCAACGTTCGTAGCCGATAATCCGGGCGTGGCGTTAATCGCGGCGAATCCAGCGGCAGTCGGAGAGCAAACGGCGCCAGCACCGCCCGCTTCACCTAAGGGTTCGTATTCGTAATTGACGAAGAAGAATAACTTGTTCTTAACCACCGGACCGCCAATTTGGCCGCCAATGCGGTTCTGGTCGAAGCGCGGCACTGATGTAAACCCTTCTAAAGCCTGAAGGGTGTCTAGCGCGTTGTAATTCCTATTTTGGTTATAGATGTACGCCAAGCCATGAAATGAATTGGTGCCGCTCTTCACGACGGTATTAAATTGTCCACCAGAAGAATGCCCGAATTCCGGCGAGAACTGATTTTGTAGCAAAGAGAATTCCGCGACCGCATCGTTCGGAACGGTAACCAACGGGCCGGTCACCCCTTTGTTGTTGTTATCCACGCCCTCGATGGTGAAGTTGTTGTTCCTGGGCCGCTGACCACCTACCGACGGGCCCGATCCAACGCCAACGCCGCCGCTGCTGGCCACGCCGGAGCTCAACAAGGAGAGGTTCAGTACCCCGCTGCCTGTGCTGGTCGTCGGAAGATCGGAAATCTCCTTGGTTTCAAACGTGCTCTGAACCTGGGCGGTAGTGGTATCCAAGGTAACCGCCACGCCAGTAACTTCGATGGAAGTAGCGGCACCCTTGATTTCCAGGGTGATTTGCTGCGTCAGCGTGTTGTTCAGCTGAATCTTGACGCCGTTAATAGTGGTGGTACCAAACGACGGCGAACTAGCCGACACGTTGTAGGTGCCCACAGGCAAATTGTTGAGGCGATATTCGCCAGAGTCGTTAGCATCGGTTTCCAATTTTGCTCCGGTGTCGACGTTCACCGCTTCGATGTGCGCATTGGGAACTGCAGCACCGGTCTTATCGAGAACCGTACCGACGAGGTCGCCGCTGATGATTTGAGCGCTCACGGCCCCCACGAGTGTCAAACTTAGTGCCAAGATGGCCATGCACGAAAACACCAAAAATCTCTGAAAGCCTTGATTCACTGAACCCTCCGTATTTTGAGCTACTGACGCGCAGGAACTAGGTCCCAACCCAATTGTTCCTACGAGCAACATTGCAATCACCGCACCAAACGGGGCGAGGAATGTACATTGCCGGATCGTAAGCAAGCTTATTGTTTGCAATAATTTATAGAAAAGTTAGCAGAGTTACAAAGATGACCCAGAACCTATTTATACTATCCAACATACTGAATACTGATTTTAGAATCATTTTAGATACACGCCTCGGTACACCTGAAAGCGCACAACTGAGTTTCGAAGTAGGAAAAACGAGCGCTACTTACGGATGCTGTCGCAGAAGTCCACCACCGACTGTTCCGCCCAGAATCTTGCTGGGCCAGTTTTGTTAGAGATGAATGCGCAGTGGCCGCCATGGTCGGGAGCGACCAGCCGAATTGCGGGATTTTTCTCGGCACCAGCGGCTAGGATGGAAGAATAGGGCACGAATGGGTCGTCTTTCGCAGTGATGAGCAACGTTGGAACACGCAGCTTCGCAAGGATTCTTTTGGCGGACGCGGCTTCGTAATATTCGTGGGCGTCCCGATAACCAAAGATCGGGGCGGTGATGACGTCATCGAATTGGCGCACGGTGCGGACCGGAGGCAATTTGTTTTGCGCGTACCGATCCGGCATAGAAACGGCTTTGCGCCGGTAGCGATTCATGAGCCCAGCCACGAAGTGGCGCTGATAAACCTGATTTTCCCAGCGCTCCAGCGCGTTCGCACAGGCCGCGAGATCCACTGCCGGGCACACTGCGCAAATGCCACGGAGCGCCTGCGGAAAAGAATCGCCGTATTCACCGGCCATTTTGAGGACCAGATTGCCGCCCATTGAATAGCCGACGAAGAAAATTTGTTTGAAGCCGTCATCATTGGCGAGTTCCTCGCAAATGATGCGATAATCCGAACTCATTCCGGAATTGTAGAGCGTGGGGGTCAACGCTTCGGTGCCGCCACAAGTGCGTTGATTCATGCGAATGGCGTTGTAACCACGCTGGAATGCTTCTTCGGCTATACCCCGGGAGTAATCGGAATTACTGGAGCCTTCCAGGCCATGAATGATTACGATCACCGGTGCGTCCGAACGTTTGCCCGGTTGCCAGTGGCAGTGTGCCAGTAAGCGAGAATCGGGATCGACCTGAAATAAACGATCGTCCGCCGGAGGCAGGGAAAAAGTTCTGGGCCAAAAGACAGGAGCCACAGTCATCATATGCGCGCCGCGAAGCACGGGATGAGGCTCGAAATCTTCGAGGAGTAACGACATGCGTGGATAGGCTCGCGATAGCCACCCCTACAGTAACATGTATGGTGCTTGGGAGTTTTAGACAAAGCCCTTGCAGGCAAGATCGAATTGGCCAACTTGACCGCAACTAGACGTGCCCCTACAATGAAATATCCACGGTGAACAATTTCTTCGATTTGATGAATCAGTTTGAAGCCCAGCAGAAGCCTGCTGGGCCGCGTTGTTTTAGCGCGCGTTTTGCATAACACGCTCGCTTTTGTTCTAGAGCATTTTCCTCTGCGAGGTTTGTGAATGAAGGATGGACCGATAGCCGAGGGTCTTACTTTCGATGACGTGCTGCTGCTGCCCGGGAAGTCCTCGGTGCTACCGACAGAAGTGGATACGCAGACTAACTTCACACGCAAACTGGCGCTGAATATTCCGCTGGCATCCGCAGCCATGGATACGGTGACGGAATCACGACTGGCGATCGCCATTGCGCGGCAAGGTGGCATCGGGGTCGTCCATCGAAACATGACCATTGAGCGCGAGAGCGAGGAAGTTGATCGGGTTAAGCGTTCGGAAAGCGGCATGATCGTGGATCCGGTGACGATTTCTCCGGATATTACGCTGCGACAAGCGCTCGAGATCATGACCAAGTACCGGATTTCCGGCTTGCCGGTTACGCGCGGCGCGCGCCTTACCGGGATCCTCACGAACCGAGATCTGCGCTTTGAAAAGAACCACTCTCAACTGGTCAGCGCGGTGATGACAAAAGATAATCTGGTCACCGTGCCGGTGGGCACTACGCTCGACGAAGCTGAACGCATTTTGCAGAAGCATCGCATCGAAAAACTGCTGGTGGTGGACCAGGATTACAACCTCAAAGGACTGATCACGGTAAAAGATATTCAGAAAAAACTCGCCTATCCACGAGCGGCCAAGGATGAACAAGGTCGATTGCGCGTGGGAGCTGCGGTGGGCGCTACGGGAGATTTTCTGGAACGCGCGGTGGAAATGGCGCGCGCCAAGGCGGACGTGCTAGCCATCGACACTGCGCATGGCCACTCCGCGCGAGTTATGGAAGCGATTAAGGCGATTCGCAATCGCCTACCGGAAATGCAGTTGATTGCCGGGAACGTGGCTACCTTTGACGGCGCTAAAGATTTGATCGCGCTGGGCATTGATGGACTGAAGGTGGGGATTGGCCCAGGCTCGATTTGCACCACGCGGGTGGTGACGGGAGCTGGTGTACCGCAGATCACCGCGATTATGGAAGCAGCGCGCGCGGCGCAGGGCACCGACGTGCCCGTAATTGCCGATGGAGGCATCAAGTTTTCCGGCGATATCAGCAAAGCGATCGCGGCCGGTGCTTCATGCGTAATGATCGGCGGATTGTTTGCCGGCACCGAAGAAGCTCCGGGCGAAACGATTTTGTATCAGGGGCGCACTTTTAAATCGTACCGCGGCATGGGATCGACGGCGGCGATGGAAGATGGCTCTGCGGATCGCTATGGGCAGGAAAGTGTGGAGCGAGGCAAATCCGTACCGGAGGGCGTGGAAGGCCGAGTGCCTTACAAGGGCTCGCTGGCCGCACTCACTGATCAATTGGTGGGCGGATTAAAGAGCGGCATGGGATACACGGGAGCAGCCACGCTGAAAGAACTTACGACGAAGAGCAAGTTCGTCCGCATTACCAGCGCGGGGTTGCGTGAAAGCCATGTGCATGACGTAATCATCACGCGCGAAGCCCCCAATTACCGCATGGAATGAATCGCAAAAAAGAGACAATATACGAATGATACGGTACGAGTTATTTCGTGGCTGACCCGCAACCTTGGCGCAATCCGCGCCCCATTCCGCAACTATCGGAGATGGAAGGACGTATTCAGACGCCGAACCAGCTCAGGTGGCTGACGGCGTGGCTGCCGGCGCTGTGCTGGGCGGCGGTGATTTTTTCGCTGTCGACAGACGCATTTTCCGCGGATCATACCGGAAGAGTATTGCGACCCATCCTGTTCTGGCTGGTACCACATCTGACCGAGCATGGTTTTGTGACGATCCACTTTTTTGTGCGCAAGACCGCGCATTTCACTGAATATTTCATATTTTGCTTACTGCTTTACCGCGGCATTCGGGCGGGTCAACAAGGATGGCGATGGTCGTGGGCGCTTACAGCGCTGTTTATTGCCGCCGGTTATTCAGCGCTGGACGAGATCCATCAGGCTTTTGTGGCCAGCCGCACGGCGTCGCCATACGATTCGCTGCTTGATTCCATTGGAGCGGCGTGTGCGGTAGTAGCATTGTTTCTGTGGTTTCGATTGCGATCTGTCCAATCTCAAGTTAGAGATCCGAGAAGTCTCGTTTGACTTCATAACAGTCAAAACAAAAGCCCGCTTCGACTGATCGAAGCGGGCTTTTGTGATTATTAAGGGTGCTCCCAGTCTTTGCAGACTAGCTTTTCTCGTCTACGGCTTCTTCTTTCTTGGGGCGTTCTTTCTTTTCTTTTTTCTTGAATTCGTAGCCGACCAGTTCAAGGATGGCTACTTTGGCGTTGTCGCCGACGCGGTGACCGGCGTGAATGATGCGGGTGTAGCCGCCCGCGCGGTCGGAAAATTTCGGCGCAATCTCACTGAACAATTTCTGAGTGATCGCGGGAAGCATGATGTAGGAGGCGGCCTGCCTGCGCGACTGCAGCGTATCGCGTTTGCCCATAGTGATGATCTTTTCCGCCACGGGACGCGCGGCTTTCGCGCGCGTCAGCGTGGTGGTGATGCGCCCGTGTTCGAACAGATTGGTGACCAAGCTGCGCAAAGTCGCGCGGCGATGGGACGGGTTGCGCCCGAGCTTCGATCCTGACTTAAGATGTCGCATGATTGACCGGGTCTCGCGCCGCGATTACAGGCCGAGATTTTCCTCCGAGGGCGCCATAGTGGTCTGGCTCGGAAGCGGCGGCCAGATAATGCGGCCGTGCTCGTCGAATTTCATACCCAGCGCGAGGCCCATCTTCACCAATATATCTTTGATCTCGTTGAGAGATTTGCGGCCGAAGTTTTTGGTCTTCAGCATTTCATTCTCGCTCTTCTGTACCAGCTCGCGAATGGTCTGAATGTTGGCATTCTTCAGGCAGTTATAGGAGCGGACAGAGAGCTCCAACTCTTCGACGGAGCGGTCCAGATGCTCGAGACGCGGATCGTGCGCGGTGTCTGGCAGCGGTTCGATGCTGTCGACCGGCTCTTCAAAGTTGATGAAGATGCTCATGTGGTCTTTGACGAGCTTGGCAGCGAGCCCGATGGAATCCTGCGGCGTAATGGCGCCGTTGGTCCACACCTCGATCATCAACTTTTCGTAATCGGTCATTTGGCCCAGGCGAGCGGCTTCGACGGAGTAGTTCACCTTGCGCACCGGCGAATGAACGCTATCCACGGGAATGTAGCCGATGGGAAGGTCTTCGTCATAGTTGCGGTCGGCAGCTACATAGCCGCGGCCGTTCTTCACGCGCATTTCGATCTGCAGGCGGCCACCTTCACTGACCGTGGCGATGTAGACGTTCTTGTCCAGCACCGCGAAATCGGCGTCTTCTTCAATTTGCGCGGAGGTGACCGGACCAGGATGCTCGAAATTCAGGAAAATGGTCTTGGGCAGGTCGGTGTTTAGCTTAATGGGCACCTGCTTTAAGTTGAGTATGATGTCAGTGGCGTCTTCGACTACTCCAGCAATCGAGGAGAATTCGTGCAGTACGCCCTCGATTTTGACGGCGGTAATGGCTGCGCCTTCGATGGAACTCAGCAGGGCGCGACGCAACGCGTTACCCACTGTGGTGCCCCAACCGCGTTCAAACGGCTGCGCGGAGAATCGCCCGTACTTTTCAGTAAGCGATTCCAGTTCAGAGGCTAGACGCTTTGGTTTCTGAAAGCCCTTCCACATCGTGTTCCTTCCTTCCGGGGCTATCGCAGGCCCCAATACTGTTTGATGACAATAGATATCGAAACGTCACCGAAGCTGCTGTCCGGCCCATGTGCGGCCGGGAAAGAAATTACTTCGAGTAAAGCTCAACGATCAGCTGCTCTGTGAATGGCGGTGTCTGCACGTCTTCGCGCTTGGGCAAGGCCACAACCTTGGCTTTGAAGGCTTCGCGGTCCTGCTCGAGCCAGGGAACGGCGCTCTGAGATTGCGCGACGTTGCGAGCTTCAAGAATCATGGCGTTGTCGTGCATGCGTTCCTTGATAGCGATCTCGTCGCCCACGCTGACCAAGTACGAAGGAATGTTGACCTTCTTTCCGGTGACGCGGACGTGACCGTGCAGCACCAGTTGCCTGGCCTGCGCGCGAGAGGATGCCAAGCCGGCGCGCCATAGCACGTTATCCAGGCGACGCTCCAGCATGATGATCAGGTTTTCGCCGCTGGGACCCTTCATCCGCGTGGCGCGCTCGAAATACAGGCGGAACTGGCGCTCCAGAAGGCCATAGGTGCGCTTCATCTTTTGCTTTTCGCGCAACTGCAAGCCGTAACCGGCGACTTTCGGACGCCGCGATTGGCCGTGCTGTCCCGGAACGAAATTGCGCTTTTCGATGGCGCACTTTTCCGTGAAACAACGCAGACCTTTTAAAAATAGTTTCTGCCCTTCCCGGCGGCACAGGCGGCAGACTGCTTCTCTATGTCTTGCCAACTTCTATCTCCCTTCCCAAAAACTTCTTTGCAGGCCAGACATTTTTGTCAGGCGCTGAATAGCTTGAATCTTTTGCCTCAAACACGACGGCGCTTCGGCGGACGGCAGCCGTTGTGGGGAATCGGCGTGATGTCGCGAATCAATACGATGTGCAATCCGGCAGCAGCCAGCGCCCGAACCGCTGATTCACGTCCGGAACCGGGACCTTGCACACGAACTTCGACGCTCTTCATACCGTACTGGTCGCGAGCGACTCCGGCAGCAGCCAGCGACGCTTGCTGCGCGGCGTAAGGCGTGCCCTTGCGGGAACCTTTGAAGCCAATGGCCCCAGCCGAGGACCAACACACCACCCGGCCATCCTGATCGGCGATGGTAATCTGCGTGTTGTTAAAGGACGCAGCCACATGGACGACACCATGGGGAATGACGCGACGTTCGCGCTTCTTTTTGAATTCCTTCTTGCGCTTGGTTGCGGCCGCCGGTTTACCGCCGGGTGCGACGTCCGGTGTAGCGTTTTTCTGCTGCTTTTCTGCCACGTGTTGCTCCGTTTCTTTTGACCTTTAATTCCTGGACTGAATAACTTTCCGGCGTTAGCCCTTCTTGCCGGTAACTTTCTTCTTGGCAGCCACTGCGCCGCGCCGTGGACCCTTGCGGGTACGCGCATTGGTGTGGGTGCGCTGGCCGCGAACCGGCAAATTGCGCCGATGACGAACTCCGCGATAAGCCTGAATTTCAATCAGCCGGCGAATGTTCATCTGGATCTCTTTGCGGAGATCGCCTTCGACGCGGCCTTCCTTTTCAATTTCCTGGCGGAGACGGTTGGTTTCGTCCTCGGTGAGATCGCGGATTTTCTTGTTGAAGTCTACGCCCGCTTGGTTGGCGAGCTTGCGCGCGCGCTCCTGCCCGATACCGTAGATCGCGGTGAGGCCGACCCACAATCGTTTCTGCGGCGGAAGATCGATACCTGCAATACGTGCCATACGCTCTCCTTATTCCTTTTAGCCCTGGCGCTGCTTGTGTTTCGGATTTTGGCAAATGACGCGCACCACTCCGCGCCGGTGAATCACCTTGCACTTGTCACAAATTTTCTTAACCGATGCCCGTACTTTCATTTTCCCTGTCCTTCTGTGTGCGCTTACTTGTAGCGATACACGATGCGGCCACGCGTAAGATCGTAAGGCGAAAGCTCGACAGCTACTTTGTCTCCCGCAAGAATGCGAATAAAATTCTTGCGCATCTTGCCGGAAACGTGCGCCAGAACCTGGTGCTTGTTCTCCAGCTCAACGCGAAACATCGCGTTGGGCAGCGGCTCTTTTACAGTGGCCATTACTTCAATGGCGTCTTCCTTGGTGTTGCCGGAATCGCCTTTCTTTTTGTCGTCTTGAACCGGTTTTGCCATACGCTCCTATGATCTATCGTTACTAATCTTGTCTAACACTTACCACGACGGGCCAGTCATTTCTTTGGGCCGCGTCAAAATCCATGGACCATTTGCCGTGACCGCCACAGTGTGTTCGAAATGCGCGGACGGGCTCCCATCCGCAGTTTCGGCCACCCATTCATCACGCATGCGCACTTCCGGCCCGCCTGCGTTTACCATAGGCTCGACAGCTATCACCATGCCTTCTTGCAACCGGGCGCCCCGCCCAGCGTCACCGTAATTCGGGAGATTCGGTTCATCGTGCATCTTGGTGCCGATGCCGTGTCCAACAAATTCCCTAACCACCGAGTAACCGTTTTGTTCAACCCAACTTTGTACTGCGTGCCCCACATCGCCAAGCCTGTTTCCTGCGCGCATTTTGTCGATGGCGCGATCCAGGGATTCGCGGGTGACGTCCAGCAATTTTTGCAACTCCGGACTTATCTCCCCCACCGGAACAGTGACGGCGGAATCCGCGTAATAGCCGTCAACTTCCATCCCAAAATCGATGGAAACGATATCGCCCTCACGCAACTTGCGCTTCGGCGAAGGGATACCGTGAACGATCTCGCCGTTCACCGAAGTACACAACGAACACGGATAACCCTTGTAGCCCTTAAATGCCGGCTTGCCAGGCTTGCCAGCCAATTTCTGGTCGGCCAGTTTCTCCAGATCCATGGTCGTGACGCCAGGCTTCACAGCTGCCCGCAACGCCGCCAGAACCTCGTGGACGATAAGCCCAGCGCGATGCATTTTTTCCAGTTCTTCCGCGCTGCGTAAATGAATGGCCATCTCGTTTCCGCGACTATCAGTACCAAGAAGAAACTCGCTTACTGAGCCCTGTTCACGATCTCCATAACCCACTTCGCAACTTGCTCCACACTCTGCGACGCGTCCACATCTTCAAGGCGTCCCAGTCGCCGGTAGTAGGCCGCCAGCGGCGCGGTCATCTGCGCGTATGCTTCCAGCCGCGGACCGACAATTTCTTCGCGGTCATCAGGGCGCTGCAGCAATTCGCCACCATCAGCGTCGCAGATCCCCGCCACCTTCGGAGGACGATCGTAAATATTGTAAATCTCGCCACCCGTCTTGCACATCCGGCGCCCGGTAATCCTGCGCATCAGCAGCGCGGGATCAATTACGAAATGAACGACGACCGGTTGCTTCAATCCATGCTGCCTGAGCAACTCCCCTAGCCACTGGGCTTGCGCTACAGTACGCGGGAATCCGTCGAACACAAAACCAAACGAACAGTCGGGTCGCTCGATGCGCTCCGCAACCATCTTCAGGATGATGGAGTCGGGCACCAGTTCCCCGCGAGCCATCAACGGCTTGGCTTGTTCGCCCAAGGCATTTCCCAAAGCGATATTTTCGCGCAGCATATCGCCGGTCGAGAGATGCGGCACACCGTACTTCTTGGCTAGCTCCTGAGCCTGGGTGCCTTTGCCCGCTCCCGGCGGTCCTAGAAAAATAACCGCGCGTTGCAGCCGACCCACGAGCCGGGAGTCCGGCACCGCTCCGCTCTTCTCCATTACCGCCGGCCACGCAACCGGCCCTTTCGAGCGAAGCCTTCGTAATTACGCATGACCAGTTGTGCTTCCAGCTGCTGGACGGTATCCATGGCCACGCCTACGACGATCAAAAGTGAGGTGCCACCAAAATAAAATTGCACGCCCAGGCCCTTGAGGAACCACACCGGGAAGTGGCGGTCAAACCAGCCACCAATACCCCACCCAAGATGGTCAAGATGGATACCCGCGATCATCCATTCCGGAAGCAAGCATACGAGCGCAAGATAAATCGCGCCGATAAAGGTGAGGCGCTTCAATATCCGACTGACGTGCTCGGAGGTGGTGCGTCCGGGACGAATGCCAGGGATGAAGCCGCCGTTCTTGCGCATGTTATCGGCAAGCTCCGTGGGATTGAACACAATGCCCACGTAGAAAAAGGCGAACACCAAGATCAAGGTGATGTAGATCAAGGTGTACAGCGGCTCGCCCCACTTGAGCCGGTCAGCGATGGTGCGCAGGAAAATGTAGCGCGCGCCGAAGATCAACGCGATGGTCGCGGGGAACGCCAGCAAAGAACTGGCAAAGATCGGCGGAATCACGCCACCGGAATTAACCCGCAGCGGCAGATACGTGGATTGTCCGCCCATTACTCGGCGGCCCACCACGCGCTTGGCGTACTGCACCGGGATGCGGCGCTGGCCACCTTCCACGAACACGATAAAAGCGACGACCGCGATCATCAGCGCGATCAGCAAAATCAAAACCAGCGGCGTAAGCGCGCCCCACTGGCCGGACTTAGCTAGCTCGTACAAATTGATAATGGCGCGAGGCAGGCCCACTACGATGCCTACGAAAATGATCAGCGACATGCCATTGCCGATGCCGCGCTCGGTGATTTGTTCACCCAGCCACATGATGAAAGCCGAACCGGTCGTGAGCGCGAGCACGGTCATGATAGTGAATCCGAAACCTGGGTGATATACGAGCGATTGGCCGTTCAAACCTTGCGCCTGCAAGGTGCCCGCGATAGACAAGCCTTGAACGATGCTGAGTACGATCGTCAGGTAGCGGGTGTATTGCGTAATTTTGCGACGGCCCAGTTCGCCCTCTTTCGAGAGGCGTTCGAGGTAAGGAAACACCACGGTCATCAATTGCAAGATGATCGATGAGGTGATGTACGGCATGATGCCCAGCGCAAAAATGGTCATGCGCCGGAAATTTCCGCCGCTGAAGAGGTCGAAGATGCCCAACACCGAACCGGCAGCCTGGTTGAAAAGCTGATCCAGGATGCTGGTATTGATGCCGGGTATGGGGATATGCGCACCAATGCGATATACCCCCAGCAGAGCTAGCGTGAACAATACACGGTTCCGCAAGTCTTCTATGCGGAACATGTTTTTCACGGCTTCGATGAAGCGATTCATGCTTTTCTGTGCTGCTCCCTTTTCTTCTTAACAACCCGAACTGTTACAGCCTATGCTGTGGCCAAAATCTCAAATGTCGCGCCGGCAGCGGCGATCTTTTCCTTTGCCGACGCGCTGAACGCATGCGCGTGAATGGCAATCTTCGCGGTCAGCTCCCCGTCTCCCAGAACCTTGATGCGGTCCTTGGCGCGGCGAATGAATCCGTGCGCGCGAAGCAGCTCCGGAGTTACCGTTTCGCCAGCCGGAAAAACGTTCAACTCGTCCAAGTTGACGACCGAATAGGAAACCGAAAACGGATTGTGAAATCCGCGCTTGGGCATGCGGCGATGCAAGGGCATCTGGCCGCCCTCAAATCCGCGACGGCGTGAATAGCCGCGGCGTGATTTCTGTCCCTTGTTGCCGGCTCCGGCGGTCTTGCCAAGCTTCGAACCCATACCGCGGCCGACGCGGACTTTTTTCTTGCGCGAACCCACAGGCGGCTGAAGATTGGACAAGCTGTAAGATTTACGTTTCTCGTTGCGCCCCGCGGGAGTGGCCGGTTTGTGGTGGCCGCGCGGACTCCCTGCTTTACGGCCGCGCGGACCGCCCCCCGGTCTATGTGCGCCTGTTTTTCTTCTGGGCATCGGTTAGTCCACCACTTCCACAAGATGACGTACTTTGTGAATCATGCCACGGGTTTCCGCGGTGTCCTGGCGCTCCACCACGTGATGCATGCGGCGCAAGCCGAGACCCTTGATGGTAGCGCGCATATCGTCGGTAGTGGAGATGGCGCTGACCACCCACTTGACCTTGATGGTGCCGCCCTTTTTCGGCTCGGCGTGTTCGCTAATCACGTACTGTTTGCCGAAATGGTGCCCGCCGGACTTTTTCACCGGCTTGCCGTGACGAACTTTCTGGCCTGCTACTTTTTCGCTCATTAGACTGTCCCGACCGCCTCACGCGGCTCCCTGCCGCGGATTTCATCTACTGTTTTGGAACGAGTTTCAGCCACGTGCGCAGCGTCTTTCAAGCTGAGCAGCGCGGCAAAGGTGGCTTTTACGACGTTATGAGGATTAGATGTGCCAAGTGACTTAGTTAGCACATTGTGTATCCCCGCTACTTGCATGACTTTACGCACCGGACCACCGGCGATCACTCCGGTACCTTCGGAGGCCGGCTTCAGTAAAACCTGCGCTGAGCCGTAATTTCCAATTACCTGGTGAGGGATGGAAGTACCCTTCAGATTCAGCTTGATCAGGTTTTTCTTGGCTTGCTCGATGGCTTTCTTGATGGCCATGGGCACTTCTCGGGCTTTGCCCATGCCAAACCCGGCGTGTCCGTGGCTGTCGCCAACCACCACCAGCGCTGAAAAGCTAAGGTTCTTGCCGCCCTTGACCACTTTCGTAACCCGGTTGATGGCGATGACGTCATCTTTCAAATCCGAAAGATTGACCTCCAGCAGCCGCCGAACCGCTAAACTGTCTCGCAATAGTTGCTTCGACATAGGCTTAAAACTGTAACCCCGCTTCCCGCGCCGCGTCAGCGAGCGCCTTCACACGGCCGTGATACTTGTAACCGCCGCGGTCAAACACTAC